>Ga0316628_100005446_pt1 | contig 10215 bp, 11 predicted proteins | sample OWC_Aug_M2_C1_D5_FD_207648 | JGI IMG/M metagenome (GOLD analysis project Ga0316628, IMG submission 207648) | Wetland soil microbial communities from Old Woman Creek delta, Ohio, United States - OWC_Aug_M2_C1_D5_C | ecosystem: Environmental > Terrestrial > Soil > Wetlands | place: USA: Ohio... | reverse complement strand
CGGCTTGAGCGAGGTCCTGGCGGCGAATCCGCTCATCCACGTGTCGGTGGTTGAGTCGAAGGACCTCGACACCATGAGGGCGGCCGGCTTCTACCATGCACCGGTCGGCCGCAACGGGTTCCCCGACGAGAAGGCCGCGGAATTCGAGGCCATCGCCGACAGCGCCTTCGCGGCGGGCGCGGGGATCGGGATGGTCAAGTTCTGCTATGTGGATGTGCGGGCCGATACTGATGCGCAGGCGCTCTTCGACGCGTATCAGCGGCGGACGGCGGCGCTCGCGGCGCGGGACGTGAACGCCATCCGAAACCGCTACAGCACGCTCATGCTGGCGGCCTATTCCGGGCGCGCGCCCGTGTTCGACCTGGCGACGCTGGAGTCTACTCGGCCGGACGGCTCGCGCTCGTTCTTCACGCGGGGAGCCGACACGGCGTACACGCTCGCGGAGGAGTACACGTCAGACGGCGGCCACCTGAACGAGGCGGCGCGGCGGATGGTCGCCGAGCAGCTGCTGATCTTCCTGGCGAGGTTGCCGGGCTCCTGATTCCCTGGCGCTGGCCGGGTGTGGTGTGCGCGACTCACGAGACCGTTGCCGGAACACAACAGGCTGCTCGGCGTTCGGCTTCCTGCGTTCTTCGCAAGCGGCTGCGTCAAAGCGTATTGGCGGCCGGGGCACTGTCGGCAGGTGTCGGGCTCGGAACTTGCTGTAATCGCCGGCGGCATCTCTGTTGTGGTACCCCTGTCTCTGTCGTACGAAGGAGGCCAGCGCGCTATGGAGAAGAAGCCCTTTGTGGTGCCGAGCCTGAAGGAGGAGGCCTCGCTCGCCGAGGTCACGCTGTTCACGGGCCAGACCGAGACCGGCTGCGCCCCGGGCCAAGAGTGCCTCACCACCTAGCGGCCAAAGACGAGCCGACTCCTCAAGCGCGCCAGCTCCCTGTGGGCTGGCGCGCTTTCGTTCGTGTCCCCAGAGTTAGCGCATGAGCGCGGGGATCAGCATCTCCTGTGGCAAGGCCGCGGTCGGACGGTGGCTGGAGGAGTGGATTTCCTCCATGCGGCTCGTGCCGCCGGCGCCACTCGCCATCGCCGTGCACGTCGGTAGCATCGCGCCCCAAGACGATGGCGACGCGCGCACGCCCTTCCTTCAGCCGCAGCTCGAGATCCGCAGCGGACCGCCCCAGGGCGACGTCCGCATTCGCTGGCTCGCCGGCCCCGCCCGTGCCCTCATCGCTCCCGGCGGCCACACGGCCCAGGTTGAGATCGGCCCCGAGGCGCTGGCCGACCGCGAGCGCCTGGCGCAGTCGTTCCTCACGGCGGTGCTCATCTTCCTGCTGCGGCGCGCCGGCTGGCATCACGTGCACGCCGCCATAGCGCGCGATCCCAGCGGCCGCGACTGGCTCTTCGCCGGCAACGCGCAGTCGGGGAAGTCCACGACCGCCGCCCTGCTGGCTACGTGGGGCTGGGCGGTCGGCAGCGACGACATCACCTTCCTGGTGCGCGAGGGCGGCAGCGTCGAGGCCGTCGCCCAGCGCGCACCGATCGCCCTCAGGCCCGACGCCTTCGCCCTCCTCGGCCTCTCTGGCGGCACCGCGGCGCGCGGCGGCCGGAAGGCCGCGTTCTTCCCCGAGGAGCTGGGCGGCTCGTGGGCCGCGCGCGTGGCGCCCCGGATCCTCATCCTGCCCCGCGTCGCGGGGGACGTGACGCGCGCCGAGCCGGTCCGCCCACGCGAGGCTCTGGTCGAGCTGGTGCGCTGGTCGGCGTGGGTGGCCCTGGAGCCTGCCCTGGCGCAGGAGCATCTCGACCTGCTCAACGCTCTGGCGTGCCAGGCCCGCTGCTACCGCCTCGCGTTGGCTCCCGACCTGTTCGCCCGCCGCGACCTCATGATGGAGCTCGTTCCCTGATGCTGCGCTATGCACGCCATCCCGACCTCCGCCTCACGGCCCTCGAGGGCGAGGGCGTCGCCCTGCACCTCGGCACCAGGCGCTACTACAGCGTGAGCGAGAGCGGCCTCGACATCCTGGAAGCCCTCGCCGCGCCCAGGACGCTCGCGGAGCTGGTGGCCCTGGTGACGGCGAAGTACGACGTGACCGTGGAGCAGGCGGAGGTCACGACGCGCGAGTTCCTCGAGCGGGGCCTCAGCACCGGCACGCTCACCGCGGAGGACGTGCCCTGAGCGGCTCGCCCTCCACGGCCTGGCGCGTGCGGGCGCTGGCTGCCTGCGCCATCCTGCCGCCGCTCGTGTCAGTGCTCTCGCTGGCGCGGATCTCGGCGCTGGCGGAGAGGGCGCCCGGACGCGGCCGGAGCGCCGCGCCCGACGAGGTGGCATTGTCGGAGTACGTCGGGCGGGTCCTGCGCCGTCTTCCGCCTCCCTGGCGCTACACCTGCCTGCGGCGCGGCGTGGTGCTCTACTACCTGTTGCGCCGCACCGGCCGGCCGGTCGCGCTGCACATCGGGGTGCGCAAGGACGGTGCCGGCGCCCTCGCGGCCCACGCGTGGCTGGTGAAGGACGGCGTGCCCTACCTGGAGCCGGATCCGGCGCACAGCGCGGCCTTCGCCGAGATCGCGCGGTTCCCCTCGACGGAGGCCCCGTGACCTGGCGGGACGCGCGTCTGCTGCTCGACACGCTGTGCCTGGGCGGGGAGTTGGATCGCGCCGCCGCCCGCGAGGGCTGGAATCGTGCCGACGGACGGGCGGTGGCGGCGACGGTCGCCTGGGAGGGTGGTGCGCTGTGGCTCCTCAGGCGCCTGGTGGAGTGCGGCCTCGAGGATTCGGCCCCGGCTCCGCTCGTGGCGGCGCTCCGGAGAACCGCAAAGGCCGAGAAGGCACGCGGTATGCTGGTCGACGCGGAGACGGAGACGCTGCTGCGCTTCCTGGGAGCGCGCGACGTGCCGCATATCCTGATCAAGGGCACCGCGCGCCGCGCGGCCGCGGCGTGCTACCCCTACGCCGATGCGCGCGCCACTCGCGACGTGGACGTGCTCCTACCCGCGCGGTGCGTGCCGGAGGTGTGGAACGGCCTGCGCGAGGAGGGGTGGCCGTTCGCCACGGACCCCGCGCTCACCCCCGCGGAGCACTACCACCCTCCGCCCCTGCTCGGGCCGAATCGCGTCGGCGTGGAGCTGCACGGGTCCACCGGACTCTCCGTCACGCCGGAGGAGGCGTGGCGGCGTGCCAACGAGGGCGCTGTGGAACTGGAGTGGCACCAGATCGGCGTTCGCGTCCCATCCGCGACGGAGCTGCTCTGGCACGGTCTCACGCACGCGTTGCACGCGGGTCCTGAGGGCTTCCGGCTGCGCTACTTCCTGGACGGGGCGTCCGTCCTCGCCGCGGGGGCAGAGATTGGCTGGGACCGCATCGCGGCGCGTGTCGAGACCGGCGAGGACGTGGATGCTGCCCTGGCGCGCGTGTGGCTCAAGACCGCCGCGTTCCTCGCTGGTTGCGACCTGCCGGCGTCAGTGGCGGGGACCACCGCGGGGTTGGACGTCGTTCGCGCCTTCGCGTGGCGGCTCGCGGTGCTCTCTCGCCCCGGCGCTGCGGGCTTCGGCGGGCGCCTGCTCGAGGAGGGAACGCGATCGGAACTCGGGCTGGAGGTCGCCCCCGTGGTCACGGGCACGGGGACTTTCAAGAAGGCTCGCCGGTGGCTCGCTGGCAGGACGGCGCGACTGGCGTACGGTGCTTGGCGGGCGCTTCCCGTGCGGCTGCTTGCGTCGTAACTCTCCAGCGGTCGGTCGCCTGGTCCCCCAGCTCGTTGCAGCGATCCCTATCTCCGCGTACTATGGCCGTCGTCGGGGCACGGGTCCCGTCAAGGAGGGTGCCATGAGCTTGGACAAGCTGAGCAGCTATGCGAGCAGGGTGTTCTGCGCGGTGAGCTCGGTTCTGTTCATCTGTGCCGTGATCGAGTGGCTCGCGGTGAGGCTCAACTTCAGGTTCTGGGTCGGGTACGAACCGGGGCGGCTGGTGGAGTTCGCCGCCATGTTTCTCATCCCCGTGATGATCGTGCTGCTCAGGCAGATGCGGGAGGAGCTGCGCAAGCAGAAGTAGACGAGGTGGGGATGGAGCGAGCGCTGAACCGGCGCCAGAGCATCCGGCGGTGGCGGGACCTGGTCGTGATGCTCGCCTGGCGCGACATCACGATCAAGTACAAGCAGTCGGTGATGGGGTTTCTGTGGGCGATCCTGATGCCCAGCCTCGTCGTGGGGGCGGGCGTCGCGGTCCAGTACGGGCTCGGCTGGTACTCGGGCAGGCAGGTGGACGCCCGCAACCTCGCGGCCGTAGCCGTCAAGTCGGTGCCCTGGGCGTTCTTCGTGGCCTCGCTGCGCTTCGCGACCGGCAGCCTGATCGCGAACGCGACGCTGGTCACGAAGGTCTACCTGCCCCGGGAGGTGTTCCCGATCGCCGCCGTCCTGTCGCAGTTCGCCGACTTCTGCGTGGCGTCGGCGGCGCTGGCGGTGGTCCTGGCGCTCACCGGCTCCGGGGCGAGCCTCACGCTCCTGTGGGTTCCCGTGCTCGTGGCGGGCCTGGTCGCGTTGTGCCTCGGGCTGGGCATGTTCCTTTCGGCGGGGGCCCTGTTCTTCCGGGACGTGAAGTACCTGGTGGACGTCGTGATCACCTTCGCGGTGTTCTTCACGCCCGTGTTCTACCCCGTGGAGATCTTCGGCCGGCACGCTGGGACGGCGCTGCTCAACCCCGTGGCGCCCTTCCTCGTGGGCCTGGCCGACGTGGTCGTGAAGCATCAGGCGCCGAGCCCGGCTTGGACCGCCTACGCGATGGGCGTGGCGGCCGCGTGCTGCGCGGGCGGATTCGCGGTCTTTCGCAGGCTCGAGCCGCTCTTCGCGGAACGGATCTGACGAAGCATGTCCGACTACACGGTCGAGGTCGAGGGCGTCTCGAAGAAGTTCCGGCGCGGTGAGCTTCACGATTCACTGCGCGACCTGGTGCCGTCGCTGGTGCGCCGAGCCCTGCGCCACGGACCGCCCCCGGAGCTGGCCGCCCGTGAGTTCTGGGCGCTGCACGACGTGTCGTTCGGCGTGCGGCGTGGCGAGGCGCTGGGGGTGGTGGGCGGCAACGGCGCGGGCAAGAGCACGCTGCTCAAGCTCCTGGGCGGCATCCTGCGGCCCACGCGCGGGGCGGTGCGGGTCCACGGACGCCTGTCGGCGCTCATCGAGGTCAGCGCGGGATTCCATCCGGACCTCACGGGGCGCGAGAACGTCTTCCTGTACGGCACGATCCTCGGGATGACCCGCCAGGAGATCCGCCGGCGCTTCGACGAGATCGTGGCGTTCTCCGGCCTGGAGGAGTTCATCGACACTCCGGTGAAGCGTTACTCCTCGGGGATGTTCGCCAGGCTCGGGTTCTCCGTGGCGGCGCACGTGGATCCCGAAGTGCTGCTGGTGGACGAGGTACTCAGCGTCGGCGACGTCGTGTTCCAGCGTCGCTGCATGGAGCGGATGCAGGAGGTGCTCCGCCAGGGCACCGCCGTCCTCTTCGTGTCGCACAACCTGCGTGCGGTGACCGACCTCTGCGGCAGGGCGCTGCTGCTGGAGCGGGGGCGGCTCGCCGCCGACGGCGAAGCGGTGCGCGTCGTGCAGACGTATCTGGGCCACGCGCTTGCCGGTCGCCGCGACGTCGAGGGTCGTGACGCCTACATCGTTCGTCTGGCGGTTCGGGGAGCGGGTGGCGAAGCGGCGTCGTTCCGGTCGGGGGAGAGGGCGTGGGTGGACATAGACGTCACGGCGCGGACGGCGTGCGACCGGCTGTCCATCACGCTGTATGCCCAGGACGAGAACTGGCGTGGGGTGTTCGACACGTCGACGGAGCGCCTCGGCCAGGGCACTATCAGCCTGCGGCCGGGCGAGGGGTTCCACTGCTCGGTGCAGCTGGATCTGCACCTCGCCCCCGGCACCTACCAGATCGGCGCGGCGCTGTACCGGTACGACATTCAGCGGGAGTACGACCGCTGGTTCCCGGCGGCCACGCTGTTCGTCGGCGCGGACCAGGACGTACGGGGGATCGCCAACCTCTATCCGCGGGTCGTGGCGTTCGAGTCGGGGACCGGTCCGGTGTAAGGTCGCCGGCGGGCAAGGAAGACGCGTCGGACCGGAGCGCGGGCGGGCCGGGAGGTGCTGCTTGCGGGCACCGCGCTCAACGTCCGAGCCGTGGTGGGCCCGCGCACCGAGTGGCTCGCCCCCCTCTTCAGCATCTGCGATTCCGAGCGTCGCGAGATTCTGCTCGTCGGCCCGGACCGCGATGACCTGGTGCTTCACGCGCGGAGCCGCGCTGAGGATCTACTGCTTCGCCCGACGGAGTTGCGGTGGTGCGGCGCGCTCGCCGGGGTCGCGCCCGGCGGCTTTCCGGCCGTGTCCGTGCGCCGCGAGGCTACCGGGTACTGCCTGAGCTTGAACGAGCGCGAGCGCTGCCCGCTCGCCTCCACGGCCGGGCGGGCCTGGGCGTGCTGATGACCGGTGCTGTCGCGGTGCCGCCGCTCGTCAGGCTAGCTCCGACCGCTCTACTCCAGCTTGCCGCGCTTGCTCTGGGTGCCGTCGTTGCCCGGCGCGCGCCATAGGGCGGCTCGACGCCGCGGCCGGTGCAGCAGTCGATCCGGAAGGCGGCGCGCGCCGCGCGCGGTGGACTTCTGGGCCTCGGTGAGCACGGTGGGAATGCGGATGGTTGCCGAGCAGCTGCTGATCCTCCTGGCGAGGTTGCCGGGCTCCTGATCGTCTATCGTTCGGCGGACTGCCCGCGCAGCGCGGGCAGGTCGTACTTGCCGCTCGGCAGGCGTGGCAGCTGCTCCCGCGCCTCGATGCGGCTCGGCTGCATGTAGAGAGGAAGCTCCGTCCGGCAGAACCGCGTGAGGCGCTGGACCGACCCGCCGGGCCGCAGCACGACCCACGCCACGATGCGCTCGCCGCGCTCCGGGTCCGGCTCGGAGGCGACCACCGTTTCCATTATCTCGCCCGAGGCGTGCAGCACGTCGCCGACTTCGTCGGGTCCGACGCGATACCCCATGGACTTCATCATGCGGTCGCGCCGGCTCACGAAGTACAGGAAGCCGTCCTTGTCCCGCCGAACCAAGTCTCCCGAGAATACGACCCGCTCGCCGCTGTCGGGCCGCAGCGGGTGCGGCCGGAAGACGCGCGCGGTGGCTTCCGCGTCGCCCCAGTACCCGGCGGCCACCGTCGGCCCGCAGTGCACGAGTTCCCCCACCTCCCCAGGCTCACAGAGCGTCCCGTCATCCCGCACGACGAGAACCTCTATGCCGGGCATCGGCAGGCCCATGCAGTCGGGCCGGCGGTCCACCTCGGAAGGGGGCAGGAACGTCGTCCGGATCACCTCGGTCATCCCGTACTGGAGGACGAGGTCGCTCTGCGGCTGGGCCCGCCGCAGGCGGCGAGCCGCCTCCGCAGGCAAGTGGCCGCCGGCGTTCTGCATCTGGCGCAGCGACGGAATGGGGTTGTCCCGGAAGTCCGGCACCGCGAGAAGCTGCAACCACAGGGGAGGCACGCCGGCCGCGACCGTCACCCTCTGAGCGCGGAGGTCGGCGGCGATCTGGGAGGCGAGCGGCGAGCGCTCGAGCACGAGCGCGGCGCCGACGGTGACGGAGCTGAGCAACTGGTTGATGCCGTACACGGTGGAGAGTGACAGCAGGCTTGCCACTCGGTCGTCCGCCCTCATCCCGAGGTAGCGCGCGCAGGTCGCAACTCCGACCGACAGATTGCCGTGAGTGTGCGTGACGCCCTTGGGAAGCCCGGTGGTGCCGGACGTGTAGATGATGACCGCAGGGTCGGACTTCGCTCTGGGAAGCGGCCCGTGAGTTCCCTCGCGGGGAAACTCGGCGACATCCGAGACGCGGGCGGCCGTCTCCAGCGCGCGAGGCTGGCGCGAGAGCATGTCGGAGGAGCTGATGAGCAGCCCCGCCCCGCTGTTGCTCAAGATGTGTTCGACCTGCCGGGGTCTCGAGCGTTCGTTGATGACGATGGAGGTGCCGCCGGCTGCGAGGACGCCGAAGATGCAGGCGACGGCGTCCGAGCTCCTCTCCAGGAAGACGGCGACGCGGTCGCCTGGCTCGACTCCGACCTCGTCCAAGCGCGACGCGACTCCCGCTGCGCGCTCGGCCAACGTGCCGTAGGAGATGGAGTGGGCGCCGTCCACTAGGGCGACCGCCGCGGCTTCGCGCTCGGCGGCGGTCCAGAGTAGCGTGGCGACACTGGTGGCCATGGGCTCTGCCATCGGGGGTACTAGGTTAGCACAGCCGCGCGCCGTCGCCTAGGGTGGTTCGGCGCTGCCCGGGAACCTATCATTCAATCCGCTCGCGTGAACCTCCTCAAGTGGAGAGGTCAAGTGGCCCCGAAGGCGTCCTTCGAACTGCTGCGCGTCGACCCGGCCGCAGTGGCCGACCACATTGCCGACACCCTGCGCCGCCAACTTGGCGAGGATCTGCACCGCCGTGGATTCGTCGCCGCCATCAGCGGCGGGGTGGACAGCTCGGTCTGCGCCGGCCTCGCCGTGAAGGCGGTCGGCGCCGCGCACGTGTTCGGGGTATTCCTGCCGGAGCGTGACTCCGATCTGCGCAGCCGCGAGATGTTCCTCGAGTGGGTCGAGCGCCTCGGCATACCCTACGCCATCGAGGACATCTCCCCGATTCTGGAGGCTGCCGGCTGCTACCGCCGCCGCAACGACGCCATCCGCCGCGTCGTGCCCGAGTTCGGCGACGACTGGGGCTGCAAGCTCGTCATCCCCGGGAGTTCGCTCGACTCCGACCGGCTCAACGTGACCCGGTTGGTGGTGCAGCCGCCGGGTGGCCAGTTGCGCACCGTCCGGCTCCCGGGCGCCGAGTACCGCGAGATCGTTGCGGCCACCAACTTCAAGCAGCGCGTCCGCACGATGTTGGCGTACTTCCACGCGGACCGCCTGCACTACGCCGTGGTGGGCACCCCCAACCGTCTCGAGTACGATCAGGGGTTCTTCGTGAAGGGTGGCGACGGGCTGGCGGACGTGAAGCCGATCGCTCACCTCTACAAGACGCAGGTCTACCAGCTCGCCGAGTACCTCGGCGTGCCCGAGAGCGTGACGGCTCGGCCTCCCACCACCGATACCTTCTCCCTGCCGCAGAGCCAGGAGGAGTTCTACTTCGCGCTGCCGGTGCGCCAGATGGACCTGGTGCTCTACGCCCGCAACGAAGGGTGGAGCGCGCAGCAGGCCGCCGCAGAGATCGGCCTCAGCGCCGAGCAGGTCGAGCACGTGTACCGCGACATCGAGCAGAAGCGATCCACGACGCGCTACCTTCACGGGAAGGCCCTGTTGATGGAGCCGGTCCCGCAGATCCGCGCTCCGGGCGAGGGCCGCACCTAGATGTGCGGCATCGCCGGTGTGGCCAGGCATGACGACCGAGGCGTCGCGGCCGAGCCGCTGCTCCGCATGCTGGCCTCCATGCGCCACCGCGGGCCGGACGGCTATGGCCTGCTGCTCGGTTCGCGGGTCGGCCTGGCGCACGTCCGGCTGAGCATCATCGACCTCAAGTGCGGGGCGCAGCCGCTCACGAACGAGGACGGTCGCGTCGCCATCGTCTACAACGGCGAGGTGTACAACTACGTCGAGTTGCGCCCGCTGCTCGAGTCTGCCGGCCACGTGTTCCGCACCCAGAGCGACACCGAGGTCCTGGTCCATGCCTACGAGGAGTGGGGCCCCGGGATGCTGGGCAGGCTGAACGGCCAGTTCGCGTTCGCGATCTGGGACGGCCGCGACGGGAGCGTGTTCCTGGCTCGGGACCGGTTCGGCGTGCGGCCGCTGTACTACGCGCTGACCGGGGGCGACCTGTGGTTCGCATCCGAGGCGAAGGCGCTGTTCGCCGGCGGCGAGGTGGAGGCGGCCCCCGACCTCGCGGGACTCGACGAGGTCTTCACCTTCTGGGCGGCTCGCGCGCCGCGGACGGTGTTCCGCGGCGTGAACCAGCTCGAGCCCGGCACGTACGCCGTGTGGCGCGACGGCGCGCTGCGGGCCACGCGGTACTACCACCTCGACTACCCGGAGGCTGCGGCCGAGCCGGCGGACGCGCTCGAGCGGCTGGACGAACTGATGCGCACGGGGGTGACCCTGAGGATGCGGGCCGACGTCCCGGTCGGCGGGTACCTGAGCGGGGGGCTCGACTCGAGCATCACCTGCGCCCTCGCGGCGGCGCGCTCGCCCTACGAACTGCGCACCTTCTCGGTGACCTGCGACGACCCG
>Ga0316628_100005445_pt1 | contig 10216 bp, 3 predicted proteins | sample OWC_Aug_M2_C1_D5_FD_207648 | JGI IMG/M metagenome (GOLD analysis project Ga0316628, IMG submission 207648) | Wetland soil microbial communities from Old Woman Creek delta, Ohio, United States - OWC_Aug_M2_C1_D5_C | ecosystem: Environmental > Terrestrial > Soil > Wetlands | place: USA: Ohio... | reverse complement strand
CGGGTTTGGACGCGGGCACAAGCCTGCCGTCTCTCACCTCGCCCCAGATCTTCAACGGCTCGTCCTCGGATTTCTTCTCCTCGCCGGGAATCAGCGGAATGACGTTATCCCTCATCTCGGGCCATGAGTCGAAGGTCCTGCCCGCGCCGGAAACGGCCTGGCAGGTGGTGACGCTCACTTTCTCCAGGCCGAAGGGCCTGAGCGCCTCGAGCACGGGAACGTAGGATTGAATGGAACAGTTGGGCTTCACGGCGATCAGTCCCGTGGTCCATCCGCGGTTTTTTCTCTGCACGTCGACCAGCGCGATGTGTGCGTGGTTGACCTCGGGAATCAGCATGGGAACGTCGGCGGTCCAGCGGTGCGCGGAATTGTTCGAAACCACGGGAACGCCGGCCGAAGCGTAGGCGGTTTCGACCGCCCTGATGCGCTCCTTGTCCAGGCTCATGGCGGAGAATACCAGGTCCACCTGCCCTGCTATGGATTTCATTTCCTTTTCGACTTCGAGGACTCTCATTTCCAGAAGGTTTTTAGGGACAGGCGAGTCCTGCGACCAGCGGCCGCTGACCGCCTGCCCGTACGTCTTTCCGGAGGAGCGCTCGGACGCCGCGACGCAGGTCACCTCGAACCAGGGATGGTTTTCGAGGAGCCGGGCGAAACGCTGGCCGACCGTGCCGGTGGCGCCGAGAAGGCCGGCGCGGAGTTTTCGAGAATTCGGTATTGACATCAGGAATTGCCTTTTCTTACTTATTAATGAATGGCATCCAGAAAGGATCTCGTCGCGGATTTTATAAAATCCTGAGGATCGCGGTCATGGACGGGTTTTACTACAGAAAGCGGTTAATCCCGTATGCCTCGGGATGACAGATTTTATCCCCAACCAGGGGCTGTTCAATAAGCCAAACTCATCTTCACCCCGAGCGAAGTCGAGGGGTGATAAATTCTGCAATGACAACATGCCTCGACTCCGCTCGGCATGAAGGATGTGTGTATTATTATTGGCCTTTTATCACGACCCCAGGTTCATCAGTGACTACGACAGGAAATTCGCGATCCTCAGTATGTCCGCGAACACGCCGGCCGCGGTGACTTCGGCGCCGGCCCCCGGGCCCTTGATCACGAGAGGACGGTCATGGTACCGTTCCGTCGTGAACACGATCATGTTGTCGCTCCCCGACAGATGATAGAACGGATGGTCCGGGCCCACGGCGACGAGCGAGACTTCGGCCTTCCCGTTCTCCAGGGAGCCGATGAACCGGAGCGCCTTTCCCTCGGCCTCGGCGGCGCGGCGCCGGGCTTCGAAATCGCCGTCGTATTTTTCAAGCTCCCGGAAGAAGGTCGCGACGGACGGAGCTTTCCGGCATTTTTCCGGAAGTATCCGCTCCACCCGGATGTCGCCGGGTTCGAGCGGAAGTCCGGTCTCGCGCGCCAGGATGAGCAGCTTTCTGGCGAAATCCCTCCCGGACAGATCCTCCCTCGGGTCCGGTTCGGACAGCCCCATCGACCTGGCTTCGGCCACCACCCGGCTGAACGTCCGGTCGCCCCCGAACGAATTGAAGATATAGCTCAGCGTGCCGGAGAGCACGGCCTCGATCTTCAGAATCACGTCGCCGCTCGCGAGAAGATCGTTCAGCGTGCTGATCACCGGCAGGCCCGCGCCGACGTTGGTTTCGTAGAGGAATTTCACGCCGCGGCGGAACGCGGTTTCGCGGAGCTTCCGGTAGCGGCCGTAAGGGCCCGAGTTCGCGATCTTGTTCGGCGTCACGATGGAGATGTTTCCGTTGAGGATCTCCCCGTAGAATTCCACCACCTTCTCGCTGCCCGTGCAGTCCACGAAGATCGAGTTCGGCAGATTCATGTGATGCATGCGGTCCGCGAACCGGGCGACCTGAATCCGTTCAGGTGAGGAGTCGAGCCGTTCCTTCCACGATGGAATGCCGATTCCGTTCCTGTCAAATACCATCCTGTGGATGTTGCCCAGACCGACGACCCGCAGGTCGAGCGCATGGCTCTTCAGCAGGGTTTCGCGGTGCGCCCGCATCTGGGCGAGAAGGGTTCCGCCGATCAGGCCGGTGCCGAGGATGAACAGGTTCACGGTCTTGGCTCCGGACAGGAAGAAGGCGTCGTGCAGGGCGTTCAGCGACTTGGCCACGTCCGTTTTCGGAACGACCACCGAGATGTTCAGCTCGGAGGATCCCTGCGCGATGGCGAGCACGTTGACGCCGTTTTTCCCGAGCGCCTGGAAAAGGCGAGCGGAAATGCCGGGATGGCGCCGCATGTTCTCGCCGACCGCGGCGATGATGGAGGCGTGGCCTTCGATGACGACGGGTTCCAGCTTCCCCGCCTCAAGCTCGGCGGCAAATTCCTCTTCAATCACCTTTTTGGCGGTCTTCGCGGCTTGGGGGTCCACCGCAAGGCAGATGGAGTGTTCCGAGGACGCCTGGGAGATCAGGATCAGGTTGATCCGGTTCCTCGCCAGGGCGCCGAACAGCCGGCTCGCGAACCCCACCACGCCGAACATCCCCCCGCCCTCGACGAGCAGCAGCGCGATGTCGTCGATGGAGGAGAGGCCGCGGATCAGGAACCGCGAGGGCGATTTTCTGCCGATGACGGTTCCCTCAAATTCGGGATGGAAGGAATTCAGAATCCGGAGCGGTATGTTTTTCTCCATCCCGGGAAGGATGGAAGGCGGATAGATGACCTTGGCCCCGAAATGCGAAAGTTCCATGGCCTCTTCGTAGGAGAGGGCGGCCACGGGAAACGCCTTTTCGACCTTGCGCGGATCGGCGGTCATCACCCCGTCGACGTCGCTCCAGATCTCGATTTCCTGAACCTCGAGCGCCGCACCGAACAATGCGGCGGTGTAATCCGATCCGCCGCGGCCGAGCGTCGTGGTCTCGTCGTCGCGTGTCGAACCGATGAAGCCGGCGATCATCTGAACGGATTTGCGGTTCGCGAACCGTGCGCGGATGTTCCGGTAGGTCGCATGGACATCGACGCGGGCCGAGCCGAACCCGGCATCGGTTTTCACGAGCGGGCGGCTGTCGCAGTATTCCGCATCGATGCCGCGCTCCTTCACCGCCTCGCAGATGATGAACGCCGACAGGCGCTCGCCGAAACTCAGGATATAATCCCTGGTCTTGAGCGAACACTCCTTGACCAGGTAAACGCCGTGCAAAGTGTCCCCGAGCTCCTCCAGAGTTTCCTGCACGGTGCCGAGGACCGTTTCCCGCCGCCTGGGTCCGATGAGGTGTTTCACCGTATCCGAGTGCCGCTTTTTCAGCGTCAAAAAGGACGCGCGGTATTTATCCTGATGCTCCGCTGCGAGGTCGGCCATGGACAGAAGCTGGTCGGTCACGCCTCCGAAAGCGGAGAACACGACCGCGATTTTTCCACGGTTCCGCCTGACCGCACGCCCGATGAGTTCCATCACGTTCCGGATCCTGTCCGCAGTGGCGATCGAAGATCCGCCGAATTTCAATATTTTCATTGCCATGGGTAAAATATACGAAAGAAATTCCAAGAAGTAAAGCGAGGGGAAACGTTTCCCTCATTTTATTCAGTCGCCAAGAATATTCTTGCGGATCGCGAATAAAATCATTATTATAATCAAGAAAAATATTGGAGTCATTCCTAGCCGGAGCCGGTTTTGAAGATCGTCTATTTCAGCTATCTGTATGACATCAAGGGCGTATCTGCGGGTTCCGCGAACAAAGCCCTGGGCTTCATCGGAGGCCTCCGGCGGCTCGGCCATGACGTGCGGTTGTACTGGCGTGAAAGCCAGCCCGAGGCGTTCGAGGGAAGTTCAATCCGGCTCCGGATCCGCCGCAGGCTGAAGGAGCGGCTGTCGAAGGTCGTCCACGATCCGAATACGATCCTGAAAAATTGCTTTGTCTATTTCAAGGACCTCGAGATTCTCAGGCGCGAGAAGCCCGACCTCCTGTTTCTGCGGAGCGAATTGTACAATGTTTCGGCGCAGCTGGCCGCCCGCCGGCTCGGCATCCCCGTGGTTCTCGAAGCGGACTCGCCGACCGCGTACGAACACCGGCACCTCTCGAGCTTTGATATCGCCGCTCTGCCCGTGCTTCCGGAATGGGCGGAACGCTGGAACTGCAAGGCCTGCCGCGCCGTGATCACCATCTCGGACGTGCTCAAGAACCATCTGGTCCAGAGCGGCGTCCCGGCGTCCAAGATCACGGTCGTTCCCAACGGCGCGGATCCGGACGCGTTCCGGCCGCTTCCCGGCGCGGAACGGGTCCGCAGCCGGCTCGGCATCCCGAAACGCGCCGTGGTGATCGGATGGATGCAGTCCGGCTGGGGGCTGTCCGGGATCCAGACCTGGATATCCGTTGCCAGGCGCATTCTCGGCAGCCGCATAAACGCGGTTTTCCTGTTCATCGGGGGGGGAAAGAACCGGGAAGCCCTTGAGAAGGCCTTCCACGGCGATTTGATGGGCCGGCGCGTTTTCTGCACCGGGACCGTGCCGTACGGGCAGGTCCCTTCCCTCGTCAATGCCATGGACATCGTGACCGTGCAGTATCCGAAAAGCGAAATGTGGTATCCCTCCTCCATGAAACTGTTCGAATGCATGGCGGCGCAGAAGGCGGTTGTCGCCTCAGCGGTTCCCCAGGTGGACCGGGTGATCCGCGACGGATGGAACGGATTTCTTTTCGACCCGGACGACCTGGACGGATTCGCCGGCAGGATCCTCAGGCTCGTCGACTCTCCGGGCCTGAGGAGGAAACTCGCGGCGAACGGCCGGAAGACCGTGCTCGAATCGTACACGTGGGACCGGCAGGCCGGGAAAATGGAGGCCGTTTTCCGGGACGTTCTGGCCCGATAGGCGGATCGTTCAGGAAACGGAGAACGGACGATGACCTTCACGAAACCGAAAAATGCCGTTTTTCTGATGTGCGGCGTCGCTGCCCTCAGCCTTTTCTACAATCTGACCGGCATCGGCTGGGGGCTTCCCGCGCTGTGGTATCCCGACGAGCCGGAGACGATCGAACAGATCGTGATTCCCATGGCCCGTCACCTCGACCCCAATCCGCACATCTTCCACAAGGGGTCACTTTATTATTATTTTCTAATTATTGTGCTTTCCCCGTATTTCGCCGCCCTTAAACTGTTGCACGTCCCCATGAAGAGCTACGAAAGTCTGGTCGGCCAGGTCGCGCTGATCGCCAGGATCGCGACCGCGTGCGCCGGAGCCTTCGGGGTTTGGGTGATGTTTTGGATAGGCAGGCGGCTCAGGAATACCCGCTCCGGGATTGCGGCCGCCTTCCTGCTCGCGGTCAACATCCTGTATGCGGGGTACGCGCATTTTGCCTACATGGAAGTTCCCATGGTGGTGCTTCTGATGCTTTCCCTGCTTCTGGCGCTCCGGTACGCGGACAACCGCAGGCTGGCCGATCTCAGGCTCTCCGCCTTCGTCGGCGGCCTGGCGGTTTCCACCAAGGTCAACGCAGGCCTGCCGGTCCTCGTGTTCCTCCTCATTCTCCATCTCGACCGCGCCGGCCGGGGATCCGGGTTCCGGGCGAAATGCGGCCTTTTTTTCTCGGGGGAGCTGTTCGTTTCCGCCGGTCTCCTGGCCCTCGGTTTCGTTGCAGGCACGCCTTTCGCCGTTCTTGACTTCAGGACCTTCCTTTCGTATTTCATCAAGCAATCCTTCATCGCCCGCGAGGGTTACAAGGTGTTCGTGATTTCCGATTCATGGGGAGCCGGCCTGAGGCTCTTGATCAGCAGCCTCGGGGCGCCGGTGGCGGCGATGGCCGTCGCGGCGGTTTGTTACGGCCTCATCCGGTATCTCAAGGACCGGGACGTCAAGACCGCCTGCGTCGTTTTCCCTCCCCTTTTCTATTATATATATATGGGATTCGTGAATCTTGCCGCAGTCCGCTACCTCATGCCCATGGTTCCATTCATGATACTTTCGATCACGCTCGTGGATGTCGTTCGATTCCGGAAATCCGCCGGCAGGGTTCTCCTCGCGCTGTTCCTTCTTGCCGGCGTCCATGCCGCCGCGGGTTCTTTTCTGGGAGTCAGGGAATTCACCGCGGACACCCGGAATTCAGCCGAAAAATGGATCCGGGCGAACATACCGCCCGGAGGCAAGGTCGAGATGTACGCGTACAAAATGTACCTGCCGAAATTTCCCGACGGCCTCGCGGCATACCGCATGACACCGAATTTCGTGGTGGAATCCCTCGGTTACGAGGCGTTCAAACGGGGCGGTTTCGCAGCCAAATACCTTCCGGACGCTTCGGAGAGCGCATTGTCGCGAGGCAAAGGCGAGCCGGAGAACCGGGAGGCGTTCACAGAAACCGCCCTGCTTCAGAGGAATCCGGACTTCATCGTTTTGTCCAGTTTTTACGACGACCGGTACCTGCCGTCCAAAACGAATAAAACCATCGAGATGTATCCGCAGCTGGCGCAATATTATCAGGCACTCGCCTCTGGACGGTCGGGATACGAACCGGCGGCCGTGTTTCAGAAAAACCGGATGCAGGAATTCTACTTGAATCCCACGATTACCGTCCTGAAGCGTATGCGATGAAATAATTTTCGACCTGCTTCCGAAGCATGGATGAAAAATGAGCATCTGATTTGTTTTCGTCTATAAATCATGCGTTTAGCCTGGAATTCACGATTTAACGGGTCTGATAATACTATTAAAATCATATTGTTACCTTGCCTGCTTAAAAATAACCGAATAATGGCATTCCTTTTGCCTTCCAATGACTGAACTATTCCTGTACGTCGACGAACGAGGAGGATTCGGCAAAATGGGAAATGCCAATAACAGACAAAATAGAACCTTGCGGGCGCTGGCGGCGTTCGGCACGGGTCTGTTGCTGCTCGGAGCCCAACTCCAGGCGCAGATCAAGATCATGCCTGTCGGCGATTCCATCACCTGGGGGAAGGTCAATCAGAATCCGCCTCCGGCAGGCACATCCGGATACCGACAGATACTCCACGATGCGCTTGTAGCAGACGCCATCAGCGTGCAATTCGTCGGATCCGATCCGGGCCCGGCGGACCCGTATCGCGGGTATTATCTTGACGGCGCCACCATCGGGAAAATCGACAGCGCCAAAGGCGGCGGTGATTTCAACACGGTGCTGTCCACCTATACGCCCAACATCGTCATCCTCCACATCGGTACCAACAACATCGGCAGCGGACAGATCATCGGCAATTACTCGACGGCCGGAAGCATGATGAATCAACTATTCAGCCTGGTCACGAAAATCACCAACGCCTCCTCGGTCACCCACCTCCTGCTGTGCAAGGTCATTCCGAAATTCAGCACGCCCGGCACCGAAATGGAAACCGAAGCCTACAACAACGCCATGGAAATAATGCTGAGTCAGCTGACCCCGACGCAGGCCGGGAAAATCAGGCTCGTGGACATGCACACGCCGTTCAAGGCGAACAAGCTGTTGTACTACAATTACGATCTGGACAAGGTGCATCCGAGCCCTGCCGGTTACAGCGAAATGGCCGATATTTTCAAACAATACATCAAAACAGCCCTTCAGCCGATGATCGTCGATAAATTCGATCGTGCGAGTCTGGGTACGGACTGGGTGGCAAGCCCGGGTGTGCAGATCGTGACCAAGGGTGACGGCGCATTGGAATGCACTTCGACCGGCGCGGAAGACTGGGGCCATATCGCCATTTGGAAAAAGACAAAAAATCTGAATACGGCAAAGATGTGCTTTTCCTCCAATCCGGCCACGATGACGGACAAGGTAGGGATTCTTGTGGGTATGGACCTGGCGGCCTTGAATGCCAACGGATACATGATATGGGTTTATAACAAATACATCCGCATTAAAACCGTGATCGCCGGGAAAGCCGGATATGGGGTCGGCTCAGACGTGGCCTCCTGGAATATCGGGAAAAATCTCGCGCCAGGAGATTCAATCAAGGTAAATTATCGTTCAGCGGCCGATGCAAATTATTTTTCGATTACGATCAATACGGATGCGCCTCTCACCCTCCGCGATACGCATAAATATGTCGGAAATTTCATCGATATTTATTCGGGATTGATGTTCGACCAGGCGACTGTTGCGCCGCCTCTTACGGCAACCGTGGACAAATTTGTGATTGAGTCGCAGATAGACGACATCTACCCCCCGGCGCAGATCAGCGATCTCGGAGTCGAATTCACCACAAACACGTCGGTGACTCTCGGATGGACCGCAGTCGGAAACAACGACTACCAGGGCACCGCCGCGACTTATGACTTGCGGTACTCCTCTGCGCCCATTACAAACGAGGCGGATTTCTCGAGGGCCGACATCGTTCCGGGCATGAGCCTGCCGAAGACAGCGGGGCTTCCCGAAGTATACACGGTCACGGGTCTTCAGTCCGGAAGCGGTTTTTATTTCATGATCAGGGCGATTGACGCCCGGGGAAACAAGGGACCGCTCTCCCTGCCGGTGTACGCCCGGACCAATTCCGCTGGAGAGGTTTCGGAGACGTTCGACCGTCCCACGGAACCCGACGGAACCATCGGTCCGGACTGGATCCTCGACGGAAACGAATACCGCATCGATTACAATCCCACGACGACGGAGGGCGAGCTGACCAGCTACCAGACGGACGGCCAGTGGGGACGCATCGCAGTGTACAAGGCGCGCTCGAATCCCTCCATCGTCAAGCTGATCTGGGGGCGCAACGCCACCGAGGACGCCATCGGACAGGGAGGATTCGCCCTCATGCTCACGGCGCCGAGCCTTGCGGCGGACGGTTACCTGCTGTGGATCCGGAAACAGGCGGGGAAGGTGCTGCTCTACAACATCGACAACGGCCAGCCCGGCGACGGCATCGACGAGGCGACCTACTCGCTCAAGGACGATTTGGGCAATCTCCGGTATCCCCAGAAGGGCGACACCATGGCCGTGGTCATGGACTGGAATTATGCGGGCGGCCATAAATTCGACGTGTACGTCAACGGCAGTCCGGCGGCCGACCGCGCGCTGTTCGATCCGCAGATGCGGCACAACACCAGCGTCAAATACGCGGGTCTCATACTCGGGAGAAATAACCAGGCCAACAACGTGACCGAATTCATCACCGTTTCGGAATCCACGCCCCCTTCAGGACTTCAGATCGTCAGCGGAAACGGGCAGTCGGGCGTCGTCAATACCACCCTTCCTGACTCGCTGAAAATCGAAGTGCGGGACATGAACAACACGCCTCTTCCCGACATCCCGGTTTATTTCAAGGTGCTTGAACCCGTGGACGCCACCGTGACGGCGCCGCCGGAACCCCTCGATCCGGTTCAGATCGAGGCGGAATGGGGCATTTACACCGGGCCGTACTACGTCCGCAACGACGATCCCGGCGCGTCGGGAAACGAATACATCGTCTCCCCGATCCGCGGGGGCGAAGGGACCGCCACTTTCACCTTCAACATCCAAAAGGACACCACCTACAATTTCTGGCTCCGGCTGATTTCCCCGGACAATACCCATTACGCGCTCGCATTCCAGATCGACAACAACCCGCGATGGATCAACAACACGCTGGTCGGCCGCCGTTCCAGTGATTGGCAGTGGGACCGCGTGCGTACGGAAGCCGGCGTGGTCGCGGCCATACGCCTGAACCGCGGACTGCACCGGATCATATTGACCAGCGCGCATGAAAACGTGAAGGTCGACAAGATCCTGCTCACCCCGAGAACCGGTTTCATCCCGACGACAAAAGAATACGTCGCACAGCTCATGACCGACCAGTACGGTGTGGCAGGCACCAAGCTGAAACTCAGCACCAAGGCCGGCCTCAATCGGGTCCAGGTCAGCTGCTTCGGAACCGCGGAAAGCAGGGAATTCACCGCCACCGGCCTCGCGTCGGTTCCGGTGCTGATGGAAAAGACCAACGACCATGGGAGCGGAGCGGCGAGGACCACTCTCGCCAATCCCTTCATCGTCACGCTGAAGGATGAATTCGGCAACAAGGTGCCAGACATCACCGTCAATTTCCAGGTCACCGAGGGCGACGGGACGCTCAGCGCGGCGAAGGACACCACCGACGCGAACGGCCAGGCGTCCACCCGGCTGACGCTCGGCATTCAAAGCGCCACCTACAAGGTCAGGGCGACGTTCGCCGGATACACGGGCGAGCCCGTCATTTTCGAGGCCATCGCGACCACGGGGCTCGTGCGGCGCATCCAGGGCATCCCGGTTGTCATTCCGGGCAAGCATTA
>Ga0316628_100005444_pt1 | contig 10216 bp, 8 predicted proteins | sample OWC_Aug_M2_C1_D5_FD_207648 | JGI IMG/M metagenome (GOLD analysis project Ga0316628, IMG submission 207648) | Wetland soil microbial communities from Old Woman Creek delta, Ohio, United States - OWC_Aug_M2_C1_D5_C | ecosystem: Environmental > Terrestrial > Soil > Wetlands | place: USA: Ohio... | reverse complement strand
TGCCCTCGGCGACCACGTCCCACGCACGGTCCAGGGCTCGGCCTCGCTGCGCCACGCGGCGGTCGCAGCCGTGCTCCGGCCGGCGGAGGCCGGGGCCGAGCTGCTCTTCATCCACCGCGCCGAGGACGACCGCGATCCGTGGTCGGGACACATGGCCTTCCCCGGCGGCCGGGTCGAGAGCGACGACTCCGACCCGTTGGCGACGGCGATCCGTGAGACCCAGGAAGAGCTCGCCCTCAACCTCGCCAGCCACGCGAAGCTCATCGGCCGCCTGTCCGAGGTGGACGCGATCGGTCGCGGCCGGCGCGCGGGCATGGTGATCCTGCCCTATGTCTTCGCCCTTGAGCAAGCGTGTGAGCTGCGCCCCAACCACGAGGTTCAACAGGTGGTGTGGGTCCCGCTGAGCTTCCTGCTCGACAACCGCAACCGCTCGAGCCTGACCTGGACCCGGCTCGGCGTGCCCATCCCCCTGCCCTGCTATCGCTACCAGGGGCACGTGATCTGGGGACTGACGCTGGTGATGGTCGATGAGCTGCGCCAGCTGCTCGAGGATCACCCGAACCGGTAGTGCTTGCGCACCGGCTGGAGGACTTCCCAGGTGCACGACATGCCCGAGGGGAAGGTCACGAGATCACCCGGGCCCAGGCGCACCGCCCGCCCGCGCTCCGGGGTGACCATGACCTCGCCCTCGAGGAAGTAGCAGGTCTCGCTCGAGTCGTAGGTCCAGGAGAAGGTCGAGACCTCCTTGCTCCAGATCGGCCAGGAGTCGACCCCCAGGTCGTCCAGCAGCTGCTGCGGTGGGTGGTGCTCGACCTCGACCTTGTCCACGGACCCTCCCCGGCGCGAGCTCGAGCTCGGCTACGATTCGTAGCTTAGCACGACGGAAGGGCGCGGCACGGGCCGGGCCAGCTTGCGAGCGCCAGCCCGGACGATGCACCCCCTCAGGACGCGACGGGGCGGGCAATCCGGGCTAGACTCCTCCAATCTCGGGCGCGCTCTCCGCTCACCCGGGCAGGAGGAAGCATGAGACCGGCACGACTGCTCGCCACCCTGACCGTCACGCTGCTCCTGGTGACCGCGCCGTGGGCCGGCGCCGACCAGGCCAAAAAGGTCCCGCAGTGGTACCTGGACAAGGTCGCCGCCGAGAGCCCCGTCAGCCTGCCCCGCAACCTGACGCCCGAGGAGCGGCTCCTGCCCCTGCCCGTGCCGGATCCCCTCCGCACCCCACCCAGCGGCCAGGTCCAGACCCCGTCCGAGTACGCGCCCAGCCAGGGCATGCTGATCAGCTGGGAAGGCTACGCCTCGATCCTCACCGAGCTCACGGTCGGGGTCACCACCGGCGACCCCGAGGCGATCGTCTACATCCTGGTCGACAACGCCTCCGAGCAGGCCAGCGTGACCTCGACCCTGACCGGCGCCGGCGCCGACATGAGCCAGGTCGAGTTCATAATCTACTCCTCCGACACGGTTTGGATGCGCGACTACGGACCACGCTTCATCTTCGAGGACGGGTCGCGCGCCATGATTGACCACATCTACAACCGGCCGCGACCCAACGACGACGCCTTCCCCGACTTCCTGAGCGCGCTCTGGGGCGAGCCCCAGTACGACATCCCCCTGACCCACGGCGGCGGCAACTTCCAGCACTTCGACACCCGCGACGCCTTCATGACCGACCTCATTCTGGACGAGAACCCGGGCCTGACCGAGCAGGACGTCAAGAACCTGTTCCTGGCTTATGAAAACCTCGACCTCACCATCTACCCCGGCTTCCCGACCTCCTTCGACTCCACCCAGCACATCGACATGTGGTTCCTGCCGGTCGGCGACAACGAGGTCATCATCGGAGAGTACGCGCCCTCCACTGGCCAGCCCTACACCATCACCGAGAACGCGGTTGCCGACCTTCAGGCCCGCGGCTACACCGTGCACCGTACCCCGGGCTGGAACGACTTCGGGACTCACTACACCTACACCAACGCCGTGATCCTCAACGACCTGGTCTTCGTCTCCAAGTTCGGCGGCGCCTACGCCAGCCAGGACGCCCAGGCGCTGGCCGTGTTCCAGGCCGCCTACGTCGGCTACCAGGTCATCCAGGTCGACTGCTCCAGCATCATCAGCGCGGCCGGAGCGATCCACTGCATCGTGATGCAGGTCCCGGCCTACACCACCACCATGCAGGTGACGCCGGGCAGCGACCTCGACGCATCCGGGCCGGTGGGCGGCCCCTTCACGCCCGCCAGCGCCCTGTACACGGTCGAGAACACGGGCGACGTCCTGATCAACTACCAGGTCACCAAGACCGCCTCGTGGCTCGACCTGGTCAACCCTACCGGGTCGATCCCGGTCGGGTCCACGGCCCAGGTGACGGTCGCGGTCAACTCGCTCGCCACTGTGCTCGGCGCCGGCCTCTACCAGGACACGGTGACCTTCACCAATCTCACCGACCATTCCGGCGACACCACCCGCTTGGCGCGCCTGACCGTGGGCACGGCCGAGCAGGTCTACCAGTTCCCGCTCGACAGCAATCCAGGCTGGACCACCGAGGGCCTGTGGGCCTTCGGCGTGCCGACCGGGGGCGGCGGCGAGTACGGCAACCCGGATCCCACCAGCGGCCACACCGGGGCCAACGTCTACGGCTACAACTTGAGCGGCGACTACGAGAACAACCTGCCCGAGCGCCACCTCACCACCACCGCCCTCGACTGCAGCGACCTGGTCGGAGTCGAGGTCAGGTTCTGGCGCTGGCTGGGCGTCGAGGAGCCCGCCTGGGACCACGCCTACCTGCGGGTGAGCGCGGACGGCTCGACCTGGACCACGGTCTGGCAGAACTCCGCCACCATGAACGGCGGCGCCTGGGAGCAGCAGACCTATGACATCTCCGCCGTCGCCGACGGCGAGCCTGAGGTCTACCTGCGCTGGACCATGGGCACCACCGACTCGGCCTACCGCTACTGCGGCTGGAACATCGACGACGTGGAGATCTGGGGCATTCCGACCGGCGAGCCCGAGGTGCCGCTGTTCGCCGACGGCTTCGAGTCCGGCGACACCAGCGCCTGGTCGGTCGTGGTGCCCTAGGGCTCTTTCGCCAACGCAGCGGGAGGGGCAAGCCCCGTCACTCGTGACGGGCAGCGGTCCGGCCGCCTCAGTGCCGGAACAGCACGTACTTGAGGTGGGGCAGGGCGTCGTCATACCTGGCGGCGTCCTCGCCGTGCACCTCCCGCAGCCCCTCGGCGCTGACCACGAAGGTGGCGTGGACCCCCGCGATACGCGAGAAGAACACGCGGTGGGTCTCTCTCGGGCTGGTCAGGTCCACCGCGCACAGCTCGGCGGCCAGCTCGGACTCGAGGTCGTGATGGCAGACGGGACAGCGGAAGGTCCAGCGCGACCCCTCCTCGATCGCCACCCCCGGCGGCACGTAGACCTTGTAGTTGCCGGGCTCGGGATGGAAGCCGACCAGTACCCGGGTCGAGCCGTGCTCGGCCACGAGCGAGATGGTCTCGTCCGGGTTGAGCATGGCGTGGCAGTGCGGGCACGAGTAGGTCCAGCTCATGGCGACCTCCCCGGGGCGACGCCCCTCACGACAAATATGGGTCCTGCAGAGGAATCGCACCACTCGGGCATCCCCCGACACCCTGTCTCGAGCCCGAGCCCGAGCCCGTTACCGTTGCCGTTGCCGGAGCCTGCGGGCCAGCTCGGCTCCAGCCGCCATTGACTTCTGACCGGGCGGGCCCTACTGTTGACTCCAGGACAAGCACAACCTGTAAACCGGCCGACCGCAGCGGGAGGCACGATGGAACGCACGGACGCGCAGGAGCCCGTGAGCGGGAGCGCGCCAGAGCAGCCGGAGGCGTGCAAGCGGTGGGTGGAACCAGAGCTTCAGCGGCAGGAGACCCTGCCACGGGTGACGCACGGGTTTGCCGGGTCGTTCCCGCCCTGACGGCGGGTGACCGGGCGCGGCAATTGGTGCGCAGAGCTGCGCGCCAGGAGCGACAAGGAGGCGAGCATGAGGAGCACGAGTCGTTTCGCAGCAGCGGTGGCTGTGTTGGTTCTGCTGGCCGGGCTGCCGAGCTTGGCCCTGGCCGGGGACCGCGAGCGGCCGGCGCTGAGCCGGGAGCGACCTCTGACCGGGCTCATTGGCCTGCGCGTCGACCCCGACGGGAGCGTCGTGCAGCTCATACGCTCGTCCGACCGCAACCTAATCGACCCGCGGCTCGACCTGGTGTCGGTGGTGTGCACCAACTGCGGCAGCGGGTGCCCGCCTGTGGCGCGCACGGTGGAGGTGGTGCTGCAGGCCAACACCGCGATCGCTGCCGGGTACGGCGTCTCCAACCTAACCACCATCGCCTACACGGTGACCGGCGTGACCCAAAGCACGAGCGCGGCACTTGCTGTGGGCAACCAGGTGAAGATCACCTTCAACGGCGACGTGCTTGACTGCGGGACCTGGTTCAGCGTCTGGTTCTCGATGTGCGACGTGGCGCCGCTCCACCCTGAGGACGCGTGCCGGACCTTCACCCTGCTCTACGAGTTCGCGGGCCTCGCGGACAACGGAGCATACCCCTGGGGCGACCTGACCCTCTCTGGGTCCAACCTGTACGGAATGACGTCGGCTGGGGGTGACGCCGATCAGGGCGTGATCTTCTCGATCGCCACTGACGGCAGCGGCTTCACCCTGCTCCACGAGTTCGCCGGCGGCGGCAACGACGGGCGCAAGCCCTGGGGCAGCATCACGCTGTCCGGGTCTACCCTGTACGGGATGACGTTCCAGGGTGGCGACTCCGACATCGGCGTCGTGTTCTCCCTGGAGAGCAACGGGAGCGGCTACACCCTACTGCGCGAGTTTGCCGGCGGCGACAGCGACGGTGGGTACCCCTGCGGTGGCCTGACCCTGTTCGGCTCGACCTTGTACGGGATGGCGAGAACTGGTGGCGACTCCAACATCGGCGCCATCTTCTCGATGGCAACCAACGGCAGCGGCTTCACTCTCCTCCACGAGTTCGCGGGTGGCGGCAGCGACGGGCGCCTGCCGTTCGCCAGCTTGACCCTGTCGGGGTCCACCCTCTACGGCATGACAGAGTACGGCGGCGATATCGACCACGGCGTTCTCTTCTCGATCGGAACCGACGGTAGCGGCTTCACCCTTCTCCATGAGTTCGCCGGCGGGAGCAACGACGGAGCGTATCCCAGGGGCAGCCTGGCGCTGTCCGGGTCCACCCTTTACGGGATGACGCTCTACGGCGGCGACTCCGACCACGGCGTTCTCTTCTCGATCGGGACCGACGGCAGCGGCTACTCCCTGCTCCACGAGTTCCTCGGTGGCGCCAACGACGGGGCATCCCCCTACGGCAGCCTGGCCCTGTCCGGCACGACCGTGAGCGGGATGGCGAGCCAGGGCGGCAACTCCAACCGCGGTGTGGTCTTCTCGATCGCCACCGACGGCAGCGGCTACGCCCTGCTCCACGAGTTCGCTGGTGGCGGCAGCGACGGGATGAACCCCTGGTACGACGCTCCGGTCGCGGACGGCTCCACCCTGTACGGGATGACGCTGTACGGCGGCGACACCGACATAGGCGTCATCTTCAAGCTGGAGTGATTCGAGGAACCGACGTCTTCGCGCCCACGGCGGCCGGCGTCGCCCTCCGGGCTGCACCTGCCCGCCCATTCTCTCGACCGTGACCGACGGGCGCGCTGGCAGGCTCGCAGAGGCTGCCAGCCGCGACTGCGCCGCATCACCTCGATCCAAGCAGCAGAATGTGGCTATGGCACCACCGCCGACCAGGCGCCGGTATCCCCCGACTCGAAACCGTCGCTGAAGATCTCGGGCGGGGAAAGCTCGTCGCCGCCGACGTCGGGCTCGGCGTCGCGCGGCTCGCCGTCGAAGTCGGTGTCGCAGGCGCCGGGGACGAGCGGCACGCCGCCGTTGACCGCGGCCGCAGCCGCCTCCGTCAGGTGGAGATCGCCGACGGCGACGTCCTCCATCCACGGCAGCGGGACCTCCTCGAGGTTGCCCGCGGCGGTCGCGCTGGCGCCGTCGCGGGCCAGCAGCGCGGCCGTGGCCAGGTTGTTGTCAAGCTCGATCACCGAGTTGGGAAAGCGCCACTCGATCGACGAGGAGCGCGGCGGCAGGGTCGAGGCCACCGAGTTGTGGAGCAGGTCGGCGCCGTACGCCTGCTCGAGCCCGATGCCGGTGTCGAAGCCGTCGGGCGAGGCCTGCAGGCCGCCGTCGGCGGCGGCCACGAAGTTGTTGCGGATGACCCCGTCGATGTGCCCCTTGTAGCCCACCCCCGGGTAGGGGTCGTCGGGGTACTGGCGGGCCTCGCCGGTCGAGCCGAGGCCGAAGCCGATGCCGCGCGCGCAGTCCAGGATCAGGTTCTCCTCGACCACCGTGTCGCGCGAGCCCTTCCAGAAGTGGATGCCGTGCTCGGAGAGGCCGTCCTCGCACCAGAAGCCCTGAACCCGGTTGCGCCGCACCAGCCAGCCCCTCGCCTGGTGGACGTCGATCCCGCCGGTGTAGCAGCTGTCGCGGATGTAGGTACGGCCGACGTCGCTGAGCTCGATCGAGCAGCACTCGACGGTCGAGTAGTCGACGTAGCCGTCGCCGTCCGGGTTGACCTTGATCGCCTGCTGGCCGGGGTCGACCACCCGCAGGTTGTGGAGCAGGATGCCCTGGATGGGGGCGCCGGGGCCGCCGCTGACATGGACCGGGTGGTCGTAGGCCCGCCGCAGCGTCAGGTCGGCGACAACCACGTTCGAAGCGTAGATGCTGACGAGCTCGTTGGTGGCGTAGGCCCCGTCGAGGACCACCGCGTCGCGGTTGCCGCTCGCCGAGCGCAGAGTCACGCCGGGGGTGGCGAACGCGAGCCGGCAGCCGGCGTCGCCGCAGCCGAGGTCGTAGGTGCCGTCGTCGAGCAGGACGGTGGTGCCGCTGGCCGCTCCGGTCACGATCCCGGCCAGGTCGCCGGCCGCCTCTGGCCCGACCTCGAGGATCGGCCCGGCAGGAGGCGGCAGCGGATCGCAGCCGAGCTGGGCCCTGGCGGGCACGGCGCCAGCGAGCAGGGCGAGCCACGCTCCCCAGGCGACGAGGCACGGGCGCAGGCTGCGGCGAGCGGTCATCGGTCACCTCCCGGCAGGAACAATGTGGGTCGCGAGAGCCGCCCGGTGAATGCCTGGATACGCCAGAATGATGTCTCGCTGCGACAGGTGGCGTCTGTGACCCGGGATACAATGACGCCGTCCCGGTCGCTGGGACGGAGAACCGCCATGATCCCAACCTTCAGGACCCTTGCAGCAGCCGCAGCCGGCGCCGCGTTGTGCGCGGTCACGGCCGCCGCCCAGCAGCCTCCGGCGCGGGGCGACAAGAGCCGCGGCGAAGAGTCGCAGATCCGCCAGCGCCTGGAGTGGTTCAACCGCCAGCGCGGGCTCGAGGAGCTCGAGCGGCCTAACCTCATGCGCCGGCGGGCGGTGGAGCAGGCGCGCGCCATGCGCGACGCGCTCCCCGAGAGTCAGATCTACCTGGAGTGGGAGCAGCTCGGGCCCGAGGCCATGACCATGCTCGGCTGGGCCATGGGCAACGTCGCCGGCCGGGTCTCGGCCGTCGCCGTCCGCCCCGGCGACGAGAGCACGATCTACCTCGGCGCGGCCTCGGGCGGGCTGTGGAAGACGAGCAACGGCGGCGCGTCCTGGAGCTCCATCTTCGACGACGTCGGCACCGAGACCATCGGCTCGATCTTCATCGACCCGGCCGCCCCGGACGCAATCTGGGTCGGCACCGGCGAGCAGGGCAACAACTGCTGGTCGTACTTCGGCATGGGTCTCTACCGCTCGAGCGACGGCGGCCAGACCTGGCAGGAGCGCAACGGCTCCGGTGGCGACACGCTCGACCTGTCCTACGTCACCGCGGTCGTCGTCCATCCGACCGACCCCAACGTCGTGCTCGCCGGGGGCGAGTCGTGGTGCTCGAACGGCGGCTGGTACTACGGCGGGCTGTTCCGCTCCACCAATGGCGGCGACACCTGGACCAAGGTCCTCTCCGGCGCCATCGGCGACGTCCTGGTCGACCCGGACGATCCCAACCGGTGGTACGCCGGCATGGGCCGCTGGGGCAACGCCGCGGACGGGGTCTACACCTCGACCGACGCCGGCGCCACCTGGCAGGTGCTGACCAACGGCATCCCCTCCGGGAGCGCGGTCGGACGCATCCGGCTGGCCATGGCGCCGTCCGACAGCCAGACCCTGTACGCGCTGATCCAAGACAGCGGCGGGGCGTCCCTTTACAAGACGATCGACGGCGGCGCCAGCTGGACCACCCAGAACGCCGCCGCCTGCGAGGGCCAGTGCTGGTACGACCTGTGCCTGGCGGTCCACCCCCAGAGCCCCTCGACGCTGCTCGTCGGCTCGATCCGCTTCGCCCACTCCACGGACAGCGGCGTCACCCTGACCTACCTCACCGAAGGCTGGGGCGGGAGCCAGCAGGTCCACCAGGACACCCACGTCCTCCTCTACTCCACCCAGGACCCCAACCGCTACTGGATCGGCGGCGACGGCGGCCTCTGGCGCACCGACAACAACGGAGGCACCTTCGTCAACCTCAACTCCAACCTCGACATCACCCAGTTCTACGACATCGCGGTCCACCCCGACGATCCGCAGACCCTCTTCGGCGGGTCTCAGGACAACTCGTCGGAGCGGCGCTCGGGGTCCAACCTGTGGGACGTCACCGTGTGCAGCGGCGACGGCTTCATGAACATCATCGACCCCGCGAACCCTGAAATCGTCTTCCAGACCAGCTACCCATGGGACGGCCTGCCGTCGCTGTGCAAGTCGACCGCCTTCGGCGCGCCCAACTCTTGCAACTGGATCTCCTCCGTCGGGCTGGTCGAGGACGAGCCCTACCCGTGGGTCACGCCCCTCGCCGCCTTCGACCTCGACGCGGCCACGCCGACCGCGCTCTTCCTCGGCTCCAACCACGTCTACCGCTCGACCACCACCGAGCCGTACTGGTGGTTCGAGTGGACCAAGATCTCGCCCAACCTCACCGACAACTCCTCGGACTACGTCACCGTCCTCACCCCGGTGCGGAACGGCGGCAAGATCATGCTCTACGCCGGCACCTCCAACGGCCGCGTCTGGCGCACCGACGACGCGCTCGCCGAAACCCCGACCTGGAGCAACGTCACCGGCGACTACCCGGGTGGCACGGTCACCGACCTCGCGGCCGACGCCAGCGATCCCAAGCGGGTCTTTCTCACCCGCGGTGAGTTCGGAGCGAGCCGCCTCTACCGGTCCTCCGCTGGCGGCACGACCTGGGCCGCCGTCGGCCCCGAGCTGCCCAACGCGCCGGCCAACGCGGTCGCCATCGACCCGGCCGACCCCAGCCGGGTCTACGTCGGCAGCGACGTCGGCGTGTTCGAGAGCCGGAACGGCGGCGACTCCTTCGTCGCCGCCATGGTCGGGCTGCCCCTGGGCGCGGTGGTCACCGACCTCGAGATCGACGACGACCCGCATGTGCTCACCGCCGGCACCTACGGGCGCGGCGCCTGGCAGACCTCGCTCGACCTCGAGGAACCCATGTTCGCCGACGGCTTCGAGTCGGGAGACACCTCGGCCTGGTCATTCGCAACGCCCTGAGACGAGGGCATGAACTGGACGCGCGGCGTGTTGGTCATGCGGAGTGAGGGGCCGGAGGAACGGATGCGCTGGCGCCTGACCTTGATCTTGCTCGCAACCTGCTGCCTGGGCCTGGTCGGCCCGGCACTCGCCGCCGACTTCGAGGAGATCTCGCGCGGCGAGCGGGTCACCCTCCAGGACCACCTGGTGGGCGGCAAGTGGGTGCTGTTCGAGTTCTACGCCGACTGGTGCTCGACCTGCCGCCAGATCGCGCCCGAGGTCAGACGCCTGGCCGATCGCCACGCCGACACCCTGGCCGTGCGCACGATCAACGTCCGGGACTGGAAAAGCGAGGTGGCGCAGCAGTTCGAGATCCGCTCCCTCCCCCACCTCAGGCTCTACGATCCCGCGGGCGCGATGGTCGCCGGCGGCGACGCCGACGTCGTGCTGTCCGAGGTCCGCAGCGCCGTGGGCGAAAAGGGGCCGGCCGCGCCGAGCCTGCTCTCCCTGGGCGCCTTCGCCGTGGTTGGCGCGGCGGTGGTGTGGTGGATGTTCGGCTGCCGGCGGGCAGAGCAGGGCTAGGAGGGTGTAGGGCATAGCGTGAGCG
>Ga0316628_100005443_pt1 | contig 10216 bp, 19 predicted proteins | sample OWC_Aug_M2_C1_D5_FD_207648 | JGI IMG/M metagenome (GOLD analysis project Ga0316628, IMG submission 207648) | Wetland soil microbial communities from Old Woman Creek delta, Ohio, United States - OWC_Aug_M2_C1_D5_C | ecosystem: Environmental > Terrestrial > Soil > Wetlands | place: USA: Ohio... | reverse complement strand
CCTTCATGGAGGACTACGAGAGCGGCCGCGTGCAGGAGGAGGGGCGGAAGACCCTGGAGCCCCTCGGCCTCTACGACCCCAAGGACTACCCGAGCGCCGCGTCCGTCCGCGCGTGCTTCCGTATGACATGGCGGTGGTTGGAGTTCGGAGTCCCCGAGAAGCTCCGCGAGACCAACCCCGCCCTCTGGGCGCAGGAGGTCGCGAAAGCGCGCGAGATGTGGGCCGAGGCGGCGGCGGAGATCACCGCCGGGCTGCGCGAGGGAGTCGCCGCGATCGTGGCGAAGCTCGCCGCGCGGCTGGAGCCCGGCGAGGACGGCAAGAAGCGGGCGCTGCGCCAGGACACGTTCGGCGCGCTGGACGAGTTCCTGGAGTCGTTCCCGTTCAAGAACGTCACGGGGGACGAGCAGCTGAAGGTCGAGGTGGAGAAGCTCAAGGCCCTCCGGCGCGGCGTGGACATCGACGACCTCAAGAAGTACGGCGGGCTCAAGGACAAGCTGCGCCGGGACCTGACCGCGGTCGGGACTCGCCTGGAGCAGCTCGTGGAGGAGGCGCCCGAGCGGCGCATCTCGTTCGAGGACGACGCCGCCTGAGATGGCGGAGAGGAGGTTAGACGAATGAAGTGCGACATCACGTGGTGCCACGAGACGGAGGGGCTCATGCGGCGCAAGGTCGGCTCGCCGCTGTTCAAGCGGTTCGGCCAGATGACGCTGTGCCGGACGCACGTCCCGCCCTGGCGGCAGGACGAGTACGAGCCGCTCGACGGCGGGGCACGTCCCCCGGACCCGGCGCCAGAGGCGGAGGCGGCGCCGACCGCGCCGACGCCCGAGCCCGAGAAGCCGAAGGCCAGGAAGCCGCACGCGAAGAAGGACAAGGTCGCCAAGGAGGAGGCCCCGTTTTGAAGATCTCACCGGAGAAGATCGGCCACGCCATGCCCGGTGAGCACCTGGGCCGGATCCGCTGCCTGCTGGGGCTGACCCAGGCGCAGCTCGCCGCGCTCCTCGGGATCAGCAGCCCCGCCGTCATCGGGGACTACGAGCACGGGAGGCGGCGCGTCCCCGACTACACGGCGCGCCACCTCCTACTCCTCCTCCGGCTCGCGGAGTGGGAGAAGATGGGCCGCGAGTGCAAGCGCCACGTCGCCGGGGATGACGACCTGTCCGTGCGCCTCGTCCAGCTGCTCAGGACGAGCCCGCTCCTGACTGCGAGGGGGAAGGCATGAGGAAGAGGAGGCGGACCCCGGTCCGCAAGGGCCTGACGTTCTGCCGGGACTGTGGAGGCCGGGGGACGATCGCCTGCCGGTCCTGCGAGGGGAAGGGAGTCGTCCCGGCGCTCGGGGAGCTGCGCGCCTCGCGGCTCCGGGTCGGGGTGACGCTCCGCGCCTTCGCGCGGGGGCTCGGGCTCTCCGCCGCCTACATCTCGGACGTGGAGCTGGGCAGGCGCCGGGCGACGCCGCGCGTCCTCGCCGGGTACCGCGCCGTGGGCCTGCGCTGATGGCCACGATGAGGACGGGTAAGACCTTGACGCTCAACCTCGGTGAGGCGCTCAGGTGGTGCGGGTCGAAGCTGGCGGCGGGGATGCAGGTCTGGTGCGTCCGGCGCCGGGATACGGGAGGGGTCGTCACCTACATCTGCGGCAGCGTGGAGAACGTGGGCCTGTGGCTCTCGTTCGACGGCGAGCCGCTCGACAACTTCTCGCTCACGCCCATGGAGCAGGACGCCGAGGCTGGCGCGCGCTTCGGGCGCGAGCGCGACTGGAAGGGAGGGTTGCAGCAATGACGTTCATGCTCTGGGCGACCGCGTCCGCGGTCGTCCTCGTCGTCTCCGTGCTGTTCCTCGTGAGGAGCCAGCGGCACGCGGACGTGCTCTACATCCGCAAGCTGGCACTCCTCCACGGCTACCGCATGCGGCCCGGGTGGGAGGGGCGCGACGCCCCCCGGCGCGGCTGGCGCCGGCGCATGATCCACTTCCTCCGCGCGAGGGGGAGCGCGCGATGAAGAACCCCATGGACGTGCTCATCGCGAAGCATGAGGCACTCGGGCTCCCACCTGTCTGCAAGATGCCCCGGGGCGTCTGGTCCGGCGCGTTCGGGCCCTGGCGCTTCTGCATGAACGCCACGAACCGCGAGCAGCCGGCGGGGTTCAGCGAGGTCCCGGTCCCGCCGTTCCGCCTGTACGTGGAGTACAACGGCTGGCCCGCCGGGATCCTCGACCCGCTCGGGAACGGGGAGTTCGCCGCGCACGAGACGGGCGCGAACGCCGAGACGTTCTGCACGGCCCTGGAAGGGTGGGACGGAAAATGACTCGACTGAAGAGTGTCATGCTCTCGCTCACCCTCCTCGCGTCGGCAGTTGGCGCCGTCGAGCCCGAACCTCTCAGCTACTACACCGTCGCGCCTTGCCGGTGGGTGGACACGCGGGAGAACGAGTGCGAAGCGGGGAGCTTGATCGATCCTCGCGACGACGTCGACTGTCCCACGGGTGCGCTCCAGGACGGAGAGACCCGCTACTACAACGCTCAAGAGGCGCCGGTCTGCCCCGATGGAGGTAGACCGATTCCCCTCGGAGCCCAGGTGCTTGCCGTCAACGTCACCGTCGTGGATGCGACCGCGCGCGGTCATCTGGTCCTGTACGACGCGACGAAGCCGAGGCCCGGCATCTCGTCGATCAACTTCGACGTCCGGACGGCGCGCTCGAACCTCGTGTTCATTCCGCTCGGCCAGGAGCAAGGCCAGGATCCCTCGACTCCGTTCTGGCCCGACACCGCCGTCTACGCGCACGTCGTCGGGGACGGCGCGGTCCACTTGATCCTCGACGTCGTCGGCTACTTCAAGTGAAGGGAGGAGGGAAAGTGACCTACGACTTCAAGCGCTGGAGCGCGAGCGCTCTCGGGACGATCCAGCTGTGCGGGGAGAAGTTCCGCCGGAAGCACCTGGAGAAGGAGTACCGGGCGGGGGGACCAGCCGCCGCGCGCGGCATCGCGGTCAACCGCGTGAAGAACGAGGCCCACAAGCGCCAGATGGTCGCCAAGGGCATCGTGTCCCAGGACTGGGAGTCCCCCGTCCCGCGCATCTCGGAGCTGCCCGGGAGCCCGCGCAGCGTCGAGGAGGCCCGCGACATCGCGGCCAAGGAGTTCGCGGCCGCGATCAAGCGGGGCGTGTCCTTCTCGAAGGCGCAGCAGGCCGAGGGGGTCAAGGCCGTCCTCGCGCAGGAGAAGGACGCCGCGGTCAACCTCGGGGCACTCTACGTCCGAGACGTCGCGCCCCCAATCGACCCGGTCGGAGTCGAGCGCAAGATCGTGGTCGCCCCCCAGGACGTGGACTTTGAGATCGTCGGCTACCTCGACCTCGTCGAGCGGCTCCGGGCCGGCGACTGGACGGGGCTCATGCTGGCGCCGACCCCGGAGAACCCGTTCGGCGGGAAGCTCCTGGCCGTGGACGGGGACGAGTGCGTCCCGGACGTGAAGACGAAGGACAAGGCGCCGTTCAAGGACGCGGCGCGCCTCTCGTCGCAGCTGACCATGTACGCCATGCTGCGGCGGCTCGAGGTCGGGCGGCTCCCCCGGAGCCTCCGGCTCATCCACCTCGTCCAGACGCCGAAGGACAAGAAGCGGTACGTGGACGTGCAGTTCACGGTGCGGGACGAGGAGGACGTGACCATCCTGATCCGGCGGCTGAACGTGGCAGTGGAGAGCGTGAGGCGCGGGGTGTTCGTCCCGGCGGACCCGAGCGCCCCGGGGAGCCCGTGCGGGTGGTGCGAGTACTCCGGGGACTGCCGCTACGTGCGGGCGCCGAAGTCCGTCTAGCCGACATGCCTGAGAGAACCGACGCGGCAGAGCGAGCCGACGGCGAGGGGAGAATCATCCGCGCCGAGCGAGCCGGGCGCTCCGTGGGAACCGTCCATCACGAGCGAGCCGCTGCCGCAGAGGGAACCGCACTGATGGAGCGAGCCGCTCCCGCAGAGGGAACCGTCGGTCGAGAGCGAGTCGTCGCCAGCGAGAGAACCGGACGAAGCGGGCGAGCCGAGGGCGAAGAGGGAACCGTCTCTTGGGAGCGAGCCGTTGTCGCTGAGAGAACCGCGCTCATGGAGCGAGCCGCTTCCGCCGAGAGAACCGCACTTCACGAGCGAGCCGTCGCAAGCGAGAGAACCGCTGAGCCCGAGCGAGCCGTCATGCCAGAGGGAACCGTCTCTAAGGAGCGTCCCAAGAACAAGGAGGGGTGATGTCTGAGTCATTGCAGAGGTGGACCCGCGCGGAGAGCGCGGAGCTGGGCCGCGTGCCGTTCGACCGCGACGTGCTGCGCGCCCTCGTCGACTACCGCTTCGCCGCCCAGGCGAGGCGCAAGGCAACGGGGAACCAGATCGGCGCCATCGAGCGCCGCGTAGACACCGGGCCGGAGCCCGCCGCGCTCGTAGCCCTCAAGGCCGACTTCCAGCTCGTCGAGAGGAAGGCCGACCGCGCCATCGCGGCCATGGTCGAGGCGCACCGCGCCGGCCGCTGGGCCGTGTCGGTCCCGGGGATCGCGCACACGTTCGCGGGGATCCTCCTCGCGTACGTGGACATCCACCCGTGGGTGTGCGTCGGGAAGAGGCCCAAGGGGACGGAGTGCCGCGAGGGCGCGCCCCACACTCCGGCCTGCCACCGCGGCTACGTCAACACCGCCGGTAAGCTCTGGCGCTTCGCCGGCGTGGACCCGACGCTGGTCTGGGAGCGCGGGAAGCTCCGGCCCTACTGCGCGCTCCTCAAGACCGTGACGTGGCAGATCGGCGAGAGCTTCAAGAAGCTCGGTGCCGAGGACCCGTCCGTGTACGCGCGGGTCTACCGCGAGCGCAAGACCCTGGAGGTCGAGCGCAACGAGGCCGGACTCTACCGCGAGCAGGCGCTCGCGCGCCTGGAACTGGCGGACAAGAACAAGTGGCGCATCAGCAACCTCCAGCGGGAGACGTGGTCCTCGGGGAAGCTGCAACCGATTGGGCTGGACATCCGGGCGGGGCGGGTCGCGGCGAAGCTCTTCCTGTCTCACTTCCACCACGTGCTGCACGAGGTGGAGGAGGGGACTCCGCCGCCTCTGCCCTTCTCGGTGGCCGTCCTGGGCCACGGCGACTACGTCCCGCCCCCTGGGTGGCCGTGCGAGTGAGGAGCCGCTGCTCGAGAGTGAACCGAGATCGTGAGCGAGCCGGGACTACGGAGAGAACCGTCACCACAGTGCGAGCCGTGGAGGCGGAGAGAACCGGGACACATGAGCGAAGCCGCGTCCCCGGAGAGAACCGCTGAACCCCGAGCGAGCCGCCGATACGGAGAGAACCTTGCCGCGGGAGCGAGCCGCCCATTGCGAGGAGAACCTGGACCTCGGAGCGAGCCGCGCTGCGCGAGAGAACCGCCGTCCCCGAGCGAGCCGCGCTGGAGGAGAGAAACCGGGCAACGCGAGCGAGCCGCGTTCAGCGAGAGAACCGCGGAGAACGAGCGGCCGATTCTGGGGAGAGAGCCGTGGACTCGGAGCGAGCCGTGCATGATGAGGGAACGGAGGAGGCGAAGCGAGCCGCAAGGCCGGAGAGAACCGTTTGATGTGAGCGAGCCGAAGGCGCAGAGGGGAACCCGTTCACGAGGAGCGTCCAAGCCAACACTGCGGCCGGGGAGGCCGTGAAAGGATGACGACCATGTTCGAGCAGTCCAGCCTCACGACGGAGGAGAAGATGTCCGCGAGGGTCCGCGCCATGGTGGACGAGACCTGTGCCCGACTCGGCTTCGGGCCGAAGACGGAGGAAGCCCTGGTCGAGCAGTTCCGCTGCCTGCCGGAGCTGACCGACTACTGCCTGCGGGCGACGGCGCGCTCCGAGGTGCGGCTCGCCATGACGATGCAGCGTCAGCGCATCGTGGGGCAGGAGGAGACGGTCGACGACAGGCGCGGGTCGGCCCCCAAGGTCTACGGCAAGGACCTCGGGGCCCACGTCGCGCAGCTCGGTGGGAAGTACCTGTCGTGGCCCCTCAGCAACAGGAAGCTCCTCCGGGACGCGACGGTGCTAGAGGTCAAGAGCGAGGCCGAGATGTACGAGGCGAACGCGATGGGCAACGCCCGCAACGGTCGCTTCATGCGGCTCGTCGCGCGAAAGATGGAGGCCCTTGGCGCGACCGCCAAGGACACGGCGGGGAAGTTGCTGAGCGATGACGACCTGCGCCGCCTAATGAAGGCGGCGTCGAAGAGTGTCGGAACCACGAGGAGGGAGCAGTGAGCCAGGAGACGAAGAAGCCGGACGGCCCCGTCGAGGCCGAGGTCGTGGACGAGGGCTTCGCGGGAGCTACCGCCGCAGCCCTGGTCCGCCAGGGGCAGGCCCTCATGCGGGCCGAGAACGACTCGCTCATGGCGGTCGCCGCGCAGCGGCCCCGCAACGAGCAGCGGTTCATGGAGGGCGCGCTCGCCGAGCTCACCCTCTACCCCGAGCAGGCGAAGACGATGTTCTACTCGATCCCGTACAAGGACTTCGACCGCGCGACGGGGAGCGTCAAGATCGTCCGCGTCGAGGGGCCGAGCATCGGGGCCGCGATGGCCCTCGCCCGGAGGTGGGGTAACTGCACCGCGACCGCCCGCGCCGTGAACGAGGACGACGACGGCTTCGACCTGGAAGGGGTCTTCATCGACCTCGAGTCCAACTTCCGCGTCGCCAAGGCGTGGAGGGTGGCGAAGACGTTCCGGCGCCGCGACGGGAGGACGGAGCTGCTCAACGCGCAGCGGCTCGGCATCACGATCCAGGCGGGGTTGTCCAAGGCCATGCGCAACGCGATCCTCGCCGGCCTGCCGGCGGGCTACGTCCAGATGTTCTACGCGCGGGCCAAGGAGATCGCCGGGGGCAAGGCAGACGCCCCGGCGAAACCCGAGGTCGTGGCCGCGATCGTGAAAGCGTTCGACCGGCTCGGGCTGAAGGCCGAGCAGCTGGAGGCCTACGCTGAGGTCCCGCGAGCGGAGTGGACCGGGGAGGACGTCGCGAACCTCCGGGGCCTCTGGAACGCGCTCAATGACAAGCAGGTCACGGTCGCGGAGATCCTCCAGCCGGCGGAGGCCGGAGGGGACCTCGCTCCCCAGACGATCACCCCGGAGTCGCTCGCGCAGGGGTCGGTGGAGTCCAAGGACGACCCCGACCGAGACGTCCGCAAGGCTGCGGCGCCGACCAAGCGGCGCTGAGGGTCTGACGCATCCCGGTGGGGACGCCGGGGGACACGAGCCGCCGAGGCGTGTTCCTCCTCCCCCGGCGTCTCCACCCTTGCCCTCCCCCGATGTTGGGGGTAGGATCCCCGCCATCCGTTCCGGGGCAGACCTCTCCCCCGAGTCGCTGAGTCGGGGGTTGGAGGGGTTGGCCCAAGGAGGCATGTTCCTTGGACAGCGGTTCGAGACTATCACGGATTCCGGGGGACGGGACCCCCATCGTAGACCTGCCCTATCCTGGCCCCCCACCGGACGACCCGCGTCCGCTCCCGGGGGGCCGGCTCGCGAAGGTGCTCCGCTACGCGTGTGCCCTCCACGCGCACGAGCAGGGCATCGGCGAGGACTACCGCGCGAGGGAGTGGCTGCGGCTCGACCCCCGGGACCAAGCGATCATCCTGCACTGGCTCTCGTGGGTCCACTCCAATGTCGGGAGGGCGAGGCGATGAGCCGCACCCTCTACGACGTCACGGGCGAGCCGTGGTTCCCGCTCCTCTACCAGCGCTGGAGGAAGGACACCGCCGGCCTCACGCTCGCGCAGCAGGGCGCGTACCTCCGGCTCATCATCGCGCAGGTCGACTCCGACGACGGCTCACTCCCCAAGGACGACGCCATCCTGTGCGGCGCCTCGGGGTGCCCGCCGGCGCAGTTCGAGGAGGTCGTGCGGCCACTCCTCCGGGCCCCGTTCTTCCACTCCAGGGCGGCGGGATGGGTCAACGCCAGGGCGCTTTGGTGCTGGAAGAAGAAGACGCAGAGGAGCCAGCTCGCGAGGGAGAGGGCTAAGCTGAGGTGGCAGAGGGAGAAGGAGGCCATTCTGGAGCCCGCTCCCATGCTGGCTGCATTGCAGCCTGCACATGCAAGAGAAAGAGAAGGAGAAGGAGAAAGAGAAAGAACCCCCCTTAACCCCCCCATGGGGGGGGATGGGAAACAGCTCCGGGACCAGCAGGCCGTCGTCCAGGTCTGGGAGGAGCTCATGGGACCGGTGGCCACGAAGAACGGCGCCCGCTACTCCGGGGGTATGGACCCACGGCGCATCGTCCAGGCCGTGATGCCGCTCCTCCGGAAGCACGGGCGCGATGAGGTGCTCGCGAACTTCCGCCGCTACCTCGGGCGGCGCGAGCCGCAGTACTGCTCCCCGGAGGACTTCGTCACGCGCTACGTCGCGTGGTCCAAGGACCGCGGGGTTAAGCCGGTGCCCCTGTGACCGGCCTCGCGCGGCAGACGCTGCTCGAGGCGCTGGCGCGGGAGTACCCGAGGATGCCGAACGAGGGGTCCATCCACTACGCGCAGCGGCTCAACGTCCTGGCCGGCTTCCTCCCCCGGGAGGAGGCGAGCCTGCTCGGAGCGGATGAGGACCTGGAGGTGAGAGGACCGGGAGAGCCACTCCGGCTCCCGTACAAGGAGGACTGAAACATGCTGGTGATGCTGTTGGCCGTCCTGCTCGCGCTCGCGACCGCGATGCTCGTCATGGTCCTGGTCGAGGGGCGGGAGCCCCGACTCACGATAGACCCCCAGCGCCTGACTCTGGAGGAGACGCGGCTCCGGCGCGCCGCGCTCGATATGGACGACGACCCCGAGTTCCGAGCGGCCGTGAAGCGCCGGATGACCGAGGGTATGAGCTGCGCGATCAAGCCCTGGTACGAGGGCAAGCAGCCGACGCAGCGGCTCGCGCGGCGGAGCGTCGTCGTCCCGATGATGAAGGTGGCACCATGACCGCCCCCAGCGCGGCCTCCTGGCGCGAGAGCATCGCGGAGGTTGTCGGCGAGGTCTGGCCCACGTTCCCAGATGGCCCAACATGGATCGAGGCCCAGGTACACGTCGAGTCGCTGGGTGATCCACGCGCAGTCTCCGCGTGCGGCGCCGTCGGGCTCCTGCAACTCATGCCGGCGACGGCCAAGGAACTCGGCGTTGTAGACCCCTTCGACCCAGAGGAGAACCTCCGCGGTGGTGTGACCTACCTCAAGCGACAGTACCTCGCGTTCCAGTTGCGACTCCCATCCGGCCCGGACATCTTGCGGTGGAGCTTCGCCGCCTACAACTGCGGGGCCGGCTACGTAAAGCGCGCGCTCGTGCTGGCCGCAACGGACGACGAGAAGGCATGGTTCGCCTTCGAGCCGAACTGGCGCTATCTCTTCCATCGGAGTGCCGCGGTCAATGGCCACTGGGCGGACCACCGGCAGGTGCGCGACTACGTGGCGCGGATCGAGCTGCACCACCGCACGCTCATCGCGGCGGCCGGGGTAGGTGAGGCGTGAGCGTCCCGACCCCGCCGACCGGAGGCGTCTTCACCGCCGCCGACTCCCGCGTCAAGGAATTGGAATCCGAGGTGGAGCGGCTGCGGTCTGGAGCGGAACGTGAGCGGGAACGAGCCGACGACCATGATTCGGCTCGGCAATCCGAGAAAGAGCGCGCTGATTACGCCGAAGCCCAGCTCGCGGAGGCGCGGGCCGCCTCGCAGGAGAAGAAGCTATGAAGCTGCGGTTTCCGGTGATCGTCACCTTGCCGCCCGAGTATGTCGGCACAGCATCGGCTGGCATGGTGCTCGGAAGGATGCCCTCGGGCGCGGTCCTGTTGGCCGAGGTCCACGTCAAGCACGTCCGGTGTCGCTACCCGCGTACAGAGTGTCGGTGTGGAGGGCAAGCACTCTACGAGATGTGGCGTGCGGGAATTGAGGCCGCGCAGGGGAAGAAGCCATGAGCCCGACGGTGAAGCCGTTCGAGTTTGAGCCGGTGCATCCAACCTACGAGCAGTTGGAGGCCCGGCTGGGGAAGGTGGTAGAGGCTGCGCAGAAGGTGGTCAAGGCGCAATGGCAGCACCGTTGCCCTGACAAGGTCGGCGGCTGCACGGCAGTGTCTGAGTCGGCGTTGGCGGCCCTCGCCGCCGAGTTGGGAAAGCCATGACCTGCCCGCACGACGACTACGCCAAACGAGCAACGTACGCCGACGGCTACGTTGATGATGGTGGCTGCGTTGAGTGCCTGAAAGCCGAGGTGACGCGGCTGGAGGCCCGGCTCGCGGAGGCGCGGGAGT
>Ga0316628_100005442_pt1 | contig 10218 bp, 11 predicted proteins | sample OWC_Aug_M2_C1_D5_FD_207648 | JGI IMG/M metagenome (GOLD analysis project Ga0316628, IMG submission 207648) | Wetland soil microbial communities from Old Woman Creek delta, Ohio, United States - OWC_Aug_M2_C1_D5_C | ecosystem: Environmental > Terrestrial > Soil > Wetlands | place: USA: Ohio... | reverse complement strand
AACTCCTCTTCCCGCTTGACTCTTCAAGGATACTCTTTCTCGAACTTTGCGATCGCCGATTTCATGACCCGGCTGGCAAAAGCTCCGAGTGCCCGATTCACCGACGTCGATCTGACCTATTCGGAGCAAGCCAAAATCGGAAAGGTGCCGATAGAGAAGTTTGAAATAACCTGCACGATCAAACTTTAGAGGGCACTCCCCATGGCCTTAAAAGATTCCTTTGCCAATATCCCAAAGAAGCAGAAAGTATTGATGGTGGTGGTGCTTTTCCTGGCAATCATTGCAGGTTTCTATTACCTCGACAGGTTGAAATCGGAGATAGCAGCCCTGGAGTCGCAACTCTCCCAAGCACTGACGGTCCTTCCCGAGGAAAAGGAGATCCCCAAGCTACTGGTCAATATCAATACCTTGGGCCTCAAGGCTGGGGTTGAGTTCCTGCTCTTCCGGCCCGGTACTATCACGCTCCGGGATTTCTACGGAGAGTTCCCGGTTCAGATCAAGGTCAGAGGGACTTATCACGCCTTGGGCCGTTTTTTTGATATGATTTCCAAGATGCCGAGGATCGTGAACGTATCCGATCTGAGAATCTCGCCCGTGCCCTACTCAAAAGAAGAGAAGGATACCATCATCGCGGAATTCACCGCCACTACATTCACCTCTACAGGCGCAAAAGGAGGAAAAGGTGTTGGGTCGGGAAAAGCCCGCTGACCTTTGGTTCACTTACAGTCTCAAGGTTTTTCTCATTTTGGCGCTGGGGGTGTTTTTCGGTCTTTTTCTTGCTGCCTGCCAGAAGGAAACGCCTGCACCCCCATCTTCTCCTCCGATCCCTCCGGCCCGTCAGGTCGCCACTACACCACAAGCCCCTCCAGTGGCTGCAAGCGCCCGACCTGCCGCGGGCCCACCTGCGGTAGCTCCAGAGAAGACTCCCCCCGCCCAGGCCAAAGAATACTCCTATAATCCCGGAGGGCGGCCCGATCCTTTCACGCCTCTGCTCCTTCCCCAGCAAGCTACCGAAAAGGGGAAAAAGGGGCTCGCGAGCCTGCAAGTATCGGAACTGAAGCTGACGGGGATCGTATGGGACAAGAGGGGATATGTAGCCCTGGTGGAGGGACCGGATGGGTTAGGGTACGTTTTGAAGATTCATGATTTGATTGGCAATGCGGCTCGTCTGACCCGGATCACCACGAATTCCGTTACCTTCGAGGTAAAGGAGCAGCCCTATCTGCCCCAGTCCCGGGTCCGAGAGGTGCAACTCACACTCAAAAAGGAGGAATAGGTTATGAAAGGGAGGCCATGCAAGGGGATGAGCCCCCGATCTCTTCCCCTGTTGTTGGTCTTGGTGGCGATGGCCCTCGTCGTTGGCGGCGCCTCGGCGGAGATGGGCTCATACACAGTAATGGCCAAGGCCTCTGATGATTCTCTCCTCCGGATCGCTCAACGTGACAGGGGAGCCGAGGCAAGCGAGGCATCATCGGAAATGGCCACCATCTCTGGCGTCACAGTAGAGCAAGCCGGCCCGGGCAACGCGTCCCTCTTGATTCAAGCCGACCGACCTCTGCAGACTTATGAATCCTTTGCCCTATCCGATCCGCCTCGGCTGGTGGTGGACATTCCCAACGCACAACATGCCATTCATTCCTATCCGGTCCTGGGCGCCAATACGTTGATCCAGAAGATCCGCTCCTCCCAATACAAGGATGCGCCCACCAAGGTGGTGCGCCTCGTCGTTGATCTTACGTCGCCCTCCACCTACCAAGTGGAGGCGAAGGGGGATCAATTGAGAATCAGTTTGGGAGGAGAAGAGAAGGCAGCGAAGGGGGAGGAGGCGGCGACTACCCCTCCAACTTCTCCAGCAGCCTCTCCTCCGGAAATGCAGGCCGAGAAGCCGACTGCTACGGGCGGGGTGGGCAAGGTCACCAAGATCGATTATCAGGCCATGAAGGGGAAAGGTCGCATCCTCATCTCCACCGAGGGAAAGGTCAAGTATGAGGTCCGGAAGATCGCTCAGCCCCTCTCTTTGGTGCTCGATATAAGCCCCGCCGACATCGTACCGCCCGCCACCCAGCCACTGGATGTGGGTCTGCTTCCCGGCCAGGTCGACAAATTACGGGCAACCCAATCTCAGCTCGAGCCGGAAAGGGTCGTACGGGTGGTAGCCGATCTCAAGGGGATGGTCAAGTACGAGGTCAGCCAGAACAATGCAGGGATTACCCTCGATATTTTCCCTTCCTCTGCCGAGGCACAAGTGGCGGCTGCACCCCCTGCACCGACCATATCCGAGCTTCCTTCGACCGAAGCGAGGAAGATCTCCATGGATTTCAAGGATGCGGACATCAATAACCTTTTGCGCATCCTTGCCGAGGTGAGCGGAGCCAACATCGTCTCGGGGCCGGAAGTCAAGGGCACAGTTACAGTTCGTCTGATTAACGTCTCGTGGGATCAGGCCCTGGAAGCGATCCTGAAATCTAACAACTTCGGCTCTCTCAAGGAGGGGAACATCATACGGGTGGCCTCCTTGGCGAACATTAGCAAGGAACTGGATGAGCGAAGAAAACGGGAAGCGGAGGAGCTGCGATTAAAGGAATTGGAAAAGAAGGAGAAGGTGGCCCTGGTTCCTCTGGAACAGGCTATCATCTCCGTGAATTACGTCAGCGCCGACAAGCTGATGGAAAACCTTCAGCCCCTCGTCTCCAAAGATCCGGAGGCCCCGACAAAAGACCGGGGCAAGCTGACGCTCCACCAGGAGACCAAGTCGATCATCATCAACGATACCGCCGAGGCGATTGAGAAAATGAGGGCCATGGCGGCCCGCCTGGACATCCGTACCCCCCAGGTCATGATCGAGGCCCGAATCATCACGGTTACCGAGGGCTACGTCCAGGCCCTGGGGATCCAGTGGGGAGGGGCATACGTCGCCAATTTACATGGAGACAACAATGCAGTGATCGCAGGAAGCAATCCTTTCCAGATGACGCCCCCTGTGGGTCCGACTACCGGCTCCCCCAGTTTGGGCGTACCGGGCGGCGCCGGGTTGGCGGGTACAATAGGGCAAATTGCCACTACTGCCGGGTCTTATCTTTTGAACCTGCCTGCCTCACCCCCGTCAGGCACCCCGGTCGCCGGGGCCATCTCTCTCGGTTATATCGGGAGTCGACTGCTGCTGGAGGCCCGCATCTCTTTGGCGGAAAGCGAAAACAAAGTCAAAACCCTCTCCGCCCCTAAAGTTGCCACCCTGGACAATAAATCGGCAGAAATCAAATCCGGGTCTCAGATCCCCTTCACGACCATCGATCCCTCTTCAGGCCGACTGACCATCTCCTTCCAGGAGGCCTATTTGCGGCTCAAGGTGAAGCCCCACGTTACCTCCGACAAGAAGATCAATATGGAAGTCGAGGCGGAAAACAATACCGTAGGGAGGTCTTTCCCGACCGGGGTCGGTGATGTCATCTCGATCGACAAGCGGATAGCTACCACGGAGATGCTGGTCGAAAATGGCGCGACCGTGGTCCTGGGAGGCCTTTACGTCTCTATCGAAAGTTTCACCGAAGACAGGGTACCCTACCTCGGCAAGATTCCGGTTATCGGTTGGCTATTCAAGCGGAGGCAGGTGAATCCCTCCTCGCAGGAACTGTTGATTTTCATTACTCCCACTATCATCGAGGAACGCAAGGTTTAGTATCCAATCTCTCGATAGGGTACTTGCACACCATCATGGAAAAGACGCACCAACGGTGCGTCTTTTCCATCTTCTGGAGGATCGAGCTATGAAGAAGATCAGAGTGGAGATAATGGTCCGCCTGGGGCTGTTGACCCTCCTGTTGTTCGCCTGGGGGCTCCTCAGATCGGCCCAAGCGGAAGGTCCCCTGATCCTTTCCCTCGGAGAGGATTCGTACCTGCCCAAGAGCGTCATCGAGGCGTCGACGGGCGCCAAATTCATCGACGGATTGGGAAGCGCGAAGTTAGGAGAGGTCCAACTGGTGATCCTTTCCAACATCGACTACGCCAGCCTGCCAGATCCTCTTCGTGATGGTCTGGTCGGCTATCTGCAAAACGGCGGAGCCTTGCTCATCACCGGAGGAACAAGGTCCTTTGGTAGTGGAGGGTACGGGAATTCTAACCTGGCTGGAATGCTGCCTTTTCAGATCATGCATCCACGCGACTGGCAACCAAGCCGGATGGGAAACATCGTGCCCATCGACAAGAGCCATCCGGTTTTCTCCGGGATGGACTTCCTCAAGACGCCATTAATCAACCAATTCAATAACCTCGGATGGCAACCTGGAGCCCACGGCATTGCCATGTTCGCAAAATTCGACCAGCAACCCTTGATCGCAGAAAGGAACGTGGGAGCAGGCTTCATTTTCGGCATCGCCTTCAACATGGCGGAAACAGGCTCGGTCTGGCCTCAAGAAAATCGCTTTTGCCTCAATCTGATTCGACACTTGCTGCAGAAGTCCGCCATCCCCGTGCGATAGCTGGACCCTATTGGAACCCGCTCAAATGGAAATCGTTCCGGTCCAGCTGAAAGCACGGAGCCTCAGCTATTCCATCTATATCGGCAAAGAGATCCTTCCCCGATTGGGAGAGGTTCTTGGCCCCTTCCCCTTGTCGAAAAAGGTCCTGCTGATCAGCGATCCCGAGGTAGACCAGCTCCACGGGAAAAGAGTATCCGCATTCCTCCGGAAGGGCGGCTTCCTTCCCCTTTCCTTTCTCGTCCCCTCGGGGGAAAAGAACAAGTCCCTGGCTTGGGCATCTCGCCTCTACAATTTTCTCCTCCGCGAGCGCCTTGATCGATCCTCCCTCATCGTTGCCTTGGGAGGGGGCGTCGTTGGGGATTTGGCCGGATTCGTCGCCGCCACCTATATGCGAGGAGTCCCGTTCATCCAGTTGCCCACCTCGCTTCTCGCCCAGATAGATAGCAGCGTGGGCGGGAAGGTGGCAGTCAATCATCCCCGGGCGAAGAATATGATCGGGGCCTTTTACCAGCCCCTGCTGGTCTTGATTGATCTCGACTTCCTTCAGACGCTGCCAGAGAGGGAGTTCCGAGCCGGTATGGCGGAGGTCATCAAGTACGGGGTCATTGCCGATGCTGACTTCTTCTCCTTTCTGGAGGAAAACCTGGAGAAGATCTTTCGCCTCGATCCCGAGGTTCTCACCTTTATGATCAAGAGGTGCTGCGAGATCAAGGCTTCCATCGTCGTCCAAGATGAAAGGGAAGAGGGATTGCGTGCCATTCTCAACTATGGACATACTATCGGCCATGCCCTGGAGGCAGCCACTCGCTTTCGGACATATCGTCACGGTGAAGCGGTGGCGGTCGGAATGGAGGCGGCAGGACGCATCTCGGAACTTCTGGGTCTATGGAGAGCGGAAGAGGCTTCCCGACAGCGGGCCCTGTTGAAAGCGGCAAATCTTCCCCGCGCTCTTCCTTTGAGGCCAAAAAGGCTATTAAAATTGCTTTCTTACGACAAGAAGGTGAGGGAGGGAAGAACCCATTTTGTCTTGACAAGGGCCGTTGGCGATGCTATCATTCGCCCACTTTACGAGGAAGAGGTTATTGCAACGGCCCTGACGGCAATGGGGAAAGAAAGTGCCTGAGAAACTGGATATTCCCCCGGAAATCGAGCGGTACTACGAGAAATGGAAAAAGGATCCGCAGTCGAGGATCTTTGCCCAATTGGCGGATGCTTATCGCAAGAGCGGCATGCTCGACGAAGCCATTGAGATTTGCACGGAGGGTCTGAAGGTCCATCCCTCCTATGGGAGCGCCAGAATGGTTCTCGCCAGGGCATACCAGGAAAAGGGCCAGGATTTGGAAGCGGAAACAGAGTTCTTGGAGATTATCAGAAATGATCCCAACAACCTCCTGGCAAATCGCCTGTTGGGAGACCTCTTATACAAGGGAGGGAGGGTCCGGCAGGCCCTCGAGCGGTATCAACGGGTTCTGAAGCTAACCCCGCTGGACCGAGAGATCAAGGAGACCTTGGAAAAGATGGAGGCCAGTCTCGAGGCTTCTGCAGCACCTCCATCGACCGCAATCGAAGAGTTGAGGGAGAAGTCCGACGAGGCGCCCGAAGATGCCCTGCCAGAGGAGGTAGCCCCTATCTCGAAAGAAGAAAGGGCAGAAACTTCCGATGCCACTCTGGAGCCCCCGGACAAACCGGACCAGAAGGAAGATGCTTTCCTGACGGAAACCGTCGCGGATCTTTACCTGGGGCAGGGCCTTTATGGTCAGGCGGCCGAGATCTTCTCCAAGATGCTGGCCTCTGATCCCGACAACTCCCATATTCAGAAGCGGCTCCAGGAAGCCATCCTCCTGCAAAAGGGGAAAGAGGAGCCAGCGGTCACTCCGGCAATAGCGCCGGAAGAGCCAGAGAGTAAAGTCCAGGCTCAGCCTCCGAGCGGGGAAGCATGGCCCGAATCTTTTACCCTTTCCTCAGAGCACGAGTTGGGTGAGGGCTTGCTGGGAGGCGCTGAGATAGATTTCGACCAGGTCGAAGAAACACCGGCTCCCTCGCCATCCCGCCGGGGATCTATCGAGATTCTGAATCGTTGGCTAAAAGTGATCAAGAAGAGGCGCCAATTACCCGATGAGCCAGGATTTTCTTGAACGATTGGGCTCTTTAACGGCTGCGGTTGAAGGCTCGATGGGCGCAGCCCTGGTTGGGCTGGACGGCATCCCCGTAGAGAGCTTGTCCCAGGGACTCGATAGCGTCGATGCTGGGGCAGAGTACGCAGCAATCCTGGGAGATGCCCAGAAGGCCTCGCAAGACCTCCATCTGGGCCAGATCAGAGGGCTTTCCGTTCTCACCGATCGAATGCGCCTCCTCTTCTCGCTCTTGAAATCCGAATACTTCCTCATGTTGGCGGTGGAAAACCTTGGGAATTGGGGGAAGGCGAGATATAGGCTTGCGGACCACACCCGGAAATTTGAAGAGGAAATGTGAGAGGGGAAAATTCCTTTCCCATCCTTCAGAGAATGCAGCCGGTGCATTCTTTTTGTTTTAGAGGGCTATGAGCAAACATCTGTTGGTCCTCCACGGTCCGAACCTGAACCTGCTGGGAAAGAGAGAGCCTCACTTCTATGGTTCGGACTCGTTAGAAGCGGTGAACGAAGCCATTCGGTCCACCGCAAGGGAAGAAGGGCTGGAGGTCGAAATCCTACAATCGAACCATGAAGGGGAATTGGTCGACGCCATTCAAAGATTCTCCTCCTGGGCGGACGCGTTGGTCATCAACCCGGGGGCTTTTAGTCATACCAGCGTCGCCGTGCGCGATGCCATCTCCGCCACCGGCATCCCCACCATTGAAGTTCACCTGTCCAACATCTACAAACGAGAAGAATTTCGCCGGCATTCCTTCGTTTCCGCAGTAGCGGTGGGCCAGATCTCAGGATTTGGCAAGCAAAGCTACATCTTGGGGGTCAAAGCAGCTTCCTGGCTCCTGAAGGAAAGCGAGGGTCTCGCATAGAGCCATTGCGGATGAAATTCTCTCCCCGTCTGGATAAAGTTCGAAGTTCATTAATCGAGCTGCATCTGGATGCCTTGATCGTAACGAGCTTGCAGGATATCCGGTACCTGTCGGGTTTCTCTGGAAGCACGGCCCTGGTCCTAATTCGTCACGACAACGCTTATATTTTCTTGGATTTTCGCTACCTTACCCAAGCTAAGGAGGAAGTGGTAGGATTCGAAGTCAAATCTGTCACCTCCCCGGCCTGGAATGCTCTGACCGACTGTGCCAAGGAGGGCGAGGTCAAACGGCTGGGGTTTGTCCCTTCCGAGCTCTCCTTCGAGCAATATGGAAAACTGGAGGAGAAAAGAAAAGGGATGGAACTCGTTCCGACTGTATCGCCCATAGGTCCGCTTCGGATGATCAAAGATCTGGGAGAGGTCGAGGCGATAAGAAGATCGTGCCGCCTGGTATCTCAAAATCTGGAAGAAATACGATCCCTGGTCAGGCCCGGCATGCGGGAGATAGAGATCGCGGCCCTGTTCGAGTACAGTCTCAAAATGAATGGGGCAGATGGACCGGGGTTTGAGACTATTGTAGCTTCCGGTCCGCGGTCGGCCATGCCCCACGCCCATCCCTCCCAGAGAGAGGTCAAATCCGGTGACTTCCTCAAGATGGACGGAGGCAGTCAGTGGCACGGATACCATTCCGATATGACCCGAACATGGGTCCTGGGCTCAGCCACGCCTCAGCAGAAGCAGATTTTTCAGGTCGTTCTCGAGGCACATGACCAGGCCGTCTCCGCAGTGAGACCCGGAATGCTCGCCGAAGAATTGGACGGGGTGACAAGGAGGGTGATCGAAGAGGCCGGTTATGGCGCGTATTTCGGCCATGGAACCGGCCACGGGGTAGGCCTCTCCGTGCACGAGGAACCTCGAATTGGTAAGGATTCCCGGACCCCCCTGGCAGAGGGGATGGTGTTCACCATTGAACCGGGAATTTACCTCCCCGGAGTGGGAGGCGTCCGGATAGAAGATACCGTTTTCTTGACGGAAGATGGAGCGGAGGTGCTTACTACTGCTTCCCGGGAGATGACGCTTTGATTGCGAGCAACGATCTACGACCAGGTATGAAGATCTTATTGGACGCTTCAGTCTTCCAGGTAGTCGAGTATCAGCACCATAAGCCGGGCAAGGGAGGAGCGATGGTTCGAACCAAGCTAAAGAATCTCAAAACCGGCGCCGTCCTCGACCGGACCTTCCGCCCCGAAGAAAGAATCCCCTTGGCGGAGATAGAAGAAAGGAAGATGCAATTTCTCTATCGCCAGGAGGAGATGTTCCATTTCATGGATGCCTTCAGCTATGAACAAATCTCCCTCAGGGCGGATCAGCTGGGATCCGCCACGAATTATCTGAAGGAGGGAGAAACTATTAGTATTCAGTTCCATAATGAGGAACCGGTGGATGTGGTGCTTCCGACTTTTGTGCCACTGAAGGTAGCGTCAACCGATCCCGGAGTACGGGGCGATACCGCCTCCGGGGGATCCAAGCCGGCGACGCTGGAGACGGGCATGGTGGTCCAAGTTCCGCTGTTTATCGAGGTGGGGGACGTAGTGCGGGTGGATACCCGAACGGGCACTTACGTGGAAAGGGGTTGAGAGAAGGGGAACGTCGGAAGTCAACTCGGGGGGTGAAGTTGGCCAACGAAAAGCCAAAGACCTTAGGAGTTCGTGAGATCAAGGAGATTCTGGATCTCCTCAAGGATACGGATGTCGAGGAGATCGAGTTACAAAGGAACAATCTCAAGATTCGCATCAAGAAGAGAGGCGTGGCACCGGCCTGGATTTCCCACTTCCCTGCGCCTCCGCATCCGGAGTTTCCCGCCGAAAAAGCCCTCGTTCCCTCTTTGCCTCCGCAGGAGCGGGATGCCGCTGGAAATGCTCTAATCATCAAATCTCCCATGGTGGGAACGTTCTATCGCGCCCCACTCCCGGGCGCAGAGCCTTTCGTAAAAGAAGGGGATGTGGTGGAAAAAGGGAAGATACTTTGCATCATCGAGGCGATGAAGCTCATGAACGAGATTGAGTGCGAGGTATCCGGGAGAATTCACTCCATCCTGGTACAGAACGCTCAACCCGTGGAGTATGGCCAGTCACTTTTCTTGATCGAACCCCTTTGACGGCCAAAGATTTCAACTTCCAAATACCCCCAGCCCTCTTGTGAGAAATGTTCGCTAAGGTACTCATCGCCAATCGCGGGGAGATCGCCCTCCGTATCATACGGGCCTGCAGAGAACTGCAGATCAAGACCGTTGCCGTATATTCCGAGGCCGATATGGATTCCCTTCATGTCCACTATGCGGATGAATCGGTCTGTATCGGGCCCCCTGAACTCTCTTCGAGTTATCTGAACATCTCCCGGATTATCAGCGCTGCGGAGATAACCAACGCCGACGCGATCCACCCCGGATATGGGCTGCTGGCGGAAAATGCGCATTTTGCCGAGATCTGCGAGGCATGCCAACTGCAATTCATCGGACCTTCGGCAGAGAACATTCGCCTCATGGGAGATAAGGCAGCCGCCCGGAAATTGGCCATGGATACGGGCGTACCGGTCGTCGAGGGAAGCCACTGGATTATCTCCGTAAAAGAAGAGGCCTTAGAGCTCGCCTCTCAAATCGGCTATCCCCTTATGATCAAGGCCACGGCGGGAGGAGGGGGAAAGGGGATGAGGGTGGTCCATTCCCCGGAGGATTTCCTGCAGTCCTTTG
>Ga0316628_100005441_pt1 | contig 10218 bp, 8 predicted proteins | sample OWC_Aug_M2_C1_D5_FD_207648 | JGI IMG/M metagenome (GOLD analysis project Ga0316628, IMG submission 207648) | Wetland soil microbial communities from Old Woman Creek delta, Ohio, United States - OWC_Aug_M2_C1_D5_C | ecosystem: Environmental > Terrestrial > Soil > Wetlands | place: USA: Ohio... | reverse complement strand
TGCGCGTGCTCGGCCGGCGCGACCGCGTGGGCCGCACCGGGGTCTTCAGGTCGCTCCCTGTACCCGACGGCGAGTCGTTCGAGCAGGCCCTCGAGGGCATGGGCGCATCCTCCCCAGAGGTGCGACACCAGCTCCAGCGCCGCTAGATGCCCTGGCGCTTGAGCATCAGCGAGGGCCTGCGCTGGTCCGTGCCTGCTCGGGCGCGCAGCCGCGAGAGGTGCGATGGGAGCGCCTCGACCTCGCGCGTCTCGTACCTCACGAGCGCGCCGAGCCTGTTCCTGACCGAGACGTCCACGTCGCAGCCCGCGGACTCGAGGTACGTCCGGAGCTTGCCCGCCAGCTCGGAGCCCTTTGCGTCCCAGTCCGTGAGGAGGACGAAGCCATCGAAACGGCCCGAGATGCGCTCGCACAGGTTCAGGAGCGACTCCCCCACGTTGACCTTGATGAGGGGCCCGGGCACCTCGAGCGTCCTGAGCGCGGCCAGGTCCCTGTCGCCCTCCACCAGGACCGCCACCTCTGGCCCGCGGTCGCGCAGCTCCTCGAGGAGCCCCTCGATCGCCTCGAGCCTCTCCGCGGGGGGGCGCCTGCTCACTTGCGGGCCCCCTCGGGGGCAGGGGCGTCATGCTTCTCCATGTATGGGGCGAGGGCCGCCCTCGCGGCCTCGACGGTGATGCCGTCGACCCGGACGACCTTCCGCCTCGATGTCGCGCCCGCGATGAGCGTGACCTGCGACGGGGGGACGTCGAGAAGCTCCGCGAGGATCTCCGCCGCCTCCCTGTTCGCCTCGCCATCCTGGGGCGGGGACCCCACCCGCAGCACCAGCCGATGGCGCCAGATGTCGAAGCCCCCGAACCCCGGGAAGGGCGAGCCTGGCTCGACGTGCAGCTCGATGGACACGGCGTTGGGGCCCGCCTGCCTGATGGTCTCGGTCCAGTGTGGTGCTGGCATAGGCCACCCCTCTCTCAATGTGACTTGGCTCGAAAAAGGTTTCCCCTACGCGAGGACCTGCTGAATGAAACGCCCGATGCTCTCCTCGATGCGGGCGGCGACGACGTCGCCGAACACGCAGCCCCCCAGGTCCCGGAGCTCGTGATTGAGGGCCTCCATGTCGGCCCGGGTCAGGCTGGAGACGTGGCCCTTGTCCTTGAGGACGCTCAGGAGGCGCGCGTCCACGAGGACGTCCCCCACGCCCGCGAGCCTGTCGTAGGCGTTCCTCATCTCCTGGATAATCATGCGGTTGCGGAGGCACTTGGCCATCAGTTCGGGGGACATGTCGCCCTCCCCTCTCTGGCGATGGAGCGCGCGCCTGTAGTGCTCGTCGAGCTCAAGACTGAGACGCCGTCCCTCGATCCCGGGATCCTTGGACGATTCTCTGGCTTCTCTGGCCTTCAGCAACCTTTGGTACAACAATCCATATTTACAGGATTACGGGTATAAATATATACTTATTCCTTTCTCATGCAATGCGGGGTATCTGAAGGACGACATCTCCCACTGGGGGGGGAGACACGACCTGACCAGCCAGATGGGAGCCTACGTGTCGCGACGCCGCCGGGACCTGCGCCCGACCGCCGCCATGCCCGAGGCCATGAGGGCCCCGACCGCCACCACCGCCGCGATCGTCGCCAAGCCCGCGAAGCCGGGGCTATCCGCCTTCGGCTTCTCGACGGCGATGACGAACTGCTTCTTCGCGACGCCGCCGCGGCTGTCCTTGATCGTCAGGTTGACGTAGTAGACGCCGGGCAGGTCGAACACGTGCTGGACGGTCGCGTCCTTGCTGGTGGGCGAGCCGTCGCCGAAGTCCCACTCGAAGGTGATGGCGTCGCCGTTGGGGTCCTTGGTGCCGTTGTTGATGAACGAGACGGGCTCGCCCCTCAGGACCTTCGTGAGGGGCACGTTGTAGTCGATGGCGGGCAACGAGTTGACGCTCACGTTGATGAACCGCTCGACCTCAGAGTCGGGCTCGACCGTGTCCGAGTAGCGGGCCCTCACCGAGATGAGGACCTTGCCAGCGGTAGCGGTCCACACGAACACGAAGTTGGTGCGCTCGTCGATGTCGAGGTTCTCCTCCTTCGTCTCGACCAGCGTGCGGTCGACGAGCAGGTCCACGAAGGCCGGCCGCGCGGCGGCCTCGCCCGTGTTCCTGACCACCGCGGTCACCGTGACCTTGTCCTTCTCGACGGGGTTGGTGTTGTCGAAGTAGATGTCGGTGACGTCGAGGGAGGGCAGGTAGGGCTTGATCTTGAGCCCGATCTGCGTCGCGTTGGCCCCGCCCTTGTCGTCGGTGACCTGCAGCGTGATGACGTGGTCGCCCTCCTGCAGCTTCATGACGAACGCACTGTGCTCGGAGAGCAGGCCCGAGATGGAGCTGACCCACCTGTACGATAGCAGGTCGCCGGTGTCGGGGTCGGAGGACCTCGACGCGCTGAACTCGATGGGCTCTTCAGGGCTGTACCGCTGCCCGTTCTGCGGGTACTCGATCACGGGGATGGGCAGGCGGTTGAGCACCGTCGGCCCTGCGTACTCGCCGAAGAGCGGGTCGCGCACCGGGTTCTTCCCGTCCGAGAACTCGAAGTAGTAGGCGTGCTCGCCCAGGGGCAGCCTCATCTGGTAGGTGAAGACGGCGCCGTTCGTGTAGTCGGTGTCGGCGCTGGACATGATGTACTTCGTCCCGTCGACGACGACGTTCTTGAGGGTGGGCGCGTCGTTGTCGACGTCGGTGTAGGTGATCGTGTACTGGAACCACGTATCGCGGAAGCCCTCGCTGCGGTCGATCTGCGACCTGCTGAGCACAGGCGGGGAGTTGTACTCGATCATGAAGTCCTTGAACCGTGGGGTGAGGTAGCGCGCCTGCGAGTCCGTGAACAGGTCGACCTTGAACTGCGCGTACCGCGCATACGGCGTCGTCAGCTTCGTGTCGTCGGGGTCGACCTTCTCCCACACGCTCGCGCCAGACATGTCCGGCCTCGTCGAGGTCCGTATCATGACGTCGCCCTTGATGAGGTTGACGTTGCCACCGGTGGGGATCTCGATGGTGTACCGGACGCGTCCGATGGTCGAGATGGGCTGGCCGAGGTCGAGCACCGGCGAGGTGTAGCTGCCGCGGGTCAAGTAGCGGTAGACATCCATGGAGACCTCGGTGACGGTGGGCGTGATGGTCGTGTCGTCCGTGTGGAAGTACATCCGATAGGCGATGCGGTTCATCCCGTAGTGGGAGCTGCCCACGGGCGTGGGCGAGGGGTCGGTGAAGAAGCTCCAGGTCTTGCCGTCGGGGCCCACGTACTCGGACGGGAAGTCCAGCGGGCCCGAGGAGCCGACCTGGAACCTCACCGCCCCGTCCCCGCACTGCGCGGGCTGCTGTGAGGGCTTCCACGTGAGGTTGCCGACGCCCAGGATACCTCCGGTGTCGAAGTACGCGGAGGTGAGCCATCCCTCGGTCTGGTAGGGCGTCTCCTTGACGTACTTGTAGACATCGTTGTAGGATGTGAGCCAGAACGGCCAACCGTTCATCCCGCCCTGGGCGCCCATGAAGTTCAGGCCCTCGCCCTGTATCGGGTCCCAGACAAAGCCGTTGAGGAACCTCCCGAAGGGCCCGGTCTCCATGTCGGTCCACGAATCCCCAGCATTGGTATACTGGTAGAACCTCGCCGTGGGGCGGAGGCTGTCGTCGAGGCCGCCGTACGTGTACATTTTGTTGTTGATGGGGTCCCACGATGCCGCGCTAAGGAACTTGCCGAGCGGGCAGTTGGCGCGCGTGCTCCATGTGTCGGAGGCGACCTTGTAGACCATCGTCGAGCTCATCGGGTTCCCCCTCCTGATGCCGCCCGAGACTATCATCTCGCTTCGGTCCGTGTCGAACACAGCCGTGTGCCCGCCCCTCGCGAACGTCGAGCCCATGCCGGTCAGCTGGACCCACGTGTCGGTCGCGGGACGCCATGCGTAGAGCCTGTCGGTCGAGTTGCTAAGGTTCCCGTCTGGAGTGCCGCCAGAGACGAGCATCTGATTGTTCACGGAGTCCCACGCGGCCGCATGGAAGAGGAACGTCACAGGGGTCGCCGCGCGGAAGCCCCAGGAATCGTTGGCGGGCCAGTAGCACAGCACGCGGTTCATGTACGCGGGGTTGCCTCCGGAGATGGTGAACCCGCCGCAGACGACCATCATGCTGTAGTCGTCGGCCCACACCGCCGTGTGGCCGACGAGGGGCAGCGCACTCTGCAGCTGGGTCCAACCGTTCCCAGACGGATCATAGGCCCACAGCTCGGCATGGAAGTAGGCGTTGGTCCCGGAGGAGTGCTCGCCGCCGAAGACGAGGATTTGCGCGTTGTCCTTGTCCCAGACGGTGGTATGCCAGTACTGGCCGTCGGAGCCGTAGCCGCTCAGGGTCTTCCAGTGGCTCGCGGGGGCGAGCACGGGCCGGCTGTCCTTGTCGACGACCATGTTCTCCTTGTTGCCCTCCGTCCATGCCAGGTCGTGGATGCGGAGGGTGTCGATGCCAAGGCGTATCGTGCCGTCCTCCACGACGACGTCGTCCAGCGTCGCCAGGTTGCCGCCGCTGCCGTTGAAGTCCCCAGATGACGTGAGGGAGATCGTCAGGGCGCTCGCGGGCCCGGGCACGTTCGAAACCGCGGTCATCAGGGAGCCCGTCGAGAGCAGGAACGCGAGCAGGACCGAACGCAGCCTGTTGCTCATGGTATTGACCGTCCAGGCGTTATGGCACAGCCTCTTCGTGCCAATGACGCTGCCCCCATAAATACGTTTCCGATTGGCTGCACCCTGCGGGGACCCTCGTGGGGCATGCCTGGGGGGCCCTTGGTTAGAGCAGCATTCGAAGGGGCGCCAGGGGTGGTGTGGATAGGGGCCTGGGGGTCGACCTCCCCTGACATAGCCACGCGACCCCAAATGATAAATGCGCATCTGCCCATTCCATCCGGGCTCAAGGAGGGGGATTCCTATGGCGGAGTTCAGACTGGTCGACATCAAGGGCAAGAGGGTCTTCACGACCGATGGCCTCACCGTGGGACAGGTCGTCAGGTTCGAGCTGGACCCGGTGCAATGGAAGGTGCGCTCGCTCGTGGTGAAGGTGACGGACACCGCCGTCACGTCGCTCGAGCTCAAGAAGTCGCTCATCACGTCGAACGAGATCCTCGTCGGCAAGGACATCATCAAGAGCGTCGGCGACGTGCTCAACCTCAACGTGTCGATGGACATGCTGAAGGCGCAGCTGGCCGCGCCGACCTCGAAGAAGACCGTCGTCTCGAAGAGGTGATGTGGCATGGCAATGACGATCATCAAGGACTCCGATCTCGTGGGCAAGCACGTCATCCTGGAGGATGCAGCCGACGTCGGCACGGTCGGTGACATCTACGTGGACGTCTACGACTGGCACATCACCAAGTTCGACCTCGTGGTGGACAAGAAGTACGTCGAGCGGCTCGGGGTCGACAAGAAGTTGATCAGGAGGACCACGCTGCCCATCAAGACCCACATGGTGAGGGCGGTCGGGGACGTGGTCCACCTCAGCGGCAACGTCGAGGAGCTGCGCAAGTCGACGCGCGCGGTCCAACCACACGAGGCCGCCAAGGAGGCCCACACGGCACCCACGGTGAAGAGGGACAGGCCAGAGGAGCCCAAGAGGTACCAGCACAGGTCCTCCGACGAGGACAAGCCCTCGAAGCTGTGATGGTGCGTTCGGTGAGCGGGGGCCGTTCGGACCGGACCGGACGGCGAGGACCTCGCGTGACGAACAGGGATTCGAGCCCCGACCTCCCCCATGTGCTCAATGGAGAAGGGGAGGTGTGCCCCGGTCGTAACTCGGTGCCTCACGGTCCCGCGCACCGCGCGGCCTCCGCACCGCTGACCCGACCAGGGCCTTGTCCGGCACCGGGGTTGGCCGCTCCCTCATACCATGGGACTCATCGTCCCGGTCGGGTCGGGACCCTTCGGCGCAGGTGTTTTGCCCCGCGTCGTCGCCGGGAATCATGGGTCATCCCGGGCTTGTCGCAGGGCGGTCGCGAGACTGGTCGTTCCCGGTATAAGAACGTTCGCACGAGCGCGGCCGCCCCTGGGAACGATGCTGGCCAGGCATCGACCGGGCGCCTAGGACCCGGGACGGGGGCCGAGGGCCCTCCCCCGATGCCCGCGCCCGCCGTGGCCGCCGCTGCCGCCACCCCGCCTCAGCCTTGTGCGTCCCCCCCCGCCGCGCCCCCCGTGCCCTGCGCGCGGGAGCTGGATCCTCTGCACCTGGATGAGGTTCGTCGAGTCGCGAGCCTGGAGAGGCAGCTTCGCGGCGATGACGACCACGGAACCGGGCCTCGCGACGCCCTCGTCGACGGCCGCGCGCTTGGCGAGCTCGATCATCCCCTCGGCGTCCTCGACCGGCCTGACCATCGATGGCCTCACGCCCCACAGCAGCGACATCCTGCGCACGGTCGACTCACTCGGGGAGACCGCGAGGATGGGCCGCTGCGGGCGGGCCGCGGAGTGGTGGCGGGCCGTGAAGCCAGATGTCGTGAACGTGATGATGGCGCTCGCCTTGACCATCTCCGCGAGGTCCACCGCGGACCTCGCGACGGCGACGGGGATGGGGAGCGCACCACTGTAGCCCTGCAGCGGCGGGGCCTTCGCGGGCACGGCCTCCTCCATGGCCTCGCAGATGCGGGCCATCGTCCTCACGGCCTCGACCGGGTGGAGCCCCACCGCGGTCTCGCCTGAGAGCATCACGGCGTCAGCGCCGTCGAGGATGGCGTTGGCCACGTCGGACACCTCCGCGCGGGTGGGACGGGGGTTCTCGGTCATGCTCTCCAGCATCTGCGTGGCGATGATGCTCGGCTTGGCGTGGGCGTTGCAGACGGAGACGATGCGCTTCTGTATGATGGGCACGTCCTCGAGGGGCAGCTCGACCCCCAGGTCGCCCCTCGCGACCATGACGGCGTCCGACGCGTCGACGATGGGACCGATGTGCTCGACCGCGTCCCGGAGCTCGGCCTTGGCGATGATGAGCGCGTCCGAGCCGTGCCTCTCGAGCTCCTCGCGCACGTGGCGGACGGTCCTCGCGTCGCGCACGAAGCTCACGGCCACGTAGTCCGCGCCCGCCCTCGCGGCCCACCTGATGTCCTCGTGGTCCTTGTCGGTGACGCTGGGCGCGGAGATGCGGATGTCAGGGAGGTTGATGCCCTTGTGGTCCTTGAGCAGGCCGCCGCGGGCGACGCGGGCCCGGACCCCATCGTGGTCGACCGAGAGCACCCTGCACTCGATCGTGGCGTCGTCGATGAGCATCCTGACGCCCTTCCGCAGGTCGCGCTCGAGACGGTCGTAGCCCACGGGCACAACGCCGCCCTCCCCCAGGACGTGCCGGGAGGTGAACGTCACCTCCGAGCCCTCCCGCAGCACCATCGATCCGCCACGCATGCTCCCCACGCGGAGCCGCGGTCCCTGGAGGTCGACCATGACCCCCACGGGCCTGCCGACCTGGGCGCCCGCTGACCTCGAGGCCGCCATCAGCCGATCGTGGTCGGCCCGCTCGCCGTGCGAGAGGTTGATCCTCAGCACGTCCGCTCCGGCCCTTAGGATGGACGCGATGCCGACCCGCGAGCCGACCGCGGGGCCGAGCGTCGCCACGATCTTGGTGCGCCTCATGGCCTCCCCACGCATCAAGGTGCGGGCGGTAGATAAAATCTGCTGCCGTCCCGAGGCCGCCCCCCGCTCGCCCCCAGCCCTCCGTTGTGCCTCTACTGCTCCCCTTCGCCCTCCGGGGGCTGCCCCCGACCGCGCATCGCCGCATAGGCCACCGCGACCGCGATGGCGGCGATGATGAGGACGATCGCTGCCGCGAGCCAGACCCATTCGGTGCCGTTGCCGCCCTGGCCGTCGCCGCCGTCCCCGTCCTCGCCGGGGTCGAGGGCGGTGACATCGATGGAGGCCTGGTTGTTGCCCTCGTTGGACTCGTAGGGGATGAAGTCCTCGGTGTCGACCTTGACCAGGATCTTGCTCGGGCCGTAGATGGCGGTCCACGTGACGTCCTGCCTGGCCGTGCCCGTGGCGTCGAACGCTATCTTGCCCTCCCACAGCTTGTCCGTCCCGGCGAAGACCTGGGCCGTGATGTCCGTGGCGGGCACGGCCGCGCTAGTGGACTTGAAGACGATCGAGATGGTCGCGGGCCTGCCCGCGATGGGCCTCGGGGGCGCCACCGAGATGTTGGAGATGTAGAGGTCTATCTCCGGGGGGGCCTCGTCCGAGGCGGTGAGCGTGTAGTTGCACGACTCCGACTCGGAGAGGATGAGCGCGTAGAAGGGCAAGGAGGTGTCCGCGTACTGCTTGACGACCACTGAATCGCCGACCGCCAGCACCGGCCTCTGCGCGAGTATCTTGCCTGACTGGTCCGTGACGCGCAGGTCGAACCCTCGCTTCCGCTCCGCATGGGTCGAGTCGAGCTTCGCGGTCAGCACCAGGAACCTCTTGGCCGTGGGCGTGACCTCGTAGACGTCCGCCCCATCGACGTTCTGGTCGTCCTTCCAAAGGGGCAGCGAACCGCCTATGGAGCCCGTCACGGACTCCCCTAGGGCGAGCGGTGCCGCGTGGGCGCTGTCGTTGCCGACGTCGCCGCGCGTGCCCGCGTCGTCCTGTCTCCCATCGGCGACGAGGGTGATGTTGTAGAGGACGGTGAAGCCCGCGGTGGCACTGCCCCTCCACTCGACCGAAAGGTAGTACCTGATGGTCGGAAAGGCCTGGTTCGTCAACGAGGCGAACCTGGCCGGCACGCCCGAGCCCGAGAACGAGAAGTTGACCACTTCGCTGCTCGTCCTGTCGTAGATGTAGTACCGGACGGGCTCGAACGCGGGCGATCCCGGGAGGATGGTGACGGTCATCTCTATGAGGCTCGATCCCGCGAACTCGAACGAGTAGAAGTCAGCGGTGTCGTTCATCGTCGCGTTCCGGAGGAGGGAGCCGTTCCATGTCCCCGCGGGGACCGCGATCGCGTGCTCGATCGAGGGCCCCGCGTCGCCGGCGCCGGGGCCATCGGCGTGGGCGGCGAGGGCGATCACCGTGAGGAGGGCGACCGCGAGCAGGGCCGTGGCGGGCGCCACGAGAGCGATGGCGCGCGTGCCTGCGGCCCCCGCGCGACCGTCCGTGCGTACGTCGTCGTTCATCATGGATTCACGCTGTCCCGTGGGGCCTTCTCCCCCAATCACATCACCCCATATAAGCCGTTCGCCCTGGTCCACCAGGGGGTCGACCCCCTCCCCCGGGGGACACGACCGCCGCGTGGGGCCGCCACCGTCGCCGCCGTCGCCCCCGACGCCACCGATGCCGCCACCCGCCACGGGCGCCCGCAGCTACGCGCCCTCCAGCAGCCGCCCTTGCCTCCACCGGCGCCACTGCCATGCGGCGACCCCCAGGCCGACCAGGACGATGACGAGGATGAACAGCCATGCGGGCAGGGGCTCCTTGACGTGCGAGGGCTCGACGACCCGCACGCGGACGCTGGCGGTCGCGACATGGTCGCCCCCGATGCCGTCATCCACGGAGAGGGTGATGTTGTGCCATCCTGGCGAGAGCATGCGCAGGAGGGTGGGGCCGTATCCGAGCTGGCCGTCGATGTCGGACGTCCACTCGTAGGTCAGGACGTCGGCCGGGTCAGGGTCGCGCGTCCCGCTCGCGCTCATCTCCACAGGTTCCTCGGAGCTGAACTGGGCCCCGAACACCGGCTGCGCTACGATCGCGGTGGGGGGGATGTTGACCGGCAGCTGGAACGGCCCGGCCTCCACGGGGCCGTTCCCCGCGACGTCCCAGGCGCGCCACCTCATCCAGTTATCGTGCCCTGACATGGGCTGGGGGCGAGCTGTGGCCATGACGGTGCCCGAGGCGGCCTCGACCGAGGAGGCCCCCGACCAATCGGCGAAGCTCGCGTTCGAATGTGCGCTCACGGACCACTCGACGCGCGAGGGGTCCACGCCCGAGAGCCCCGCGTCCGCCATCGTCACGACCGAGGCGACATCGCCGGGGTGGTCGAACGTCGTGCCGTGCGGCCAGTGGTCCAGCACCGTGGGGGGCGTGAGGTCGATGGCGAGCTGGAGCTGCGGCGAGACCACGAGCCCGCTGCCCGCGGCGTCGGACGCGCGCCACATGACGTAGTTCTCCCGGCCCTCCTCGAGGACGACGATGGAGCGGGCCTCGACGGAGGCGACGGGGCCAGTGCCCGGGGCGGACGGCGTCAGGTCG
>Ga0316628_100005440_pt1 | contig 10221 bp, 7 predicted proteins | sample OWC_Aug_M2_C1_D5_FD_207648 | JGI IMG/M metagenome (GOLD analysis project Ga0316628, IMG submission 207648) | Wetland soil microbial communities from Old Woman Creek delta, Ohio, United States - OWC_Aug_M2_C1_D5_C | ecosystem: Environmental > Terrestrial > Soil > Wetlands | place: USA: Ohio... | reverse complement strand
CTCTTCCTTTGCTTCCTGAGATATCTGATGAATCAGATACTGCTCAGCACGGGGCAGTTCAATCTCTTCCCCTATCAATTCCACATAGTAGCGATAAGCCTTATCAGTAGGTATGCTTCCAGCTGAACGATGGGGATGGATGACGTATCCTTCTCGTTCCAGGTATGCAGTATCATTGCGTATGGTAGCTGGGCTTACCTTCAAGCCATACTTTTCCACAATAGCGCTTGAAGCTACCGGTGCTGCTCGAGTGATATAATCTTCAATTATCACCCTGAGGACAGTTTCTCTTCGTTCTCTCAAAGCCATTTAGCACTCTCCGCCTTTGATTGCTAAACAGATTAATCTATCACGATAAACACGTTCTGTCAACGATACTGTGGAAACCCGTTGAAATCGGTGCTTTTTATTGACCGAGACTGAAATATTGAGTACTATTATGCCACTGATGTGAGAACCACCAAGGCATTTCCCTCGGCGCAACGTGATAGCGAAGTAGCTCGAATCCTGAAGTTGGAGGCCGACAGGCAAGCAAGCAGCATAAATCTTATTGCCTCTGAGAACCACGCCAGCCGGGCAGTCCTTGAAGCCCAGAGCTCGGTGCTAACCGATAAATATGCCGAAGGATACCCCGGACATCGCTATTATGGCGGTTGTGTCTATATAGACACAATTGAAGATTTGGCTGTTGAAAGGGCCAAGAAGCTATTTAAAGCCGAACATGCCAATGTCCAAGCTCATAGCGGCGCTCAAGCTAACATGGCAGCTTATTCAGTGTTGTTGGAGCACGGAGATACTGTCATGGGGATGCGTCTCAGCCATGGCGGGCATCTCACCCACGGCTCTGATGTCAATTTCTCAGGGAAATGGTACAACGTCGTCCCTTATGGAGTTGATCCTAAGAGCGAGATGCTTGACTACGACGAGGTCGAGAGTTTAGCTGTGGAGCATAGACCCAAGTTAATCATAGCTGGGGCCAGTAGCTATTCTCGGATTATTGATTATGAGAAGCTTCGCCACATAGCTGATAAGGCGGGCGCCAGGTTATTGGTTGATATGGCTCACATAGCAGGGATTGTAGCCGCTGGGCTTCATCCGTCCCCCGTGCCATATGCTCACGTTACCACTTCTACCACGCAAAAGACACTGCGGGGTCCGCGGGGTGGCTTCATTTTGTGTGGTAAGGAGCTGGCTTCAGCTATTGATGCTGCAGTTTTCCCGGGGATGCAGGGCGGCCCTTTCATGCATATCATCGCTGCCAAAGCCGTGTGCTTTTTTGAAGCTATGCAGCCCGAGTTCGTCGATTACCAGAAGTCAGTGCTGAACAATGCTCAGGTTTTGGCTTCTGAACTCCAGAGATGTGAGATGCGTGTGGTTTCTGGGGGTACAGATAACCACATTGTCCTTGTTGACCTCTCTCCGCAAGGGATAAGCGGGAAGGATGCTGAACAGGCTTTGTGGAGCGCAGGTATCTCGGTGAATAGAAATGCCATTCCTTTTGACCGCAAGCCTCCGGTGATTGCAAGCGGTATCCGGATGGGTACGGCGGCAGTGACCACGAGAGGTTTTGGCACAGAGGAGATGAAGCGCATCGCTTCCTTCATCGCCAAAGTGCTTTCTCCTTTGGGGGACAGGCAGGCACAAAAGCAAGTCCGCCAGGAAGTGCGAGAGATGTGCCAGCGGTTCCCCATTCCTGGGCTGGCATAGGACATCGCTTGTTCGCCTAGTCATTTTTGCTTGCTTGTGCCCGCCCTTCCTAAGAAACGACAAGGATTTCATGCTATAATCTAGTATCTCCATAACTATCTCTGAAAAACACAATTTTCCATAGAGTATTAGATAGCTGAGAGGTAATGATGGACGAATTGAAAGTGTTCAGCGGCACTGCTCACCCTGCCTTGGCCAGGGCTGTGTGTGATTACCTGGACATACCATTGGGCGAGGCCGAGGTCTTCGAGTTCAGCAATGAGAACATTTTTGTGCGCATCCTCGAGAATGTCCGGGAACGCGACGTTTTTATCGTTCAGCCTATTTGCTCTCCAGTTAACAAGAGCCTGGTTGAGTTACTTATCATGCTCGATGCCTTCAGGAGAGCTTCAGCGGGGCGAATTACCGCTGTCGTTCCCTATTATGGCTATAGCCGCACTGATAAAAAAGACCAGCCCAGAGTTCCCATCACTGCTCGCCTGATTGCCGACCTGATTAGTACCGCTGGAGCTAATAGACTGCTAACCGTGGACCTCCATGCTCCTCAAATTCAAGGATTCTTCACCATACCTGTGGACGAGCTTACTGCTCGGCCCATGTTGGCTCAGTATTTCAGGGAAAAAGCTCTGGATAACCTGGTAGTGGTTGCCACTGATATTGGTATTTCCAAGGTGGCCCGTGATGTTGCTGCCAAGCTTGGAGCGCCCCTGGCTATCATGGAAAAGAGGCGCGTGGGAAATGCCGATGCCAGTGAAACCCTCAACGTAATTGGCGAGGTTGAGGGAATGACTGCCCTGACAGTTGATGATGAGATTGATACCGCCGGTTCTCTGGTCGGGGTGGTGAATGCTCTTTTGAAATGTGGCGTTAAGAAGGTTTATGCCTGCTGTAGTCACCCCGTTTTCTCTGGTCCCGCTATCCAGAGGATAGCCGCCAGCCCGGTGAAAGAGGTAGTGGTTACCGATACTATACCTGTCAATGACGATAAGAAACTGAACAAGATTACCGTTTTGTCCATAGCCTCGCTAATCGGCGAAGCCATTCATCGCATCCATACCGGGTTATCAGTGGGGGCGATGTTTGAGGGATAATGGAGTAGTTAGCAAATACCAAATCCTAAGCACGAAATACTAAACAATATCAAAGCTCAAAGCTCAAAATTCAAGTGACCAAAACAGAGATGATTCTGGATTTGGAGCATTGGGATTTCGAATTTGTTTAGAGCTTAGAAATTAGGATTTTGTGGTTCAATGGTTAAGTGGCTTAGCAGTCTGATTGATTCCAACGAGAGAGAAGTGAGGCGCCTTCAGCCTTTGGTTGACCATATAAACTCGTTGGAGCCTGAATTTGAAAAGTTCAGCGATGCCGAACTCAGAGCCAAAACTGATGAGTTTAAGGCACGGCTGAAGGACGGCGAGAGTCTGGATGAGATTCTGCCCGAGGCTTACGCTGCTGTCAGGGAAGCAGCCAAGCGGACCATAAAACAGAGACATTTCGATGTTCAGTTGATAGGAGGCGTTGTCCTTCACCAGGGGAAGATTGCGGAGATGAAAACTGGTGAGGGCAAGACCCTGGTAGCTACGCTGCCTCTGTATCTCAATGCTCTCATCGGACAAGGTTGCCATCTGGTTACTGTCAACGATTATCTTGCCAAGCGGGATTGCTATTGGATGGGTCCCATTTACCACGCCGTGGGGGTAAGCGTGGCCAGCATCAATGCCCAGCAGGCAACTGGCCAACCTGCCCCTTCCTATATCTATGACCCCAGCTACGAGTCGGAAGACCAGAAGTGGAAATTTCTCCGCCCTGTCACCCGCCGCCAGGCTTATGAAGCGGACATAACCTATGGCACTAATAACGAGTTTGGCTTCGATTACCTCCGGGATAACATGGTCTGGGACTTGTCTCAATGTGTCCAGCGTTCCTTGAACTATGCCATCGTGGACGAGGTTGATAACATCCTTGTTGACGAAGCCCGTACACCATTGATTATCAGCGGTGCTGCCGAGGAAGCAACCAAAAAATATTACGCCTTCGCACAGTTGGTTTCCCGCCTTAGCAAAGATGCAGACTATACCATTGAAGAGCGAACTCGCTCAGTTCATCTTACCGAGATGGGCATGAACAAGATGGAGAAGATGCTGAAGCATGAAGGGTTGCTGAAAGCACCTGACCTTTATGACCCTTCTAATTACTTTCTCACTCAGTATATGGAGAGTGCCCTTAAAGCTCATGCCCTGTTCAGGAGGGACAAGGACTATGTGGTTAAGGACGGACAGGTCATCATCGTGGATGAATTCACGGGCAGATTGATGTTCGGCAGGAGGTATTCTGAGGGATTGCACCAAGCCATCGAAGCCAAGGAGAGGGTGAAGATTCAACGGGAATCGGTTACCATGGCTACCATCACCTTCCAGAATTACTTCCGCATGTATCAAAAACTGGCGGGCATGACCGGTACCGCAGTTACGGAAGCTGAGGAGTTCCACAAGATTTATAACCTGGAAGTGGTGGTTATACCCACAAACAGACCCTTGATTCGCACTGAGCACGCTGACCAGATCTACAAAGATGAGAAGACCAAGTTTGCCGCTGTAGCCAGGGAAATTAGGCAGTTAAGTGACCAGAAAAGGCCTGTCCTTATCGGCACGACCTCTATCGAGAAATCAGAGCTTTTATCCGACCTCCTGACGAAAAATGGCACACCTCATCAGGTATTGAACGCCAAGCATCATGAGAAAGAGGCAGGCATAATCGCTCAAGCTGGGCGTCTAGGAGCGGTGACCGTAGCCACGAACATGGCTGGACGTGGTGTGGACATTATCCTCGGTGGCAATCCTGAGGGGCGTGACGCGGCGGAATGGCAGGAAGAGCATAATAAGGTGGTTGAACTAGGCGGGCTTCATATCGTAGGTACTGAACACCACGAAGCCAGGCGCATTGATAATCAGCTTCGGGGAAGAGCAGGAAGGCAGGGAGACCCGGGCAGCTCTCGTTTTTATGCTTCCATGGAAGATGAACTTGTCAGCCGCTTTGGGGGCGACCGTGTTAAGGGACTTATGCAGTGGGCAGGTATGGATGAAAATACTCCCATTGAGCATTCATTCGCCACCAAGGCTATGACCAATTCCCAGGTCCAGACCGAAGGCTACCATTTCAATATTCGCAAGCACCTTGTGGAATACGATGATGTCGTTAACACACACCGTGAGGTGATTTACGCCGAGAGGAGAAAAATCCTCAGTGGCGCCGACCTCAAGGCCAATATACTATCTATGGTCCGGGATGAAATCCAGGACCTGGTAGGCAAGCGTCTCGGCAATGTTGGTCACGAACCGGAAGAAGGAGGAAAATCTAATCTATCCGCGTTACTCGAGGATGTGTCCACGGTCTTTCCCTTACCCCCACAATTGAGGAGCGACGGGCTTTCTGAACTCAGCGACAAGCAAATCGCGGAGAAGTTGACTGATTATGCCACGGAGCTTTACAGCCAGCGGGAACAAGAGCTAGGCCCTGAAAACATGCGAATAGCAGAGAGGCTGGTGATGTTGCGGGTTATTGATCGGCTATGGATGGAGCATCTTACTGCTATGGAACATTTGCGTCAGGGGATAGGGTTGCGGGCTGTCGGCCAGGAGCAGCCACTGGTGGTGTATAAGAGGGAAGGTCATGCCTATTTCGAAGCCCTCTTGGCTAGCATTCAGCATGATGTCGCCCATACTATTTACCACGTCGGTCTTGCCAAGGACGCTCCGCAAAAGAAGAAGGAGGCAGTGCCGGTGGGCAAAGGGGTTGGGCGTAATGACCCCTGCCCGTGCGGCTCAGGCAAGAAATACAAGCATTGCTGCGGTAAGTAGAAAGCTTTGTCCCGACAAGTTGGGACTTGTGATTGCGAGCGAAACGACCGCCTGCTATTATGGAGGTGTCCAAAAATGTAGTGCGAGGCTTTAGCCTCGTGCCGCACGACCCTAAAGGGTCGCACTACACGATAGAAAATGTAGTTGCCCAATTCATTGGGCTTGTCTGCAATCTGTAAAAGGAGGAGGGTGAAATGCCAATTTATGAGTACAAATCAAGAAATGGTGCTCACTGCAAGGTGTGTAAGAGTAAGTTCGAGGTGAGGCAGGGGATCAACGATGAACCGCTGACAAGATGTCCCGAATGCGGCGCTGAGATAGGGAGGGTCTTTTCTCGCCCATTCTTGGGCGGAAAAGAGTCCCTTAGCCATGAGGGTCCTTTGAATTATTTGGAGGACGAGGAGGACGAATTAGGACTGGAGGAAGACCTCGCCGAAGACGAAGTCTGGGAGTGAGGAAGAAACATCACTTCTGCTGCTGGGATGGTATTGGGCAGATTGAGAACGAATGAAATTCAGGGCACAGACAACGTTTGCTGTTTGTCTCGGGCACTGTTTCGGGCAACTGCCAGCTTGCGTAGCTAATATGCTTACCGGAATTGATTAAAAGGAGGGAATCGTGGCACAAAAAGTAACCAAAGAAGAACTCTTGGCCAAGGCAAAGAAGCCAGCCGAAGATGCTATGAAATTGCACGCATTCTACCGGGGTAAGATGCAGACGGTACCCAAATGCCAGGTCCGTGATTTTAATGATTTTGCCATCTATTATACCCCCGGTGTCGCTGAGCCCTGCCGGGCGATAAAGGCAGACGAGTCGAAATTTGCAGAGTTGACTAACAGATGGAACACCATAGCTGTTGTCTCGGATTGCACGAGGGTGCTGGGGCTCGGGGATATTGGTCCCAAGGCAGGCTATCCCGTAATGGAAGGAAAGTGCTTGTTGTTCAAATACCTTGGCGGCGTGGACGCTGTGCCTATTTGTCTGAATACTAAAGACCCTGATGAAATCATTCAGGCAGTTAAGTGGCTGCAGCCATCTTTCGCCGGCATCAACCTTGAAGATATTGCCAATCCTAAGTGCTTCTACATTCTTGACCGCCTGAGGGCTGAAGCTGAGATTCCTGTATGGCATGATGATCAGCAAGGAACAGCGACAGTGATGCTGGCCGGGTTGATGAATGCCTTGAAGATTGTAGGCAAGAAGATGAGCGAGGTGAGGATTGTCCTCAATGGTTCAGGGGCAGCCAATGTGGCTTCTGCCAGACTTCTTTTCGCCTCCGGAGCCAGGCCTGGGGCCACTATAGTGGTTGATAGTAAAGGCATCCTTCATCCCGGACGAAAAGATATAGCGGAAAAGAAAGAAGAATATGCCGATAAGTGGCGCTTTTGCCAGACTACCAACGGTGAGAAAAGGACTGGCGGTTTAGCTGAGGCATTGAAAGGCGCTGATGTACTTATCTCCTATGCTAAGTCAGGGCCGGGAGTAATTTTGCCTGAGCAAGTCAAGGTAATGGCCAAGGATGCCGTATGTTTCATCTGTGCTAATCCTATACCTGAAATCTGGCCCTGGGAAGCCAAAGAAGCAGGAGCCAGAATTGTAGGCACGGGCAGGTCCGATTTCCCCAACCAGGTGAATAACTCCGTAGGCTTTCCCGCTATATTTCGTGGTGTTCTCGATGTCGGGGCGAGGACTATCACCGATGATATGTGCATTGTCGCTGCCCAGTCATTGGCAAAATATGCCGAAGAGCACGGCATGAATGAAGATAAGATCGTACCGACGATGGGGGAGACGGCAGCTTTTGTTCAGGAAGCAGTAGATGTGGGAATGGAAGCTCAGAAGGAAGGAATTGCCTCGGTGAGAGTCAGCCGTCAGGAATTGCGCAAGAAAGTTGAGTACATGATAAATGGGGCTAAGGCAACCCATGACGCCTTAGTCAAAGCAGGCTGCATCCCTCCAGCTGTGACCGATTAAGAGCGCCCGGGCTCATATTGAAGCCTACGAGTTGTCGAGATCAACTGATGGGCAAGGCTGTTTCCCTTCGACCGCGAAGTCGCTCGGACCTACGCTGATTATCAGAGACACTGGACAGCCCAAGGCATTCACCGAGTCCGTGCCGCAGCCAGGTCTTGACCGTCGTCAGCTTTGCTAAGTGGTGACTAGCACCATCGTCAATATGATACAATGCGAGACCAGAAAGAGCTGCTAGTATGCCTGCCGTTGAAGTCAGCCGTGTAGTCAAGACCTTCGCCGATAAGGTGGTGGTCAACGACCTGTCTTTCTCTGTCGCCCAAGGCGAGATATTCGGCCTCATTGGTCCCAACGGCGCCGGCAAGACTACCACCATCAGGATGATGATGGACATTATCAAGCCGGACTCGGGCGACGTGACCATCCTTGGCGAAAAGTTGAGTGAATCTACCAAAAACAAGCTCGGCTACCTGCCTGAGGAAAGAGGACTGTACAAGAAGCTGAGGGTCCTCGACTCCATCATCTATCTTGCCTCCCTCAAGGGCATGGACAGGCACTCAGCAGAAGAAAAAGCCAACCAGTTGCTCAGTCAGACGGGTATGCTGCCCCACAAAGGGAAGAAAATTGAAGAGTTGAGCCGGGGCATGGGGCAGATCATCCAGTTCATCGTTGCCATCATCCACGATCCGGAACTGGTTGTTCTGGACGAACCCTTTGCTGGGCTCGACCCGGTCAACGTGGAGTTGTTGAAAGGGATGCTCTTTGCCTTGAAGAATCAAGGCAAGGCCCTAATTCTGAGCACGCACCAGATGAATGAAATTGAGGAACTATGCGACCGCATATTGATGATAGACCACGGGCGATCGGTCCTTTATGGGAATCTGGTTGAAATTAAGTCCAGGTATAGAAGCAATTCGGTTCTGCTGGAGTTTGAGGGAGAAATGGGAGAAGTGCCGGGAGTTGCCGAGAAACGCACCCACAAAGGCTACGTGGAGCTAGTCCTTGATGGGAACACAACTCCCCAGCAAGTCCTGGAACGATTGGTAAGCCAGGGAGTAGCAATTAATCGCTTTGAAGTGGCTACTCCTCCACTTAACGAAATATTTCTGAGGGTGGTAGGCAAGGCCCATGAATAAGACGCTTCTGATATTGAGGCATGAATTCCGGCACACGATAACGAGGAGAGGGTTCATTATCATGACCCTTATCGTACCGCTGATAATCCTCCTGCTAATAGGAGTCTTCCACTTCGTATCGGGAATCGCCGGGCCGACGGTGGAAGCGATGACTATCGGATATGTGGATGAGCTAGGTGGATTCCAGCAATATACCAGCCAGGGAAATATAACGCTGGTTCGCTTTGACACACAGAGTGGCGCGACTGAAGCGCTGGTCAGGGGCGACATTAAGGAGTATTTCGTCATTCCGGCGGATTATGTTTCTGCCGGGGCGATTAACCGTTATACCCTGGAAAAACAGCTTGCGGCGTCCCCTACCATAGCCGCGGCGATTAATAATTTTCTGTTAGGCAATTTGCTGGCGGGGAAGGTCCCCGCAGCTACTATAGCCAGGATTGAAGCACCCTTGAATCTGGTTACCACCAGGCTTACCGAAACTGGTGAGGTGGCCCCAGAGCAAGGCGGATACGGGAACCTGGTCATTCCCTTTGTTTTTGGCGTTCTGCTGGCTCTCTCCATCATTTTCTCCTCCACCTATCTGCTCCAGGGGCTAGCTGACGAGAAAGAGAATCGCCTTATAGAGATATTATTGTCGTCTGTTTCCGCCCGCCAATTGCTGACCGGCAAAGTCTTAGGTATGGGCGCCGCCGGCCTGGTACAGGTGGCTGTCTGGGTAATCTCAGCTCCGCTCCTGTTGAACCTGGCTTCTTCGTCCGTCGGCGGGTTCGTCAGCACGATTCGGTTACCAGCCAATTTCGTCGTTCTGGCAGTAGTATATTTCATCCTCGGCTATTTGTTGTTTGCTGTGATTTCGGCCGCTATCGGCGCCATCAGTTCCAATTCCCGCGAAGGGCAACAGCTGATCGGGGTCTTTACACTTCCTGCACTTATACCCCTGTGGTTCACGTCTTTGTTGATGTTTTTCCCGGACAACCCAGTCTGGGTCTTTTTTTCTATTTTCCCCCTGTCATCTCCTGTGGAAGTGATAATGAGGGTCGGCGTAAGTGCAATACCTGCCTGGCAACTGGTCGTCAGTATGGCGGTGCTGACGCTCTCCATCATTGGAACCCTGCTATTAACCATCAGGATTTTCAGGACTTACTTGCTCATGTATGGGAAAAGGCCCGGCATCCGGGAAGTTATCCGAAACCTCAGGACTGGATAGGCTGGGATATCTGGCTATACGCATGAAAGCGGGCATGCCTACTTTTTGCGCAATATCTTGACAGTCAACGAGCATGTGTCTTAGTATGCTTCAAGCTGACTGGAAATTTGCAGTCCGCCGGCTTGAAGAGAAAACATAGGAAGGAGGAATAAGGTATGGACGCAATAACCCTGGTAAATCTAATACTCTGCATCATTATAGTGATCCTGGGCTGCGTGGGTTATAGGAAAGCGAAAGACAAGTGGCCCCTATACATTGCTATAAGTTTTGGGCTGTTCGGGCTCTCCCACCTGCTAACGCTTCTGGGTCTCAAAGTCACCTTAGAGGCTTTCCTCATTACGAT
>Ga0316628_100005438_pt1 | contig 10222 bp, 7 predicted proteins | sample OWC_Aug_M2_C1_D5_FD_207648 | JGI IMG/M metagenome (GOLD analysis project Ga0316628, IMG submission 207648) | Wetland soil microbial communities from Old Woman Creek delta, Ohio, United States - OWC_Aug_M2_C1_D5_C | ecosystem: Environmental > Terrestrial > Soil > Wetlands | place: USA: Ohio... | reverse complement strand
CCGTCGGGAAAGTAGAAGCGCCCCGTGCCCTTCGCGACCGGATTGTAGCTGTCCGGCTCGAAGAGCCGGGGCGTCCCGGGGTGATCGGGCGTCGGGGTTCCGGTCTTCGGATCGGCGTCGTAACAGGGCCAGAACACGCCCATCTGTTGCTCGAGCTTCTCGTAAGTGATGCCCGAGTAGTCCGCGATGCCGCCGTGGCTCGCGACGCGCAGCTCGTCGAAGATCTGCCGGGGACTCTCGAACGTGAACCCGTGCGTCCGGCCGAGGGCTCGCGCGAGATCTTGGAGGACGATCCAGTCCTGCTTCGCTTCTCCGGGACAGTCGACGGCCTTGTTGATCTTGATGACGCGACCCTCGACCTGGGTGACCGTGCCCTCGTCCTCCTCGTGCAGGCTGCCGGGCAGAACGACGTCGGCGTGTCGCGCGGTCTCGCTCATGAAGAAATCGACGACCGCGAAGAACTCGAGCTTCTCGAGCGCCCGGGTGACGAAGTCGCTATCGGGAAGCGAGATCTTCGGGTTGAAGCAGATCGACAGGAGCCCCTTGATTTCGCCTCGGTCGATCTTCCGGAACAGCTCGTAGGCGTCCACGCCGGGGCCGGGGATGTCCTTCTCCTCCACGCCCCAGACGCCGGCGATGTACTTCCGGTGCTCGGGATTCGAGATGTCCCGCAAGCCCGGGAGCTGATCGCACTTCTGCCCGTGCTCCCGCCCTCCCTGGCCGTTGCCCTGACCCACGATCGTGCCATAGCCGCACTTGGGTCTTCCGAGGCGCCCCGAGGCGAGGACGAGGTTGATGGTCCCGAGCGCGTTCTGCACGCCGTTCGAGTGGTGTTCGATGCCGCGCGCGTGGAACAGAAAGCTCGATTTCGCGGTGCCCCAGAGCTCCGCGACCCGGCGGATGGTGCGTTCGGGCACACCGGTCACCTCCGCCGTGCGAGCCGGTGTCCACGCCCTGCAATACTCGGCCACCGCTTCGAAGCCCACGGTGTGCTTCTCGATGAAATCCGGGTCGAGCCACCGGTTCTCGATCATCAGGTGCAGGACCCCCGCGAACATGGCCGCATCGCGCCCCGGCTTGATCGGAACGAAGACGTCGCAGGTCCGCGCGATGGGTGTGATGCGGGGATCCTGAACGATGATCTTCGCCCCCTGCTCGCGTGCCTGCCAGATGTAATTCGTCGTGATGGGCGAGCACTCGGCGACATTGGAGCCGGCGACCCAGATCACCTCGGTTCCGACCATGTCGGACCAGGGATTCGTCGTTCGATCGATGCCGAACGCCTTCTTGTTCGCGGCCCCGGCGCTCACCATGCAGAGCCGGCCGTTGTAGTCGACGTAGGGCGTCTTCAGGCACACGCGGGCGAACTTGCCGATGAGGTATGCCTTCTCGGTGGTGAGGCTCGCTCCCCCCAGCATCGCGACGGATGAGGGGCCGTGCTGCTCCTGGATGCGCGCGATGGCGCTCGCGGTCCGTTCGATGGCAGCCCCGTACGGGATCGACCGAAAGCCGGAAGCGGCACCGGGGTCCCGCTCGAGGGCGTGCAGGAGGCGATCCGGGTGGGAGCCCTGGAGATAGCGCTTGACGCCCTTGGGGCACAGCATGCCGCGGTTGAAGGGAAAATCCTCCCAGGGCTCGAAGCCGATGACCTCGTTTTCTCGCACCTTGAGCTTGATGCCGCACTGCTGGCCGCAGAAGCAGCAATGAGTCTTCACGAGGCGGTCGGGCTCGGTGGCGCTCGTTCCGCGTATCCGCGCGGAGAGATGCGGCCCGAACGCGTCGATGATGCGGAGCTCGTCAACCGGTAGCTTTGCCATCGTCCCTCTCGCTGGCCCAGACGGCCGCCTGGGCGAGGCCGAAGAGCGCCCGCCGGCAGCGCGGGCAGACCTCCTGATAGTGGTGTCCGGAGCCTTCCCGGGATCCGAGCTCGTAGCGGAACCCGAGCTCCCGCTCGACCACCGCGAGATCGCGGATCATCGCGGCCGACGCGAAGGGCTGCGAGCAGCGCGCGCACGTCGCCTGTTCGCTCCTTTCGCCGATGTCCTTGTAGAAGCCGACCCCGAGCTGAGCCGGGCGCTGGAAGATGTGAAAGAACTTGCCGAACGGGAGAAACAGGATCGTGAAGATGACGGTGCTGGCGTGGAGCACGGCGAGGAACGAATAGGCGTAGCCGTGCATCCACGTGTAGCTCACGGTCAGCATCAGCCCGGTCACGCTGACCGAGAGCAGCAGCACGAGCGGCAGCACGTCTTCGCCGAAGCGCTGGACCGCTGCCGCCCCGTGATCCGTCATGCGCCTGCGGAACGCGAGCATCACGCCCGCGATGACCAGGAACGAGGCCCACACCAGGCCGTGGAAGACGACGAACCCGAAGAACGAGTGGACCGGAAACTCACCGGCGGCGAAGCCGAACACGTACGTGCGATACCTCTCGATGTTGCCGGGCACGGTCTCGAAGTGAATCCAGCCCCAGACGAGCGGGAACGTGATCGCCACCGCGAGGATGCACCCCCACATGATCGCGAGATGCGCGGTTCCGCGGAGCGCGCCGCGGCGGATGATGAAGCGGTTGGCGGCCACCTCGACGACGGCGCGCCGGAGGAGCACGGCGACGTTGCGCACGACGAATCGCGGTGAAAAGAAAGCCTCCCAGCCCCGACGCCAGTACATTTTCGTCGGCGGGCGATGCAGCCACACGTTGTATCGATAGGTGATGCCGAACGCAGCGAACAGCGTTGCGAACGTGTAGGCGACGAGCGCGGCATCGAAGTGCGCGAGGTTGCGTGAGCCGAGCACGACCAGCACCGAGAGTGTCGCGGAGACGGCGAGCCCCCACCCGACGGCTCGGCCTCGGGATGATGCGTGCGCGTTCTGCATGAGGGGCTCGGAGCTTACTTCTTCCCCGGCGAGGCTCATCTGGAAACGACGGGTGCGATGAGCGCAAAATGTGCTCGCCGCTCCTGGACTGACCCGGGGGTCCGGTGGCCGTCGAGCGCCATGCGGGGCCGCGCTCACCCGGTCGGGCTCGCGGCGTGAGCGACGGCGGAACGGCTAGACGGGACAGCCGTCGTCGCAGGCGCCAGCCTGCGGGTCGCCGCCGGTGATCGAGCGCCTGGCCCAGGCCTCATCGAACACGCGACGGAGCACCTCCACGGATTGCGCCCCGGACACGCCGAACCTGCCGTCCACGACGTAGAACGGCACGCCGGAGATGCCGAGCGCGTGCGCCTGCGCCTCGTCGTCGCGCACCGCCGGCGCAAAGCGCTGATCGTCGAGCGCCGCATCCACCCCCGCCCGTTCGAGGCCACTCTCCGTCGCGAGGCGCACGAGCTCGCCGCGGTCGCCGATGCGGACGCCTTCGTAAAACTGAGCCCGGAAGAGGCGATCGAGCATCATCTTCTGCCTGCCCTCTGCGCTCGCGAGATGGATAATCTGGTGCGCGTCGAACGTATTCGACGTGCGCGTCCGGTCGAAGCGGAACTCGACCCCGTCGGCGAGACCCATGCCGCGGATTCGTTCGTGCATCGCGGCGATCTGGGCCGGGCGCAGGCCGTATTTCTTGGCGAGCATCTCGTTGGTCGAGATGTCGCGCTCCTTCGGCGCCCCGGGGTCGAGCTCGAAGCTGCGGAACACGACCTCCACGTGCTGCCCGTGAGGAAAGGCGGCCAGCGCCTTCTCCAGGCGCGCCTTCCCCAGCCAGCACCAGGGGCAAACCACGTCGGACCAGACATCGATTCTCATCGGGGCTTCGATCTTCTCGGGGCTTCGATCTTCGAGTGACGTTCGAATCGAGCATACCTCTACGGGAGCGGTCGGCTCGCGTCGGCAATCGAGCCTGCGCAGCTCGAGCGAACGATCCGCACGCCAGATGTTGCAGCCCTGACGTAACTCCACACGTGGGCCAGAGTCCCCGCGCGAGTGTGCGTGGCGTGGGCGCTTCGCTCCAGATGTGCGCGGGAGGACGAGGACATGCGAGCGATCTCGGGTCCCGTGTCCCTTCTTGGTTTGGCCGGCGAAGTGCGACTGGTAAATTGGGAGGTCCCAATCGTCATGGGACTCTTCTCGAAGATATTCGGTGGCACGACGGAGGAAGGAGCAGAGCCTTCCGGTGACGTCCCCGCAGAACAGGTCGCTGACGCGACCTCGAGCCTCGAGAATGCGCCCCTTGCAGCGCCGGCTACTGCTCCTTCTCCGCAGGCGTCCGCGGCGAAGGTCGCGACGCAACGGAAAGAGGCGACGCGCTCGCCGGATGTTGCCGCGAACGTGCCCGCACCGCGGCCCTCCGGAAAGCTCGATGCTCCGCCCGCGACGCCACAATCGCAGGACGCAAAAGGTGGCCAGGCCGCCGGTGCCGCCCATCCCCCTCGTCCGGCGACTTTCGCGGCTTCCAATTCGTCACGGAGCGTGGTGCCGACGGCGTCGCCGCGCTCGGCGCCCAAGGCGGCCCAGCCACGGCCCACGGCACCGCAGCCGTTCACGATGCAGGCGCCACCCGTCAAGGCGCCCGCGGAAGGTCCGACGACACAACCGGCGAAGCCGGCCGTCGCAGCGGCGCCTCGCACGACCAAGACGGCCATGGGCCAGGCTTCGACCAGGTCGACGATGCCGTCGTCGCGAGCCGCGGGGGATAGCACCCCTCGGCCGCCGCCGACGACCAGGGAACCGGAGACCAAGAAGGAATCGACGCGAGCCGAAGTGCCGACGAACAGAGCAGCGACGCCGCCTGCAAGGAGTCCCGCTGCCGCCGACACCGGGAAGTCCGAAACCCTGGAGCTCGATTCTCTGAGACCGCCGCCCGAGCAGCCGCCGCCGCTCGCGCAAGTATCACCGCCGGTGCCAGCGCCGCCGCCCCCGCGAGCCCGGATGGATTCGGAAGACGAGCTGGACCAAGCATTCCTTCGCGTGGAATCGGGTAACGCCGCTCCATCTGCCACGGCTGGATCGCTCGTCGTGGATCCGATCACCAAGGAACAAAATGCGGAGCTCTTCCGTCAGATGGCCGTGGGGTTCGCCCGACCGCTCCGCGATTTCATGCTCGAGCTCGTTCTCGGCCCGGCCACCAAGCAGTGGATCGACATTGCGAAACGTCCCGTGACGAACCTGTTGAAAGGCGCACGGGAGTTCGAGCTGTCCGATCTCGTTCAGGGCCTCCTCGACTTCGAAGGGCGCCTCGATGCCGCGCAGAATGCTCACGGGGCCAGGGTCTCGGGGCTCGAGCGAGAGCGGCTGCTCTCGTGTTACGAAAGGCTCGCGCAGGCCCTCCCGGCGGCATTCGATCTGAAACCAGACCGCGATCGGCGAGAGCCAATCGTCGTGCACCAGCTCTTGTTGCAGGTGCCGGGCGTGCACAAGATCGCCATCGACAAGCTGTACGCGGCAGGGCTCGCGTCGCTGGATGGGCTCTGCCGTTCGTCGGTCGACGATTTGATGGCCCTTGCCCGTATCGAGCGCGAGGGCGCCGAGGCGATCGTTCGACGTTTCCAGGCTTACCTGCGCGAACGCACCGAGCAAGTCGTGGAGAAGGGGGAGGTGCAGGTCAAACAGAAGCTTCGAGCCATCGTCGACAAGCTCGGAAAGGCTCACCAGGAATTTCAGCGCGCCGAAGCGGACGAAGACCGAGAGCGCAAACGGCGCGCTCGGAACGAACGACGTTCCCGCGCCCTCGAAATGAACGTGCTTCTCGCGCAGCTCGGGGAGATCGATCTCGTGGCCGAGCTCGAACGCTCCGCCACCGAGCGACGGATCGAGCGGGTGCGCAGCTACATCGAGAGCTCGGGTCGGGTGGAACCGGCGCGACAGGAGGTCCCATGAATCCATTGACGCGAGCCGACGTCGAACGGCGGATCAAGAGCGGTGAAAGCCTGGAGCGCGCGGATCTCCGGGGCGCCGACCTGTCGCAGATATCGCTATCGGGCAAGAGCCTGTCGCGAGCCGAGATGGATGGGGCCACTCTCGAGGGAGCCAAGCTCGACGGCGCCGACCTCACCGGCGCGTCACTACGGGAAGGGTTCCTGGAAGCCGCGCAGCTTTCCAAGGCGGTGCTCGCGAAGGCGGATCTAGACGGAGCCGTGCTCCGGCGAGCAAACCTCTCCTTCGCGGATCTTCGTCGAGCGAACCTGGAGGGCGCGAACCTGGAGGGCGCGAACCTGGAGGGCGCGAATCTCAAGTATGCGCAGCTCGATTCGGCGAACCTCGCCGGCGCGAACCTGAAGGGCGCGAATTTCGCGCAGACGGACCTGTCGGAAGCCTATCTCGGGGGAGTGCGCGCCGCGGGCGTGGTGCTCGCGCGAGCCACCCTCCGTGGAACGACCCTCGAGGAGATCGATCTCTCGGACGCGAACCTCGGTGAAGCCGTGCTTGCCTCGGCCCTGCTGAAGAACGTCGTCCTCGTCGGTGCATCTCTCGACGAGGCGGATCTCTCGAAGGCGCGGCTCGTCGGCGTGGATCTCTCGCGTGCAGATCTTCGCCGCGCGGTGATGACAGGCGCACGGCTGGAAGCATGCGTGCTCACGGGCGCAAAGGTCCATCGTGCAGACTTCACGACCGCAAATCTGGTGGACGTGCGGGCGGACTTCCTCGACGCGAGCCGTGATGGCGACGACACGGAACGGATCACGCTCTCGTCATTTCTCGAGAGCCTGGGCCGCGGCGGGGAGCCCGCCGCGCAGTCCGTGCGCAGGTACATCGGCGCGAGCGACGTGCTGAAGAACGCGGAGCTCGCGTTCGGTGAAGGCGCGGAGGTTCAGGTGGACGGCCGCCTGGAGGGCTGCTCGATCACCCTGGCCTCCGACGCGAGCCTGATCATCGGCGAGACCGGCGTCCTCGAACGCTGCCAGATCAAGGGTGGCAACATAGAGATCCACGGGCGCTTCCTGGAAATGAACCGCATCGGATTCGTCCGTCCAGGACAGCTTCTCGTCAGCGTACGAGGGGCCGTCTCGGCGACCATCGAACAACCACCGGCAAGGACGCGCTTCGGTTTTGCTTCCGGGTGTCGTCTCCGATTGAACATCAAAGACCCCAGCCAGGCTGCATGAACGGAGGCCGCATGGACAAATCGAAACAACTCGAGAAGCAGACCCTGGTCGAGGAGGGCACCGAGCTGAAAGGGACGCTCAAGTCGACCTGCCAGGTCGTCGTCAACGGGACGATCGACGGGCAGATTGAAGCCCCTGCCTTGACCATCACGGCAACCGGCGCCGTGCTCGGAAGAGTGAAGGCGGAGAAACTGCGGTCGGAAGGCACGCTCGCCGGCGAGATCGACGCCGAAGACGTCTATCTGGCCGGCACGGTTCGAAGCAACACCATGATCCGCGCGAGCAAGCTCGAGGTGAAGCTCGCGCCGGAGCGAGGCAAGCTCGAGGTGACGTTCGGCGAGTGCCTCATCGAGGTCGGAGAAGACCCGGCGCGCGTGGAGGAACCCGTCGCAGAACCCGCGCACGTAGCCCCGGCGGCATCGATGCAGCCGGAAGAGGTCGCGCAGGTGGCGAACGAAGGTGCCCCCTCGCCGGTGGCCGGCGACGGCCCGGCGTGGAGCGAGCCCCCGGGCGCCCACGCGTCCGCCGGTGGCGAGCCGGCGAAGGAGCACGAGCCTGCTGTTGCCCAGTCGGCTCCCCTGGAAGCGAGCGCCGAACGGGAACCAGAGGCGGCAGCCCGCGCGACGGACGCGCGAGACGCTGCCGAGGCCAACGGTACTGGTCGTCGCCGCAGGAACGCGGAGCGGCGGGACTCGCAAGCTCCGCCTGGCTGATTCAGTACTCCGATCGTCGCCGGGGCGCGGCATCGCCCGCCCTGGCGTGAGCGCGAAACTTCGTCCCGCGGTCCGGCGACGCGGGTCGAGTGCGCATCGAGTCCTCGTTCGAGCCCGCGTCCACAAACACTCCCTTCGCGAACGGCCGGGCGCGCGGCGTGGCCAGCGGCTCGCCATCGAGTGCTACCGAGCCGAAAGGCTCCCAGCCGCGGTTCGTACCAGAGCCGCACTCGAGACGTTCACGGCCCCGAGCGTCGAGGCCGTCAAACGTCGCAGACACCCCGTGTGCACCGGCGCTCCCGCGCCCGAGCGATCACAACGGCCACCAAAAACAGTCGTGCCCGTGGGCCCAGCTCGGCTCACGGGCACGACTTCACCGTAGCCCGGCGTGCCTCGGGCTCGGCTCAGGGGTGGAGCACGACGTGGCTGGAGAAAGCGTTCGCGGCGCACACGCCGACGGCCCTGCCGTTCACGTTGTCCATCATGTAGTGGATGCCGCCGAAGATGCGGGACAGTCCTGCTTCCTCCGCTCCGGCCATGAAGCTCGGATACGTTCGCGGTTCGAACCCGCCGCGGACCTTCGTCTTGTCTGTGAAGGGGATGTTGCCGAAGACCGAGGTCAACGCGGCGGCGGCCGCACCCGAGAAACCGGCGTGGCCGGACGTGTACGTCGGAAACTGGGGTGTCGGCAGGAGAGGGATCCACTGCGAGTTGATGTATCGGTGGATGTACGTCTCGGGCCGGAGCAAATCGTAGTGATACTTCGAGTGCCACGTGGCCACGATGCCGTCGAACATGGAGACCATCACCGGGACGTACGCCTGCACCGCCTCGGCCAGCGTCAGCGGACGGATCAGATCGTTCGTGATCTTGAGCCAGTGACCTGGCGGAGTCTCGGTGCCAGGGGAGTCCGCCCAGAACAGAGCGATCTCTCGTTGCTCCTTTGTCAGGGTGAGATCCGTCTGGTAGACGTTGTTCGCCTCCGCGTAGAAGGCGGAGGCAGGATCCGTGGAAAACGGTGGCGGGGGCGTGGCGAGGCAGTCGTCGGCCGACGCGAGCACCAGCGTCCGGAGGTCTCCGAAATGAGGCTCTACCGGGCGGCTCGACAACGCGTCGACGTATCCCGTCGCGACCCAGTTCGAAGGATCGCCGCTCGGCGGAACGTAGCCTTCATAGCGGGATTCTGCGTAACCGTCCTCGTTCGCCCACGCCGCAATGGCGTCGCCGAGAGCGTGGCCATACTTCACCGAGTCGTCGATCACGCTCTGTGGGATGCCCGCATTCTCGCGCAACGACACCTGGATCCCCTCGAGCGATTCGAGTGAAATGTGGGTGCGAGTGGTGTATTCGAAGAACAATGTGTTCGGGTACACGTACGTGGCCGGGACCACGCGTCCCTCAGTGGCTGCGAGCACGGTAGGCCAATCGTAGGTAGCGTTCGGATCGGGAAGAGGGAGAGAACTGAGCCCGTTGAGCTGCCCCACGAGGGACACGTTGCCGGGGATCCCGTGGACGGTGGCCTCATACGCGGCGATGGCGGCGTACACGTACGACCGCACGGCGACCTGCGGCGAGATACTGTCGTACTTGACGCTGAAGGCGACGTCCGTCATCCACTGGCGGACGTAAGTCGAGGGGAAGGTCGCCACGGCGGGGCTGAGCGCAGCCCTCGACTCCCCCACTGGCGTCTGCTCGGCGCTTCCGCTCGGGCCACATCCAGTCATACACACGCCCAGAGCGAGCGCCGTCAGAGAACCGAGTCCGAGCTCGAGCACTTTCATCGTTCTTGCCTCAGTGATGGCCATGCGTTCCTCGAGTGAGCGGTGGGGGGAATCGTGCGTGGAGAGTCCAGGCACGTGAGGAGGCTCTCTGAGCGAATTCCGTGCCCAGCTCACGGCCGAAGCTCCGGCTGCGCCTCGCGCCGCGCTTCCGGCGCGGATTACGGCTTCGTGCGCCGCGTTCCGAGCTGCGTGATGCGCTCGCGTCTCCTCGAGCGCCGAGCGGCTCAGTTCCATCACTGTTTCGTTTCAAACACCTCGGACGCAGCGACGACGCTCACGGACACCCGATAAGCTCCGGATCTTTGCGTCTCGCCCGCGCGGAACATAGCGGTGATGCATATCAGACACCGCCACAAGTGGCAGGAATTCCGAGGACTTGGGGGCGCATGAGCCGGGCGCGCGCTACGAGCCGGCAGCGGCCTCGCACTTCCCCGCCCGCAAACACGCTCGGAGCACCAGTGGCACGAACCTCGCTAGGCACCGTGTCGCTCGAGCGATCTGCCCGAGGCACCAGCAGCACAAGTGATTCGGAGGCTGGCGATGATCAAGAAAGGGTACCCGACTAGCATGCGTCCTTTCCCGCGTTGGATCCGTGTTCCGGCGGCTCTCCTCACCGTGGTGGCACCGAACGTCGCGCTTGCGGCGCCACCCGGAGTCGTGTCGACCGGCATCGTCTTTCACGATGTCGCCG
>Ga0316628_100005437_pt1 | contig 10222 bp, 9 predicted proteins | sample OWC_Aug_M2_C1_D5_FD_207648 | JGI IMG/M metagenome (GOLD analysis project Ga0316628, IMG submission 207648) | Wetland soil microbial communities from Old Woman Creek delta, Ohio, United States - OWC_Aug_M2_C1_D5_C | ecosystem: Environmental > Terrestrial > Soil > Wetlands | place: USA: Ohio... | reverse complement strand
CGAAGGAGGACGTGGAGGGGCGGCTCGACGGTCTGCCGGATCCCGTGGTCCGCAGGGACGGCGAGATCGAGGTCAAGACGAACGACGTGGACCGGACCGTGAAGCAGCTGCTGGAGCGCGGCGTGCCGTTATCGCGGATGAAGATGCGGTCCTGGAACCTGGAGGACCTGTTCATCGCGCTGACGGGGAAGGACCTGAGGGGATGAGAGGACGGACGCGGAGACATAGAGACTTTGAGATATGAGATACTAACAAGAGCATGACATTCTTTGCATCATCGAGGTCGCTGAGGAAATCTAAAAACCGCTTCTCATGGTCTTCCTCTGTGAACTCTGTGTTCTCTGTGGCAGATGTTGGCTTTATAGGAACTATACTACTATGAAACGATTTCTCGCGGTCATGCATGCAAGGAACATGGAGTTCATCCGGGACAAGTCGTCCCTGGGCTGGAACATCCTGTTCCCGCTCCTGCTCGTGCTGGGGTTTGCCGTGGTGTTCTCGGGCGATGACAAGCCCCTGTACAAGGTCGGTGTCCTGGGCGATCCGGCGCGCCTGAGCTCCCGGGAAAGCCGGTTCTTCTCCACACGGTACATCCAGTTCATTCCCCTGACCGACCTGGACAAGGGCATCGACAAAGTGGAGCACTTCCAGATCGACATGCTGGTCGACGTGCGTGAAGGCCGGCGGTACTGGGTGAACGGAACATCGCCCAACGGCTACCTGCTCGAGCGCATCCTGGGCGGCGAACAAGCAAAGGAGTTCCAGCGGGTGGAGGTACGGGGCAGGAAGATTCGCTACGTGGACTGGGTCGTGCCGGGCGTGCTGGCCATGAACATGATGTTCAGCTGTCTCTTCGGCGTGGGATATGTGATCGTGCGGTACCGGAAGAACGGCTTCTTGAAACGGCTCAAGGCGACGCCGCTCAATCCCTTCGAGTTCCTGCTGGCCCAGATGATGTCGCGTCTGATCCTGATCCTGGCTATTACGGTCGCGGTCTATGCCGGCTGCAACTACTTCATCCAGTTCGAGATGCGGGGAGCCTATGCCAGCCTCTTCCTCCTGACCGTGCTGGGGGCGGTCTGCCTGATCTCGTGCGGCCTCCTCGTCTCGGCGCGCCTTTCCAGCGAGGAGCTCGCCGGCGGCATCCTGAACCTGTTAACGTGGCCCATGATGCTGCTCTCCGGCGTGTGGTTCTCCCTGGAAGGCACGAACCCGGTCATTCAGAGGATCGCCCAGTTCCTTCCGCTCACCCATATCGTGGACGGAGCGCGGGCGATCATGACCGAGGGTGCCGGCCTGGCCGAGATAGCGCCTCACCTTGTCGTGCTCTCGCTGATGAGTACGGTCTTTCTGGGAGTCGGCTCGCTGATCTTCCGGTGGGAATAGGAGGGGATGGAGGGCGGAAGACAGAATTATGAAGTAAGACTCAGGAAAGGAGGCAGCAAGAAACGGGCGACTGCTCCCGCAGAGGACCAGGCGGACGAAAAGCCCTACTTGCCGTTCTTGCTGTACTGGATGTTGATCTCGTAGGCGATGCTGGCGTGGCCGTGGCCGAGGTTCTCGGTCTTGCCATGACAGTTGATGTTCCCCTTGACCGTGGGCTTCCGGTTCTTCACCAGGGAGGCGACGACGGGGGCAAGGTCGAAGCCGCCGTTGGTGCATTCGTCACGCATGCAGTCCAGGCGGAAGAAAGCGTAGTTCGTGGGACAGAAGCTGACGGTGCGCTTCATCAGGACAGGGTCCGCGGTCTTCTGGTAATAGGTCATGCGGAACTCGATGTTCGCGACGCCGGGAAAGCGGTCCGAGACGAGGCCGGCCGCCAGCATAATGTTCTTCTTTACTTCAAGTTGTTCGCGGTAGCTCTGCTTGCGTATCATTCTTCCCCCCATCGGCCCCGCCGTGGTCAAAAATAAAAGGCCGCAAAGACGCAGGTCTTTGTGGCCTGTCCAGTACAACCTTGCTGTATTCTTGCATATAGTATCCCACTTTTCATGCCAAATAGCAACATATGTTTATAGGTGCCCGGAAGGTGATTTGCTATAATAGAGCAAGGAATCGCGGTCGGCAAAACAGGGAGGCTCACCATGAGGGTCCCGTTTTTATCCGCATTGATCATAGCCCTGCTCCTCTGCGGTGCAGTTGCAGCCGAACAGCAGCTTACATCGCAGCAGCTGCCCGCGCCTCAGACCGAGAGCGGCCGCCCCCTCATGCAGGTGCTGAAGGAGCGGAGCACGTCCAGGTCCTTCAGCGCCCGGAAGCTCCCTCCCCAGGTCCTGTCCAATCTTCTCTGGGCCGCCTTCGGCGTCAACCGGCCGGAGAGCGGACACCGGACCGCGCCCTCTGCCAAGGACCGCCAGGAGATCGATATCTATGTCGCCATGGCGGAGGGACTGTATGTCTACGAGGCGAAGACCCATGTGCTCCAGCCGGTGCTCGCTGTGGACATCCGGGCCATGACCGGCCGCCAGTCCTTCGTTGCCGATGCGCCGGTGAACCTCGTGTACGTGGCGGACCTTGGCCGCATGGGCAAGGTTTCGAAGGAGGAGCAGGACCTTTACTCAGCCGCAGACACGGGTTTCATCAGCGAGAATGTCTACCTGTTCTGCGCCTCCGAGGGTCTGGCAACGGTGGTGCGTGGGTCGGTTGACCGGGAGACCCTGGCGAAGGCGATGCGGCTCCGGCCAGACCAGAAGATCATCCTCGCCCAGACGGTCGGCTATCCGAAAAAATAGGGAGGCACGGGATGGACCGGCGTGAGTTCCTGATCGCCGCGGGAGCGGGTCTGGCCCTGGCGGCAACAGACATACGGGGAGGGACAGAGGTGGCGCCGCAGAAACATCGCGAAACAAAGCAAGGGAAGACGAAGGTCTCGCTTATCAGGACCGCAGACCGCGCTAGCGGCATCCAGCGGGCCGTCGACCTGCTCGGTATCAATCCGGCTAAGGGAAAGGACGTGCTGCTCAAGCCGAACTTCAACACCGCTGACCCGTTCCCCGGCTCAACGCACAACGACACGCTCACCCACCTAATCCTTCAGCTCAAGACCATGGGCGCAAAAAGCATCACCATCGGAGAGCGCAGCGGCCCGCCGGACACGGCCGACGTCCTGCAGGACAAGGGGATCTACGGCCTTTGCGAGAAGCTCGGCGTGGAGCTCATCGATTTCGAAAAGCTCCCCGCAGGCGACTGGGTGCGGATCACGCCCGAGAAGAGCAGCTGGAGGAACGGCTTCGAGGTTGCCCGTCCCGTAGTGGAGTCTCCCTGCGTGGTAACGACGTGCTGCCTCAAGACCCACGGTTTCGGCGGCGTCTTTACCATGTCCCTGAAGCTCTCCGTGGGCGTCACGCGCAAGCGGAACATGACCGAGCTTCATACTTCCTTCCTGAACATGCGGAAGATGATCGCCGAGATCAACCAGGCCTACGCGCCGAAGCTCATCCTGCTGGACGGTATCGAAGCCTTCGTGGACGGCGGGCCAGGAAAGGGGACGAGAAGGAAAGCCGATGTCATCCTGGCCGGGGCCGACCGTATCGCCATCGACGCCGTCGGTATTGCCATCCTCAAGGAGCTGGGCAGCAACGGTGCCATCATGGGAAACAAGATCTTCGAGCAGGAGCAGATCAGCCGGGCCGTGGAGCTGGGGCTGGGCGTGTCGCGGCCCCAGGACATCGCGATCGTGACGGACGACGCAGGGGGAAAACAGTATGCTGAGCGACTGCGGGCCATTCTCGATGAGGGCTGACCTGCGCGACCAGCGGCTATCATGCAACGTGCGGAATAAGGAGGGAACATGAACTATCTGGTACTGCTGGGGAGGATATTGTATGCGTTGATCTTCGTGATGGCAGGGCCGGGGCATTTCACGGCGAACACCATCGCATTTGCGGCGAGCAAGGGTGTGCCGCTGGCATCGATTGCCGTGCCGCTGTCGGGCATCATCGCCACGGCGGGAGGGTTGAGCATCGCTGCAGGATATAATGCAAAATGGGGCGGCTGGCTGATCGTACTCTTTCTCGTCCCGGTCACGGTCATGATCCACGACTTCTGGGCAATGACCGACCCCAACATGGCGCAAGTGAACCAGATCATGTTCATGAAGAACCTCTCGATGCTGGGTGCGGCGCTCCTCATCACGTACTTCGGGTCTGGGCCGCTGAGCGTAGACAACAGGAAATAGGTTGCGGGAGGTCCTTATGCAGACGGCCCTGATCGCCATTGTGGCCTTGTCCGTGCTCTTTCAGTTTGTCGCGGCCCTCTTCGCCTTGCGGTTGATCCCGATCACCGGAAAGAAAACTGCATGGTTGCTGGTCGCGGTCGCGATCTCGCTGATGACGGTGAGGCGGTTCCAGTCCCTGGTCCTCCTGGTCTCGGGGCAGTCGTCCGCAGCTCCCGACGTGTTCTTCGAGGCGGTCGGCCTGGTCATCTCCTGCTGCATGATGGCCGGGATCTACCTCATCCAGCCGCTGTTCACAGCGATGGCCTCTTCCCGGGATGAGCTTCGGGACATGAACGAGAAGCTGTCGTCCCTGTCCGCAGAGCAGACAACGCTCATTGCAAAACTGCAGGATGCCCTTGCCAAGATCAAGACCTTGCGGGGGATGCTGCCGATCTGCGCGTCCTGCAAGAAGGTCCGCGATGACAAGGGCTACTGGAGCCAGATCGAGGTCTATGTCCGCGACCACTCCGAGGCCGAGTTCACCCATGGCCTGTGCCCGGACTGCGCGAAGAAATATTTTGATGAGATTTCATTATTGAAACCGAAGACGTAAATGGCAGGGACCGCAGCCCGGTGAGGGTGCTGATCCGGACGGTGCTGGGCGGGACGATGGAACGGACGAATGGGACGGCAGGGGCGGGAACAGGCCTTTTACCGTTTTTATTATTCTGCAGGCCTACCGCAAGCCTTCAAAGAACCTCCTGAACTCCTCCCGGTCGTCGGTGATGCGGCATTTGGGGATCGATCGTAAGAAGGACCTGCCGTAGTTCTTCGTCATGATGCGGAAAGCCTGCTGGGAGCGTGACAATAGTTACTTATGATATAAAATGACCAGCCCTAAATGGTCATCGAGCGTTACAACATCATGCCGTCCGTCATTATTGATGTCACCAACCGCTAGAGGCTGAAGTGAACCGCTACCATAAGCATTGGTATAGAATTCTTCGGGTAGGAATGTGCCGTCTGAAGCTTGGAGATATATGCCGATGTTCCCCCCGCCAGGTGAGACAACGACAACATCATTTCTGCCATCCTGATTTATGTCTGCGATCTGAGGGTGCATGCCACTGCTCTGGTAGTCTATCGGAGAACTAAGTAGTCCTGCGGTATTCTGAAGAAACACAGTAACACCAGCTGATGCAACAACAACATCGTTCAATGAGTCGCCATTCACATCGCCGACCGCCACTCCGCCTGGAAATCTGTTTCCCCCTAAATTATAATATACGGTGTTGCTGAAAGTGCCTTCAGTCTTCTGGGTCAATACACCGAAATTCGGATACGCATACCCCTGTCCGCTCATAACAATAATATCTGTTAAGCCGTCATTATTAACGTCACCAACAGCAAGGTCATCCCATCCGCCGTGGGTGACACTATACGTTATAGGGCCATCGAGTGTCCCGCTTGCGTTTTGCAGAAACACATCCATCGTGTCAGTCCCCCACCCAATACCGGCAACATCTAAGCGTCCGTCGTTGTTCAGATCCGCAATTCTTATGATTGTTGAATTAATTGTTGTATAAGTTGCTATTGAAATGAGCCCATTGGATCCATCCAGGGCAAATACCTCAATATTCGCCCTGTCGACTCCAACTACAATTTCGTTTTTTCCGTCATTATTAATGTCGCCTATTGCGATTGATGACCCCCCATGAGCGTTATAGGCAGCAGCAGGAGCAAGTGTCCCATCGCTATTTTGGAGAAAAACCACGATTTTATTTATGTTAGTAGCGTTAGCATCGCCATAACTGCTGTTTACAATCACCACATCAGGTCTGCCGTCATCATTAATATCTCCAATAGCTACAGCTGCCGGATAAGCGCCCGTCGTAAACGTCTGGTAGGAAGTCAATAACTCTGAGTTTGCATACCCAGTTCTGAAATTCCAGAAATAGTATGTCTGAAGAGGATTGCCTGCCAAATCCATCGCATCAGTAGTAATACGGACCGAGTATGTCGTTTTAGGCGACAAATTATCGTCGGGAACAAAACTAACCATCGAATCACTGCACGTTAATGTTCCGTGCACTATATTATTTTTATCATCCATGACAGTAAATGTCGTGGGAGTAATTGTCGAGGAAAGCATAGATTCGCTGAAGGTTACCGTAATTGAACTGTAAACCTTAACTTCGAAGGCATCCGCGGCTGGGAACGTTGCTACTACGGTTGGCGATGTTACATCAGAAGAGGCGCTGGTCGTAAAGGGCCACGAAAAATTGTTCGCCAGATGATTTCCGCTCCAATCGGTGACGCCTGTCGTTATGGTCGCAGTGTAGGTCGTGCTGGTGGAAAGATAACTTGTAGGAGTAAAGGTCGCGACGGTACCACTGCAGACGACATTCCCGCTGATTTGACTGTTGCCCGGCCCACGAAGAATAAAAGTGCTTGAATTGATCGTGGAGGCATCCATATATTCGCTGAACGTGACGTTGATGGAAGCGTTTATTTTTATGCCGTTGATGTTCGAACCGGGGGCAGTGGATAAAATGGTCGGGGGAGTCGTATCATTGCCCGGTCCGGGCCCGGCCGACGCTCCCGGTTCTACGACATACCCTCCTCCCCGGTCGCCACATCCAGCAGTTAACAGGATCAAAACGATACACGCGACCCTGAGCAAGATGACGAGATGGGGGATGGCCTTCTTTCCAGCACGCATAACCATTGACTCTTTACTCTATATTCCTAACAAACAGCCTAGAAGTGATGGGTAAAATCGAACCGGATCGACGTGGTATCGCCTTTGAGGTCGCCGACCAGGTTAAGCGGTGCATCGCTCTTGACTATCTCATCATAGGTGATGATCTTGCGGATCAACGCGAGCCCGATCGTGTTTGTGTCCCCCACCTGGAGATCAACGCCGAACCCGAGATTGTAGCCGGTGCCTCCGAACGTAAGGCTGCTGTCACCAAGAGTGAATCTCCCTATCCCGGCGAACAGGAAAGGATGGGCTTTTCCCTCCCCAAAACTGAACTTCATGTTCAGGCTGAGCTCACCGAAACCGATGTCCGCTCCTTCTGAGTTGTGACCGCTGCCCGCCCAATCGATCTCCATGCCGAGCTGCCGATTGAAGCTGTAGCCGAGGATGAGCCCGAATCCGACCCCGGAATCGACCTTTGACATGGTGGTGCCGTCGAAGTCGCCGCCGATCATGTTATAGGGGATTTGGAAGCCAAGGTACATGCCTGCGCTCTTTCTACGAGAGGTTTCGGACGCGGTTGACTGAGCTGCCGGGAGCGCAGGCGGGACCGGCTGAACATCGTCCTTCCCGATGAGTTCGACCGTGCTTCTATCGATCTTTTGCCATGAATCACCCGTCTCGACCATAATGGTCTGGTCATCTTCCCGGACGATCTTTCCACGGAGGATCTTGCCGTCCTTCAGATAGATCGTCTCTGCGAATACTGTCGCACTTCCGAACGCCAGAACTAGGATACTGAACAAGAGCGTCTTCTTCATCGTAGAGCATCCCCTTTCATTCCGAATGAACCGTCATTGTTTGCGGAAGAAGCGTTCTATCGCTTTAATCGTCCCGGTTGTGCCGGGCTTGGTTTCCTGACATGATCGGCCGGTTCTTTTCTGACTGAAATTCGCAAGGAGAAGAGCTTTGAGGGCAGCTGTGTCTGCTTGATTATATTCTCTGACGATATCGTGTCAAGGACATTAGCAGGGTATTTATGGGGTATGCAGAATCTGCTAGATTTTGCTATTTGAGGGCGGGGGGGGGTGACCGGACTCAGTGCGGGAGATTCATCCGCTCTTCATCTCAATCTCAAGCCTTCAAAGAACTTCCTGAACTCCTCCCGGTCGTCGGTGATGCGGCATTTGGGGATCGATCGTAAGAAGGACCTGCCGTAGTTCTTCGTCATGATGCGCGAATCCAGCACGGCGACCGCCCCTTTGTCCGTCTTCGTCCTGATGAGCCTGCCGAACCCCTGCCGGAACAACAGCGTCGCCTGCGGCACCTGATACTCATAGAACGGGTTCTTCAGCCGCTCCATGCGTGCTTCGATGAGCGGCTCGTCGGGCACGGCAAAGGGGAGCTTGGCGATCACGACGCACTGGAGCGCCTCGCCCGGGATATCGATGCCCTGCCAGAACGAGGCGGTGCCGAGCAGCACGGCGTTCGGGGCCTCCTTGAACTGCTCGACCAGGCGGTAGGCCGGCATCTCGCCCTGGCACAGGATGCCGAGCTGCGGCAAGGCGCCTCGCAGCGTTCCCTTTGTCTTCCTGAGCTGGCTGTAGCTCGTGAACAGCACGAGCGTCCGGCCGCCGGTGACGCCGAGTATCGTGAGGAGCTCCTTCTCGAACCGCTCCTGATATCCTGCAGCCTGCTGGTCGTCAAGGCCCGGCGAGATGTAGAGCAGGGCCTGGTTCTCGAAGTCGAAGGGCGAATCGAGCAGCAGCTCCGCGGGCGCGTCCAGGCCGACCCTTCCTTTTATATACTCGAAGGACCCAGCTGCCGAGAGCGTGGCCGAGGTCAGCACCGCGGTGTCGAGCCTGCCGAAGAGGTGCTCCCGCAGGGTCTCGGCGATGTCGATGGGCGAGGCCACAAGGCGGTACTTCTTGTTCTCGCGCTCGGCCCAGTAGACAAAGCCCTCCTGCCCCTGGTCAAGATTGTGACGGATGGCGGACGCGAGACCGCCTGCCCTGCCCGCGAAGGCCCGCACCTCCTGCTCTTCCTCGTGCGTGTTCGCCTTGAGCGACAGGAGCGTGTCCTTCAGCAGGGTGAGGGGACCGGAAAGGATGTCGGGGACGATGTTCGGCCGGCGCACCCGGAGGACCGGCTCCTGCTTCAGCGCGTCGTGGAGGTTCAGGAAGAAGTTCTCGGCGGTGAGCCGGAGGTCGTCCACGAGGTCGCGCGCGGTCCGGGCCGTGTGGTCCTGGATGGCGAGCCGGGTGAGCATGCCTTTGCGGGTCCGCTGGCTCAGGAGATTGTCCAGGAGGTAGCGGACCGAGTAGTTGGACACCTCGACGCCCAGGTAGTCCGTGGCCACGTCCTCGATCTGATGCGCTTCGTCGAACACGACGGCCTGATGCTGGGGCAGGACGTTCCCGCCCGTGGCCATGTCGGCAAAGAAGAGGTGGTGGTTCGCCACGAGCACCTGGGCCTGCTGCTCCAGGAGCTTCCCCTTCTGGTAGAAACAGTCCTTGTAGCTGTGGCACTCCCTGCCGAAGCAGAGGTCCGCCTCGCGGTTCGCCTTTGCCCAGAGCGACCCGGCGGGTTCGAAGGACAGCTCGCTCCGGAGACCGGTGCGGGTATGCGTGGACCATTCGAAGAGCCGGTTCAGCGGTTCCACCTCGTTCTGCTCGTAGAGGTCGCCCATGCGCAGCTGGTCGAAGCGCCGGAGGCAGAGGTAGTTCTCGCCGCCTACGCAGAGCGCCACACGGAAGTCGCCGATCACGGTCTTGAGGAAGGGGATGTCCTTTTTCACGATCTGCTGCTGGAGGGCCTTGGTGTAGGTGGCAACGACGACGCGGCAGTTCTCCCCGCGCGCCCAGAGTACGAGAGGCACAAGGTAGGCAAGGCTCTTGCCCACGCCGGTGCCCGCCTCGACGACAAGGTGGGTCTTGCTGCGGAGCGCCTTCTGGACGGCCTCGGCCATTTCCAGCTGCTGGGGCCGAAACTCGTAGTCATCGCCCATTGCGGCGGCGACGAGCCCGGCCTCTCCGAGGATGTCGGTGATCTTCATGGGCAGGTACAGTACCACGGGGAAGGGGAGAAGGCAAACGGTTTCCTGAAAGACCCTTTGTAAAGAAGGGAAGGACACAATCCGTTTGTTTATTTTGCACATCCCTTTCACGTTCTTAACGAAATTTCTGACCCGTCTAAGGCCATGTCCGCTCGCCCGCGCAAACTCGGCCTGCGGCCTCAGGCATGCGCGTTCGCCCTGACGGACGCTACCTTTGGCCATGACAGGTGCCCCAGAAATTTCGTAGGTCCGCTCCAGGGACGTACGGAGTTTGGGTACGCCTTAAGCTTCTGTCTTTCCCAAGGCCCCT
>Ga0316628_100005435_pt1 | contig 10223 bp, 10 predicted proteins | sample OWC_Aug_M2_C1_D5_FD_207648 | JGI IMG/M metagenome (GOLD analysis project Ga0316628, IMG submission 207648) | Wetland soil microbial communities from Old Woman Creek delta, Ohio, United States - OWC_Aug_M2_C1_D5_C | ecosystem: Environmental > Terrestrial > Soil > Wetlands | place: USA: Ohio... | reverse complement strand
TGGCCAAATTGTCAAGTGCGTCGCGTCACGGGCCGCGAGGTTCGGCGCTTGACTCATGGTGAGGAACAGCAGCAGCGCGAGAATCAGGACGACGATTCCCACCAGCGGCCAGTCCCACGTCCCTGCCCAGCCCCTCTTCACGCAGTTTCTCTCCTGTTCCCTCAGCGAAGGACACGTCTTGTCTCCGATCAGTCGCACTCGCAGCCTAAATCGGCTCGAGCTTGCACACCGTAGTCCCGAATCCGGATCGCCTGGAGCACGGGTGTGACGAAGATCTTCCCATCGCCGGGGCCGCCGGTTCGTGCGGGCCGTGCGATCGCATCAATGACGCTATCAACCGCATCGTCATCGACGACCGCTTCGAGTTTGGAGAAATCCGATTCGTCGAACACCGCCGCGGCCACCCCCGGCGCTCGCCTGCCGAAGCCGCGCACCGTGGAGACGGTGACCCCGGGCATGTTCGCCAGGCGGTGAAGGGCCTCGATGACGTCGGGAAGGCGGTCCGTCCTGATGATCGCCTTGATCTCCTGCATTAGAGTTCCACCTCCCTGCGTTCCGGCGCAAACCACTGATACAGCGTTGGCAACACCAGCAGTGTGAGTGCAGTCGATGTCAGAAGACCGCCGATCACGACGACGGCCAGCGGGCGTTGCACTTCGGACCCAGGGCCCGAGGCGAACACCACCGGAATCAAGCTGAGGATGGAGATGCCGGCAGTCATGAGCACGGGGCGCAGCCGCGCCTCGCAGCCCAAACGTACCGCGTCGACGACGGTGGCGCCGTTATCGCGAAGATCGGAGATGTACGAGATGAGCACCACGCCGTTCAACACCGCGACACCGAAGAGGACGATGAAGCCCACCGAGGCGGGGACAGACAGGTAGAGGCCCGACAGGAACAGCGCGAAAACGCCGCCTACCATGGCGAAAGGCAGGTTGACGAGCACGAGGCCGGCCAACCACACGGAGTTGAACGTAAAGAGCAGCAGCAGGAAGATCAATCCGATGACCACAGGGGTGATCAGCATCAGGCGCTGCATCGCCTGCTGCTGGTTCTCGAACTGACCACCCCAACTCAGATAGTATCCAGGCGGCAACTGCACATTTCGCGCGATGCGATCCTGCGCTTCTTTGACGAAGCCGCCGATGTCCCGGCCGACCACGTTCATCTCCAGCCCGATGCGCCGTTGACCGTTCTCCCGGCTGATCTGCGTCGGTCCTTCCACGGCCTTCAAATCCGCGAGTTGATCCAGAGACACGCGATAGCCACCCGGCACATCGACAAGCAGGCCGCGAAGCGCCTCGACCGATGCCCGCCGCTCCTCAGGGAAGCGCAGGGCGATGTCGAACGCCCTGTTCTGCTGGTACAACCGCGACAGCGGCTTGCCGCCAATAGCCAGCTCGATGACGCGTAAGACGTCGCCCGAGTTGACGCCATAGCGCGCGACCTTGTCGCGATCCACCGTCACGGTCAGGTACGGTTGCCCCGCGACGCGCTCGACCACGAGGTCGGCCGTGCCGCGCATGTTTGCGACGATGGAGGCCATTTCGGCGGCCTTGCGCCGCAGCACGTCGGTATCGTCGCCGAACAACTTGAGGATGACCTGCGACTTCGTGCCGGCAACGAGTTCGTCGATACGGCACTGAATCGGCTGACTGAACGTGAACGCCATTCCCGGGATGTCCGTCAAGGCATCGCGCATCTTCTCGATCATCTCTTCACGGGACCGAGCGCTCGTCCACTCTGATCGAGGTTTGAACGCGCCGACGAAACCCGTCTTATCCACGCCGCGGGCCTCAATTGCGACGCCGGTTTGCCCCGTGCGCGAGACCACCGTTTCCAGTTCAGGGAACTTCTTCAGTCGCTGCTCGACTTCGCCGGCGGTCTGCATGGCCTGCTCCAGTGATACGCCGGGGATCAACTGGACATCCATGTCGAACGCCCCCTCGTCCATCACGGGCACGAACTCCGTTCCCAGATGCGGGACGAGCGCGACGGCACCGACGAGCGCAACGGCCGCGCCGGTCAGAACCACGAAGCGTCGCCGCAGCGCAAAGGCCAGCATCGGGCGGTACAGCCGCTTGGCCACCGTAAACACGGGACTCTCCCGGTGAACGGTCCTCAGGGCGACCAGACACACCGTGGGGACGACGAAGATGGACAACAGCAGCGAGGACAGCAGCGCCAGGGCTACTGTATAGGCAAGCGGCGAGAACATCTTGCCTTCCATTCCCTGCATGGTGGCGATGGGGATGAAGGTCAGCGCGATGATCAGCTCACCGAAGATGCTCGGCTTCCGCACTTCAACCGCCGCGCGAAGGACTGTTTGCAGCTTGCTACGTCCTGCCGGATCCATCGCCAGATGGCGCTCGACATTCTCCACCTGGATGATCGTGGCGTCGATGACCATCCCGATCGAGATGGCCAGACCGCCGAGCGACATCAGGTTGGCGTTGAGCCCCGTGTATTTCATCGCGATGAACGTCAGCAGGGCCGAGACCGGCAGGGCGAAGATCACGACGAGCGCACCGCGAATGCTCCAGAGGAACACGGCGAGAACAATCAAGACGAGTACGGATCCCTCCATCAGAGCCTTCAAAACCGTGTGCGTGCTCTCGTTCACGATCGACGACCGCTCATAAAAGGGAACGATCCGCAACCCGTCCGGCAGCACGTGGTTCTCGTTGATCTCGCGGACTTTGGCATCGAGGTTCTTGACGACCTCCCGGCTGTTCTCGCCGCGCAGCATCATCACGATGCCACCGACCACCTCGTGCTGGCCGTTCATCTGAGAGGCACCCTGGCGGATGGCGTGGTCGATGCGGACGTCTCCGATGTCCCGGATCGACACCGGCGTGCCGCGCTCGGCTTTGAGGACGATCTTGCGGATGTCGTCCTCAGAGCGAATCAGGCCGACACCGCGGATGATGTGCTGCTCGGACGCTCGCGATACCACGTTGCCGCCGACGTTCGAGTTGTTGTTTCGAATCGCGTCTGCCACGGCATCGACCGTGAGGTCGTATTTCAACAGCTTGTCAGGGTCGATGAGAACGTGGTACTGCTGCAGGTAACCACCAAAGGAATTGATCTCAGTGACCCCGGAAACGCCTTTGAGCAGCGGCGTCACCATCCAGTCCTGAATGGTGCGCAGCTCGGTCAGCGTCGCGATATCGTTCCCGGCCCGCTCGACCTTGTCACTCTCGAGCGTGTACTGGTAGATTTCGCCCATCGCCGTGGCGATCGGCCCCATCTCGGTTTCTACCCCCTCGGGCAGCGTCCGCTCGACTTCCGATACACGCTCGTGGACCTGCTGCCGGGCGAAGTACACGTCCACGCCGTCGCGAAACACCAGTGTCACGACGGAAAGCCCGTACTTCGTCACCGATCGCATCGTTACAAGGCCCGGCAACCCGCGCATGGAGTTTTCGAGCGGGTACGTCACGAACTGCTCGATCTCGAGCGGCGACATACCGGCCGCCGTGCTGACCACCTCAACCTGGATGTTCGTGACGTCCGGAAAGGCATCAATGGGAATCGTGCGGACGGCGTAAGCGCCGAGGCCGGCAATCACCAGCACGCCAAGCGCAACGACGAGCCGGTTCCGCAGGGAAAGTGCCATCAACCGTTCAAGCATGGTGCGGGTCCTTTGTCAGGGAGTCGCGGCCTATTCGCCGGCCAGCGTCGATTTGAGCAGTTCCGCTTTGAGATTGAACGCTCCGGCAATGACCACCGCCTCCGATCCGCTCAAGCCGCGAAGCACCGTTCGCCGGGTTCCTACCAGGTCGCCGACTTCCACCGGCCGCGCAACGAACTTGTCGCCGCCCTCCCGGACGAACACCACCGATTCGCCCCCGATCGTCTGAATCGCCTCCTGGGGCACGGCAAGAACGTCGCGCGAGCTTACCGCGTCAGGTAGTTGGCCCTGGATGTACATGTTTGGCTTCAACAACCGGTCTTCGTTGCGAACGATGACCCGCACCTTGACGGTGCGGGTCTTCTCGTCCACCACATCTCCAACGTGGTCAACACGCCCTCGCCACACCCGGTCAGGGTAGATGCTCGTCGTGATGCGTACCTCCCTACCGCGCGACACGTGCGGCAGGTCCGCCTCGCGGGCGTCGAGCAGGGCCCAAAGCGCGGAGAGGTCTGACACCGTCAAGAGCATCTTCTGCGGCTCGATGTGTTGCCCGTTGAGCACGTCGCGCTCGACCACGTGGCCCGCGATCGGACTCGTCAGCTTCAGGTAGGGTTCGGCTAGGTCGTCCATGGCCGTTGTGCCCTTGTTCGGGCGTCGCGCCTGCCGGAGCAGTTCTTCCACCGCACCCTGGTCGAGCCCGTACGAATGCAGATTGGACTCGGCAACCGCGAACTCGCTCGAGGCGTTCTCGAACTCGGTGTGTCGGCGGAGCTGCTCCTTCTGGTCGATAGCTTCCTGCTTCAGGAGAATGTCCGCTCGTTCGGACTCGCGGCGCGCGAGTTCCAGCTTGGCTCCCGCCTGGAGATACGCGGTCTTGGCCTGCGCGAAGGCTGGCGCGTGCAGTGTCACCAGCACCTGTTCTTTGCGAACCTCGTCTCCGACCTGAGCGCCGACGGAGATGACCTTCCCGTCGAGCAGCGAGGTGATCTGGGCCGTGTGCTGGGGATCGAGCGAGAGAACGCCAGGAATGCTGATCGCGCCGGACACCGTCGTCCGCACCGCCTGGGCCACCTCGACGCCCCACTTCTTCTGCACGTCAGCCGAGGCACGAACGGTGTTGCGCTCCTCGGGCTTCTCAGACGCCTTCGACTCCTGGGCTTCTGGCTTCGGGCCGTCCGCGCTTGTGCCTTTGCACCCGGCGCAGGCGATCAGGCCGAGCAGCAGTAGGCCGATGCAGTGGCTCTTCATCGCAGATCCTTTCCCTGGGCCGGCGGTTGCGTCCCCACGGCGGCCTCGTACTGAAACAGGCTGATTCGATAGTCGAAGCGCACCCGGTTTTGAGTTCGCAGCGCTTCGCGAAGGGCGCGCTGGGCGTCCAGGTAGTCGATCAAGGTGGCCCCGCCGCTTCGGTATGATGCGAGGACGATGTCGCGTGCTTCACGCGCGCTCTTCAGATATTCCCCTTCGACGTAGTCGAGGCGCCGGCGCGAGACATCGACGGCGTTCAGTGCTTCCTGCACCTCGAGCGATACGCGGGTTTCGGCGGCCGTTAGTTGCGCCGCGGCCTGTCGTTGTTCGGCGCCAGCCCGGGCGACGCCTCCTTGGTTGCGGTTGAACAGCTGCAGCGGCACGCCGAACGTGAAGATGAAGCCGTTCGTGCCGAAATCCCGCTTCAAGCCCGCTCCGATGAAAAGGGACGGCTTTCTCAGCGCTTGCTGCAGCCGGAGCCCCGCCGTGGCGCGATCCTGCTCCCGGCGGGCGGCTTCCAGGTCCGGCCGGCTCGCCAGCGCACGCTCGACTGCGGCGCTCGCCGCCTCCGGCAGTGCGGCCGCCGGTGCCGCCATCCGAACGGGCAGCATCTCGTCCGTCGTATCGAAGGGTTGGTCGAGCGGCCTCAGGTTCAGGAGCGCAAGGAGGGCGCTTCGCGCGTTCTTCAGAGCCAGTTCCGTGGCAAAGGCGTCGTCCGCAAACCGGAAGCGCTCCACCTGGAGACGGCGGAGCTCGCCACCCGAGAGTTCGCCCTGCTCGTAGCGCGCCCGGTTCAGCGCCAGCACCCTGTCGATTTCTTCGAGCGTCGCGCGGGCAACGCCATCGTCCGCCTTGGCGAGGACTGCCTGCATGTAGGCTCGGCGGACTTCGAAGCGCAATTGGCGCAACGCGTCTCGCGACATGGCGCGCGACACGTCCACGCCCCGCTGGGACTGCTCGATTCGACGATCCCGCCGGCCGCCCACTTCGAGTTCCTGCTGGACGGAAAACGACAACTCTTGGTTGTCGAAGAACGACAGGCGATTCTGCTGCGCCGCAATGGGAAAACCTTCGGACGTCCAGGCGAAGGCTGGGTTCGGCCGCTTGCCCGCGCCCACGACGTCAGCCTCCGATGCGGCGACGCCCTGCTGCGCCACGACGATCTGCGGGTTGCGCGCCTCGGCGATTCGAAGCGCGTCCTCGAGAGAGAGTTTGGCCGGCACCCTTGCGTCCTGCCCGTACAAAGGGGCGCAGAGCGCCAGACCGAAAATGGCGATGTAGACACTTCTCATGGATGTCCGACAATCCGGGGGCGAAACTGTGACGAGTGGACCGAAAGGGTGCCGCTTAGGCGAGGAACTGAGGAGGCCGGTCCAGTGGACTCGGATCGTGCTGTATGGGCTGGGAGGATGGGTCGAGCACGAGCGAGCCGATCGGTACCGGGTCTCCCGCGCGGGGGGCCGCGGTGGTGATGTTCATCACGCTGTGGCAGAAGCAGTGGTCGGCCCCCGCCCCGGTCGTCCCTGGACACGATCCGCCGGCGTCGAGCCGTGCGGATGCGCTGGCAGACGCCGCGCTCGGCCAATCGGCCGCAAGCAGACCGTGAGCTCCGAGATCGGCACCGATCACGAGGAGCAGGAACACGGTAAGCGCACGGGCATTGGCGGAATGCCGAGGGTGAATCATGAAGCCGGGTTAGGCTACCACAACGAAATCGTGCTGGGCAAGCGCGCCGTGACCGCCGACACCGCACTCCGCCTTGCCCGGTTCTTCGGAACGTCGGACCGATTCTGGCTCAATCTCCAGGCAGCCTACGACCTCGACATCGAACGGGATCGCCTCGCCGGACGACTGGCCAAGGAGGTCCGGGTGCTGCGATCAGCGAGCTGACGTAGGCCCAGCGTGCAAACATGTGGCAGCTTCGCGTGGCATCGACCTTAATTGCCTGAGCGACGTCGCGCCATCGTCGGCCCCCTGGTCAGCGCGTGCTTCGGTCCACGAGCCACTTCGTGTCGGTTCCCAGGGTTCGCGCGAACCGCGTCCGCGACGTGAGGAACGCCGTCCATTCCGCTTCGGTGTAGATGAGGAGGTCTGCGGAAACAGGCAGGGATGTGAGATCCCATTCCAGCGCGCGGCGTTCAAACGGGACCGCCGTGTCCCGGACGACGGCTACAAGATCGAGGTCGCTCCCGACGCCCCAGTCCCCGCTGGCGAAGGACCCGAAACAACCGAGGCGCAGCAGATCCGGGCGGGTCGCTTCATTGTGCGCCGCCCAGCGCCGCAGCCGGCTATCGACCTCGGCTCGCGTCGGCCAGACGAGCACGGACGAACTCGACGATTTCACCGGCATATCTGATGGCCTCGTCGCTCTGAAGCGGACCGTAGTGCTCGAACGGCGCCCCTTCCGGATGACCGTTCGCGTACCGCGTGGGCATGTACAAGTTGTCGAGTACCCGCCCTTTTTCCACCAGCGTCTCCTCGACTTCGATCGGGAGCTCCTTGAGCAGCTTGGCGATCGTATGTCGCCACGCCTCTTGGCCGAGCCCCAGGTGCAGCGCCTTCACCGCCTTCTCGGCCGCCTGCTCGGCCGCGAAGCATGCCCATTCGTGGCGCGCGTCGCGCTGTGACGCCCGCGCCTGCTCCAGATCCCGCTCCGCCTGAGCGAACCAATCGGCCGATCGATTCGGCATGCGCGCTATGGTAACCCGACTCGGTCCGTCCGGAATGCGCCGGAATGCATATTGCCCAGTCGGCTGGCACAAGCGGGCGGTAGAGGAGGGCGCCTGGCGAGTTCCTCTCGCGATCAGAATTCCCAGGGCGGCGCCGGCAGTCGGCCTCGCGGCGCACTACCAGGCGCATCGGAATGGGCGCCGCGGTGGTCGGCCGGCGGCCGTTCGGCGCTCGCGCTAACGCAGTGACTCGCACGCCCACACATGGGCGCCGGCGGCCAGGAATGGTGGCGACCGGTTGATCCGTCGGTCGGCGATAATGGGGCGTATGAACCCGCCGAGTCTGTCCGACATTCTCAAGGCGAGACAGAACGTCGCACGGTATCTGCCCCGCACTCCGTTGCACCACTACCCCGCTCTCGACGATGTCGTCGGAACGCAGGTGTGGGTCAAGCACGAGAACTACCAGCCCATCGGAGCATTCAAGGTGCGGGGCGGGATCAACCTGCTCTCGCAACTCTCGGAAGCCGAGCGCGCGTCCGGCGTCATCACCGCCTCGACCGGCAATCACGGCCAGTCCGTGACCTACGCCGCGCGACTGTTCGGCGTCCCCGCGACGATCGTCGTGCCGGAGAGCGCGAATCCGGTCAAGGTCGAAGCGATGCGCAGCCACGGCGCACGGGTGCTCCGCCACGGCCGGGACTTCGACGAGTCGCGTGAGCACTGCGAGCGACTCGCCGCCGAACGAGGTCTGCGCTACATCCATGCGGGCAACGAACCGCTGTTGATTGCGGGGGTCGCCACGCTGACCCTCGAAATCCTGGAAGACTGCCCGGACGTCGAGGTGATCCTCGTCCCGGTTGGCGGCGGCAGCAGCGCGGCAGGCGCGTGCCTGGTCGCGAACGCGCTGAACCCGAAGCTGCGCGTCATCGGCGTCCAGTCGTCGGCAGCACCGGCCGCGTTCCGGTCGTGGCAGGGCAAGCGCCTGGTCGAGGACAGGAACGAGACGTTCGCCGAAGGCCTGGCCACCCGCACCGCGTTCGCGCTGCCCCAGCAGGTGCTGTGGCGGCTGCTCCACGAGTTCGTCCTCGTGAGCGACGACGCCATACGGCGCGCGATCGTCGTGTACCTCGAGAAGGCCAAGACCCTTGCGGAACCTGCCGGCGCCGCGCCCCTCGCGGCGGCGCTCGAGATGCGCGACCAGCTTGCGGGAAAGAAGACCGCGCTGATCCTGAGCGGGGGCAACATCACGCCGGAGCAGTTGCGCCGCGTTCTGACGGCGTGACCTCGCTTGTGGAGAGAGTGACCTGTCGACTGGTGTGCGTCAGTCGTTGTGGGCGCGAAGACGCCTGTTGCGACCGTTGGTCCGGTAGTTCTGCTCGAGGTACTCCACGCCGTCGGCCGTGATGACGAGCAGCGCGTTGTCGGAGCGCTGGATGTACTTCTTCTGGACCAGGTACCAGACGGTGAACTCGAGGTGCTCGCGCGGCTGGCCGGTCATCTTCTCCAGGTCGACGATGTACAGGCCGGACTCGTGGGGCTCGACGCGGCGTTTGGTGTAGAGCACCTCGAGGATCGTCAGGCGCACGAACTGCTCCACGGCGAAGTCGTTCTCCGCCTCGGCGCCCGCCGACACCAGGCGCCAGCGGTCCTGCCGCTGCCTCTGGTAGGCCACGTCGTATTGCGCGCGCCGCTCCGGGTCGCTCAGGACCGCGTACGCCTCGGTCACCTCCCGAAAACGAGTCGTGTTGCCCGTTTCGCCGTTGTCCGGGTGGAACCGCTGCGCCAGCATCCGGTACACGCGGTGAACCGTCTCCGGCTCGGCATTGGGGCTGATCTGCAGCGTTTCGTAGTAATCGAGTGGTGGGTCATCCATCGACGTTTCTTATCGGTCCGACGCCGCAATCCGTGCAGGCCGGCGTCCTCTTCCCCAGGAAACCACGGCTGCGAACCGCCCGGCATGCTCGAGCGTGATCGCGACGCGGCGGCGCCGCGGGCGGGACCTGGGGCGCGGCGCTATAATCGGCAAACCATGAAGCGCGCATGCATCGCCGCCGCGGTGACGCTGTTGGTCGTGCCGGTGTCGGCCGCTCCAAAGGGCGAGACGCTCGAAGCCTACGCCGAGTGGCACAAGGGTCGCGACCTCGTCGTCGATGGCCAGCGGGTCACTGCCGACAACCGAACCAGGTTCAAAGGCAAGTTCCGCACCCTGGAAGCGATCCCCCTTGGCCACGAGGTGACGATCCAGGGCACGCGGCTGCCGGACGGGCGCATCCTCGCGCAGCAGGTCGAGGCAAAGGCGAACGGCACGGCGCTCGGCGAGCCGCAGATCCGACAGGCGACCGACGAGATGGAAGCCAAGTGGATGGCGGCCGGCAAGGTGTCGGAAACCGATTCCGAGGGCAAGGAGCAGGTGATTGGGAGGGTCGTCGATTCGGGCAACGACTTCGCGCACGCCCAGCGGATTCTCGCGCGAATAACACCTCCCTACATCAACCCGTCCTCGCTCCGGCTGCACGTCGTCGACACGAAAGACTGGAACGCCATGGCGATGGGCAACGGTTCGATCTGGATCTACTCGGGGCTCCTGCACGACATGAGCGACGACGAGGTGGCCATCGTCCTCGCGCACGAACTCGCCCACTACTCGCACGAGCACAGCCGACGCC
>Ga0316628_100005434_pt1 | contig 10224 bp, 10 predicted proteins | sample OWC_Aug_M2_C1_D5_FD_207648 | JGI IMG/M metagenome (GOLD analysis project Ga0316628, IMG submission 207648) | Wetland soil microbial communities from Old Woman Creek delta, Ohio, United States - OWC_Aug_M2_C1_D5_C | ecosystem: Environmental > Terrestrial > Soil > Wetlands | place: USA: Ohio... | reverse complement strand
GCGGCTTGCGCCGCATGGATCTGGACCCTAGCTCGCTCCCGTCTGCTAGACTAGGCGCGTGGCTGCGCAGCAGACGGGCCGAAGGCTCAAGACCGATTCGGGGTGGAGCTCGGACGGCTCCCACGACTTCGCGGCAAGCGTCGGCGAGCGCATCCGCGAGGCGCGCCAGCAGAAAGGCTGGACGCAGGTCGAGCTCGCGGAGGCGGCGGAGCTGTCGAGCAACTACGTCGCGCGCCTCGAGCGCGGAGAGCTTGGCGCGTCGTTGTTCGTGGCATCGCGCATCGCCGAGGCGCTGGATCTCTCGCTCGACAAGCTCGTGGGGCCGCCGCAGTCGACGACGGCGCGCACCGGCAAGCGCCGCGTCGGCGCGTAGGCGCGGCATGCGCGCCCTTCGCGTCGCCGATGGCACCACGTCTCTAGTCGACGTCGCGACACCGGCTGCGGCAGGCGAGGCGCTCGTCCGCGTCACGCTCTCGGGCATCTGCAACACCGACCTCGAGATCGCGCGCGGCTACGCGGGCTTCCGGGGCACGATCGGCCACGAGTTCGTCGGCGTCGTCGAGGACCCCGGCGGCGGCGAGATCGCCCGGGGCGAGCGCGTCGTCGGAGAGATCAACGCCGGCTGCGGCGCTTGCGACCGCTGCGCGCGAGGCGATCCGCGCCACTGTGCGACGCGCACGGTGCTCGGCATCGTGGGCCGCGACGGAGCGCACGCGGACGTGTTGCGGCTTCCGGCGCGCAACCTGGTGCGGGTGCCGGAGTCGGTCCCCGACACGCACGCAGTCTTCGTCGAGCCGCTCGCCGCCGCGTGCGGGGTGCTCGAGCGCTGCCCGATCCACGCGGGCGCGCGCGTCGCGGTCGTCGGCGACGGCAAGCTCGGCCTGCTGTGCGCGATGGTGCTCGACGCGCACGGCGCCCCTCCCCTGCTCGTCGGCAAGCACGAGAGCAAGCTCGCCCTCGCCCGAGCGCGCGGCGTCGAGACGACCGGCGTGGAGGATGCCCGCAAGCGCGGCCGCTCGTTCGACGTGGTGATCGAGGCGTCCGGCGCCGCGAGCGGCTTCGATCTCGCGCTCGGCCTGCTGCGGCCGCAGGGCACGCTCGTCCTCAAGTCGACGTTCCACGGAGCGACGCCCATCGACGCGGCGCGCGTCGTGGTCGACGAGATCCGGGTCGTCGGCTCGCGGTGCGGCCGCTTCGCGCCAGCGCTCGATCTGCTGGCCCGCGGCGCGGTGGACATGGACGCTCTGATCTCCGAGGTGATGTCGATCGACCGCGGCATCGAGGCCATGCGCCGTGCGGCGTCTCCTGGTGTGCTGAAGGTGCTGCTCTCGAGGAGCTGACGCGGAGGCGGACGGAGCGAGGGGGTACGGGGGCAGGAGTCGCCGTATGATGTGGAGCCATGCTCCGCTCTGCCTCGTTGGTCTTGACCTTCCTCGCCGTCGGCTGTGCCGCGAGGACCGTGCCGCCGGCCGTTACCATCGCGCCTTTGCCCGCTGCTCCGCAGGCGAGCGTCGCCGCGCCCGAGCCGGAGCCGCCGAAGGTGCCGGCCAACTACGTGCGCATGACGGTGGCCGGCGTCGTGCCGCAGTCGCAGGGCGCCGCGGTCGCGCTGCTCGATCCGACCGAGGCCACGGTGGTGCCCATCTACGTCGGGGGCACGGAGGCCATGTCGATCCAGCAGCGCTTCGAGCACACCGCGTACGTGCGGCCGCTCACGCACGATCTTTTCGACGCCACGCTGCGCGAGGTCGGTGCCAAGGTCGTGCGCGCGCAGGTCGACAAGCTCGAGGACGGGACCTACTTCGGCACGCTGGTCCTCAAGACCAGGTCCCGCTACATCCAGCTCGACTCGCGACCCAGCGATGCGATCGCCCTCGCGCTCGGCAACGACGCGCCGATCTACTGCGCCGCCGACGTGGTCGCGACCGCGGGCGTTGCGCGCGACGGGTTCGACGGGCTCGACGCCCCCACGGCAGCGGCGGTGTCACCGGCGCCGACGGGGTCGAAGGGCGGCAGCGCCACGCCGACCGAGTGCCTCCTCGCGAGGGCGTTGAAGCAGGCCCACCGGCCGGAGTGGAAGCAGGCCGCTGCGCAGTGCAAGGCTCGAGGCGGCACGCCGTGATCGCCGCACACTGCCGAGCCGAGGGCACGAGCCCGAAAGGTTGGTAAGATGGAAGCGATGAAACGAGCCCTGCCCTTCGCCTTCGCGCTCGCGCTGATCGCCTTCCCCGCGGGGCACGCCCGCGCCGACTCGAACGCGGATTTCGCCGCGAAGCTCATGGCCGTCATGGAGCAGATGGCGACCATCGTCGACGCGAACAAGAACGACTGCAACGCGATGGGCGACAAGCTCGACCGGTTCATGACCGACAACGCCGCGTTCTTCAAGGACGCCAAGGCCCGCGCGGAGAAGATGTCCGAGCAGGAGAAGCAGCAGATCGAGGAGCGCTACCGGGCTCGCCTCCAGGTCGTCGTCGCCAAGCTGCAAGGCGGCATCACCAAGTGCGCGACGAACCCGAAGGTCGTCGCCGCGATCCAGAAGGCGCAGCAGTAAGCCTTGATCGAGCTCGTCCAGGGCGACATCGTCGACCAGGACGTCGACGCCATCGTCAACGCCGCCAACACGTCCTTGCTCGGCGGCGGAGGCGTGGACGGGGCGATCCACCGCGCCGCCGGCCCCGAGCTGCTCGCGGAGTGCCGCACGCTCGGAGGTTGCGCGACCGGCTCGGCCAAGATCACCGGCGGCTACGGGCTCAGGGCGCGCCACGTCATCCACGCCGTCGGGCCGGTCTACGGCGGGCGCCCGCGCGACGCCGAGCTGCTCGCGGCGACCTACCGCGCGTGCCTGCGCCTGTGCGACGAGCACCGCATAGCGTCGGTCGCGTTCCCGTCGATCTCGACGGGCGCGTACCGCTACCCTGTCGACGAGGCGGCGCCGATCGCCCTCGGAACGGTGCTCGAGCACGTCAAGAACACCGCGCGCGTCGTCCTCGTTCGCTTCGTCCTGTTCGACCGGACGACCCACGCCGCCTACGAGACGGCGCTCGCCGCCGCGCTCGCGAAGCGCTGACCCGGCCTCACTGACACGGGTCCTTGCCGGTGGGGAAGCACGTCCGGTACGCGTCGATGGTCTGCACGCAGAGGTGCGCGCCGCTCGAGTACGTGGGGTAGCCGGTGTCGGCGGTGTCGCCGCCGGAGTAGCCGACGACGGTGCCCTGCGCGTAGACCCGCCCCACGTCGGTCGCGAGCTGGTGCTGAGGGCGCAGGTGCAGGAAGCGGAACTTCTCGCCCGTCACGAGATCGACGAACTCGGGCATGTATCCCCAGCCATACACGCCGTACTTGTAGAGCTTCGAGTCGTGCCGAACGACGACGGGCGTGTCGTGGCTGACGGCGAGATCGGTGTCCCACCACCCGTAGCTCTGGTACGGGCCGTAGGTGAGGGCGGTGTTCCACCACTGCTGGTTCGAGCACGAGAGCACGCCGAGGCAGAAGTCGGGCGTTCCGGGCGGCTGGGCGGAGCAGCCCAGGTTGCACGTCGTCGCCGCGGGCGAGTCGCCCTGCGTGGTGCACGTGTAGAGCACGCTCTTGGAGCCGAGGATCCCGTCCGAGCCGCAGTACCAGCCCACGTCGGGGCAGCTCAGCTCGCGGCTCGGATCGAAGGCGCCCGCGGCGCTGACCGGGACGATGTCGCGCACCACGTCGGCGTCCTTGGTGTCGGGCAGGCCAGCGAGCGGGATGCCTTCGGGCTTGCCGAGGGGCTGGATGAGGCCCCAGCGCCCGATGACGTACGCGCCGCCCGCAACGACGTGGAGCTTCGTCCACGGATCGTAGTCCTGGTACTGGGGCGGCGAGCCGATGTCGCCCGCCGCGCCGAGCGTGTGCATGCCGCCGAAGCCGTCGAGGATCCAGCCTCCGTCGACGGTCCCGCCGGCGAGGTGCACGTCGAAGCCACGCGCGGCGCCCTGGCCCGCCCACGACGAGCTCAGAGACGGCGCGCTGCCGAACGAGTGGACCGCGCCGTCCCTGTCCAGGACGTAGCCGCTCCGCTGATCGCCGAGGACGACCAGCGCGCGGGCCGAGTCGTCCTTCGACGTGAAGCCGCTCGCGATCGGGGGCGCGACGCCGAACGCGTGGACGCCGCCCCACTCGTCGAGGACCCAGCCGCCCGCGCCGTCGGAGCGGACGACGAGCGCGCGCGCGACGTCCTGCCCTTGCCACGAAGGTGCGCCGTGCGTGTCGAGCTTGACGCCGCCGAACGGGACGAGGGTCCCGTCGGCCTCGAGCAGCACTCCGCCGGAGGGCTGCGCCGGGCCGAGTGGAGCCACGTGGCCCTCGAGCGCGGGGGGCGGCGCGGGCGCGGTGAGCGAGTAGGTCGGCGAGGAGGGATCGGCCGACGAGCACGCGGCGAGCAGGGCGCCCACGAGGGCGAACGAAGCTGACGTGAAGCGCATCGCCATGCCGTAGAGCAAGAACTCGGCCGATGCTCGATGCGGCATTTCGAGGGCGTGGGGCCCGGGAGCCCGCGAGGGGCCGCGAGGCTACCCGTTGGACGTCGCGAGCTCGCGCGACCCGTTAGCGAACGCACAGTGGGGTCGAATTTCCCTTGAAATCGCACCTGGAGCGGCTCTTGCTTGGGCGACGACGTGCGGGTCCAGCGCCTCTTCGTCGCCATCCTCGCTTTTTCCTCCTTGCCGGCGGCCGTGGTCGCCTGCGGGGCCCGGACGGGGCTCGGCGTGCCCGTCTGGCACGACGCGGCACCGCCGGTCGTCCACAAGGAGGCCGGCGTCGACGTCGTCGAAGAGCCGGACGCCGAGTTCCCGCCGCTCGACGCGGCCAAGCTCGACGCGAACAAGGTCGGCTGCCCCGCGGAGACCTACGTCTGGGCCGTCGCCGGGGACGACTCGCTCGTGCGCTTCGACCCTCCGACGGCGTCGTTCACCCAGATCGGCAAGCTCACCTGCCCTGCCAACGGCTCGCACCCGTTCTCGATGGCCGTCGACCGCAAGGGTGTCGCCTACGTCGAGTACGAGAACGGGATGATCTTCCAGGTCGACACCGCCGACGCCGCCTGCTCCAAGACGGCGTACGTCCCCGACCCGACCCCGCCGTTCAGCAACTTCGGGATGGGCTACGCGACGGTGGGCGCCGGCCCCGACGAGCAGCTCTTCATCGCCGCCGACAAGCCCGGCACGCTCGGCATCCTCGACGCGCCGCTCACGTTCAAGATCGATCCGGTCGCCGTCATCGACCCCGAGCTCAGCTACGCGGAGCTCACCGGCACGGGCGACGGCCGGCTCTACGCCTACTGGGCGTGGGGCGGCGAGTCGGGCAGCTACGTCGCCGAGCTCGACAAGACGACCGCGAAGATCATCGGACAGGACTATCTGCCGGACGTGAATCGCGGCGTCGGCTGGGCGTTCGCGTACTGGGGCGGCGATTTCTGGCTGTTCACGACGCCGGGGCCGGAACCGCAGACCACGGTGAAGTACGACCCGCTCACGAAGGAGGCCACGGTCGTCGCGCACTACAAGGCGTCGATCGTCGGCGCAGGCGTGTCGACCTGCGCGCCGAACTGAACGTTCACTCCACCACGAGGCCCGGCCAGACGGCGACGCGCCCCTTGAGCTGCGAGGTGATCATGAACGCGTGCGCGGAGCCGACGGGCGACGCGCCAGTCACGGTGATCGTGAGGTGGAGCTTCTCGCCGTTCTGGCCCTGCGTGCGGTCCCAGGCGAAGCTCAGCGTCGGCTTGAGGCCGTAGGAGCCGTAGTACTTCGCGAGCACGTCGTCGGCGCTGACCGTCCACGGGCCGCCGGTGTCGCCGTCGCTGAAGAGGTCCACCTCGATCGTCTTGCTCTCGCCCTGCGCGATCGTGACGCCCTTGGTGGTGACGGTGCCCGTGAAGGCCGACGTGAAGGTGACGGTCTCGCCTAGCACGGGCGCGCTGTCGAAGAATGCGCCGCTGATGCCGGGCACGCACGGGTCGTGGCTCGCCGCCGCCGCCACGTTCGACCAGCTGCGCTGAACGCGCGCCGCGAGGTCGGTCGGCGTGATGTCGATGCTCGCGCCCTCGGGCTCGCACAGATCGGCGGCCTCGCCCCCGCCCAGCAGGGCCCAGACCGCGTGATCGCCGTCCGGTCCGTAGAACGCGGCGTTGGGGCCTCCCGTCAGCGTGAACGTCCCGCCGGAGGTCACCTGCGGATCGGTCGCCGCCTCGACCCACTCGTGGCTGATCGTGGACGTGACGGAGCTGAGCGCGCCGCACGTGGGGATGACGGCGTACGCAAAATCGGTCATGCCACCGTCGCCGACCGCGACGCCCACGTTGTCGTGATAGCCGGTGAAGGCCTTGCAGCTGTCGACTGTGCCGAAGAGGGCGCTCACGGGGTTCGGCTGCGAGATCGTGGTCGTGCTGGGGAAGACGATCGTGTAGATGGCCTGCGGGTCCGGCGTCCCGAACGCGCCGCTCTGGATCTCGGAGCCGACCCACGTCTGCAGATCCGCTTGGGTGATGCTGGCGGGCGGCGTCTGGCCGGTGAGATCGATCGTGCCGCCGTAGGACAACGCACCGACGCCGTACTCGCTCGCCACCGCGGACCAGTACGTCGAGGTCGTCATCTTCTGCGCCATCGCCTGGAGCTGTGCCTCCCACGCGTAGCCCGGGTAGAAGACGAGGTAGACCTTGGGCGAGGTCAGCACCGGGCCCTTCGAGGCGTTGACCAGCTGCGGCAAGGGCGGGTGCGGCGCGGGGTAGCTCGTCGACGGCGCGCCGTTGTCGACGTCGGCTCCGGCGTCGGCACTGCTGGCGTCGTCGCCGGCGTCCGCCTGCTGGGAACCGCCGTCGCAGCCCCACGCGAGCACGCTGAGGAAGACCGCCTTGCTGACGATGGGCAGGATGTCCGTCACGGGGGGCACATCCTACTGCCTGCGGCTACCGCGCGGAAGGCGGGCCCTGACCATCCCTGGTGAGCACCCTTCCGGTCGGGATGCAGTACGCCGATGAGAACTGCAGACGGTGCGTTCACTCGGTCACGGGTCCTCGCCATGGCGCTGATGGCGGTGTGTGTAGGCTTGGTGACGCGCCTCCGTGACGTTCGTGCGGATTGACCGGCGGCACAAAATCGCGCTCAATGTTGCCGTGGCCACTCGTAAGGCACTGCTCCCGGAGACGCTCCCCGAGTTCCCGGCGGTGGACACCGCTTCCGAGTTCGAAGCGCTCGCGATGCTCGACGCGCCCGGCGTCGATGTCCCCCACGAGGGTGAGGAGAGCGGCACGCAGCCGATCGGCCAGGCGTGGACGGACGTGCACCAGCAGATGCGTCGCGCGTTCGCCATCGGAGACTACGATCGCGCCCTGGTGCTCGCCGAGCGCTACCTGCAGCACGACCCGAACGACGGCATCACTCGGCTCTACGGCGAGGAGTGTCGGGTCATGGTGGAGGCGCAGCTCGCCGAGCTGCTCTCCCCGCTCGATCGCGTCGTCGTCCCTCGCCTGCGAATCGATGAGCTCGGCAAGGCTCACATCGACTCGCGCGGTGCGTTCCTGTTCACGTGCGTCGATGGGCAGACGACGCTCGAGGACCTGCTGGACATCGCCGCCATGCCGCGCATCGACGCGCTCCGCTACCTGGCGGACTGGGTCGCGCAGGGCTACGTCTCGCCTCAGTGAAAAGCGAACTCGGGCGCGCCGTCGCACGAGAAGAGCGGGATGGGCGTCACGCCGGCGGAGGCGAACGTCTGCGTCACGGCGTCGAGCGACTCCTGGCCTTGCGGGATCGGCAGAGCGCTCTCGGTCGCGGCGAGCACGCGTGACTCGCCGCACGCGTCGACGGTGACGTACGAGCGCGCGTCGCCGATCGCGGAGACGATGTCGCTCGACCCGTAGAAGGCCTGGCCGCCCACGGAGGTGAGCAGCACGTCGGCGGGCTTGGCGTCGATGAGCGCCCGGTACGGCTGGCTCGTGTCGCCGCGCACGACGACGAGATCGGCGTAGAGGCCGGCGCGGATGGAGCCGATCTCGCCGTCCATCGCCACCGTCTTGGCGGGGTTGCTCGTCACCATCGCCACGAGCTGCTGGTCGCTGAGCAGCCCGCCGAACCGCTCGCGGTTGACGCGGTCGGCGACCTTCAGCTCGCCCAGCACGTTCGCGCTGCCCGAGGGCGTCCAGTCGGGCGCGATGGAGATGGTGATGCCCGCCGCGACCGCGGACGGGATGTCCGTCGTCTGCCCGTACAGGGCGAGGTTCGACAGGGGCGACCAGACGAGCTTCGCGCCCGCCTGCCCCATCCTCTGGAGCTGCGCAGCCGTCAGCGCGGTGCCGTGGATGGCGACGAGCTGCGGCTTGATGAGGCCGAGCTTGTCGAGGTAGTCGAACTCCGCGCGCGAGGAGTCGTCGATGCCTTCGGCGAGGTGCACGATGAACGCCTTCGTCGCGCCGCTCGAGAACTGCGCGTTGATCGAGTCGGCGTCGGACTGCGTGAGCGCGGTCACGGCGAGCACGTCCTGGCGAACGTGGTCGGAGCAGAAGTTGGTGAACTCGATGTTGCGCGCCCACGAGCGCGTGCACGTCAGATCCATCGAGCCCTGGATGCTCGTCGTGCCGCCGACCAGACCGCGGAACTCGCCGTACTTGACGGCCTCGCACATGTGCCCCGAGTGCTTGACCGCGTTGTACGGCGCCTTGACCGCCGTCTCGTACGCGCTCGCGCGCGCCCACTGGTAGCGGTTGCTCCAGCGCTTGCCGGAGTTCCAGAACGGGAGGAAGTCGTAGGCGACGTGGTTGTGCAGATCGACCAGCCCGGGCGAGATGACGCCGTTCGTGTCGATGATGGGGACCCCGGCCGGGACGTTCGCCCGCGCCGTCTCGACGGCGGCGATCTTCTCGCCCTCCACGACGACGTACGCGTCGGCGGCGCCCTGCGGGAGCAGCGCGGTGCCGTGGAGCGCGTAGCTCGGGCCGCCGAGGGCCTTGCAGCCGGGGCGGTAGCTGGAGCTCATGTCGGAGACACCGGTCTCGGAGCCGTCGGAGGAGCAGGCGGCGAGGAGCGGAAGCGCCAGGAGCGCGGCGAACCGATGGAAGCGAGGCGTGTGCATGGAACCATGGAGGTGCGCCGCCTCCGGAACGACCGGCGAGCAGCGCGGCAAGGCGCACGGCGAGCGAGCGCGCGCGCGAGCGAGGCGCGCTGCGCAGGGGCGCTGCGATGCGACGTGGGGTGTTGGGTGGGTATACGTGGGAGCAGCGGCTCTGCTTCCCTCGCTTCGGATCAGCGCATGAACGCGGCCCAGACGACGACGACGACGAGCCCGGCCACGGCCCCGAGGGCCGCGAAGATCATGACGTCTCGATTGTCCTTCGGGCGCGGAGGCGGGATCGGAGACGGAGTCGGAGACGGAGTCGGAGACGGAGTCGGAGTCGGAGTCGGGGCCTCCATCTCGGCGGGCAGGACCGGCGTGCTCTGCTCGGCCGCTGGGACCTCGGCCAGCGGGACGGTCGGGACGAAGGTCTGCCGATCACGGCCCGTGGCTTCGGAGAGCCAGTCCGCCTGCTCGTGCGCTTCGCCGGGGAACAGCTCCTCCAGGAACCTCGCGAGCCGCGCCTTCATCTCCGCGTCCGGTGCGGAGCCGAGGAACGCGTCGAGGTCGTCGGCCATCGCTTCCGCCGACGGGTAGCGCTGCTCGCGATCCTGACGGAGCGAGCGCTCGATGATCTTCCAGAGCGGCGCTGGGAAGTCGTCGATCAACGTGCGCGGATCGGGGACCTCGCCCTTCTGGATGGCGCGGACTGTCGCGACGTCCGTGTCGCGCTTGAAGAGGCGACGCATCGTCGTGATCTCCCAGAGCGTCGTGCCGAGCGCGTAGAGATCGGAGCGGCCGTCGAGGCTGGAATCCTGGATCTGCTCCGGCGACAGGTACGGGATCTTGCCCTTGATCATGCCCTCGGCGCTCTTGGTCTGCCGCTTGCGAGCCTTGGCGAGGCCGAAGTCGAGGAGCTTGACCACGCCGTCGTAACCGATGAAGACGTTGCTCGGGTTCACGTCGCGGTGGACGATGCCGAGGCGGTGGCCGTCCTCCTCGTCCGCGAGCTCGTGGGCGTGGTGCAGCCCGCGAGCGACCTCGCGCGCCATCCAGGCGGCGAGGTCGAAGGGGATGCGGCGCCCGGCGACGCGGGCCGTGTCGTACACGTCGAACAGCGAGCGGCCCATGAGCAGCTCCATCGCGATG
>Ga0316628_100005433_pt1 | contig 10227 bp, 6 predicted proteins | sample OWC_Aug_M2_C1_D5_FD_207648 | JGI IMG/M metagenome (GOLD analysis project Ga0316628, IMG submission 207648) | Wetland soil microbial communities from Old Woman Creek delta, Ohio, United States - OWC_Aug_M2_C1_D5_C | ecosystem: Environmental > Terrestrial > Soil > Wetlands | place: USA: Ohio... | reverse complement strand
GCTCGGGCCTCACAGGCTCCTGGCCGAAGACGGGGAACACCACCAGGGTCACCAAAAAGAGGCCAAAGAAACGGGCCATCGAGAGTTTCAAACGGGGCAGTTTCACCCACGCGAAGGCTTTCGCCAGGTCGTCGAAAAGCGAGTACATAACCGGGGTAACCAATAGGGTCAATAACAGACAGAGGGATTGCCCGCCGATCACCACGATGGCGACCGTGCGCCGCGAGCCCGCGCCCGCGCCGCCGCCGATGGCCAGCGGGATCATGCCCGCCACCAGCGCGGCCGTAGTCATGAGGATCGGGCGCAGCCGGTCCTCGCAGCCGTGCAGTATGGCGTCCAGGCGGTCGTGCCCTTCCCGCCGCAGCGCCTTGATGTGGTCGATTTGCAGAATCGAGTTTTTCTTGACGATGCCGAACAGAATCAGGATCCCGAGCGAGGTGTAGATGATGGAGAAGTGCTCGCCCGTGAGCAGCAGGGAGATGAGCGCGAACGGCACCGAGAGCGGCAGGCTCGCCAGGATGGTGATGGGGTCGATAAAGCTTTCAAACTGCGACGCGAGCACCATGTACATGAAAACGATGGAGAGCAGGAACGCCAGCACGTAGCCGGCGGCGGCGCGGCCGAACTCCTTGCTCTTGCCCACCAGCCCCGAGCGGTACTCGGAAGACATGTTGAGCTCCTTTACCGTCTGCTCCACGATGGGCAGCACGGCACTCAGCGACTGGCCTTCGATCAAGTTGGCGGTGAGCAGGATCTGGCGCTGGCGGTTGTAGCGCTCGATCTGGGTGGGGCCGCCGGCCTCCTCGAGCGAGGCCACGTTGGAAATGCGCACGTTGCCGAGCGTCGCAGAGGGCACCCACAGCCGCTCCAGCACGCCGGGTGAATTGCGGAAGTCCTTCATGAGGCGGAGTGAGACGTCGTAGCGGTCGTCCCCCTCCCGGTACGTCGTGACCTGGTCGTCGCCGCCCACCAGCGTCCGCAGCGCCGTGGCGATGGACGCCACGTTCACATTGAGATCGCTGGCCTTGTCGCGGTTGATGTGGACGCGGATCTCGGGCTTGCCGGGCTCGTAGGAGGAGTCGAGGTCCGCCACGCCGGGCACCTGGCGCAGACGCTCCTTGATGCGGCTGGCGTACCGGTCGAGCTTCTCGAGGTCGGGGCCTTGAATGAAGAATTGCAGGTCCGCGTTGGAGCCGCCCCCCTGGAAAATGGCCGGCAATTGCACCCCGATGGTCATGTCCCGGAACTTGCGCAGGCGCTGCCGGGCCATCCGCATGATCTCGTCCTGCGACTGCTTGCGCTGGTTTACCGGAACCAGCTCCAGCACCACGGAGCCGCGGTCCACGCGCTTCTGCGTGTCCGCCCCCACGCTGGTGAGCATGTGGTCGATGCCCGGCAATTGCCGCAGCTCGTTTTCGATCTGTTCGATGGCGCCGGCGGTGCCTTCGAGCGAGGATCCCACCGGCATCCGTACCGTCACCTCGAATTCGCTCTGGTCGTCCACCGGCAGGAAATCCTTCCCCACCACCATGAATAGCGGCACGGAGGAGAACACGACCAGCACGGCCGTCAAAGCCACCGCCCAGCGGTGCCGCATGGACCAGCGCAGCATCCCGCGGTACGGCCCCGCTAGGACGCGGAACAGGAACGTGTCTTTCGTGTGGCCTCCGCCGTTTCCGTCGCCGTTCCCCCCGTGCTTCAGGAAGCGCGAGCACAGCATGGGGGTGAGGGTGAAGCTCACCAGCAGCGAGACCATGATGGCGAACGCGGCCGTATAACCGAAGCTCGACATGAAACGGCCCACGATGCCGGTCATCATGGCCACCGGCAGGAAGATGATGACCAGGCTGAGCGTCGTGGCGAGCACCGCCAGGCTGATGTCGCGTGTCCCTTGCAGGGCCGCCTCCATGGGCGGCAGCTTCTTCTCCTCCGCGAAGCGGAAGACGTTTTCGAGCACCACGATGGCGTCGTCGATCACGATACCCACCACCAGCGTGAGGGCCAGCATGGTGATCTGGTTCAGCGTGAAGCCCATCAGCGCCATGAGCGTATAGGTGGAGATGATGGAGGTCGGGATGGCTACCGCGGCGATGAGCGTGGCGCGCCAGTTGCGGATGAAGAGCAGCACGATGAGCGCCGCCAGGATGCCGCCCAGAATCAGGTGCTCCTGCACCGCCTTGAAGCTCTCCTCGATGAACGTGGACTGGTCGCGCGCGTAGGTGATGCGGAAGTCTCCCGGGAGCGTCTTCTGGAGCTCGGCAATGCGGCTCTTGACGCCTTTGATGACTTCGAGCGTGTTCGTGCCGGATTGCTTGCGCACCTCCAGCACCACCGCGGGGGTGCCGTCGAGCTTGGCCATCGAGCGGGGCTCTTCCACCCCGTCCTCGACCGTGCCGATGTCGCTCACCCGCACGGGCGTGCCGCCGACGTTGGCGATGATCATGCGGTTGAAGTCCTCGGGGCGCTCCACGCGCCCGAGCGTGCGCAGCGAGAGCTCGCGCCGGCCCTGGTCCACCCGGCCGCCCGGCACCTCCACGTTCTGGGCGGCCAGCGCGTTGCGCACCTGATCGATGTTGAGGTTGTACGCGCTCAGCTTGTTGCCGTCGAGCCACACGTGGACCTGGCGGATTCGGTCGCCCACGAACCGCACCTGCCCGACGCCGTTGAGAGACTCGATGTTCTTCTTGATCTGGTCGTCGACGATCTTGGTGGTTTCGCGCAGGTCGCGTCTGGAGGCCACCACGACGTTCACCACCGGGGAAGCGTCCGTGGACAGCTTCTCCACCACCGGCGGGTCCACGTCGCGCGGCAGTTGCCGCAGCACGCTCGCCACCTTGTCGCGCACCTCCTGGGCGCCCACGTCGGCATCCTTCTCGAGCACGAATGTGACGAAAACCTGGGAGACGCCTTCGGCGGAGACCGACCGCAGTTCGTCGATGCCGCTGATCGTATTGACCGCCTCCTCGATGCGCTTGGTGACCTGGGTCTCCACCTCCTCGGGCGAGGCGCCGCGCAGCGTGGTGGTGACGGAAACGAACGGGAACTCGATCTTGGGAAACAGGTCCACGCCGAGCTTGCTGTACGAGGCCAAGCCGAGCACCAGCAGGGCCATGATCAGCATGGTGGCGAAAACCGGACGCCGGATGCAGATTTCCGCGAGTTTTTGCATCGGTCAGCCCTCGGTTACCTTCATGCCGTTGACCAGGGCGCCCAGGTTGGTGGTGGCCACCCGCTCACCGGGCTGGATGACGCCGGGCACCACGATCCACTCGCCCAGCGCATCGCCGGGCTGGACCTTGTACTCCACCACCGTCCCGTTGCGCACGGCGAAGACTTTGGTGAGGCCCGCCACGCTGTACAGCGCCGCCTTGGGCACCACCACCACCTCGCTCTGCCGCGCCACCACCAGTTGTACCTCGACGAACATGCCGGGCTTGAGACGGGCGTCGGATTCCACCAGCCGCGCTTCGGCGGCCAGCGACCGCGAGCGGGCGTCGAGCGCGGGGTTGAGCTGTTTGACCACCGCGTGGAAGACCTGGCCGGGAGCGGCGTCGGTCGTGAAGCTCAGGGAGGTGCCCAGCCGCACCTCGCCCACGGCGGATTCGGGCACGTCGGCGCGCAGCCGCAGCGGGCTCGATTTCACGATGGTGTAGAGCGGCGTGTTCTCCTTGAGGTACTGGCCGGGGGAGGCCAGGCGCGCGGCCACGGAGCCGTCGAAAGGTGCGCGCATCACGGCGTCGCCGAGCCGCTTCTGGGCCAGCTTCACCTCCGCGCGCAGGCCCTGGATGGCGGCCATCTGGGTGCGCAGCTCGTCGCGCGTGGCCTGGAAAGCGGCCTCGCGCGCGCGGTAGCTCTTCTCCAGCTCGTTGAAGCGCTCGCGCGAGATGTCGCCCGATTTCACCAGCACCTGGGCGCTCTCGAACTTGAAGCGCGCGTCCTCGAGCTGCGCCTGCGCCTGCCGCATGGCGGCGGTGGATTCCGGGTTCGCCTCCTCCTGTCCCGCGCCGAGGCCCACGCGGGCCAGCGCCTGGGAGAGTGCGGCACGGCTGCGCTCGAGCTGCCAGGAAAGCTCCCGGCTGTCGAGCTCCGCGATCACCTGGCCCCGGCGCACCGTTTGCCCGAAATCGGCGTCCGCGCGCAGCAGCGTGCCGGGTACCTCGAAGCCGAGGTTCACACTTTCGTCGGCCACCAGCGACCCCGTGACCATCATCGACCTGTCCACCTGGCGGGTTTCCGCCACGGCGGTCTTCACCACGAGCGGCGCTTCCTGTTTCGAGGCGGACTGTACTTCGGGCCCGGGACTCTTGCGGGAGCAGCCCGCCGCGGCGAGCAGTAACAATAGCGGTATGAATCTCATTGGCATCCTCCGTGGGATGGCAGCGCGACTCCGTTCAGAAATATGGATACGATTTCGCCGATCAGCTTCTTGCGGCCTACCGTGACCGGCCGGTGGCCGAAGAGCACCTGTACGAGGCCGAACTGCGTCACCATGCCGATAAAGGAATACGCGGCAATCCGCGGGTTAACGGCGCGGAACGCGCCTTCGCGGATGCGCCGCCGGATGTAGCCGGTGACCATCTCGTGGAAGCAGATCGCCTGGCTCTCGAAAAAACGCTCCGCCAGCTCGTGGCGTTCGAGCGCGCTGAACAGGAGCAGGCGGTGGAACTCGGGGTCTTCCTCGTGGCTCGCGAGCACGAGCTCGGCGACATGGGTGAAGAGGGCGCGGTCGTCGGATCCCTCCAGGTGCTCGAGGAAGCCGGCGGCGCTTTGCCGCCCTTGTTCGGCCTTCGCCTCGATGATGGCGGCATAGAGGTCGTTCTTGGTCTCGAAGTGCTGGTAGAGGACGGGCTCGGTGACGCCCAGTGCGCCGGCGAGTTCCCGCGTGGTGGTCCCGCGGAAGCCCTTCTCGGCGAACAGGTGGATGGCGGAATTGACAATCGACGCACGCCGCGCGTCGCTCTTCATGCGGGATTTCATGGCTAGTGAAGACTAATCTAGTGTTTGCTAATAAACTATAGCACGCTGCGGTGGCCGCCAACGCGCCGCCCGGCCCGCCCTCCGGCCGCCGGGCGCCCACCTCCGCCCGCACCCCCCGCGGCATCCGAACCCCGCCGCCGCATCCGAACGTCGGCCTGCCGCCCGCTCCCGCTACGGCATCGGTACCCCGCCGCGCCGTCCCGCACCCCACCTACCCTCCATCCCAGCCCCGCCTATGCGCGATCCCAACGCCGGCCGCCTCCGGCCCCCAGCCACCCGCTGCGGCATCCGAGGCCCGCCGCCCACCACCCGTGCCCACTGCGGCATCCGAACCCCGCCGCCGCGTCCGAGCCCCGCCGCGCGCCCCAAGCGTCCCCCCGCCGCCCGCCACCCGCGCCCGCCGCGGCATCCGAACCCCTCCACGACGTCCGCGCCCCGCCCACGCTCCATCCCAGCCCCCGCCGCGCCATCCCACTGCCAGCCGTCACCCGCCGCTCGCTGCGCCCACCGAGGCCGGCCCCGCCGCCGCACGATCCCCCGCCACCCGCGCTTGCTGCGACGGCCGAAGACCGGCCCCGCCACCGCACCATCCCAACGCCGGCCCCGCCCCCCGCTGCCCCCCCGCCCCCCGCCGCGGCATCTGGATTGCTCGTAATGCGTTCGTGGCTAGCCTCCACTTCAAGACCCGCCTCTTCGTGTGCATCGTGGTGCTGGCGAATGTGGCCGGCAATACGCTCTTGAGCGCTGCGATGCGCAAAATGGGCGTCACGGGGTTCGATCCGTCCGCTTACCTGGCTCTCCTGCTCCATCCGGCGGCCGCCGGCGGTGTCGTGCTGCTGGCGCTCGGCATGCTTTTCCAGATGGCCCTGCTGAGCTGGGCGGACCTCACCTACATCCTTCCCGTGACCGCCTTGGGCTACGTGCTGACCGCCGTTTCCGGCAAGTTCCTGCTCCACGACGCCGTCCCGCCGGACCACTGGATCGGCATCCTGCTCATCTCCACCGGAGTGGCCCTGGTGAGCCAGACTCCGCCCCGGGGAACCGAATGGTGACCGCGCGGGTGCGGCCATGAGATGGGTGCTGGTGGCCATCATCGCCGGTGGCACCACCGCCGGGGACCTTCTGCAAGCCAAGGGCATGCGCCACCACGGCGAGATCCACGACTTCCGGCCGGGCGCCATCGGCCGCGTGCTGGCCGTCGTGGTCCGGGATCGCCGCATCCTTGGCGCCGTATGCGGCTACGGCGTCTCGTTCTTCGCCTTCCTGCGCCTGCTCTCCATCGCCCCGGTCAGTTTCGCCGTGCCGGCCACCGCCGCCAGTTACGTGCTCGAGACTTTCCTGGCGAAATACCTGCTCCGGGAGCGTATCACCTGGCGGCGCTGGGCCGGGGCAGTGCTGGTCGCGTGCGGGGTCGTGCTGTTGGGCCTGTGAGGCGGGAGCCCGCGTCTACTCCTCCACCCTCGCCGGGCGGAACGGCCGCTGGGCCGGGAGTGCCGGACTGGCGGGGCTACTCCGGGGCGGCGGCGGATTCGGGCGGCGGCATCGCCCCCTGGGCGAGCCGGTGGCCCTTGGCGAGGCCCTCGGCGTACAGTTCTCGCCGCTCAGCGGCGGACGGCAGGCGGCCCACCCCGTGCAGGCGCTCCAGGCCCTTGCCCAGCACGTAGCTGCCGGCGTACGCAATGGCTGCTTTGGGAATCAGGCCCCCGCCCAGCGGGATCTTGCCGGCCAACTCGCGCGCGATGGCCCGCCACCCAAACGCACTCGCCAGCACCGGCACCAGGTCCATCTTCCGCTCGGCGAAACCGATCTTCTTACCCGTGGCCGCGGCGATCAGGAAACACATGCGCACCTGGTTCATGGTGATGAACGCGGTATCGGAGGCAAACTCGCCCACGGCCCAGGGCAGCTCGAAAAAGTTGGGGATGATGTTGGGCAGCGCCGAGGCCAGCGCGAAGAGGGCGTTTTCCCGGCATACGCTCTGCACGATGCCGTCCACCACGGCCTTGCGGAAGGGTACGAAATGGCGGGCCAGCGTCAGGCCCATTTCCGGATGCTCCTCCAGGATGGCGTGCACGGTGAGGGCGGGGTCGCCCGGGTGATAGGCGAAGCACCCCGCCGGACACGGCAAACCGGCATCGTAGAGCACCACGTCGAAGCTTTCCGGCGCGCCGGGGTCGCCCGCGCGGTGGACCTTGGCGATCAGCAGTTCCCGCAGGCGGTGGGGCACGGCGGCGGGAAGCAGGAAATCCTCCATGGCCGCGTAGCCGGAGGGCGTGGCGGCCACCAGCCCGATCTCCGGCGGGACCGCGCACATACGGCGGATTTCCTGGGGATTCAGCAGCGAAAAGGCGCCGCGCACTTGTCGAAACGTATTCAGCATGAGGTTCAATGGGGGCGTTCCGCGCCCTGGAGACGGAACATCACGTCCAGTCCTTTTCGCCATTCTACCCCTACGCCGATGCGCTCCACCGCCACCAGGGGTGCCAAATAGCCCAACACCGCCTCGGTCGCGGGATGGAACTCCAGGGCCGGAGAGACCAGCAGCAGGCGCGGCGGAGCGCTGGCCAGGGGCACGCCGGGGAAATAGCCCTGGGCGGCGAGTTCCCCCCGCTCGAGGTGCCAGCGGACCCGCATCCAGTAATCGAGCGCCTGGAGCGGGAGGTGGATATCGGCGGTGGCCTTGAGCTCCAGGATGGCGAGGCGGCCGGTGCGGTCGGCGGCGAGCAGGTCTATAACGCCGCGGTCGCCGCCCGCGAACGCCAGCACCTGGCTGTAGACCGGGGCGGGCCGCAGCGTGGCGTCGATGCTTTCGATATGAGTGCGGACCTGGGATTCGAGCCAGGCTTCGGGGGCCCGCCGCCACAGCGGGTCGGCGCGGCCGGAGGAATCGGGATGGCGCATCCGGGCGAGGTCACGGGCGAGGCGCTCGATTTCGGGCAGGTGGCGCTCGCCGCCGGTGACGGGCTCCTCCAGGCCGAAGCGCAGGCCGTCTTCGCTGGCGCGGGCAAACTCCAGGCCGTGAACGCGGAAGCTGGCGGCGCCGTCGTGGCGGATCACGCTCTCGACGCCCGGCACGGCGAGCAGGCGCTCGATTCCGGGTGGTTGCGCGGCCGGGCGGCAACAGGTCTCCAGGCTGGTGTCCACGTTGCCCACGTCGTCCGGGTCCGTGCGCGCCACGTAGCCCTGGGGGGAGTAGGAGAACAGCTCGTAGCGCGCCGCCGCCGGGTCCAGATAGCGCAGCCGCAGGCAGGTGGTGCGCTCCTGGCCGGCGGGAACGAACAGGGCGAGGCCCTCCACCGTAACGCGGCCCTCGCGGCGGCGCAGGTAGTCGAGCCAGATCAGCCCGAAGCTCAGGATGCCGCCGGCGTCGCCGGTCTCGGGAGCGCCGATGGCGGCCCACCCGGACTGGCCGTGGTGCAGGAAGGCGCGCGCGTACGCCGGGGAGAGGCTGTGCTGGAGGTTGGCGTCCGAGCTGAGCTCCGCCAGGGTCCAGCCGGGGTACTGGCGGGCCAGGAACTGGCGGAAGCGCTCGCGAAAGACCAGGCGCGCGCTGCGGCGTTCGGCGTCGTAGCCCGCGGGGCGGTCGAGGTCCATCAGGAAGAGACGGCCCTGGCGCCGCGCAAAGCGCTCTACCACCAACTCCATGCGGCCGGGCGACGCGGCCTGAATGGCGGTGACCCGGCGCGCCAGGTTGCGGGTACGATCCCACGCTTCCAGCACCAGGCGGCTGCCGCGGGTGGCCAGGTCGAGATTGCCGCCGTCGAGTTCGAGGAGATCTTCCCCGGGCTCGAGCAGCGCCGGGCGCCGGCAGGACGCCAGGAAGCGCTCGATCGCGGCGCGGAGTTCTTCTGGGGTGCTCACCCGGCTTGGACCACCTCGGCGTGGGAGTCGCCGCGGGCGCGCGGGATGGCGAGGGCGGCGGCCAGCACGGCGGCCCAGGCGGCCACGAGGAGTGCGCCCTGGAGGCGCAGCGCGGGGGCTGGCTGCGCCAGGAGCGCCAGGGCGCGGTCCCCCGCCGCCAGCGTCCATACCGCGGCGAACCAGGCCAGGTTGTGGCCGCGCGCGAACCAGGCGAACGCCAGCACCGCGGCGGCGCCGGCGCCGGCAAGGGCGAATTCCAGCAGGAACTCGCCGCGCGTGTGCGCCTGGGTGGAAACCATGGCGGCCACCGCCAGCGGAGCCACCAGGGCCAGGCGCCCGCCGCTGCGGACAGCCCAGCGGGCCGCGTACGCCACCAGCGCCAGCGCCGCCAGCGCGAACATGGTGCCGGTGGCGGCCCCGCCCAGCAGGGAAACGGCCGGCACGGCCGCACCCACCGCCGCCAGCGCATCCGGCGCGTAGAGCGCCTGGGCGTGGAAGGCGCCGCGGGCCAGCCACCCCAGTTGCGAGAGCCCGGCGGCCAGGCCTGAAGCCAGCGCCGCCGCGCACAGCACATCGCCCGCCGCGCCCCACCCGCCGCCGGCCCGCAGCGCGCCGGGCCGCAGGCCCAACACCAGGCCGGCCGCGCAGGCCATCGCCAGGAAGAGCCCCGCATCGCTCATGAGAATGCCGGTGAACATCATGGCGCGGAAGGTTTCGAGCGGCATGGCGGTGCTGTAGGCGCGCATCATGAGGGGGTAGTTGGAGAGCGACCCGAGGGCGCCCAGTACGGCCGCGGGCAGGGCGGCGAGGAGCGCCGTGCGCCAGCGCAGCACGCGCCGGCGCGTGTACTGAATGAGTAGCCAGAGCCCCAGCACCACCGCGCCCGCGATGGCGGCCAGCCGCACCACGATCAGGAACGTGGAAAGCGCGTTGTGCTCCTCCCGCGCGCGCACGAAGGCCTCCGGCAGTTTCCAGTACGAGGCCATGGCGGAGACGCGGTCGCCCGTCACCTCCACGCGCACCCGGTACCGCGCCTCGTCCACGTTGCGCGGGTCGCCGGGGCGCGCTTCCCAGACGAGCGTGTGATCGCGGCGGGCCTTCTGTCTCTCGCTGGAGGATTCCTTCAGTTCTAAAGCGGCGAGGTTCACCCCGCGGGAGGCCAGGAAGCCCTCGGCGATGGAGCGGGCGGCTCCGGACGCGATGTCCGGGCCCGGGCGGTCCTCCGGAATGCTGTCGAGGAAGCCGGTTACCTGGCCGGTCTCGGCGTGGACGGAGACGCGCATCTCCTCCCTTTCGAGCGGCCGGTAGTAGCGCACGGACCAGATGCGCAGGGGCACGAGGCGAGTGTAGGCGTCTTGCAGCCAGGCCACCGGGCGCCGCTCCAGGATG
>Ga0316628_100005432_pt1 | contig 10227 bp, 8 predicted proteins | sample OWC_Aug_M2_C1_D5_FD_207648 | JGI IMG/M metagenome (GOLD analysis project Ga0316628, IMG submission 207648) | Wetland soil microbial communities from Old Woman Creek delta, Ohio, United States - OWC_Aug_M2_C1_D5_C | ecosystem: Environmental > Terrestrial > Soil > Wetlands | place: USA: Ohio... | reverse complement strand
TCGCGAATTATTGGAAGAGACGGGTTATCAGGCAGAGGAGGTGATGAAAATCGGTGTAGCCAATCCCAATCCAGCCATCTTTAACAACCGCTGTTACACTTTCGTGGCACGAAATGCCACAAAGGCCCGTGATCCCATGCCCGATCAAACGGAAGACATCGAGGTGGTGCTTATCCCTCTCGTGGATATTCCAGGACTGATTCGCAAAGGAAAGATCGACCACGCCATCGTGATCTCGGCTTTTTACTGGTACTTTCTTCAACTCGAAGAAGGATCGGGTAAACCTTGACTCCTCTCAGTATCCTCCTGGTTCTGGTTTACACAGAAAAAGTTGTACTTAATAGGACCATTATTCAAATATACGAACGATCCCAGATGTGCTAATATAGGGAAGTTGCAATTCTTCTCAAGAAGGGAAACTCGCAATGAAGGTCATCTTTCATCCAAGATTCTATGAAGTCTACACCTCCGATCCGGCGGCGGCTGCGGGGAGGATGGAGCCCATGGTCAAAGCCCTGGAAAAAGAGTTTGAATTCATTGAGCCGGAGCCAGCTTTAGAGAGGGATTTGGCGAGAGTGCATGGAAAGAATCATATCCAATCCGTCAAAGGGGAACCTCAAGTCTACGAAGTGGGAATCCTTGCTGCCGGTGGGGCTGTTCTGGCAGCAGAAATGGCCATTGAAGGCCAACCTGCTTTCGGTTTAATCCGACCACCTGGACACCACGCCAGCCCTCATTCCTGTTGGGGGTTCTGTTACTTCAATAATATGGCTATTGCCATCAAGAAACTCCTCAGTGATGAGAAGATCAAAAGCGCCCTCATCCTCGATTTCGATCTCCATTTTGGCGACGGCACATCCAATACCTTCAGCGGTTCCACCTCAGTGAGCTACTTCCATCCTGAAGCAACCCGCCGGGAGGGATTCTTAGAAGAGGTCCAGCGATGTCTTCAGACAGTAAAACCGTATGACATCATCGCGATCTCTGCAGGATTTGACCGCCACGAAGAAGACTGGGGAGGACTGCTCAAGACCGAGGACTATTTCACCATCGGAAAATGGGCCAAAGAGGCCTCAATCGAACGCTGCCAGGGAAGGCGATTTGGCGTCCTTGAGGGAGGCTATAACCACTCCGTTCTGGGGAGAAACGTGAAGAGCTTTCTTCAGGGGTTGAGAGACTGAAATCCCTCGTGCGTGATCGTGGCAAAGGAGAACGGACCGATCACCTCTCCCTTACTTTTCAACTGCTCCATTCCCTCTGTCATCTTTTTCAAAACTTCTTTCAACGAAACATTCTCTTTGCACATCCTGTTTAGCTGAAACTCCAGACCCATCCTCCTCGGCAGGGAAAAGGCGTGAGAAATCTCGTCCCCGTCGAGCAGGGGAAGTTTCTTCTTAGTCCAAATGTAGTACAGACGGAACGGCATGTTCCGATCTTTGTCCGTCTTGCCGCTCAGAATGAAGGAAACCTGGTGGATCGGGTCGATCGGCAACAACTCACACTTCTTTCTCATAAATCGTTCGTATTCCGTCGAGAGATAGGCAAGGGCAGTTCCATAAATGTCCTGGACATCGTTAAGGTTCTCTCCCGCGAGAAAATTCTTCAGGGCGCTTCCCATATCCCTCCCCTCTGCCGATCCGGCGATGAGAAGAGCAGAATGAGAGGTGAGCGGGAGGAGACGATTTATTTGTAACGAGATTTCATTCCCTTTTTCGTCCAACTGGATCGCCCGATTTTCACCCGCCAAGACGATCCCGTTGGCATTCTGTGCAACGATGATCTGTGACATGTTCATCCCTCCTTTAAAAAAGGATATCTTCCCTTGGAAAAAATTTCAATAGAAAAAATTGAAAAATTGCGCAAGTCCTGATAAATTAATGTAACTTCCTTTAGCTTAGGAAATACTGGGAAAAGATAAAAATGAAAAAACAACTCCTCATCATTGCCACTTTGGATACAAAGGGAAATGAAGCAGCTTATGTAAAGGATTGCGCACAAAAACTCGGTATACATCCTATCCTGATGGATATCGGAACTTTGGGAGAACCTCTCACCCATCCCGATATCTCTCGAGTCGAGGTGGTGGAGGCTGCCGAGTATCATTGGGAACATTTAATCAAAGAAAAAAATCGGTCTCTCGCTATTAAAGCCGTCCAAGAAGGCGGGGTTATCTTGGCAAGAGAACTGTTTGAAAAAGGCAAACTCCATGGGGTATTTGGGATGGGAGGCGGAACAGGAACAGCGATCGTAACCCATATTATGCGTTCCCTTCCTTTCGGCTTGCCCAAGGTGGTACTTTCCACAGTGGCCTCCAGAGATATCAGGGAATATATCGGAACAAAGGATATCGTCATGTTCCATTCGGTAGCAGATATTTTGGGTTCCAATGAATTTATGCGTCTGATGCTGGGACAAGCCGTTTATGCCGTAGGCGGAATGATAGAAAAAGGAAGCGTAATAAAAAAAGAGAACCCGATGGTTGCTGTGACAGCCTACGGCATCAATTCAGTTTGTGCAATGCAGGCGGAACCTCTCCTTCGAGAAAGAGGATATGAAATGATTGCTTTTCACGCCAATGGAATCGGTGGAATGGCCATGGAGGAATTCATTGCTGAAGGCCTGGTTGCTGGTGTGCTTGATTTTACTACTCATGAGATAGCAGATGAAATGTTTGGAGGATATTGCAAAGGGATTGGTCCCATGCGGTTGGAAACCGCCGGGCAGTTCGGAATCCCCCAAGTGGTTGTGCCAGGAGGGCTCGATAATGCTGTTTTCAGTCCTTTTTATCCCATGCCAGATCGACTTAAAGGAAGAAAGACGCATCCCCATGATATCAGATTTTGTGTTCGTATGGGACCTGAAGAGATGAAACAATTTGCCCAAATTGTAGGAGAAAAATTGAACAAATCAAAAGGTCTAACCTATGTGCTTATTCCTAAAAAAGGCTGGTCTGAAGCTGACAAAGTTGGAATGGAGCTTTATGATCCAAAGACGGACCAGATTTTTGTAGAAGAATTGAGAAAGATCATCAACCCTAACATCCCTATTGAAGAAATGGATGCTCATATCAGTGATCCTGCTTTTGCTTTAAGAGCCGTGGAAGTTTTAGATAATATAATACGGCACCATCGGCGTTAATCCAATTCATACCATCTGGGAAGAGGTAAAGCCCTAGGAGAATCCTCCCAGGGCTCATTATTTTTAGACAGCTTGATCAGGGGGCGGAGTTCCCTCCCCAACATTTAAAAATTAGATCCCTCCTTTCCGGTAATTAGATTTTTGTAAGGTTTTACTGAAGCGACTCAAGCGAGTTGACTCCCGAGCCATTTCCCTTAGGAGCCAATTTTTATACGCTGTAAAGCTTTCTCCATCAGCAAGTCGTAAGCGCTCTTTTTCCCAAGGACGGGTTCTTTTTTCTGCTGACTACAAACGGTTTCAGGCCGGCTCTGTACCAAAAAGATATTCAGAGGAAAGGGTTTATCTTTGTCGATGGCCCATTCAATGTCCTGAGGACATCCATAATATTCCTCAATCCTTCTCCCATACCTTGCAAGTTCAAGGACCTCTTGATCCTCGATGCATTGTATCTCCTGCCTTTCATGAGGGATGTCAAGATGGCAGACCATGCCTTTCTCAGGATCGAATATGCACTCAGTCCATTTTTGGGAGATCGTGCTTTCAATCTCTTTGGTAACCTTGTCCACGACAAATTTGTCCGGATTCACCTGCCCAGAGACGACCGTCTCTCCTAGGCCCCAATTCCCTTCAATCACCACCTTCGAGGGATCTCCGTTGAGCGGGTTGAGGGTGAACATGACGCCGGCTGCTCTGGCATCCACGATCTTCTGGACACCCACGCTGATCAATACCTTTTCATGAGGGAACCCCATTTTTATCCGATAAGAAATTGCCCGTGGCGTAAAAAGGCTCGACATGCATAATTTAATTTTTTCCAGAACCTCATCGCTTCCTTGTACCCAGAGATACGTATCCTGCTGTCCTGCAAAACTTGCTCCTGGCAGATCTTCAGCCGTGGCGCTTGAACGCACGGCAACGGGGAGGTTGGGGACATCGAATACCTGAGCCAGAGTTTGATAATTGAAACTTATCTCTTCCTCTATTCTCTTGGGCAATGAGGCTTCAGTCATAAGCTGCCGAATGACCTTGCTCGCATTCTCCAAAGAGGCGACATCCTGAAGGTCAATTCGCGAAAGGATCTCTTCGATCTTTTCCTTCATCCCACCTCCACTCAAAAGCTCAAGATAGGTTTCCGTGGTAACAGAAAAGCCGGGTGGAACTGGGATATCGGCCTTGATCAACTCACCGAGGCTGGCATTTTTCCCTCCAACAAGTCCAATGGCCTCCTTCCCAGCCTTGTCAAACCATAACGTATAAGGCATCCTTAACCTCCAATTTAGATTGCGGAGTGTGGAATGCGGAGTTAGGAATCAAGAAGGATTCCGCAATCCGCATTCCGAATTCCGCATTTGAAATTTATGCTCGTTTCAATATCTTTACGATTCCTGTATTGCCGTCCACCTTTACGGTATCACCCGTTTTGAGGACATTCGTTGCGATCCCTGTGCCGGTGACCGATGGTACTCCATATTCCCTGCATACAATTGCAGCATGACTGGTTAAGCCACCGATGTCTGTGATGGATGCTTTAATTTTGGTGAAGACCGGAGCCCAGGCAGGGTTTGTGGTTGGGCAAACAAGGATTTCACCCTGTTGGATCTTGGTAATTTCTTCAAGAAGTTTAACGACCCTTACCTTTCCTTCGACGATGCCTGCTGATGAAGCAAATCCTTTCAGTTCGGTCACCTCCCCTGGAACAACAGCCATTCCCTTCAGCCAATCTTGAACTTTGTCCGTTGTAATCCCCCAGAGCATCACAGTAAAGGGTTCTGCAATTTCTTCAGGTGGATTTCCAAGGGCAGGGATAGGGGTCCATTTCTTTGCCGCTTCCAATATTTTTTTCCTCTTCTCTGCTTTGGCCTGCCAGTATTGACTCCTTGAGGGGACGCCTTCACCCAGTGCCCATGTCGTTGCCATATCTTCCATCAAAAGCGGAACTTCAAATCGGTTGAAGAGATAGATATCATCCGGTGCCTTCAGTAATCCTCTTTTCACTAACAGGCGGCCGAATACCCCGACTTTATCAAACCATATTGTATGGAACCAATGCTCCACCCAGAAGAGATGATCCTCTGCATATTTATAGATCGTCCGAACGGCTCTATAGACATCATTAAAAGATTTTCTATCCTCATCGGTCTTGATGAGCTTTTGGTATTCTTCAGCCAGTTTTGCCCTCGCCGTGTCAATGCCTGCAAGATCCCTCTCGATCTTCTCTCCCTTTTCGATTCGTTCAATATATCCTTTGATATATCCGAAAGGAATTTCCAGTTTCGTCGTCCAACTCCCCTCATAATGGAACCATCCACTTCCACATGAGACATAGAACCAAGGATCTTTCGATTTTTCATATTCCACCAGCCAGGTACTTCCCTCAGCGCTCTTTTTCAACGCCTCCATTTTTTTGTCTGCAGACATATCGCTCTTCAGGATCTTTGCTAATCCTGGGACTGCCGCAGCCAGACGGGCGAGCCTGCACAATTCCTCTTCCGGTCGAAACATCTGGACATAGGCGCCTGCGACGAGTTTTCCGATGGTACTCTCACTAATTCCAGGGAAGAGTTTTCGACAGGTGTCTCCAAACATCAAGTAGGCAAGATAAGCCAGATTCAGGTATTGAAAATGATACTGCCATCCCTTGATCATTAAGTCTACGAGTTTATCCCATGCTTCGATTACTTCATACGAAGTGTAATAACCCCTTGGTTCAGGAAATACCGTATCATCCGATTCAAACTTAGGGAAATCTCCCGGGACCTTAATACTATTCATTTCCTCACCCAGGGCCTTAAATTTCTTTAACCACACCCCCCAGAGTTCATCATAATGGTCGAAAATATAGAACACTCGTTTCTGAAAGAGCGGGGCTTTCTCCGCGATAATCTCTTGAGGAGGCGGCGCAACGGGGGTGATATACATATAGCAACCTACCATCCTTTGAGCAATTCCCTGAGCCGGCGGGATACAAAAGACTCTCGTCGTATATTGAGAAAGAGAAATTTGCCATGCCTCTTGAAATATAAGGTCGAGCGGATACATCGCCTCTGGGGCATGGATCTTGTCATGAAACCAAAAGTGCTTTCCTTCCCACTCCTTTCTATCTTTGCTGAAGATATACATTGGAGGATACATTTCCTCCCACCCTTCCAACTCTTTTGGATATTCCACCTCCAACGGCATTTGGAAACCTTTCTTCTGCGCCATTATTGCACCTCCTTTTCTCTGAATGATTACAAGATGACATCCAAATAAAAAACTCCTCTAAAAATAGACTATTCCCTCATCACCTCCTTTTAATCACCACCGCGTTAATACTTCCTCCTTCGGGGTTGCGTCGGCAAAAAGGCAGCGACGACTTCCCTTTTACAGAACGAATATCTTGAGTTATTTTGAATAGATGGAGTAATTTCAGTAATTGCTGCACTTAAAAACCCAATCGACTAATTACCTATTTCAATCTGGTTTTGTCAATGGATTTTTTATTATATGGCTATAAATTTAAGTTATCTCTTTTAGATAAGTTGGGGGCAATTATTTTAAACTTGGGAAAAATCTCTCCTCTTGTTTTCCACATATCGAATGAAGGCTTTGATGACGGGGTTAGCCCGTTCCTCTTTCAAATAGAGGGCGGCTACTTCAAGGTAGAGCTTCTCCAGCAAGGGGATCATCTTAATCGTCCCTCTCTTCTCCTCATCTTCCCCTAACCTTTTAACAATAACAGACACCCCCTTCCCCTCTGAAACCCATTGTTTGATAAATTCGGAGCTGCCTGCTTCAATCAATAGGGAGGGGTGAATATCGAACTCTTTAAAGGCGTGGAATAGGATTCTACGGGTCGTCGAACCCTTTGCACGAACAATGAAGGGATATTCTTTAATCTCCTTCAGAGAAACTGCTTTTCTTTTGACAAGGGGATGGTTGGGCGATACAATGAGGACGAGTTCCTCCCTTAAGAAGGGAACCAATTCAAATTTTGAGGATGCCTTGACCGCTCCGATTAAGCCGAGGTCGTTTTTGTAATCGAGGAGGCTCTTCTCAATCTCCTCAGAGTTTCCCACTTCCAGGGTGATTTTAATGGAAGGATAAAAGGTCTGAAATCCAGAAAGGAGTTTCGGCATCAAACATTTCGAATAGGACTCCGTGGTCCCAATCTTCAAAACACCGTGATGGTCTTTTTTTAGATTGCCCAGGGCATTTTCAATCTCCAGGAGATGGGAAGAAATTTTATGGGTATGTTTGAAGAGGACCCCCCCTGCTTCAGTCAGGTCAAATCCCCCGCTTCCCCTTCGGATAAGACCCATACCTATCTTCTGTTCCAGTTCTTTGATATGTTTGGACACGGCAGGTTGGGAGATAAATAACTCTTCTGCGGCCCTGGAGAAGCTTCTAAATCTCGCTACCTGATGGAAGACAAGAAGAGAATTCAACGAAGAATTTAAAGGACTTCTCTTCTCCATTTTCTTATAACCTTAAGTTATTTATACATAAAGATAAGTGAATTGACAAGAGGATTAATTGAAATAATAATTCCAGATGCCCAAATATCGGAAAGAAGGAGGTTTTTATGGATCTTCGAGATTTTATAAAGAAGTGTGAAGAGGAAGGAGAACTAAAGAGGATAAAGGCTGAAGTCGACTGGAATCTCGAACTCTCCCACATCGCGAAGTTGAACGAGGAGAAGAAGGGCCCAGCTTTACTCTTCGAAAAAGTGAAAGACTATGACATCCCGGTGCTTACCTCTGCTTTCACTACTCCAAAAAGGCTTGCGATCTCCCTCGGTATGCCCCTCAATTACTCCATGTGTGAAATGGCTAAGGCATGGATGAAACTTACCACCAAGGGACTTATCAAGCCGAGGGTGGTTTCAAGCGGCCCCATCATGGAAATGATTCAGCCTGAAAAGGATATAGACCTGCTCAGGGATTTTCCTGTCCCTTTTATGTATCCTCAAGATGGCGGAAGATTTATAGGCACGGCAGTATTTTTGGTTACGCAGGATATGGAGACCGGCTGGACGAATCTGGGAACCTATAGAATGCAAGTCCATGACAGAAATCATACAGGTATTCAAATTATCAAGGGAAAACACGCTGATTTTCATTTCAACCAGTACAAGAAGGCAAAAAAACTGATGCCTGCGGCGGCAGTGATTGGAAGTGATTCAATACACTTTCTGGTAAGCAGCACCCTGGTTTCAGCCCAGGTAGATGAATATGACATTATTGGGGCTTTAAGGGGTCAGCCTGTAGAAGTATTTAAGAGTGACCTCACTGGTTTGCTCTTGCCAGCTCATGCCGAGATCATCCTTGAAGGGTTTGTTGATCCTGAAGATTTAAGGGAAGAAGGACCTTTCGGAGAATATACCGGATACTATTCAGGCAAAAAGGGAGAAGAATGGCCAAAACAGGTGCTACACGTGCAAAGGATTCTCAGGCGTAAGAAACCTGTCTTTTGGGCCACCACCGTAGGTAAACCAATTACCGATACCCATATGATTCAATCTCTGAACAGAACTGCCACCCTTTGGACTGACCTTGAAAATATGAAAGTCCCGGGGATTCAGTCAGTCTATATACCACCCCAATCCGGAGGTAGATTTTGGGCTATTGTGTCAGTGAAGACCATGTATCCAGGTCATTCCAATCATGCCGGTAATGCTGTAATAGCGACTACAACTGGCCATTATGGCTTGAAGGGGGTAATAGTGGTAGATGCAGATATAGGGGCAGATGATATTGATAGGGTTCTCTGGTGCCTATCTGTACGCTATGACCCGTACCGCTCAACCGAAATTATAAAGCGTGGGAGATCTACCCCTCTTGATCCTGCTTTACCAATTGAAGCAAGGGACATTGTGTCAAGAATCATTATGGATGCCACCATTCCTTATGAGTGGGCCAGAAAACCCACTGAAATCTTTCTCGACGAGGAAGTAGTGAAAAAAGTTAAGGCTCGCTGGAAAGAGTATGGATTTGAAGGTTAAAAAACTGCCCTTCTCCGATATTGCGGTTGATATTAGAATTTCACGATAAGAGGTAAATGAAATGAGACCTATAAGGTATGGTGACGAAATGATAATGGAGTTTAAGAGAGATGGCTACTGGACTGACGAAGTCTTTTATGATTTCTGGGCAAAAAATGCCCGTGAGATTGGTGATCGAGAGGCTCTAGTTGATTCCCGCTATAGAGTTACGTGGGCTCAAGTAAAACGATTGGTAGACAATCTTGCCTGTGCCTGGGTAAAAATGGGGATTCCAAAAGATTCGCGGATGATTATCCAGGCTCCCAACAGTGTCTATGGCTTCATTGCCCGTATTGCCTGTGAACGAGCAGGTTTGATCTCTCTAACAGTGTATCCTTATTTAAGGGAAAAAGAACTCACCTTTATGGTTGAAAGGACAGAGGCCGTTGCAGTTGCCATTCCTCATATCTATCGTAAATTCAATTACCTTGACATGTATAAAGAGCTAAGAAAGACATCACCTTATCTTAAATATTTTTTCCTTTTTGAGGAGGAGATTCCTGCTTCTGCCCCGGAAGGGACATTCTCCATCATTAGGCTTGCGAGTCAACCTGTGAGCAAATCGAAACTTTCCATCCTCAATAAGAAAAGATTCAATGCCTATTCGGACGTAGGATTGCTTACCAGCACCACAGGGACGACTGGTCTTCCCAAACTGGTGGAATGGCCCATCGCACCGAGAATTTGCACCTCTAAGGCAAGAGTGGATATTTGGAAATTGACGAAGGACGACGTAACACTCGCTATTGCTCCCCATGCAGGTGGAGCAGCAGGAACCCTTACCTACTTTGCAGCACCTCTGGCAGGAGCAAAAACTGTGCTGATGGAGGAGTTTGACCCTGAAGGTGCACTTGCCCTTATTGAGAAGGAGAAAGTCACTGCTATTGGGGTTGTGCCAACCCACCTGGTAAGGATGCTTGAAGTAGATGAGAAAAAGTATGATTTGAGTTCTTTACGGTTTATACGTTCAGCGGGCGGGTATCTATCCCCTCAAGTTGCGGAGGAGGCAGAAAAGAGATATAAGGCGATCATCACAAGCGACCTCGGGACGCAGGATGTAGGGTCTG
>Ga0316628_100005431_pt1 | contig 10228 bp, 7 predicted proteins | sample OWC_Aug_M2_C1_D5_FD_207648 | JGI IMG/M metagenome (GOLD analysis project Ga0316628, IMG submission 207648) | Wetland soil microbial communities from Old Woman Creek delta, Ohio, United States - OWC_Aug_M2_C1_D5_C | ecosystem: Environmental > Terrestrial > Soil > Wetlands | place: USA: Ohio... | reverse complement strand
GTGTAGTCGTAAAGGCCCCCGTTGGGTCTGTGATAGCCGTGAGGACGTTCGGCAAGCCTGGGATCTCCTGGGCCGAGAGCGACTGCACCGTGGGGCAAGCCTCCTCGGTCAGATAGACTCTCGTTCCGCTGTGATTCGTGCGGCCTTGTAGCAGAACCTTGCCCGTCACCATAGCAGGTAGCGGCGCGCACGCAGTATTGGAATAAGGTGAATCTCCACCGGCGTTGAAAGCGCGGATTCGGTAGCAGTAGGTCGTCCCGCCAGCCAAGCCTGTGTCCGAATATCCCCTGGCGTTAGCAGGAACGTTATTGTTGATTGGCGCAAAGTTCGTGCAACCCTCAGGGGTACAGCGCTCGATCTTGAAGCCATCCGGGTTGGTCGCAGTATAGGTCCAGGCCAAATCAATCCGACCGGGGGGCACGGCTGTCGCCGTCAGATTGGTCGGCGGGAGCGGTGGTGGTGTGCAGACGATACTGCTGTTACTAGGGGTGTGCGCGATCTTGACACCGTTCGGATCGGACAGCTCGTTGCCAGTGAAGGTGATGGCGCTTGTGGTGCAGGTGATCACTTTCCACGTGATGACGGCCACTTGCGTCGTGCCCATAGCCGGCTGAGTAGGCGTGACCACCGCGCCCACAAAGTCAATGGTGCCGGCGCTGTCGTTAACAACAGGAACGATTGGCATTGGAACCGCGTTGCCGGCAAAGAACGTCCCAGTCATGACAGAGACAACCCCGACCGCACTGGGGTCAAATTTGAGGTGGAACTCGACGCCCGCTAGGTTGCTTACGTTTTCCACCTTGACTTGCGTCACTCCTTGCGCGCCCGCGCTCGACAGCCTCAGCGGCGTGGGGTCAAGATAGATGCGCGTCCCGCCTTGCGCTAGCGAGAGACCTACCGGCTGAAAAGCGACGGTCAGTGCAATGGCCACCACCGCCGCCAGCCCCAACACTTTGAACATCGAACCGGATCTTTGGGCTTGCATGTTATTGCCTCCTTTGTTTTTGTGAGCGGCGAACGATGCCCATCAGTTCGTTCCCGCCGATCATGCCGATGTACACAGTCTATATCACTTCTTGCCGCGAGGGGGTTACCATCTTGTTACATTCAAGTTACGCGGACTCACCCACAGTCGCGCAGGTTAGTATTTTACCAACCTCGGCTACACTCCCATTACGAACGGGTTACGCCATGTCACAGCGAGCAAAGCGAATTTGACACTTTGGAAGTTACACTCCCATTACGAACGGGTTACGCCACGTTACTTTTACCATCACTCGACACTCGTCTTTCGATGTTTGCCGGACGATTGCCCAAATCTCGGCGGACTCCCGAACTTGTTCGGGGAGTTGCCTCAACAAGTTGAGAACTCCCGCCGTTTTGGGCAATCAACGGGATGTTTGCCATTTGCCAGAATCGGCCACTTGCGATAGAATCTGCTCCGTACCCCGCGGCCTCCACATTGCCGCTATCTGTCTGAAAGGAGCCACTCCTCAGCATGGAACAACCACCTGATACGCCTCAACCGCCTGTGCCAGCACAGCCGTTACGGCGCGCGCGCAGGCTCGCCGAGTTGCCAACCAGGCGCATCACTCCGTTCCACCTGACCGTGATTGGTGTTATTGTCCTGGCCGTGCTCGGCATTCTGATCCTGCCGCCGATTCAGGTTCCGGCGCGTCTCTCGTGGCTGGGCTGTACTGAAGTCTCATCCAAATCGCCCTCAGCCGATGGGCCCGACGGATTGAACATCTCGCTGGCCGACGGGAGCAGTTCGCCGCTACGATTCAAGCTGAGCCGCGTTGAGCAAGACAAACTCCCCGTCGCGGCGCTCAAAGCCATCCCGGAGCAATGGACGCCGGTTGGGCCGATGTATCAAACCCAAGTGTGCGGTGCCAACAAGTCGCCGGTCGTTCTGAGTGTCCCCGTGTCGTCGGATGCGACCATGGCCGATCAACTTGACCTCGTGTCGTGGAACGGTAAGATCTGGCAATGGGTAGGCAGCCACGCCGACGTCTCCAATGGCACCGTGGTGGCACAACTCGATGTGCTCCCTCCCAATGTGATGGTGATGCAGACTGCACCTCTCCCGCCCGTCATCAGTGCCGAGCTGCCAGCCGAGGTGATGCCAAGTGACAGAGCCTTGTCGGATGTTAACGAGTTTGCCGTGCCGGTTTTCCTCATTGCTAACGATGGCACACTGCAAGGCGACCCCGCGGAGCTACCGCCGCCGGTGGATAGCTCGCACACTATGTTTGCTGTCACGCGCAATTGGGCTCCCAACGCAGCCACGAATGTTGGCATGGTCGAAGAAGTCTTGGCGGATGACAAGCTGTGCGCTACGCACGTCAAGGCGTTGACGGACGCCGCCACCCAGGCGAACTATGCCGGTGTCGTCGTGGACTATCGGGGCCTCACAGCCGATTCGCGCGAATCGTTCACTCGCTTCGTCTCCGAGTTAGCCGACACACTTCACAAGAACAAACAGCAGTTGACTGTCAACGTCCCCGCGCCAGTGCAGCTTGGCGACGAATGGGATACCGCTGGTTATGATTGGCGGACCATCGGAACTGTGGCCGACGTGGTGCAGGTGGACGCGCCTGGTGATCCGGCTGCTTTCACCTCCAGCCGCCGCGCCGAAAAGATGCTCACTTGGGCCGTGGGTGAGGTCAGCCGCCAAAAGTTGCAGGTGGCATTCTCTGCTTCCAGTATCAAACAGACTGGCAGCGCGCTTCAACTGATCTCGTATGAGGAAGCGCTCAAGCCGTTCAATGCCATCACTTCGCCGGTCGCGGCGGGCGACGTGTCCCCGGGCGCGCAGGTGATGCTGGCGTTGAGCGATACGCCCGGCGTGGAACTGGACGAAGCTTCGCGTCACTACCGCTACATCCTCACGGATACCGACAACATGACTAGCACAGTTTGGATCAACACTGGCGCAGCGCTCGCACAGAAATTGAGTCTGGCGTCGCGCTTCAATCTGCGCGGCGTGACGGTCAAAGGGCTTTTCACTTCTGCGCAAGAGCCGGGCGTATGGGTGGCGTTGGAGCAATACCAAGCGCAGGCCATCACGGCGGTCCCGGCCCAACTCAAGGTCGTGTGGACGGTGCGCAACTCGGCCGGCACACAGTTGACCGGTGGAACGACGACGTTGACAGATACGACCTTTGTGTGGACCGCACCGCTGGATCCGGATCATTATACGATTGCGGCTGCGCTGCCGGGTAGCGCTACGCGCGGCGAACTGGCGATCAATGTGGCGCAACCCACGCCGACCCCGACGCCGATTCCGACCTCCACTCCTTCGCCGGAGGCGACACCCACGCTGGCACCGGGCATGACCGCCAAATGCCCCGATGCCAAATTCGTCGCGGATGTCACCGTGCCCGACAATTCCCAGCTTGACAAAAGCAAGGCGTTTGTCAAGACGTGGAAGGTCCGCAATGTCGGTTCGTGCGACTGGGCCGCTGGAACGCTCGCCGCGTACGCTTCCGGTGAAAAGATGGGTGCACCCGAGAACGTTAAAGTGGGCGTGGTCAAAATGGGTGATACCGTTGACATCAGCGTGAATCTCAAGTCGCCGGACACAGACGGCAGTTTCCAGGCGACTTGGCGACTGATGGATGACAAGGGCACTTTGTTCGGTGAGCAGATGACGGTCGTTATCATCGCCGGGCAGCCGCAGGCAGTCGCTGCGGCAGCGCCAGAGACTAACATACCTTCGTCTGTCAGTGCTCCTCCTCCTGTCCCAGCCGGAACGTCCGGCGGGTTTGAGTTGGGGGGCCAGGTGAATGGCTTTGGGTACCCGGACAAGATGCACTATGCCGGAATGAATTGGGTCAAGCACCAAACGCGCTGGGGACCCGGCGACTCGCCGGCAGGGGAGGCGGGGCGAATCGCCGACGCGCACAACAAAGGCTTCAAGGTTCTGTTGAGCGTATTAGGCTCTCCGGCTGCGGCCAACCCGAACAACTTTGCGGCATATGCCGCGTTCGTTGGCGAGCTGGCCAAGCTCGGCCCCGATGCCATCGAAGTCTGGAACGAAGAGAACATTGACCGCGAATGGCAGAATGGCGCCATTAATCCGGCCACGTACACTGAACTGTTGAAGCAAGCTTACGTCGCCATCAAGAATGCCAACCCCAAGGTCATCGTCATCAGCGGCGCGCCCGCGCCTACCGGCTACTTTGGCGGCTGCGCGGGAGCCGGCTGCGATGACGCGCCATACGTGGCCGGCATGGCAGCGGCGGGCGCGGCAGCTTACATGGACTGCATCGGCATCCATTACAACGAAGGCATCATCAGCCCGAACCAAACCAGCGGCGATCCGCGCACCGAGCACTATACCCGCTACTTTTGGGGCATGGTCAACACATACTACAACGCCTTTGGCGGAGCGCGCAAACTGTGCTTCACCGAGATGGGCTACCTCACGCCGCAAGGCTATGGTGGATTACCCGGCGGGTTCGCTTGGGCGCAGAATACCACGGTGGGGCAGCAGGCACAGTGGCTGGCGGAAGCTGCCAGTCTCTCGGCCAACTCGGGCAAGGTGCGGCTCATCATCGTCTTTAACGTGGACTTTGACTACTGGGGCGAGGACCCCCAGGCTGGCTATGCCATCATCCGGCCCGGCAACAGTTGTCCCGCGTGCGAGACACTTCATGCGGTGTTGGGAACCCGATAGCCATGTGCGGCGCACACCGCGAAATGTGATAGAATAGCGGCGGGAGGTGTGCGATGGAAGGCATTCAGTTCGTCACCAATGACAAAGGCCGCAAGGTCGCCGTGATGATTGACCTGCGAAAATACGGCGAACTGTGGCAAGATTTCTATGACAGTCTGACTGTCCGTTTGCGGGCCAACGAACCGAGGGAAACACTCGCGTCCGTCAAAAAGCGTCTCCGCAAACAGGGCAAGCTCGATGCCTGATTACGCGATCACCTTTGCACGATCGGCACGGAAAGAACTGGAATCGCTGGACGCTGCCCTCGTCAATCGTATTTTCAAAAAGATTGTGGCATTGGCAAAAGATCCACGCCCCAAAGGTTGCCGAAAGTTGCGCGGCGAAAAATCCTTGTGGCGGATTCGCATTGGTGATTATCGCGTGATTTATGCCATCAACGATGATGCGCAACTCGTTGACATCATCGTTGTTCGACATCGAAGCAAAGCCTATGATTAATAGTGACCGACGAATCGTTGATTCGTCGTTCACTTTTTGTCCTTGTCATTTTCAACTGTCATCAGGAGGCTCCCCGTGTCCGAAGAGTTGTTCAAAGCTATGGCTCAAAGTGTTATCGAGGGCGACGCCGATCAAGCGGGCGCGCTCGCGCAGCAGGCATTGGCGCAAGGCATTGCGCCGCTCGACGCCATCAACCAGGGCTTTGTCGCCGGCGTCAATGAAGTGGGGAAGCAGTACGGCTGCGGCGACATGTTCCTGCCTGACTTGGTGATGGCGGGTGAGGCAATGAAAGCCGCTGTCGCCGTGTTAGAGCCGGAAATGCAGCGCACCGGCGCAGAGCGCAAGATGCTGGGCAAAGTTGTGCTTGGCACCGTCAAGGGCGACATCCACGAAATCGGCAAGACGCTCGTCGGCACGATGCTGACAGCGAACGGTTTCCAGGTGTTTGATCTGGGCACCGATGTGCCGACGCCCAAATTCGTGGAAAAGGCGCGCGAGGTCAACGCCGACATCGTCGGACTCTCTGCGTTGCTCACGACGACGATGACGGCTCAACGGGACGTGATCGAGGCGCTAGACGACGCAGGGCTAAAAACTAAAGTCAAAGTGATGGTGGGCGGTGCGCCGGTAACACGCAGTTGGGCTACCGAAATCGGCGCAGAAGGCTACAGCGAGGACGCGATTGGCGCAGTCGCTGTCGCCAAGCAGTTGATGGGACTGGCATGAAACGTAAAGTGTGAGGCGTGATGCGCCTCACGTTTCACGGAGAAACACCTATGCCCCAAGTCAAAGCTTACTCGAATCCCCGCCTTTGCCTGGAAATCCTCAGCGACGAGGATGTGCGCCGCATCCACACCGCTACGCTCGACGTGATCCAATCCGTCGGTGTGCGCTTCCCCAGCAAGAAAGCGCTGGATATCCTGGAGGCTCACGGCGCAACCGTTGACCGCAATACCCACATTGCCAAAATCCCCGGCCATGTCGTCGAAGAATCGGTCAAGCTCGCGCCGCCCACATACATGCTGGCCGCGCGCGACCCATCACTCGACCTGCCGCTGGACGGCCAGCACTCGTACCTCGGCACTGATGGTTGCGGCGTCGAAGTGATGGATGCGTTCACCGGTGAGCGGCATCGCTCGTCTCTGCGGGATGTGGCCGACATCGCCACCCTCGCCGATTATCTGGACGCCATCGCGTTTCATTGGACGCCAGTTTCCGCACAGGACAAACCGAAGGAGACACGCAGCCTGCACGAGATTCACGCGATCTGGAATCACTCGACCAAGCATGTGCAGACCGAATCTATCGTCAATGAGTGCGAGGCCATTGCGTCTGTCGAGATGGCAGCGGCAGTGGCGGGCGGGCGTGACGCGCTGCGCCGGCGGCCCGTGCTTTCCAATATGCAATGCACGGCCTGCCCGCTCGGTCAGGACGGCGGCAGCCTGGAAGCCGCGTTGGTGAGCGCCGAGGCCGGCATCCCTGTTGGATTCATGACGATGGCGAGCATGCTCTCGACCGGCCCGGCCACGCTGGCAGGCAACTTGGTTGTGGGCAACGCCGAAGTCATCAGCGCGCTGGCGCTCATCGAGATGGCTTACCCCGGCGCGCCGATCTATTACGCCGCCGCGCAGACGGCGATGGACTTGCGCACAGGCGGCTATACCGGCGGTGGTCCGGAAGATTTCCTTTTTGGTGCGGCGACGAATGTGCTGGCCGATTTCTATAACGTGCCGCTTTCGATGGGCGCGTTCGCCACCGGGGCAAAGGAACCCGGCTGGCAAGCGGCAGTCGAGAACAGCCTTTCGGCGTTCATGGCCGTGTCCACCGTGTCCGACATGCTGCTGGGCGCGGGGTTGCTCCACGGCAGCCGCATCTGGTCGCACGAGATGCTGTTGATGGACAGTGAAATCTGGAGCATCCTATGTGCGATGGCGCGGGGTATTGAAGTGAACGACGAGACGCTAGCACTCGGTGCGATTCGGGCTGTCGGTCCCGGCGGAAATTTCCTCACGCAAAAGCATACCAAGAAACACATGCGCGAGTTGTGGGTGCCCGCACTGTTCGACCGCCGCCCGTACAACGTGTGGGAAGAGAAACATGACGGCGCGCGCGAGTTGGCACGCGAAAAAGCCCAGTGGATTTTAAAGAACCATCAACCCACGCCGCTCGATCCGAAACTCGATGCAGAGTTGGCGCGTATCATCACCACGCTGGAAAAGCAAGACGAGTGACCGAGATTTCAGAGACCTAAAGTCCGAATAGCCCACGCCGCCATCACGGCGGTTCATCTCCCGTAGACCCATCGCCTGCGGGAGATTCTTTTTTGCCCCCGGAAAAGTGCAAGCGTGTTATAATCGGCTTCACACCAAGCTCACGAGGAGGCAAATGTGGCCAAGGAACTAGCATCTGAAGAGTTGCTCAAACTCTATCAGCAGATGGTCCTCATCCGCCGCTTTGAAGAAAAGTCCGCCGAGCAATATACCGCTGGCAAGATCGGCGGATTTTTGCACCTGTACATCGGCGAAGAAGCCGTCGCCACAGGCGCTTGCCAGGCGCTCCAGCCAGATGATCACCTGCTCACCGCTTACCGCGATCACGGCTGGGCAATTGCGCGCGGACTCGACCCCAAGCGCGTCATGGCCGAGCTACTGGGCAAAGCCACGGGTGTTTCCGGTGGCAAGGGCGGCTCGATGCACCTAGCCGACGTGGGGCGTCACTACTGGGGCGGCCATGCCATCGTCGGCGGGCACTTGCCGCTGGCGACGGGCGTAGGGCTTGCCATCCGCTACCAGGAAAAGCATGAGGCGGTCTTGTGCGTGATCGGCGAAGGCTCGACGAACATCGGCTATTTTCACGAGTCCGTCAACCTGGCTGCTGTGTGGAAGTTGCCCGTTGTGTACCTCGTCGAAAACAACCGCTACGGGATGGGGACGACGGTGGCGCGCGCGTCAGCCGTGTCCAACGTGTTCGAGCGCGGCTGCGCCTACGAAATCGCCAGCAACCAGGTCAATGGGCAGAACGTGTTGGAAGTCTATGAAGCCATCGCAATCGCCCTTGAGCACGCACGCAAAGAAGGCCCATACCTTTTGGAAGCCAACACATACCGCTACGCGGGACATTCGATGGGCGACCCAGAGCGATACCGCACCAAAGCCGAGGTCGAAGAAGAGCGGCGCACCCACGATCCGATCTATTTATTTGGACAGCAACTCAAGTCAAAAGGCATTGCCGACGACGCTGCGCTCGAAGGGATCGCACAGTCCGTCGAAGAACAGGTCGCCGAGATCGTGCGTTTTGCCGAGGAGAGCCCGGAGCCGGAAGACTCGGCGCTGTGCGAGCACGTCTACGTCAACTTGCCGGTTCGCTGCTGATGGGCGACCAAGAGGGTCCCCTAAGGATGAGGAGATAATTATGGCACGCATCACTTACCGCGAAGCCATCAGCCGAGCGCTGAGAGAAGAAATGTACCGCGACGAGCGGGTGTTTATCATGGGCGAAGAAGTCGGCGTGTGGGGCGGCTCGTATGCCGTCACGCGCGGATTCTTGGATGAGTTTGGCGAAAAGCGCGTCAAAGACACGCCGATTGCAGAAAGTGTTATCGCGGGCGCGGCGACCGGCGCGGCCATGGCCGGACTGCGGCCCGTCGCCGAGATCATGACGATCAACTTTGCCTTCCTCGCGCTCGACCAAATCGTCAATCACGCCGCCAAACTGCACTATATGTTCAACGGCCAAATCAGGGTGCCGGTTGTTTTTCGCACCGTCGGCGGCGGCGGGCGACAATTGGCCGCCACCCATTCTCAATCGCCCGATGTGATCTTTGCCCACTTTCCGGGACTCAAGGTTGTCGCGCCGAGCACGCCCGCCGATGCCAAGGGGTTGCTCAAGTCGGCCATCCGCGACGACGATCCGGTGTTTTACATCGAGCATGCCACGCTCTATTCCGCGCGAGGCGATGTGCCTGAGGACGAGGATACTCTCGTCCCCATCGGCGTCTCGGATGTCAAGCGACAGGGCAAGGACGTGACGCTCGTCTCTTATTCCAAGATGTTGCAGGTGACGCTGGAGGCGGCAGACAAGCTGGCCGAACAGGGCGTCGAAGCCGAAGTGATTGACTTGCGCACTCTGCGCCCACTCGACACGCAGCCCATCCTCGAATCAGTGCGCAAGACCAACCGGCTGGTTGTGATCGAAGAAGGTTGGCGCAGCTTTGGCGTCGGCGCAGAAATTTCGAGCACGGTGGCCGAGCAAGCTTTTGATTACCTCGACGCGCCGATTCGCCGTGTGGCGCAGGTCGAAGTTCCTCTGCCTTACAATCGCCGCCTGGAACAGATGGCCTTGCCCCAGGTGGACGACGTGATCCGCGCAGCGAAGGACGTGTTGTATCTAAAGTAGCGCGGCATCCCAATGCCGCCAAGAGGAGACATTTACATGGCTGACTTGATCATGATGCCCAAGCTAGGCTTTGATATGGCCGAAGGCACGCTGGTGGAGTGGACGAAAAAAGTCGGCGACGCGGTGGCCGAAGGCGACGTGATCGCCACAATCGAGACCGACAAGGCTAACGTCGAAGTTACATCCTTCAAGGCCGGCATCATTCGCCAACTGCTCGTCGAGGCGAGTACGGTGGTGCCGGTCAATACGCCTATCGCCGTCATTGGCACGGCGGACGAGCCGATTGATCTGGCTGTGCTCGGCGTCAAGCCCGTCGCCAAACCGGAAAAGGCAGCCGCACCAGCCAGGGCCGAACCCACACCGACTACGCCCATCGCGCCTGCGGCCGTCAAAGTGGGGCCCGTCACCGCCTCACCCGTCGCGCGGCGCATGGCCGACGAATTGGGACTTGACTTGCATGAAGTGCCAGGCAGTGGGCCGGAAGGCCGCGTTGTCAAGCGCGACATCGAAGAGTACGTCAAGCAGCACGCGCAAGCGCCCCAAAAGGTCGCTGCGCCGCCCATCCCCACACCGTCTTTCGCGCCCCCCGGCGAGGGCTATCGCGTCGAGCCGCTCACGCCGATGCGCCAGACCATCGGGCGCCGCATGACCGAA
>Ga0316628_100005430_pt1 | contig 10229 bp, 6 predicted proteins | sample OWC_Aug_M2_C1_D5_FD_207648 | JGI IMG/M metagenome (GOLD analysis project Ga0316628, IMG submission 207648) | Wetland soil microbial communities from Old Woman Creek delta, Ohio, United States - OWC_Aug_M2_C1_D5_C | ecosystem: Environmental > Terrestrial > Soil > Wetlands | place: USA: Ohio... | reverse complement strand
CTGCGGCAAGTGCGGTGCTCACCCGGTTCTGGGGTATCGTGCGATCGGCGCCGCCGATCCGTGCGTCTTCCCCCAGGCCGGTGTCCTCTTTGGCACTCAGGGCGATGATCCCGACGTCCACGAACAGGCCGCGAAGTCGGGGAATGATCTCCATATCGCCCCCCTTCGCGGGATCCACATTCACGAGAATGACGTGGGGGCGCAGCGAGAGAGCGCGGCTGAGCGCCTGCTCCCCGCGGCCGGCAGACCCGACGACCATCGCCTCGCCCCCAGAGTGCTCCCGTACGATCTCACTCAGGACGCGCACCTCGGCTGGGCTGTCGCTCACAACCAGAACGAGAATGCGGCTCATGGCGCCCCTCCCGTCTCGCCCGGATCTCTAACCGTCGCCGCCACGCTGCGGCCGGCGCATCGCCGGCGACCGCGAACCCGTTACACTCTACAGTCTCCACGACATCTGTCAAGGGCTTCCGACAAGTCTCGGCGCCGAGGCGCGCGGCGCGTCACCCCTCAAAAAAAACCCCCGACCCGAAATTCGGGCCGGGGGCCTGGTCGCGGGACCGGGGAGGGGGGGAGTCGGTCCCGCGGCTGCAGCTCGTATCGTCAGTCGCGCCCCGCCTGCGGCGGGCTCATCAACCGACGGGATAGTATTCTTTCCTGCTTCCGCTTTTCGAAGCGGCTGCCGTCATTCCGCGGCAACTTACATGCCACACACGAAAATCGTTTCCGCACGTCATGGATCACGCCAAACACTGCATAACGTATTGACAACGTTGTATTTTCAAGGCACGCACTCCGGAGGAATGGCAAGAGGAGCACACCGGTGACGATGAGCGGATGGGCCAGTTTGTCTCTTGCCACGGGACGAAATTGTGACCGCCGCGGGGCACGCTCTGCCCGGTCAGCGCCCCTTGCCGTTCCGCAGCACGCGCTTCAGGAACTGCCCCGTGTAAGACGCCTTCACGCGCGCGACCTGTTCCGGAGTGCCGACGGCCACCACGCTCCCGCCCGCGTCCCCGCCCTCGGGGCCAAGGTCGATGATGTAGTCGGCCGTCTTGATCACGTCCAGGTTGTGCTCGATGACGAGCACGGTATTGCCGGTATCCCGCAAACGGTGCAGCACGTCCAGCAACTGCTGGATGTCCGCGAAATGCAGGCCCGTGGTGGGCTCGTCCAGGATGTAGAGCGTCCGCCCGGTGGCGCGGCGCGACAGTTCCCGGCTCAGCTTGACGCGCTGCGCCTCCCCGCCGGAGAGCGTCGTGGCGGACTGGCCCAGCTTGATGTACCCGAGGCCGACGTCGTAAAGCGTCTGCAGCTTCTCCCGGATGCGGGGCACGTTCTCGAAGAAGCGCAGCGCCTCGTCCACGGTCATGGCGAGAATGTCCGCGATACTTTTCCCCTTGAACGTGATCTCCAGCGTCTCGCGGTTGTAACGCTTACCCTTGCAGACCTCACACGTCACGTAGACGTCGGGGAGGAAATGCATCTCGATCTGGATGAGGCCGTCGCCCTGGCAGGCCTCGCAGCGCCCGCCCTTGACGTTGAAGCTGAAGCGCCCGGGCTGGTAGCCTCGCATCCTCGCCTCGGGGGTCAGCGCGTACAGCTCGCGGATGAAGCCGAACACCCCCGTGTACGTGGCCGGGTTGCTGCGGGGCGTGCGGCCGATAGGCGATTGATCGATGTCGATCACCTTGTCGATCTGCTCCATCCCCAGGATCTTGTCGTGCGCGCCGGGCCGCTGGCGCCCTCCGTACAGGGCCGCGTCCAGCGCCTTGCGCAGGATGTCCGTGACCAGCGTGCTCTTGCCGGACCCCGAGACGCCCGTGACGCAGGTGAACAGCCCGAGGGGGATCTCCACCTCGATGTTCTTCAGGTTGTGATCGCGCGCGCCCACGATGGTGAGCTGCTGTCCGGTCGGGGGACGCCGTTGCGCGGGCACCGGGATGGAGAACTCGCCCGACAAATACCGCCCGGTCAGCGAGGCGCGGTCGGCCATGATGGCTTCGGGCGGCCCCGCGGCCACCACGCGGCCGCCGGCCACCCCGGCGCCGGGGCCGAGGTCAATCACGTAGTCTGCCGCCCGGATGGTCTCCTCGTCGTGCTCCACGACCAAGACGGTGTTGCCGAGGTCCCGCAGCCGCTTCAGTGTGCTCAGCAGCCGCACGTTGTCGCGCTGGTGCAGGCCGATGCTGGGCTCGTCCAGGATGTAGAGGACGCCCATCAGCGAGCTGCCGATCTGCGTCGCCAGTCGGATGCGCTGGCCTTCGCCGCCTGCCAGCGTCGCAGCCGTCCGGTCCAGCGCCAGGTAGTCCAGGCCCACGTTCATCAGGAACCCCAGGCGCTCCCGGATCTCCTTGAGGATGCGCCGGGCGATCTCCCGCTCTTTCTCGGTGAGGCTGGTTCCGTCGCCGTTGCCCCCGAGGGCCGCGAAGAACGCCACCGCGTCCTTGATGGACTTCCGCGTCAGCTCGGCGATGTTCAGCCCGCCCACGCGGATCGCCAGCGATTCCTTCCGAAGCCGCGCGCCCTCGCATTCGGGACACGGCTGGACGCTCGCCAGCCGCTCCACATAGCTCTCGATCTCTTCCCGCACGCGCGAGGACTGCGTCTCCTTGTAGCGGCGGTCGAGGGCGCCCAGGCTGGCGCCGAAGAACTCCTCGCCCAGCTCGCGCAGGTTGGGGTCCAGGGAGGCGGCGCGCAGGTCCACCTTGGTGCCGAGGCCGTCGCAGGCAGGGCACGCCCCGTGCGGGTTGTTGAAGGAGAAGATGCGCGGGCTGATCTCCGGATAGCTCACCCCGCACTCGATACACGCCATCCGCTCGGAGAAGGTCAGGTCCTGGCCCTTCTCCAGCTGGTTGATCGTCACGATCCCCTCGGCCAGCTTGAGCGCCGTCTCCAGCGAGTCGGCCAGCCGGCGCCCCAGCGTATCCGAGACCACCAGCCGGTCCACCACGACCTCGATCGTGTGCTTCTTGTTCTTGTCCAGTTCGATCGCCTGGTCCAGGTCGTGGAGCGCGCCATTCACTCGGACGCGGACGAACCCCTCCTTTCGCATCTGGACGAAGATCTGCCGGTACTCCCCTTTTCGCCCGCGCACGATCGGGGCCAGCACCTGGATCTTGGCCCCGGCCGGCAGGGACAGCACCTGGTCTACGATCTGGCTCACGGTCTGCGATGCGATGGGCTTGCCGCAGCGGTAGCAGAACGGCCGGCCGACGCGCGCGTAGAGCAGCCGCAGATAGTCGTAGATCTCGGTGACCGTCGCGACGGTCGAGCGCGGATTCTTGCTGGTGGTCTTCTGCTCGATGGAGATGGCCGGCGAGAGGCCCTCGATGAGATCGACGTCCGGCTTGTCCATCTGCTCCAGGAACTGCCGCGCGTAGGCGGAGAGGGACTCCACGTAGCGCCGCTGGCCCTCGGCGTACACGGTGTCGAACGCCAGGGAGGACTTCCCCGAGCCGGAAACCCCGGTGATGACGATCAACCGGTCCCGGGGAATGTCGAGGTCGATGGACTTGAGGTTATGTTCGCGAGCGCCGCGAATGCGGATGCTGTTCGTCGTCACGCGCCACGACTCCTTTGTAACGTGCCGGAAGCGGTCCGGACCGTTGATTATACTCCGACAACAGCCACCCGCAAGGGGGGCGCCGGCCGAGATGGGAGCGGGAGACGCCGGGAAGCGCGGGGGGCGAACGGGAATCGGGGGGCAGCGCGATTTGGAAGGGCAGGCTTCTCGAAAACGCGTCTTCTCTTGGGCTGCTCAAGAAGCTCCAGATGGGCCTTCTTCAGCAGCCGGTCACGCGTCGCTATCCTTCTGGTTTGCCAGGATGCGATCCAGCAGCAACTCGACGACGAACTGCTCGATCACACCCTGCCCCTGGTTGTCCAGGTCCAGGAATTGGACGCCCATCCCGGCGGGCAAGCCCTGCGGCGTGTCCGTGGGGCTGCTCCACGTGACGCGCCCGACAGCTTTGAACGGCCGCGCGACGCCGGGCAGGCTGAAGCGCACGACGACATCCTCGCCCACAGGATAGACCTGGCTGGTCCGGAGGAACATCCCGCGGGCCGAGACGTCCAGGCTGCGCGCCGTCTTGAAGTCCTTGAGGCTGGCGAACTCCACCGGGACCTGGATGCCCAGGCGGGGAGAGGCGCGCTTGGCGGCAACGCCGTGTTCCAGCATCCCCAGCTTCACGAAGCGCGCCAGGTAGGCCAAGGCCGTCCATTCGTCCAGGGTGCCGGCCTCCAGGAGCTGCGGCAAGCGGTGCGTGCCGTCGCACAGCGCGACGAGCTGATGGAACCCGCTCGGCAGCGTCCGCCGCATCAACCCTTCGCGGAAGACGGCGAACATCCTGATGGGGCCCTCCGGAGCGCCGATGGCCTCGCGCAGACTCGGGAGCTCGTCGAGTCGCCGCATGCCTTCCACGAGCAGCGACTGATTGGATCGGGTGATCTGGGCGCTGGCGGGGCCGCTTCCCGAGGTCTGCTCCAGTTCGAAGTCGCCCGTGTCCCAGGCCAGCATTCGATAGACGGCCGCCTCTCCCTGGCGCTCGCCTTCCACGGCATAAGCGACCCGGCCTTCCAGGAACAGGATCTCGCCACGCCGGCCGTCGTGGGTCAAGCGCAAGGTCCCCGTCCGCCGCTCCGCCTCCAGAACCTGGAAGATGTTGGGCAGGCCCATGACCTCCAGGCGGCCGCGCATGAGCGAAGACTCCGCCGGTGCGGCGGCGCGGCGGGACTCCAGCCGCCGGAGGACGTTGCGCACGCGCGCCAGCATCTCCTCGCGCCGGACGGGCTTGATCAGGTAGTCGTCGGCGCCCAGCTCCAAGCCGCGAATCTTGTCCTCGACCCGCCCCCGCGCAGTCAGGAAAATGATGGGGATGTCCTGGGTCTCCGGGTTGGCTTTCAGGGCGGCGGCCACCTCGAACCCGTCCAGCTCCGGCATCATGCAGTCCAGCAGAATCAGGTCGGGACGGGTCGCACCCACCAGTCGCAGAGCCTCGCGCCCATTCTGCGCGACGCTCACCGCGATCTGCATCTCGGTGAGCATGTCGGCCATCATCTGGGCCATGAGCGCCTCGTCCTCCGCCAGCAACACGCGCCAGGTGGTCATGATGCGTCCCCATTCCTTCGGCCGGTGGCCCGCCGTCAGGCGAGCCCGGCAGTGTTCTATTGAGATTCCGCGTCCGCGTTGAGCTGCAAGGCCACGAGATTCGCCAGGTGGCGCTCGATCGCGTCCCGCTGCTCCGTGCGCAGATCGAGGAACTGGATCCCCATCCCCGTCCCGCCCCATTTGCTCGGATCAGTGTTCGACCAGACCACCCGCCCCATCGCGCGGATCGGCTGGGTCAGTTCCGGAAGCTGAAACCGCAGGATGACGTTCTCGCCGGGCCCAAGCGGGGAGGACGTCCGGATAAAGACCCCCCACGACGACAGGTTAAACGTAGCGCTCTCCTGCCACAGGCCGAGACTCTGGTACTCGATGGGGACCCCCACTCGGAGTCGCAGCCCCCCGCGCCGCTCGGCGTCGGGCGCGGCCGCGTCCAGCGCGCCGATCGTCAGCAGCCGCAGCAGGATCCTCAACGTGCCCCACGCGTCGAACGGGCTGTGGGCCAGGACTTGGTCAAGGGCGCGCGCGCCGTCCAGGAGTGCCACCAGCGCCGCCACGGTGCGCGACGACTGCTGCGCCACCGCGTCGCGCACCGCGGCCGGAACCCGCAGGGGCCCCTTCAGGACGGCCAGGCGGGTCTTCAGGCCGGCCACCTGGTCCTGCCGCCTCGCGGCCTCCAGCAGCAGCCCCTGGTTGGGCGCGGCGACCTCTCCGCCCACCTGCTGCGCCGGATCCACCGCCGCCATCTGGAACGAACCCTCCTGCCAGGAAAGGAGCTCGTAGACGGCGGCATCACCCTGCCGCGGGCCCTGTGTGGCCCGCGCGATGTGGCCGTCCACGAAGACGACCTCGCCTCGCTCGTCGCCGCGGGTGAGCAGGAGCCGTGTGGTCCGCCGATCGGTCTCCAGCGTCCCCACCAGCGTGGCGAGGCTCACGGCTTGCAGTTGGCCGCTGCCGAGGGGTGCGGGGCGCCTGGACGGCCGGTTGCGCCGCAGGATCGTCCGCACCCTGGCCTTCAGCTCTTCCGCGTCGATCGGCTTGGTCACGTAGTCGTCCGCCCCCAGCTCCAGCCCGCGAACCTTCTCGCTGGGCGCCCCGAGCGCGCTGAAGAAGACGAGCGGAATACCGGCGGTTACCGGATCCTTCTTGAGGGCCGTGGCGACCTGGAACCCGTCCAATCCCGGCATCTTCACATCCAGGAGGATCAGGTCCGGCCGCTCGGCTCGCGCCAGCTTCAGCGCCTCCTCGCCGTCGTGCGCCGTCACGACGCTGGCGGGCAACCCCTCCAGAACTTCTGCGATCGCCAGGACGACGTACGGCTCGTCGTCCGCCACCAGAACGCGCCACTCTGTCATCGCCGCCACCTATGCGCGGAGGACGCGGCCCGCCCCCGCTTCATCGAGAGGCACCCGGCTGCACCGCAAGGTCCTCGAAGTGCACCAGGCGCTTGAACGTCGCGAAACGCGCCTCGATCTCGGGCATCGTCAGCGTGCGCAGCCGGTCCAGCGAAAAGGCCTCGACATTGAACGACGCCAGTACCGAGCCCATGACCATGGCCTGCCGAAGGCTGGCGGCGTCGAAGCGCATCTGCCTGGCCAGGAAGCCCACTGTGCCGCCGGCAAAGCAGTCGCCCGCCCCCGTGGGGTCCTGCACCGCCTCCAACGGGAGGGCGGCGGCGGAGAACCACTCGCCGTCCGCGCAGAGCAGCGCTCCGTATTCCCCCCGCTTGATGATCAGGATGCGCGGCCCCCACGACTGGATCGTGCGCGCCGCGCGGACCAGGTTCGCCTCGTTCGCCAGTTGCCGGGTCTCGGCGTCGTTGATGATCAGCGCGTCGACATGCTGCAGGGTGTTGCGCAGCGAAGCGCGCTTGCGCGTGATCCAGTAGTTCATGGTATCCGCCGCCACCAACGCGGGCCGGCGCACCTGCCGGAGGACGTCCCGCTGAAGATCCGGGTCGATGTTCGCCAGAAAGACGACTTCCGAGTCGCGGTAGTCCTCCGGAATCTTCGGCGCAAAATCCGCGAAGACGTTCAGCTGGGTATCCAGGGTCTTCGCCTCGTTGAAGTCGAACCCGTACTCGCCCACCCACCGGAACGTCTTCCCCGGCGCCCGCTGGAGCCCGCGCAGATCCACTCCGCGGCTGCGGAGAAACTCCAGGTGCTGATCCGGGAAATCCTCCCCCACGACCGCCACCAAGCGGACGTCTGTGAAGAAACTTGCCGCCACGGAGAAGTAGTTCGCCGAGCCCCCCAGGACCTCCGTCACCTGGCCGAACGGGGTCCGGATCGAGTCGAACGCCACCGAACCGACCACCAACACGCTCACGATCTGTATTCCTTTCTCGGCCGGCCCTCGCCTGACGCGAAACCTCGTCGCGCGCCACGTGTCCCGTCCGCCGCACACTCCCGGGGCGCGAGCCCATTACGCCCTCAGGTACTTGCCCACGATCGGCTCCAGGTCGCGCTTGACGTTCTCCGGAACGCTCTCCCGCGAGGTAATGATGGCATCCCGGAGGGCGTGGGCGCAGGCGCAGGTCCGCTCCCCGGGGATCTTCGCCACCGCCGCGCGCAGAATCGCGCGGGCGGTGGCGGCGTTCTGCCGCAGGATCGCCACGACCGACTCGACGCTGACGTCCTCCTCGGTTTCGTGCCAGACGTCGTAGTCCGTCACGAGCGCCATGGTCGCGTAGCAGATCTCCGCTTCGCGCGCCAGCTTCGCCTCCTGGACGTTCGTCATCCCGATGACGTCCGCGCCCCAGCTTCGATAGATCCGCGATTCCGCCCGAGTCGAGAACTGCGGCCCCTCGATACAGAGGTACGTGCCTCCCTTGTGCATCGTGGCGCCCACCTGCCGGCCGGCCAGGTACAAAATATCGCCCAGCGCGCGGCAGGTCGGATCCGCCATGCTCACGTGGGCGATGAGGCCGTTGCCGAAGAAGGTCCCGATGCGGCCGTACGTGCGGTCGAAGAACTGGTCCGGGATCAGGATGTCCAGCGGCTTGACCTCTTGCTTCATGCTCCCGACCGCCGAGGCGGACAGGATCCACTCCGCCCCGAGTACCTTGAACCCGTAGATGTTGGCGCGGAAGTTCAGCTCGGACGGCATCACGGAATGCTTTCGGCCGTGGCGCGCCAGGAAGGCCACCGGGCGGCCCTCCAGCCGTCCCACGAGATACCGGTCCGACGGATCGCCGAAGGGCGTCTGGATGCGCTCTTCGCGCAAGACCTCCAGCCCGTCCATGTCGTACAGGCCGCTGCCGCCGATGATGCCGACCATTCGATCTGCCATCAGCCCTCCGATCCGCGCGCAGGTGACGGCGGCCAATGAGACACGCGGCCGCCTTGACAGGCCGTAGTTCGAATGCTAGAAGGAGTCCCCTCCACGGGAATCAGAGGAGCGCTCACGTGCCGACCACCGCCGACGCCGTCGCCAGAGTCCTCGCCGTCAACGGCGTTCGCCGGGTCTTCGGTCTGCCCGGCGGCGAGATCGCCGAGATCATGGCCGCCTGCCGCCGTCTCGGCGTCGCGTTCGTCCTGACGCGGCACGAGAATGCCGCCTGCATCATGGCCGGCGTCACCGGCGAGGTGACGCGCCGACCCGGCGTCGTCCTGGCCACCGTGGGACCCGGCGCAACCAACCTGGTGAACGGCGTCGCCAACGCCTTCCTCGAACGGGCCCCGCTGCTGGTCATCTCGGCCCAGGTCGCAACGTCCGTGGCGTCGGTCCTGCCCCACCAGCGGCTCGACTTGGAGGCCCTGTTCCGTCCGATCACCAAATGGAGCTGCACCCTCACCGGCAAGGACACCGCCACCACGGTGCAGCGCGCGCTGGACATCGCCGTCGAGGGGCGCCCCGGTCCGGTGTACCTCGCCGTGCCGGGCGACGTCGCCCGCATGGAGGAACTCACCCCCGACGCGCACGTCGCGCCGTACCAGGCGTCCCCGGCCGCGGCCCCCGCGGCGTCCGACGTCGAGCGCGCCGCGCAGATGATCTCGGACGCCCGGAAACCGCTGGCGCTGGTCGGCATCGGCGTGGATCCGGCCGCCACGCGGCCCAGCCTCCTCCGCTGGCTCGACGCCGCGCGGATTCCAGTGGCGGTGACACCCAAGGCGAAGGGGCTGGTTCCGGAGGATCATCCCCTCTTCGTGGCGACCTGCACGGGCATGGCAGGGGATCGGCTCTTTTCCGAACTGGTCAAGGAATCCGATCTCCTGATCGGCGTCGGCTTCGACCCCACCGAGGCGATCCGCCCCTTCTATATGGACCGCCCCTTCCTCTCGGTGGCCGAGTACGGCGTCGCCGAGCCCGCGTTCATTCCGGCGCTGGAGCTGATCGGCAGCGTCCCCGATACGCTCGACTCCCTCGCCAAGAAATCACGCAGCGGCCACGACTGGACGCCCGAGGCGCTGACGCGCTTCCGGCAGGCGCTGACGACCCACCTGACCCCGTCGCTCGATCACACGCGGCTGGGCCTGTCGCCCGCCCGCGTCTTCAGCCGCCTGCGGGACCTGACGCCCCGCAACACGATCCTGACCGTGGACACCGGCGCCCACAAGCTGCTCGTCGGGCAGGTGTGGCGCTCGTACCAGCCCCAGACCTATCTCGTCTCGCACGGCCTCTCGACCATGGGCCAGGCGCTTCCCGCCGCGCTGGCCGCGAAGCTGGCCCAGCCCGATCGCGCCGTGGTCGCCGTCACGGGGGACGGCGGATTAGCCATGGTTCTGTCCGAGCTGGAGACCGCCTCGCGCCTGGAGCTGCCCGTCGTGGTGGTGGTCCTCTGCGACCGCGGACTTCACCTTATCCGACTGCATCAGGAACGCAAGGGATTTCAGGCCGCCGGCGTGGATTTCGGACCGATCGATTTCGCCGGTATCGCTCCGGGCCTCGGGTGCCACGGCGTCCGCGCCCGGACCTGGCCGGAATTCGATGCAGCCGTCGCTGCGGCGTTGGCGGCGGAGCGTCCCACCGTGATCGAGGTCCCCGTCGACCCCACAGACTACAACCAGATGTTGTAGCCTGCGATCCGGTCCGTGCTCGGGCGGACAACCTGCGCCGTCGCGCGGCGGCCGACGTCACGCCCCCGCCCGCCCGACGTCGGAGCTGCCCCCCCCTTACCGCA
>Ga0316628_100005429_pt1 | contig 10230 bp, 4 predicted proteins | sample OWC_Aug_M2_C1_D5_FD_207648 | JGI IMG/M metagenome (GOLD analysis project Ga0316628, IMG submission 207648) | Wetland soil microbial communities from Old Woman Creek delta, Ohio, United States - OWC_Aug_M2_C1_D5_C | ecosystem: Environmental > Terrestrial > Soil > Wetlands | place: USA: Ohio... | reverse complement strand
GCGCGACGAGTGTGAGGTACGCTCGCTGCGTCCTGGTGTCCGTCAGAAATCCCTCGTCCTGAAAGAAGGGCAGGAACATCTCCTCCTGGGCCGGCGACGCCCACTGGTCGCGCACGGTGTTCTTCGCCACGCCCACGACCGTGACCCACGTCGAGTCGTCGAGCGTGATGCGCCTTCCGATCGGATCCTGGCCCGGCCAGTAGGTGTCCGCCATGTACTTGTTGATCACCACCACCTTCGGCGCGCCCACGCGATCGGCGTCGGAGATGTCGCGACCGCGAATCAACGGAATACGCATCGCGGCGAAGTATCCCGGGAATACGACACGATACGTCGCGCTCGGAGAATCGCCCGGCCTGGGCTTCGGGCGACCCTCGACGGCGAACGAGAATCCCCATTCGTCGCCCGCGATGGGCAGATGGTTGATGTAGCTCGCCGACCCGACGCCGGGAATCGCCTTGATGCGGGCGAGCGCCTCGGCGAAGAACGCGGCGCGAACGTTCGGCTCGGCTTCCTTCGTGCCGGCGGTCGAGATGGTCATCGTCACGACGTTGCGTGGATCGAACCCCGGGTCGATGGCGCGCAGCGCCGTGAAGCTTCGGATCATGAGACCAGCGCCCACCAACAGCACGAGCGCGAGCGCGATCTCGGACGCCACCAGCGCGCCACGCAGGGAGCTACGTCCGCGCCCCTCGGTGGACGCGCGGTCGCCGTCGCGAAACGCCGCCGCCAGATCGACACGCGCCGCCCGGAGCGCGGGAACGAGTCCGAACACGAACACCGTCCCGGCGGTGACGCCGAGCGTCATCAGCAAGACGCGCGCGTCGATCGAGACATCGGCGACGCGCGGAATCATCGACGGGCCCGCCGCGGCGAGGGCGCGCACGCCCCACATCGCCAGCAGCACGCCGGCGATTCCGCCCGCTGCCGCCAACACGCTGCTCTCCACGAGCAGTTGCGCCACCAGACGAGCTCTCGTCGCGCCAAGGGCGGTTCGAACGGCGAGCTCACGGTGGCGCGACGCGGAGCGAGCGAGCAGCATGTGCGCGACGTTTGCGCAGGCGATGAGCAGCACGAACGAGACGGCGACGAACAGTACCGCGAGCGGCGTCCTGATGTCACCGACGACCTTCTCTTTGAGCGGCTGCACCGTCACGTCGCGGTTCGTGCCGGGGAACTCACGTTCCAGTCGCGACGTGACCGCGCCCAGGTCGGCTTGTGCTTGCCTCAGCGTGACACCGGGCCGAAGCCGGGCGAACACGCGAAGACTCTGGCCGGTCCGGCTCGCGGCGCGGGCACCGAGCGCGATCGGCGCCCACACCTCGGCGCGCGTTGCCCAGAACGGCGCGAACTTGAACGACGCGGGCATGACGCCGACAATCGTATGAAGCCGGCCGTCGAGCGAGATGCGGCGTCCGATGATCGCCGCGTCGCCGCCGAACCGGCGTTGCCACAGTCCGTACGCCACGACGACCACCGGCTCCACCCCGGGCGCGTCGTCGCGCTCCGTCAACCAGCGACCGAGCACGGGCTGGACGCCGAGCATCGGGAAGACTCCGGCCGTGACGTGCAGCCCGTTGATCTGCTCCGGATTCTCGGTGCCGGCGAGGTTCGGGGTCCAGAATTCCGCGGCTGCCGTCGCCGAGAAACTCCGCGTCTGGCGACTCCAATCGACGAAGTTCGCCGGCGCGACAGGGTTTCTTCCCTTGTGCAGGATCACCACCAGCCGATCGGCATCCGCGTAGGGAAGGGGGCGCAGCAGCACGCCGTTCACGACGCTGAGCATCGCGGTGTTGGCTCCGATGCCAAGCGCGAGCGCGAGAATCGCTGCCGCGGCGAAGGCCGGCGTTCTGGCGAGCGAGCGCACACCGACTCGGAGATCCCGTCGCGCGATCTCGAACGCGGCGCCCGCGCGGACGTCGCGGACCTGCTCCTTGACCTGATCCACTCCTCCACTCTCGACGAGCGCGGCGCGCCTGGCCGCGTCGGGCGACAAGCCGTGCCGCACCTTCTCCGCGGCGAGGAGCTCCACGTACGCGCGGAGCTCGTCGTCGAGATCGCTCTCGATGGACGTTCGCTTGAAGAGGTTCCGCACGAAGGCGGCGATCGGCGACAAGATCCGCATGGGTCGTTCTCGGGCGGTGGGGGTGGCACTCATATAGACACCCGATATGAGCAAAGGGTTGGCTGTTCTCGGCAACGGCCGCCAACCCGGCGACGCGACCTGTCAGCCTGGAGCAACACCAGCGGTCCGTATGGCCTGACGCTCAGAGCCGCTCGAGCAACGGAAAGCCGGACATTCGGCGGAACTCCGCCTGCCGCTTCTTGGAATAGAGCTTGCCGATCAAGCGCCAGAACCACATGCCCGCCATCTCGCGCTCGAGACGCTGCGCTTCCTCCATCGCCGAATGGAACGCGATCTCGCGCCACCCGAATGGCTCGAAGAACGCGCTGCCCTGGGCCGGCGCGAACCGGAAGGGCGCGTTGCCCGCGGCGAGCTGCTTGCCCCACGAGCGCTCGATCATCTTCTTGAGGCGCGGATTGATGATGTCGAGGATCCACCACCGGAAGCTCGCCGGCGCATGGAGATCGCGCGCGAGCTCGCCCACGTCTTCCTCCGTCAGGTAGACGAGCAGCCCTTCCGTGATCACGAGCACACGCGCGGCCTCGTTGCCGAGCTGGCTGAACAGCGCGCGGCGCTTCGGCTTCTCCTTGAGATCGAGCCGGATCGCGTCGTAGCGGCAGACGGTCTTCTCGCCGCTCAGCATGTCGAGCTTGTAGTCGAGAATGCCGGGAAGGTCCACGTCCACCCAGCGCAGCGTGGATGGCAGTTCGTGCATGCGCCAGGGGCGAGCGTCGAGCCCGGCCGCGAGGTTCAGCACGAGGTCCACCCCGCCCGACTTCACGCGCTCACGAATGATCTCGTCGAACACCGCCGTGCGGACGATCATCGCCCAGGCCGCCTGCCGCCCGCGCTTGATGGCGTCGACGATCGCCTCACCCCGTGCGCCGCCCAGCCGCTCGGCGTAGGGATCGCGGAAGATCGCGTCGGGGCGCTTGGTCTCCATGGCGCGGTAGATCGCGACCCAGCGCGCGGTGTCCGAAAGGTTCGTGAGAGGCGTCATTCGATGAAAGGCTCTTTGGGGATTCGTGTGGGCGATCTCGATGACAGTTCGCCGAAGAAACATGGGTGGATCAGCTGCTATTCAGAGGAGAAACAGCCTCGGCTTCAACCTCAGTTTCCCCCATCTTTCCCCAGTCAAATCCACGAAGACTCCAACGACAAAGGTGAGGTCGCGGCCCCTGTTTTCACAGCACCGGGTCAGGTCCCAGCAGGTGTCGATGCCGTAGATCAAATTCTGGGTCTTTTGCCGTCACATTCGCGCGCATTCGCGTTCCGTCCGTCCCGACCCGGTGGCCTGCCGTCCCGAAGCCGGTCTCGGCGCCGGCCCCCGCGAGCCCAGGCCACGATGAAGGGACTCTCGTGGAACGACAATGCACGCGAATGCGCGCGAATGCACGCGAATGACAACGGAGCAGCATTCAAAGACAAAACGGGCTCTTCGGCGATTCGTGTGGGCGATGTTGATGACAGTTCGCCAAAGAAACCTGGGCGGAACAGCGCTTTTCAGAGGAGAAACAGCCTGCGCCTGGCGGCCTGGTGCCGGCGGGAGCGTCGCGCAAGGCGAGCGATCACCACCGTGCGAGAGCGAGCGCCACCGCCGCGGTGGTCGAGATCGCCGCGATGACCCACGGCACCCATGTCGGAATGCGCGCGAGTGGCGAGGCCGAGGTCTTCGCGGGCGCCGCGCCTCGCGTCAGGACGTGCACGATCTCGGCCGCGCCGCGCGGCCGGTCGCCGGGGAGCTTCGCCAGGCACTGCATCACGATCGACGCGACGTGCGGCGGCACGTCGGGTCGCTTGGTGGCGAGCGGCGCCGCCGCCTCTCGCGCGTGCGCCGCCATGATCGCCTGGGGCGTTCGGCCGTGGAACGGCGGGTGGCCGGAGATCATCTCGTACGCCACCACGCCCAACGCATAGAGGTCAGCGCGATGGTCGAGGCTCGGATCCCCGTTCGCCTGCTCCGGCGCGATGTACGTCGGCGTGCCGAGGCTCACGCCCGCCTGCGTGATGCGGCCGTCGGCGTCGCCGATCTGCGCCGCGGTCAGCGCCTTGCCGATGCCGAAGTCGAGCACCACCGCGTGCCCATGAAAGAACATCACGTTCTCGGGCTTGATGTCGCGGTGGATGATTCCTTCGTCGTGCGCGTAGGCGAGCGCGCTCGCCACGTCCTCGAGAATCCGCGCGACGTTCGCGATGGCCATGGGCCGCTCGCGGTCGATGCGCTCGCGCAGCGACTCCCCGTCCACCAGCGGCATGGTGTAGTAGAGCGACGGCCCCGCCTGGCCCGCCGCGAGCAGCGGCACGATGTTCGGGTGCTGGAGCCGTGCCGCGAGCATGATCTCGCGCTTGAACCGCTCGGAGCTCAGGGAGGCGGTGAGCTCGGGGGCGAGCACCTTGATCACGACCCGCCGGCCGAGCGCGTTCTCGCGCGCGACGAACACGCGCGACATGCCGCCACGCGGCAACTCGCGCTCGATGCTGTACGCGCCGCCGAGCGCGAGCTGGAGTCGCTCCCTCAGATCGGGCGGTAACGTCCCGCCGGATCCGGACTGTGTGATGTCGGTTTGCACCGCGGCGCCTCCGCCTTCCCCTCCCAAGCAGCTAGAGTACGGTCGCCCGCCCACAAACGCCAGGCGGGTCTAGCCGAACTCCCCCGGGGGCGCAATTTCTACGGGACGCAATTTGATCTGGACTCGGCACGATCCGTGTTCCCTCTGCCAACACCTCCGATGTCACGACACCGCTCCCTGCTCACGCTGGCCGCCCTCGCGGCCGCGCCCGTGCTCGCGCAGGCGCAAACGCGCATGCTCCGTTCGCCGACCGTCAGCAAGACGCAGATCGCGTTCGCCTACGCCAACAACATCTGGACGGTCGATCGCGCGGGCGGCAGCGCCCGCCGCGTCACCAGCTTCCCGGGGACCACCGAGAACCCGAAGTTCTCGCCCGACGGACGCCTGCTCGCGTTCAGCGCGCAGTACGGCGGCAACGTGGACGTGTACGTGGTGCCCGCGGACGGCGGGGAGCCGAAACGGCTCACCTGGCACCCGGGCGCGGACATCGTGCAGGGTTGGACGCCGGACGGCCGGGACATCGTCTTCAACTCCACGCGCGCCACGGAAGCGCCGAGCGCGGCGCCGCGGTTCTGGACGGTGCCGGTGGACGGCGGCCCAGAGACGCCGATGGCGCTGCCGCGCGCGTACCAGGGCAAGATCTCGCCCGACGGGCGGCGCATCGCCTATCGCATGAACAACTCGTGGGACGAGGAGCGGCGCAACTATCGCGGCGGGCAGAACCGCCCGATCTGGATCGTCGACCTCAAGACGTTCGATCTGGACACCACACCGAACACGACCACCGATCTCGTGGTGGCGCAGGCCGGCTCGCCGCGCGGCGTGTCGCACTTCTCGGCGCCCAGCACGCCTGAAAGCAAGAACATGGATCCCGTGTGGGCCGGCAACGACGTCGTCGATTTCATCTCGGACCGCGACGGCGTGGCCAACGTGTGGAGCTACGACACGAAGACCAGGAAGCTGTCGGAGCTCACGAATTTCAGCGACTACGACGTCAAGACGCTCGACGCGTCGTTCGACGGCAGCTCGGTGGTCTTCGAGCAGGCCGGCTACATCCACCTGCTCGACACCAAGACGGGCAAGGAGCACGTCGTCAACATCACCGCCACCGGCGACTTCCCCTGGATGATGCCGCAGTGGAAGGACGTGAGCAGCATGATGGCGAACCTCACGCTCTCGCCCACGGGCAAGCGGGTGGCGGTGGAGGCGCGCGGCGAGATCTTCACGATCCCCGCCGAGAAGGGCGACATCAGAGATCTCTCAAACTCGAGCGCCTCCGCCGAGCACGAGCCGGCCTGGTCGCCCGACGGCAAGCAGATCTCGTACTTCAGCGACCGGTCGGGCGAATACGAGCTGTACATCGAGTCGCAGGACGGCCTGACGCCGCCGCGCGAGATCAAGATTCCGACGACCGGTCATTTCTACACGGCCGCGTGGTCGCCCGACGGCAAGCGGATTCTGTTCCACGACACCAACCTCCACCTGTGGGTGGTGGACGTGGCGACCGGCCAGGCGAAGGTCGTGGGCAACGATCCGTGGATGGTGCCCACGCGCACGATGAACCCCGTGTGGTCGCCCGACGGCAAGTGGATCGCCTACACGAAGCACCTCAATTCGCTGTACAAGGCGGTGGAGGTGGTGAACGTCGAGACGGGGGTGTCCAAGCAGGTGACCGACGGCCTCGCCGACGTCATCACCCCGGCCTGGGACGCGAGCGGCAAGTACCTGTGGTTCCTCGCGTCCACGGACTTCGGCCTCAAGTCCCAGTGGCTCGACATGACGAACGTCGACCACACCGAGACCTTCGGGTTGTACGCGGCGGTGCTGCGCAAGGGCGATGCGTCGCCGTTCCTGCCGGAGAGTGACGAGGAGACGGGCCAGCCCGCGGCCGGCGGCTTTGGCGGCGGCCGCGCGGGCCGCGGCGGCGGAGCCGGAGCTGGAGATAGCGCGGGCGCCGGCGAGGCGCGGCCCGTTGCCGGCGCGCGCCTCCCGATTGCCCCCATCACCATCGACTTCGACGGGTTGCAGCGCCGCATTCTGTCGGTGCCTGGCGTGCCCGATCGCCAGTACTCCAACCTCAAGGCCGGCGCGCCGGGCATGGTCTACTTCCTGGAGGCCGGCGCCGCGGCGGCCGGCGGGGGCGGCCGGGGTGGCGCCGGCGGCGGATCGACGCTGCACCGGTACTCGCTGCGCGATAAGCGTGAGATCACCTTCCTGAACGGCGTCGCCGACTACGACGTGAGCCTCGACGGCCACAAGCTGCTATATCGTGGCGGCGGTGGTGGCGGGGGACGTGGTGGACGCGGCGGCGCCGCGGGCGGAAACGGCGGCCCGCAGCTCTTCATCGTGGACGCCGACCGCAATCCGCCGCAGGCGGGGGCCGGGCGCATCGCGTCGGACCTGCGCGCCTACGTGGATCCGAAGGCGGAGTTCAAGCAGATCTTCAACGAGGCGTGGCGCAACCAGCGCGACTACCTCTATGTGACGAACGAGCACGGCGCCGACTGGCCGAAGGTGAAGCAGATGTATTCGGCGCTGCTGCCCTACGTGAATCACCGCGCCGATCTGAACTATCTCGTCGACCAGATGGGCGCCGAGATCTCGATCGGCCACTCGTACGTGCGCGGCGGCGACATGCCCGACGTGCCGGCGGCGGTGCCCGGCGGCCTGCTCGGCGCCGACTTCGCGATCGAGAACGGGCGGTACCGGATCACCAAGATCTACGACGACGAGGAGTGGAATCCCGACCTGCGCGCGCCGCTCGCGGCGCCCGGCGTGGACGTGCGTGTGGGGGACTACATCATCGCCATCAACGGCCAGGATCTGAGAGTCCCGGACAACATCTACCGGCTGCTCGACGGCACGGCGAACAAGCAGGTGAGCCTGACCGTGAACACCACCCCGACGGCCGACGGCGCGCGGCACGTGACCGTGGTGCCCGTGGCGAACGAGCAGACGCTGCGCACGCGCGCCTGGATCGAGCACTCGCGGCACGTGGTCGATTCGCTGTCGAACGGCCAGCTCGCGTACGTCTACCTGCCGAACACCGGCGGCCCGGGGTACCAGAGCTTCAACCGTTACTACTTTGCTCAACAGGATCGCAAGGGCGCGGTCATCGACGAGCGGTACAACGGCGGCGGCCAGGCGGCGGACTACATCATCGACGTGCTGCAGCGCGACTTCGACGGCTACTTCAACAACACGGCCGGCGACCGCGTGCCGTTCACCAGTCCCGCGGCCGGCATCTGGGGCCCGAAGGTGATGATCATCAACGAGATGGCCGGATCGGGCGGCGATCTCATGCCGTACATGTTCCACTACCGCAAGCTCGGCACGCTCGTGGGCAAGCGAACGTGGGGCGGTCTGGTGCACACCGCAGACACGCCGCCGTTCGTGGACGGTGGCTCGGCGATCGCGCCGCGCGGCGGCTTCTTCGCGCGCGACGGCAAGTGGGCGGTGGAGAACGAAGGGCAGGCGCCGGACGTCGATGTGGAGAACACGCCCAAGGAAGTCATCGCCGGGCATGATCCGCAGCTCGAGCGCGCGGTGGCCGAAGCGCTCAAGCAATTGAAGGAGCATCCGGTGGAGCGGATGATGAAGGAGCCGCCGCCCCCCATCTGGGGCAAGCGGGTGAAGCCGCCGGCGCACTGAAAATCGGCCCAGCGGAACGCGACGCGCCGGCTCGACGAATTCTCGTTGAGCCGGCGCGTTCCCATTCGGCGGCTATTTTCCGCAATGGCCCTCACCGCCACGATCCACAACTTCGACATCCAGCTCTCCGACGTGGACCGCCACGTCTACGAGACGCTGGCGCTGCGCGTGGCGCGGCATCCGTCGGAGACCGAGGAGTATCTGGCGACGCGGGTGCTCGCGTACTGCCTGGAGTACGAGCCCGGCATCGCCTTCGGTAAGGGGCTCGCCGAGCCCGACGAGCCGGCGATCACCGTGCGTGACATGACGGGCGCGCTCCGCGCCTGGATCGAGATCGGCTCACCGGACGCCGAGCGACTGCACAAGGCGAGCAAGGCCTCGCCGCGCGTGGTGGTGTACGCGCACAAGGGCGGCGCCGCGCTCGTTCGTCAGCTTGCCGGCGCGCGGATTCACCGCGCCGAGACCGTGGAAATCCGCTCGGTGAGCCCCACGGTGCTCGGTGCGCTCGTCGAGGGCCTGGATCGACGGACTCGTTTCGAGCTCGCCGTCACCGAGTCGCACCTGTACCTGACCATCGCCGGCGCGACCGTGGACGGCGCCGTCGAGCGGCATCAGTTGGAGCCGAGCGAGCGGTGATCGGACGGCGGCCGGGCGGCTGAGCCGCGCCGGCGCTGGGCAACCACCGGCCCGATTTCAGTGTCTCACGCGCATGGACACCTTCCTCCAGGACCTCCGTTACGCCGCCCGCAAGCTGCTTCACGCGCCGGGCTTCACGATCGTCGCCGTCGCCACCCTGGCGCTCGCCATCGGCGCCACCACCGCCGTCTACAGCATCGTGGACGGCGTGATTCTCGAGCCGTTGCCGTTCCGGTCCCCCGAGCGGCTCGTCCGCCTGGAGTCCACGGGACGCGACGGCAAGCCGTTTCCGCTGTCCCCGGCCGACTTCCTCGACTACGGCAATCAGACGACGAGCTTCGCCGGCCTCGCCCAGTTCGGCGTGGGGAGCGCCAACTTCGCCGCGAACGGCAGCGGCGAACCGTCCCGGCTCGACCGAGCCAACGTGGGTCCGACCTTCTTCGACGTGCTCGGCGTGCGGCCGGTGCTCGGTCGCTTCTTCGCGCCCAACGAGGGCGGGCCGGGAACGGCGAACGTCGTCGTGATCTCGGACAAGCTGTGGCACTCGCGTTTCGGCGATGATCGCGCGGTGCTCGGCAAGTCGATCATGCTCGACGAGCGCCAGTTCACGATCATCGGCGTGGCGTCGAGCACGGTGGATTACCCGCAGCCGGTGGACATCTGGACGCCGCGCCTCATCACGCCGTCCGCCGATCCGAGCGCGCGCGGCGCACACCAGTTCTTCGCCGTCGCTCGACTGAAGGACGGCGTGACGGTGGAGCGCGCGCGCGCCGACGTCGCCGCGCTCGCCCGCCGGCTCGGCGAGCAATATCCGAACCTCGACCAGGAGTTCGGCGCGACCGTGAATCCGCTCCAGGAGCAGATGGTCGGCAACCTGCGTCCCACACTGTTCGCGATCCTCGGCGCGGTGGGGTTCGTGCTCCTCATCGCGTGCGCCAACGTGGCCAACCTGCTGCTCGTCCGCGCGGCGTCGCGGTCATCGGAGATGGCGGTGCGCACCGCGCTTGGCGCGCCACGCGGGCGGATCCTCCGACAACTGCTGACCGAGAGTCTGCTTCTCGTGGTCGCGGGCGCGGCGGTCGGCGTGGCGGGAGCGGTGTGGCTGGTGAACGCCATCGTCGCCATGGGACCGCGCCTGCTTCCGCGACTGCAGGACGTATCGGTCAACGGTCGCGTGCTCGGGGTCTCGGCGGCGGTCTCGATCGTCACTGGAATCGTGTTCGGGTTGGTGCCGGCGCTGCACGCGGT
>Ga0316628_100005428_pt1 | contig 10231 bp, 8 predicted proteins | sample OWC_Aug_M2_C1_D5_FD_207648 | JGI IMG/M metagenome (GOLD analysis project Ga0316628, IMG submission 207648) | Wetland soil microbial communities from Old Woman Creek delta, Ohio, United States - OWC_Aug_M2_C1_D5_C | ecosystem: Environmental > Terrestrial > Soil > Wetlands | place: USA: Ohio... | reverse complement strand
GTTCTTCCGGCTGGCGCCGGGGCGCGAGGTGCGGCTGCGATACGGCTACTTCATCACCTGCACGGACGTCGTGAAGAACAGCGCCGGCGATGTCGTGGAACTGCGCTGCACGTACGATCCGGCCACGCGGGGCGGCGATTCGCCCGACGGGCGCAAGGTGCAGGGCACGATCCACTGGGTGTCGGCCGCGCGCGCGCTCGACTGCGAGCTGCGGCTCTACGACAAGCTGTTCACCGTGCCGGATCCCGACGAGGTGGAAGAAGGCAAGGACTTTCTGAGCGTCGTGAATCCGGACTCGCTGGTCGTGGTGCGCGGGGCCAAAGTGGAGCCCAGTGTGGGGAACGATCCGGCGGGCAGCCGGTATCAATTCGAGCGCATCGCCTATTTCGCCAGCGACACCGGAAACTCCACACCGGGCGCGCTGGTCTTCAACCGAACGGTCACCCTGCGCGACACCTGGGCGAAGATCAAGGACAAGCGCTGACCCGGCGCCCGCGCGGGTGAGACGCTTGTCGCGGCGCGCGGCGCCGGTTCGTGATACGATCCGCGGGAGCTCAACCACGGGATGACATCATGATCGCTCGCACCCTCGGGATCCTCGCCGCCGTCGCGCTGGCCGCCGCGCTGGCCGCCGCTCCGGCCGCCGCGCAACACGACATGGCGGCCCACCACGCCGCCACCGGGCCGCTCCCCACCGCGCCGGGGCAGGCGGCCTTCGCCACGATCGCCGAGGTGGTGGCGATCCTCAAGGCCGACTCCACCACCGACTGGTCCAAGGTGAATCTGGATGCGCTGCGGCAGCACCTCATCGACATGGACGAGGTGGTGATGCGCGCGTCGGTCGCGAAGCGCGACGTCCCGGGCGGCATGCAAGCCACCGTGACGGGCACCGGCCGCACGGTGGACGCGATCCGCCGCATGCTGTCGAGCCACGCGATGGCGCTGGAGGACGAGGGTATGTATCACGCCACGGCCGAGCGCGTGGCCAATGGCATGCGCCTCACGGTGACGGCACCGGACACGACCGACGCCAGGGTGGTCGCGATGATTCGCGGCCTCGGGTTCGCCGGGATTCTCACGGAAGGCGACCACCACGCGCGCCACCACCTGGCCATCGCGCGCGGCGACGCCCACGCGCACGAGCGGTAGGCTGGCGGAGCCGTCCGTTTGCGCGTTGCCGGGGCGCGGCGACGGCCGGCGTGACAGGGGGGCGCGTCGGATCGTCTGACGAGTATCATGAGAACTCTCCGATCACTCCGACTTCGCGGCGCGGCGGCGCTCGCGCTCGGGTTCGTCGTCGCGACATCCATCGCGGCCGCGCCGGCGCGCCGGGCGGCCCGCCCGCCGGCGCAGGCCCCGGCGAAGCACATGCTGTTTCGCGTCCGCGGCGCGAGCGGCGCCACGGTCTTCCTCCTCGGCTCCGTTCACCTGCTCACGCCCGAGGCCGGACAGCTCCCGCCCGTGGTGGACTCGGCGTTCGCGCGGGCCAAGAGCGTGACGTTCGAGACGAGCCTCGACTCGCTCCAGATGCGCGCGACCGAGCTGTTGGCGCTCGCGCGCAACGCCAGCGGCGTCACGCTGCGATCGGCGCTCACGCCGCCGGGCGCGGCGAAAGCCGATTCGATTCTCAAGGGCTACGGTCTCTCGCTCGATCAGCTCGGGCAGTTCAAGCCGTGGTTCGTCTCGCTGCTCATGACGCAGGTCGTGATGCGAAAGGCGGGGTTTCAGGCGCAGTACGGTGTGGACGCGCAGCTCAACGCGCGGGCGCACGCGGCGAACAAGCCGGTCGGAGAGCTCGAGCCGGTCGACTTTCAACTGCACCTGTTCGACTCGCTGACGCCGGCCGAGCAGGAGCAGATGCTGGTCGCGGGCTCGCCGCCCGATTCGTCGGCGGCGCACATGGTCCAGATCAAGGACGCGTGGCTGACCGGCAACGTGGCCGCGCTCGACAGCACGCTCAACAAGTCGTTGAGCGAGGCGCCGGGGCTGTTCGCCAAGCTCGTCGTGGAGCGGAACGAGCGTTGGGTTCCCCAGATCGAGGCGATGCTCGCCGGAAAGGACGACGCGCTCGTGGTCGTGGGCGCGGCGCACCTCGTGGGCAAGCATGGAGTGGTGGAGCTGCTCCGGGCCAAGGGCTACACCGTCGATCAGCTCTGACCTAGTCGCGTTCGGCGGCCGCGAGTAGTATCTCGCGTGCTTCCACTCATCGGAATCGTCATCGTCGTCGCCGGGTTCGCCCTGCGATTCAATCCGCTCGCGGTGGTCGTCGCCGCGGCGATCGCCACCGGTCTGGCCGCCGGGCACGCGTTCACCGACGTCGTGTCGGCCTTCGGCAAGGCGTTCATCGAGAGCCGGTCGGTGGCGGTGGTCTGGCTCGCGCTGCCGGTCATCGGCCTGCTCGAGCGCGCCGGGCTCAAGGAGCAGGCGCGGGCCGTGATTTCGCGCATCGGCGTCGCCACGACGGGCCGGATCCTGCTCGCCTATCTCTCGATCCGCCAGATCACGGCGGCGCTCGGGCTCACATCGCTCGGCGGGCATCCGCAGATGGTCCGCCCGCTCATCGCGCCCATGGCGGAGGGGGCCGCCGAAGCGCGGAGCGCCCCCAGGGAGCTCGACGACCACACACGCTATCGCATTCGGGCGCACGCCGCGGCGGCGGACAACGTCGGGGTCTTCTTCGGTGAGGACATCTTCGTCGCGATCGGGTCGATCCTGCTCATCCGCGGCTTCCTCGATCAGAACGGGATCCACGTGGAGCCGACGAGCCTCGCGGTGTGGGCGGTGCCGACGGCGGTGTGCGCGTTCGTGATCCATGGGGCGCGGCTCCTCATGCTCGATCGCTCGCTCGCGCGGCGGACGCGCGCCGAATGATCTCGCTCGAATTCGTCTACGCGCTCATGGGCATCATGATGGCCGGCGTCGCCATCGTGAACCTGCGCGACCGGGCGAGCGCCAAGCGGTACAACAACGCCGCGTTCTGGGGCCTGTACGCCACGATGTTCCTGTTCGGCTCGCGTCTGCCGCACTTCGTGAGCGGCGTGCTCGTGATCGCGATGGTCGTCGTGCTCGTGGTGGGCAAGCTCGGCGGGCCGCCCGCCGAGGTGACGAGCCGCGAGGAGCGTGAGCGGAGCGCGGCGCGGTGGGGGAGCCGGCTCTTCGTGCCGGCGCTCGCGATCGCCGGCGTGACGTTGCTCGGCACGTTCACGCTCAAGAACGCGCGGGTGAACGGCGTCGCGCTGGTGGATCCCGCGCAGGTCACGCTCGTCGCGCTCGCGCTATCGACGATCGTGGCGCTCGCCCTGGGCATGGCCATGCTGCGGTCGCCACTCGCCGCGCCGATCGTGGAGGCGCGACGATTGATGGACGCGGTGGGCTGGGCGGCCGTGCTCCCGCAGGCGCTCGCCGCGCTGGGCGCGATATTCGCCCTGGCGGGTGTCGGCCCGATCGTGGCCGGGCTGGTGCAACGCTGGATTCCGCTCGACACGCCCTTCGCGGCGGTCGCCGCCTACACGCTGGGGATGGCCCTGTTCACGGGCATCATGGGCAATGCGTTCGCGGCGTTTCCCGTGATGACCGCGGGGATAGGCCTGCCGCTCGTCGTGCACCGCTTCGGCGGCAACGTGGCGGTGATGGCGGCGGTGGGCATGCTGTCGGGCTTCTGCGGAACCCTGACCACGCCGATGGCCGCGAACTTCAACATCGTGCCGGTGGCGCTGCTCGAGATCCCCGACGAGTACGCGGTGATCAAGGCGCAGCTGCCGACGGCGGTGCTGCTGCTCGCGGCGAACACCGCGATCATGTACCTCTTCGTCTACCGCCGATGACCGAGACCCTGACCGCCGCGCGAGCGTCGAGATTCGCGTCGCTCGTGCTCTCGCACGTCACGCGAGAGTATCCCAACAAGCTGGATCACGTGCTCAATGGTCCGGACGATCTCCGGGCGCCGCGCCGTCTGCACCCGCTCTTCTTCGGCAGCTTCGACTGGCACTCCAACGTGCACGGCTACTGGCTGCTCGCGACGGTGTACCGGCGCTTCCCCGAGCTGGGCGAGGAGCGCGAGCAGATCCGAACGTTGTTCGACACGCAGATCACCGAGCGGAACGTGGAGGCGGAGCTGGCGTACCTGCGGCAACCGTCGCGCGGCACGTTCGAGCGGCCGTACGGGTGGGCGTGGCTCCTCATGCTCGCCGCGGAGCTCGCGCGCCACGACACGAACGAGGGGCTCGTCTGGTCGCGCACGCTCCGTCCGCTCGACGAGGAGTTCGCGCGGCGGTTCCGGGAGTTCCTGCCCAGGGCGATCTACCCGATCCGCGTCGGCACGCACTTCAACACCGCGTTCGCCCTCTCGCTGGCGATCGAGTACGCCGACACGGTGCACGATCTGGTGTTCGGCGATCTGCTCCGCGGAAAGGCGACGGCGTGGTATGGTGAGGACGCCGACTGCCAGGCGTGGGAGCCGAGCCTGGACGATTTTCTCTCGTCGGCCCTCGTGGAGGCCGAGTGCATGCGCCGCGTGCTGGATCCGGCGCCGTGGGCGGAGTGGATGCAGCGGTTCCTGCCGTTCATCGCGGCGAAGGACCCGGCCACGCTGTTCACGCCGGTGTCGGTGAGCGATCGAAGCGACGGGAAGATCGCGCACCTCGACGGGCTCAACCTGAGCCGCGCCTGGTGTTGGCGCTCGATCGGGTCGCACTGGGGCGACGACGACCCGCGTCGCGCGCTCGCGCGCGATGCGGCGGATCGGCATCTGGCGGCCAGCCTGCCGCACGTCGCGGGTGATTACGCCGGGGAGCACTGGCTGGCGACGTTCGCGACGCTGGCCCTGCTTGCTGGCTGACGGTTGGATGGCGCCGAGCCGCTTCGCTTCCTCAGGGATGTATTCCTTTGCGATAAGGCGCGGCTCAGAGCTCGCGGCTGCAGGGTCGAAGCTACAGGCTGGAGCTCGCCTTACACATCGCGATTTCCGGTCTGCATCGACTCAGCGTCGTCGTTCCGCGTCAAATCTCTGAATCGCCTCGACCAGCGGCCCGACGTCGTAGCGCACGGGATCCGTCGCCGGTAATCCGGTGTCCTCGGCGGCGCGCGCGATGGCGGCACGCGCGTCGGCGTCACTCAGGTCCGACGTGTTCAGCGACACGCCGATCGTGCGCGCCGGGCGAAGCGGAGCGGCAATGTCTTCGTGGAGCCGGATCACGTCGCGGAGGGGCGGAATCGGCAGCCACTCGTTGTGGCGAAACGTGCGGCGCGACGGTTGGTGGCAGGCGATGAGCGCGTGCGGCAGGCTCCCGTGCAGCAGGCCGAGCGAGACACCCGAGTAGCCGGGGTGCAAGATGGAGCCCTGTCCCTCGACCAACACGATGTCGGCGTTGGCGGCGGCACGGAGGGTCACGTCTTCGGCCGCCCCGGCGATGAAGTCGGCGACGACCGCGTCCACGCAAACGCCCCACCCCTCGATGAAGATGCCGGTCTGGCCCGTCGGTGCGAACGCGGCTCGGCGACCGCGCGCGCGGAGCGCCGACTGAAGCTGGAGCATCACGGTCATCTTGCCGATGTTCGCGTCGGTGCCGACGGCCAGCACCACGGTCGCGTCCGCATGCCGCACGCGCCCGGTGCCGACGGGCAGGTCGGTCGGCGCCCGGCGGACGTCGTGGAGTGTCACGCCTCGCGAGCGTGCCAGCGACGCGAGCGCTGGATCGTCGCCCACGAACACGTGCAGCCCATTCCAGATGTCGAGGCCACGGTCGATCGATTCGTGAATGGCCGTCAATAGAATTGGCGGCAACCCGCGGCCGTGCATCGCGATGCCGACCAGCAACGCGTCGGCGCCGAGGGCAATGCCATCGTCGAGCGAGCCCACGACGGGAATGTCGCCGCCGAAACCGAGGACGTCCGACACGCGCTGGCCGGCGTGCCGGCTGTCGAGCACGGCAGCCACGTGGTCTGCCGAATAGCGAATGACTGAATGGCCCGTCTTGGCGGCGGGGGTGCCGAGCTGGCCTTCGACGTAGACGAGATAGCGGGGCATGCGCGAAACCAACACAGCCGCGCTCGCTCACGTAACCCCTGTGCACCCGTGTACACCGCGCGCCGGCGCGGATCGCTCATGGGCGTCGAGCGCACCACGGCCGCTTGTCCGCTCGCCGTCCCGTCGCCCGTTCGGTACCTTGTCCGGCGGACACCATCGTCTCGAGGATTTCATGTCGCTCACGCGTCGCGCCGCGCTCGCGGCCACACTCCTTGTTCCCGTCTCGCTCCTCGCCCAGTCGTCGGCGCGCTCGGCGGCGTCGTCGATCAAAGTGGGCCCGCCGCGTGGGACCGTGATCGTCGTGGGCGGCGGCGCCATGGGACCGGAGATCTACTCGCGGTTCATCCAGGCCGCCGGCGGCCCCGACGCGCTGATCATCGACGTGCCCACGGCCGGCGGCGACAGCGTCTACACCCAGGACGCGCCCGGCACCCGGGGCTGGAAACAGGCGGGGGCGAAGAACATCTACGTGCTGCACACCACGGATCGCACGCTCGCCGACGCCGACAGCTTCTCGGCGATCGTCGCCAAGGCGGGCGGCGTCTGGTTCGAGGGTGGGCGCCAGTTCCATCTCGTGGATTCGTACGCCGGCACGAAGACCGAGCAGGCGTTTCACGACGTGCTCGCGCGCGGCGGCGTGGTGGGCGGTTCGTCGGCGGGCGCGTCGATCCTCGGCAGCTTCCTCGTTCGGGGCGCGCCGTCGAACAACAACTTCATCATGGACTGGCCGGGCTACGAGAAGGGGTTCGGCTTTCTGCGGAACGTGGGCATCGACCAGCACGTGGTCGCGCGCGAGCGGCTGCCCGATCTCGCTGATTCCATCATGCCGAAGTTTCCCGCTCTGCTCGGCATCTCCGAGGACGAGGGCACCGCGTGGGTTGTGACCGGGGACACGGCGACGATCATCGGGCGCGACAAAGCGTTCGTCTACGGCGGGAAGGACGCGACCGATCCGGGAATGCCGTTCCTCACGCTGCATCCTGGCGACCGGTACAACCTCGCGACGCGGCACGTGATGCATCGCGTGGCCGCCAGCTCGCCGGTGAGCGCCACGCTCATCGACTCGATGTTCCGGAAGTACTCCAATCCCTCGTCGGGAGGGGCCACGGTGCTCGTCGCGGAGAATGGCGCGGTGTTCGTGGACAGGTCGTTCGGCATCGCGGCGCAGCCGAGGTACATGCCGACGACGACCGTGCCGCAGTTCAGCGTGGGAGCAATCACGGACGTGTTCACCGCGCTGTGCTCGCAGTTGCCCGCGCCGCCGGCCGGCCGGGGACGAGGACGCGGCGCGCCGGGCGCCGACACCGCCGCCGGTGTTCGCCCGGCCGGCCGTGGGCGCGGCGCGGCCCCCGGCACGGCGTTCCAGCAATGCGTTCAGCGTCAGGTCTCGACGCCCATCGGCATGCACAAGACCGTGGCGAACGCCGACGGCGCGGTGGAGTCGAGCGTGGACGAGCTGTACCGGCTCGCGCTGGGACTCGAGAATCCGCGCACCTACGCCGGGAACAGCCAGGCACCAGTCACCGTGGACTACACGAAGGGGTGGCAGTCGGACACGTATCGCGGCATGACGCGCTGGAGCGCGTTCGGCGCCCCGGGCGGCAAGCGCAGCGCATTCGTTCGCATTCCCGATCGTCGCGCGACGATCATCATTCTCACCCGCGACGACTCGGCGGACGCCAGAGCCATGGCCGACCGCATCAGCGACCGTCTGCTTTCCGCGAGGAGGTAGACGCTCGGCGGCATGCCGGACCGACGCCTTCGAGACCGTGTGTTGCGGCGCGCCGCCGTGTTTGGGCCCGCGGGGATCGTCCTCCTCGCGGGTCTGCTGTCCTACGCCGCGCTGCAACGGGGTGTTCGCACGCGCGACTTGGTGCTGCATACGCGAAGCGTGCTCGACGCGTCGGCGCGGCTGCTCACGGCCCTCCTCGACGCCGAGACGGCTCGGCGCGGATTTCTGATCACGAACGACTCGGCGGTCCTCGCGCCCGCGCGGGACGCGTTCGCCCGGGCGGACAGCATGCTCGACCGGCTGCGCGGTCTCACGCGCGACAACCCGGCGCAGGCACGCCGGGTCGACGTGCTGGCCGCGCGCGCGCACGCGCGGCTGGACGTGATCGATTCCACCATTCGCATCGCCTCGATCGGCCGGAGCAACGAGGTGGCGAGAGGGACCGCCGCCGGGCTGGGGCGCGGCCGCATGACCGACGTGCGCCAGCTCGTGGACAGCCTGGAGGCCGAGGAGGAGCTGCTGCTGGCGCAACGGGAACGGGAAGAGGCCCGCGCCACCCTCCTGACGTCGGTGCTCCTCATTGGCGGCACGATCGGCGCCGGCCTGCTGGCGTTCGGCGTGAGCCGAAGCATGGACCGCGCGCTGCACGCGAGGCGCGCGGCGCTCGAGGCGGCGGCGTCGGCCAACCAACGGCTGAAGGAACAGGCGCACGAGCTGGCGGCGCAGACCGACGCCGCGCGGGCGGCGGCACTCGAGGCGGAGCATGCGTCCGAACACGTGCAGGCGGCGCTCATCGCCGCGGAGGAATCGGAGCGCCGGGCGTCGCGTCTCCAGGCGGCGACCGAGGCATTCGGCGGCGCGCTGTCGCTCGACGACGTGGCGAACCTCATCGTCGATCAGGCGCTTGTCGCGCTCAACGCGCACTCCGGCATCCTCGCGGCGCTGGAGCCGAATGGCGAGCTTCGGTACCTCGCCGTGCGCGACGTGAGCGAAACGGCGCCCGGCCGCGCGATCAGCGTGGAGCGCAACCAGCCGCTGTGCGCCGCGGTCCGCACCGGCAAACCGGTGCTCGCGGGCACGGCCGCCGAGATCGGCGAATGCTTTCCCGAAGTCGTTCCGACACACCGCGCGGACGGCATCGAGGCGGTGGCCGCGTTTCCGATCGAGAATCAGGGGCGGGTGATCGGCGGCCTGCTCGTGCGGTTCGAGCGGTCCCGGTCGCTGTCGGACAGCGACGTCGCGTTCATGGCCGCCATGTCGCGAATCGCGGCCGAGTCACTCGAGCGCGCGCGGCTCTTCGAGGCGGAGCGCACCGCGCGAACGGCCGCCGAAGCGGCGAACCGGGCCAAGGCGGCGTTTCTCGCGTCGATGAGCCACGAGCTTCGCACGCCGCTGCAAGCCGCGCTCGGATTCGCGCAGCTCGTGCGATCGGGGTTGTACGGCCCCGTGACGCAGGAGCAGGAGGACGTGCTGGCCCGCATCGAGCGCAGTCAGTCCCACCTCGGTCGTCTGATCGACGACATTCTCGACTTCGCGCGTCTGGAGGCGGGCCACGTTCGCATGCACGTCGAGACCGTGTCGCTCGCCGAGGCGATCGGCCAGCTCGCGCCGCTCGTCGAGACCCAGGCCGCCAAGAAGCGCCTGCAGTTGGCGCTTCGCCCGCCGGCCGAGCCGATCGTCGTGACCGCGGACCGCGACCGGCTGCAGCAGATTCTGGTGAACCTGGTCGGCAACGCGATCAAATTCACGCCGGAGGGCGGCGCGATCCACGTGAACGCGTCGCGCTCGGGCCAGCGCGCGTTGATTCAGGTGCGCGACACGGGGGCAGGCATTCCCGCGGACCGGCTCCAAGCGATCTTCGAGCCGTTCGTACAGGTGGACGACAGACACACGCGCGCGCACTCCGGTGTGGGACTGGGGCTCGCGATCAGCCGCGATCTGGCGACGGCGATGGGCGGCGAGATCGCGGTGGAGAGCGAGCTCGGCGCCGGCTCGACGTTTTCGGTGATCCTGCCGGTGGCGGCGGGATAGAGAACGGCCTCGGCTGACGGCTGACGGCTGACGGCTGACTATCGCAAGGTCGACGTGTGGAAACTCGGCTGCGCGATCGCCAATCGCGTTGACGCCGTGTGTCCGCCGCTGCCACGACGAGCCAGGCCACGCTGGGCGATCAGATGATTCGCGCCGCGGAGTCGGTTCCACTGAACATCGCCGAGGGCCGCGGTGTCAACTCGGATCGTCAGCGGATCCCCGCACGTGCGCATTGCGCTGGGTTCGGCGAATGAGCTCGAAGACGGCCTGGAGCGCCTGAACCGTCACGCCCGAGGGACCGCGGCGATTCCGATCTCGACACTCCGTCGCCGCGGTCCGTCTGCCGCCCGCCGCCCACCGGGGCGGCGGGCCGGGGCGGGCGGCCGGGGGGCGGGCCGGCGGCGCCGCCGCCCGGCGGGGCGCGCCGCCGCGCGGCCGGGCCG
>Ga0316628_100005427_pt1 | contig 10231 bp, 5 predicted proteins | sample OWC_Aug_M2_C1_D5_FD_207648 | JGI IMG/M metagenome (GOLD analysis project Ga0316628, IMG submission 207648) | Wetland soil microbial communities from Old Woman Creek delta, Ohio, United States - OWC_Aug_M2_C1_D5_C | ecosystem: Environmental > Terrestrial > Soil > Wetlands | place: USA: Ohio... | reverse complement strand
TCCTCCACGTTAAGCCGGGTCCGCAACGGGTAATCCGGTGAGGAGGCTTCCTGCAGAGGGTAATGGCCCGGGATTCTTCCATCCTCCGCTCTCCGGCCCTGAGGACACCAACCCCCGCAGGGAATGCCTATCTCCAGGGCTACGTCCAGCGCCGCCCGGTCTACCCCGGTCTGCCCGCCGGAGATGATTTTTTCCACTAAATTTTTCATGGCCAGGGAGTTGTCCAAAGCAAAGACTATTGATCCGCAGATTACGCAGATTTCGCAGAAAGCATAGAAATGTAATAGCAACGAATAGGAACCATTTTAAAATCCTCAAAACCCGAATAAGCTTTCCCCTGAGTTCGGATTTTGCCCTTTACAGTCATTCCCGCGGAGGCGGGAATCCAGTCTGTTCAATACCTTCTGGACTCCCGCTTTCGCGGAAGTGAAGGAGTTTTGGAGTTTTTCCGCATCCTGCCAATGCCTCATCCGCGTTTATCCGCGTCCCAAAAGAGTTCAGAGTTTTGAGTTCGGAGTCAAAGGCGATAAAAGCCCCTTATTAATTTTAGGCATTTTTTGCTTGCTGCCTTCTCCTAGCATATTTTCAGGTCTTTAACAAAAGATTTTTCCCCCCTCGCCGCCAAAGCCTCCGAAAACCTTGATTATTCTAATCTTTTTGAGGATAATAGGACATTATTGAGGTTCCTTGCAAATCTTTTGCCTGCCGATCCAGGCTGATAAAAAGGAGGCGGAGATGGTCATTCCCTTAACTCCGGTTCGTTTCTTCGAGTACGTGGAGAAAATTTTCGGAGATAAAGAAGGGGTCGTATGCGAAGGGGAACGGTTTACCTACGGGGAATTCTGCCGTCGCACGAGGAAAATCAGCAGCGCTCTCTCGGAGATCGGAGTTCAGAAAGGGGACCGGGTGGCTTACCTGGGATATAACTGCCACCGTCTCCTGGAATTGTTTTACGCCCCCCCGATCATGGGGGCCATCCTGGAGCCGCTGAACATCCGGCTGGCGGCCAGGGACTTCGAATACATTATCAATGAATCGACGCCCGGGGTGCTGTTCCTGGATAAGGACTTTATCCCGGTTATCGACTCCATTCGGGCAAAGATTCCTTCGGTGAAACATTTCTTCGCCCTGGAAAAGAGCCCTGGCCTGCCGGGTTGGATTCAGGGGAATTACGAGGAGCTCCTCCAGGGCGCTTCGGCCGAGCGGATTTACCCCCTGGGCGAATATCCCTTCCATGAGGACGACCCGGCGGAGATCTTTTACACCAGCGGGACGACCGGAAACCCCAAGGGGGTGATGATGACCCACCGCAACCTCTACCTCCACGCCTTATGCGCCATGTCCATGATGACGGTACGGGAGACGGATATCCAAATTCATCTCATTCCCCTCTTCCACGTGAACGGCTGGGGAACTCCCCATTACCTCCTGGCCAAGGGCGGCAAGCACGTGATGGTCAAGCGCTTCGACCCCGTGAGAACCCTGGAGGTCCTGGAAAAAGAAAGAGTGACCCGAGCCTTTGTCATCCCCACCATGGTGAATTCCATGCTGGCGGTTCCCAACTTCAAATCCTTCAACCTCTCCAGCATGAAAGAAATCCTCATCGGGGGCGCGCCGCCGCCGAGGGGAATGTCCGAGCGGGTGGAAGCAGCCTTCCGCTGTATCGCCCACAGCGGCTTCGGGATGACCGAAACCTGCCCGTTGATTGTTCTTCCCGAGCTGTCCGAAGACCTCGATCCGGAAGAATATCGGCACCGCCGCCACGATACCTGGGGGAGGCCGCTCCCGGGAGTGGAATTCCGGCTGGTGGACACAAACGGGAAAGACCTCCCCTGGGATGGGAAGAGTGTGGGAGAGCTCCTGGTGCGGGGCGACATGGTCATGAAAGGGTATTATCGCCAACCCGAAGAGACGGCCAGGACCCTCGAGGGCGGCTGGTACCACACGGGCGACCTCTGCGCCCTGGAGCCGGACGGGCAGCTTATCGTCAAGGACCGGAAGAAAGACATCATCATCAGCGGGGGAGAGAACATCTCCTCCCTGGAAATCGAGCAGGTCCTTTACGGCCATCCGGCGGTGCTGGAGTGCGCCGTCATCGGCAGGAATGACGAAAAGTGGGGAGAGGTCCCGCTGGCCTTCGTTGTCTTGCGGGAAGGATACCAGGTGACGCCGGAAGAGTTCATCCAGTACGCCCGGGAGAACATGGCCCACTTCAAGGCGCCCCGGGAAGTGAAAATTCTCAAGGAGTTTCCGAAGGGAGGAACGGGAAAGATCTTGAAGTCAGTGTTGAGGGATAAGTACAGGAACATATAAAAAAGTTCGGAGTTCGGAGTTGGGAGTTCGGAGTAAAGGATTTTGTCTGCATTGATTTAGCTGGCCTCTTTCTACGAACTCCAAACTCAGAATACTCCAGGCACTCTAGGCACTCCGAAATCTAGGCACTTAAGGAGGAGATTTTGTCCAGGAACGTTGTCGATGTTTTGCAGGAAAGAGGGTTCATCGAGCAGATCACCGATACCGGTCTGCGGGAAGCGGCTTCCACTCAAACCCTGAAATGCTATGTAGGCTTCGATCCGACCGCGCGTTCCCTTCACCTGGGGCACGTCATCCCGGTCATGGGATTGGCTCATTTCCAGCGAAACGGGCACATCCCCATCGCCCTGGTGGGCGGGGGAACGGGGATGATCGGGGATCCCAGCGGGAAGACGGTGGAGCGGCAACTCCTGTCCAAGGAGGATGTGGAAGCCAATGCCCGGCGCCTGAAAGCCCAGCTTTCCCGGTTTTTCAGCTTTGAAGGCCCTCAGGCGGCCCTCCTGCTGAACAACGCCGAATGGCTCCTGAACCTCAATCTGGTCGATTTCCTGCGCGATATCGGCAAACACTTTTCCATCAATGCCATGATCGCCAAGGAGTCGGTCCGCTGGCGTCTCGAAGAGCGGGGGCAGGGGATCTCCTTCACCGAGTTCAGTTACATGCTTCTGCAGGCCTATGACTTCTACCACCTTTATGAGCATCAGGGCTGCGCGGTCCAGGCGGGCGGGAAAGACCAGTGGGGAAACATCACCGCGGGGATCGACCTGATCCGCCGGATGAGCGGAGGGAGCGCCCACGGGCTCACCTTTCCGCTCCTGACGACGGCATCCGGGGTTAAAATCGGAAAGACCGAAGGCGCGTCCGGAAGCGAGATGGTCTGGCTCGACCCGGAGATGACCTCTCCTTACCGCATGTACCAGTACTGGATCAATACCGACGACCGGGACGTGATCAAGTTCCTCAGGCTCTTCACCTTCCTGGAAATCTCCCGGATCGCGGAGCTGGAGGATTCGCTGAAAAAGGACCCCGGCAAGAGGGAGGCCCACCGCCAGCTGGCCTTTGAGTTCACCAGGGTGGCTCACGGGGAGGAAGCGGGGCGGGCCGCGCAGGAGGCTTCGGAAGTTCTCTTCGGGAGCGAAGTTCAGGCCCTCTCCCGGGAGGTTTTTGCCGCTCTGGCCGGGGAGGTGCCGGCGACAAAGATCGCCAAGGGGCGGATCCAGAAAGGGGTCTCCCTGGCGGACCTTCTGGTGGAAACCAACCTGGTCAAATCCAAAAGGGCGGCCCGGGACCTCATTGGTCAGGGAGGCGCCTACGTGAATAACAAGACGTGGAAGGAACTTGAAGGCAAGGTGGGGTCCGAACAGGCCTTATCGGGGCGTGGGGTTCTCCTTCGGGCGGGCAAGAAGAACTATCACCTTTTAATCATTGAATAGTTCCTCGTTCCCTGTTGCTCGTTGCCGGTTATTCCATCCTAATCCGGGCGAGCCGGGACCAAAAAATTATAATGCAGGGGTCCCGCCATGGCGGGATGGCCGCCCGCAAGATAGACAACCACGGGGGTTGCCCCTACCGTTTGTCGGCATTTCGCGCACCATTTTATGCATAAGCGCCAAGGTTTTCTCAAGGAAGGGAAAGATGAAAGCAGCGATCCTCTACTGGTCTAAGAGCGGAAACACGGAAAAGACGGCGTTGGCCATTCAGGCGGGCCTGGAGGCTTCCGGGGTTGGAGTAACCTATCGCCGGATCGAGCAGGCCGGGGCCTTGGACTGGTTTGATTATGACCTGGTGTGCGTCGGGTTCCCCTCCTACCGGTTTCACCCCCCCGAACCGGTGGTCGCCTACTTGGAAAACAAATTCGCTGAATACCGGCAGCAGGGGCGGGTGAAACTGGGGTGTCCGCGCATCCCCGGGAAACACGCTTTGATCTTCTGCACCTATTCGGGTCCGCATACCGGGATCAACGAAGCCATCCCCGCGGGAAAATACGCAGGCCAATTCTTCGACCACCTGGGATTCGAGGTGGAAGGCGAATGGTATGTTCTCGGGGAATTCCACGGCCAGGAAGACAACAGCACCCAGGGAAGGTTGGGTGACATCCGCGGAAAGCCGACCCCGGAGGATTTTAGCAGGATCAAGGAAGATACGATCAGACTGATAGGCTGGCTGAAGTAGTTATTCGTTTTTTGCTGCTGGTACTGCTTGCTACCACAAAGAAAATATAGTCATCGGGATTGGATCCTTTGTCTTGAAAATACCAATACCCGGTTAGAAGAAATATTAAGCTGAAAAAACAAGCAGTCCCGGAAGAGGTGCATTCAAACAGGCCATGATGCGGAAGCCGCAAATTGATTAAAAGGCAAATTGGACAATTGATCTGACGAATCCCAAGTTTTCAAATCCAAAGATCTGACCCCATTCATCGCAGTATACGCATAATACCAAAAAACGAATTCCGATCAGGGAAGGATCAGCTATCAGACAGAGAAAGACTACCTTGGATCAGGAACGAGACTGGCAACCTTCTTTAAGGTCGCCTGGACCAAACGGACGGAAAGGATCTTTCTGAAAAAACGATTTTTCATCAATTTTCGCAGCGATAAGAGGGCTGCATATTGGATTCCATCCCAGCGATAACACGGCAGGCTCACATTTCCGAAAGGGTCAGTAAAGGACCAACGTTGGAATCTGGGAGGGATGTTCTCCCATGAAAAGTCCTTATATTTTTCTTTGAACCACTTTTCCCATACCGTCCCCGGAAAAATGAAGGTTTTCAAACTCACCTGCAGATTCTTATAGGCGATGCCGGGGCGAATCATAAATAATAGGGAATCAATTGCCCATTTAAATCTCTCCTCGGGCATGCCTGCAATCATGGTGCCCCGAGCCAAAATCCCAAATTTGCCGGGCAGGGTGAGGGCCCGATAATTATTGGCGACCGTGGTTTTTTTCTGAATCACCTTTAACATTTCGTCATTCCCAGATTCAATTCCAAAGGACAGGGTGGTGCATCCTGCTTCTCTTAGCACCTTGAGAAAATCTTCATCGATATTATCGGTTCTCGACCAGCACCCCCAGTTTATCTTGATCTTTCTTTTCAGAATTTCATTGCAAACGGAAATGGCATGATCGCGGCGGCCGGTAAACGTATCGTCAAAGAAAACGAAATTTTTGATGAATGGAAAATTTTCCATGACATTTTGAATTTCATCAACAATATTTTTCGCGGAACGAAACCTCACCTTTCTCCAATAGCGGGTGGTTGAACAGAACTTGCACAGGTTTCCGCATCCTCTGCTGGTGATCATCGTCGCTGTTTTCCCGACGATGGTACCAAAATCGATGTCATACTCATCAATGGGGAAGAGATCCCGGGCCGGGAAAGGAATCTCATCCAGATTCGAGATCACCTCACGAGGGGGGGTTACGATTACATCCCCCGTCTTATTCCGGAACGCGATCCCTTTCACCGTGTCCAGTTCATCTCCGGCGGAGACGGCTCTTAAATAATCGGCAATGGTCAACTCACCTTCTCCCATGGCCAGAATATCTACGTCAACGGCGGTTTTCAAAAAGATTTCAGGAATAAAATAGGGATGAGGGCCACCAACAATGATTTTGACATTCGGCAGAAGGTTCTTAAAAAGTCCGGCCCAAAAATTTAGATTTAGGCGATTGGTGGTAGAACATGACATCCCGATAAAATCAGGTTTATAATCCGCCAGCGAGTTTAAAAACAGCTTGTCAGCTTGGAGATAGTAATTCATCAGCAAACGCTTGTTCGCCCCGAGATCATATGCCTTCACTTCATATCCCAGGCTCTTCACAACCGCACCAATGTAAGCCAAGCCGAGAGGGGCCGAATATCCCTTCCCCGATATTCCATGATCAGGGATGTTTATTAAGGCAAATTTCACTTTCGATCCCTTTCAGAATAGGGTCCTGGTTCGGGGGGAATTGGAGTTCCCTGTCTTTATGAAGGCAAAAGCAAGCGTGAAAAGGCAAATACCCGCAGCTTTGCTCCGGGCATCAAGAATAAAGTTGGAGGACTTGATTTATAGGGGATAATCGAGAAAGAATTGCCCGATTCGTAGCTGCTGGTGACATTGAACTAAATCCCCCCTTACCCTTTCGGGAGCAAAAGAAGCCGCTTAAGTCACCCGCCGGCCAAGTCCATATAGGAATATCTTTGATTCTTTTTAAAACATCCTGATCCTTCTGTCAATCTCTTATTCTTTGCCCTTAATTTCCTTAAGGTAAACCCCAGACCCTGCCGGGGGACTCATAAAGTTTGACATCTCCGGGATGCCTGGGCCGGGCAACGGAGGGAAGGCCACCTTCAGGTGGAGGCCATTTATCATCCGCTTTGAGCGGTTTCCTGGGTTTCAAGCCTTCGGCTCTGCCGGAGGTCATGACCCGTATTCAAGATTGATCATCCGCTCAGGTCTTTTGTTTGGACAATACCCATACTCGTTTAGAAGAAATATTAGGTTGGACTAACTAGCAGCTCCAAAAGAGGTGCATTCAAATAGGCCGGGACTATGAATAACCTGCTCTCTCCTCAATCTTCTTCAGAACTTCTCCCACCTTTGGAATCCAATGCCCATCCAAAGATTTTTTTAGCTCATGCAAAATTTTGATGGATCTCTGGGTGCCCATCTTTCCCAGGGCGTCGCAGATGGCTCCTAATGCCGAATCCGTGAGCGGATTCTTCTGGAACAGGCCGCCCCACCGCTTGATGCCCCTCTTTTCCAGGATTTCCAGCAGGATCCCTTCCGGGGTTTCTCCGGCGACCTGCATGCTTCCCAGGTTGCCGAAAGCGTGGTAGATCTGGGTTTCGATCTGATCCATCTGAAGGGAGGGAGAGGTGTTCATTTGCTTCAGGATCTGCACCATTTTTTCGAGTCCCCGGGCGCTCCGAATCATTCCCAGGCACCAAACCGCCATCTTGCGGACTTCGATATGGGGGTCGCGAAGGCTGGCCAGAAAGACCTCCTCCTCCTCCCTTCCGGCGATCAGGCAAAGGGCATGAACGGACTGTTCCCTCAATTTCGGATGTTCATGGGAGATGAATTTCCGCAGGGCCTTCAGCAGGGGTGTCTTCCACTCCGGGGATTTAATCTCTCCGAGTACCCTAAGGATATCGCCCGCGGTCTCGGCGGAGGCAATCCCGCTCTCCAGTTCTTCCAGGAGATGGGCCGTCGCCGCCGGCCCGATTTGGATCAATGCTTCACAGGCATTCTTTCTCACCCACTGGTCTTTGCTGATTTTCAAAATCTCCAGCAGATTGGGAATGGCCGCGCCTTCAAGGGCGATAAAAAGGGGAACGATCGCCATCCGGATCTCTTTTTTATTAGCCAAGAATTTTTCCTTCAGCAAGAAGGGGACCGGCCCCTGGCCGAGTACCTCCAGGATCTCTCCCGCCAACCGGGTCCACTGGGTATACCTCTTTAGAGCGGAGAAGATGTTCCTCACTTCCGTATACCGATCCCGCTTAATGAGCTCAGGAATCATTTCTACGAAGGAGTAGGTTATTTCAAGGAATTGCTTTTCCTCCTGGGCCTGGTCTAATTGCCGGAAGAATTGGGTAGGATCGCTGAGGAATCGATCCGTCTGCCTCTCCACCAGGATCTTCTTTCGGAGGGCGGGGGGCAGATTTTCGAAGCTGATGATCTCATGCCGGAAGAACTCTTCGAGAAGGGTTTCCGCCTGGGGGGTTCCTGTTTCCATCAACCGTTGGTAGATTTTGGCCGCGAGTCGGTCTGATTTTTTCTCCAGAGAATCCTTTTGCTGCAGCTGCTTGAGCTGGAGATGCTCCCTCAGGAAGAGCTGAGCGGTATCCAAGAAATGGGATATATGGATGGAGGAAATGATCCCATCCTCGATGAACTCTTCCGGGTTTTCCGGGGTGGCCGCCAGGTCGCTATTCCGCAGGACGGCGCAGAGGAGCTCGGGGTGCCGGATGGGCCGGATCCCGTCCTGGATAAGCTTCCTCCTGATTTCCTGAAGTTCTTCCCCGGACATTTTATGGAAGAGGGGGACCATTTTCAGGTCTTTCCGCAAGCGGGAAAGCATGAGCCGGACTCTCCAGGGCATCTCCCGGGTGGGAGCCAGGAGTTCTTCGTTGAAGACGTAGGAGATGTTGAAAACCCCGTGCCGATAAAGGGTCTGGGCGAAATTCTCCTGGTCCTCTTTTTTGTGGATGTCGACCAGGGACGGTTCGCTCATGATATCGACGAAATGGATGAACTCCGTCGCATCCATCCGGCTTTTCAGGGTAAGGCTGACCAGGTCTTTGCGCTCCAGGTACTTGATCATTCGGGGGACATAAAGCTCCCCCATCCCTTTGGCCATCAGGCGGGTCAATCTCTGGGCCTCAGGGAAGAGCCCTTCTAATAAGACCTCCTTTCGCTCCTGGTCTTCCTTTACCAGGAAGGTCAGTTCCCCCTCCTGTTCGAAGAAACTCTTGAACTGCTGGTAGAGTCCTTCCTTGGCCCGCTTCGATTCGGGGTGTTCGGAGGTATAGTATCCGGTCCTCAAGAAGGCCTGGACGAGATGAAGGATAAAGTCGGTCAGCCTCGGCTGGAGGTCTTCGAGGGAGAGGTGTTTTCCCGGAGGTTGATTTGCCGGGATGATCTTGTCTGCATCTGAAGCGGCCATAGGAGTCCCCATGGGGTTCAAAAATCCTTCATCCACACCCCTGTTCATTCGGTGGGGGTAACCTCCTTCTTCCTCTGCCTGAACCTCTGGACCCCCTTATTTGTTATCGGCTGTCTTGGGATTTTTCTTTAAAAATAGAAAAAATTATGCTCTTTTGGGCCTTGTTCGAAAAGTGCGTGACTGGTCGCCTGACAGGTCAAAAAAAACCTTGAAGATGGCCAAGAAATCGTGATTGGCCGGACCGTCTCTGAAATCCCCCCCAACCCCCCTTTTAAAAAGGGGGGCAGGGGGGATTTCTGGCCAGGGCCGTGGTCCTAGGGAAAATCCTGGTTACTGGTTGCGGTCCTGCCCATCTGCGAACCGCTCTTGAAAAGTGATCGATCATGCACTTTTGGAACAAGGTCCTTTTTGGGGACCCAATTGGGAGTATTTAAGGAAGGTCATGGGGGGAGGTACTGGTTAATCGTTATTCGTTATTAGTTATTGGTTACTCGTAACTGGTCCGCAAAATTGATGACTAGGCACCAGATATAAAAATGAATAACGTATAACGTGTAACGAGTGACGAGCAACGAATTTTATGCTTTCTTCTTGAACCACTCCTGCACGCTGCCGTAGATTCCCTTGGGCAGGAAGATGATCAGCAGGACGAGCGCCAGGCCGTAAATGATCTGGGAAAACCCCACGAAGGTACTTCCGTAAGCCACCCGGAAATACTCCTCCAGGGAAACGATCAGAGCCGTGCCCACCGTAGCACCCCAGAGGCTGAACATCCCCCCCAAAATGGCTTTAAAAGCGATCTCCAGCGAAGGGGCCACTCCCGAAAGCGTATGAGGGTTCAAATAGGTAATGTATTGGGCGTAAAGAACCCCGCCGATGGCGGTCATGAAGGCGCTGATCATGGTGATGATCATTTTATACCGGATAATCCCCACCCCCAGGGTGGAGGCCGCGATCTCGTCCTCTCCGATCGCCCGGAGGGCCTTCTGCATCCTGGACCGGTCGATCCATTTCCAGACCAGGAGGGCCAGGATGAGAAATCCGAGGGAAGCATAATAGAAATGGATTTTTTCTTCCGACTGGAAGTAGAAGAGAGAGGTGCCCTTGGATTTCAGGGTGAAGCCCAGGGACCCTCCGGTGATGTCCCGGAAGGCGATGAGGGTGAGGGCCACGACCTCTCCCAAGGCGAGCGTGACCAGGGCAAAATAGTCGCCGATGACTCCGAACCGGAAGCAGGCGTAGCCGATAACCATTGCCAGGC
>Ga0316628_100005426_pt1 | contig 10232 bp, 9 predicted proteins | sample OWC_Aug_M2_C1_D5_FD_207648 | JGI IMG/M metagenome (GOLD analysis project Ga0316628, IMG submission 207648) | Wetland soil microbial communities from Old Woman Creek delta, Ohio, United States - OWC_Aug_M2_C1_D5_C | ecosystem: Environmental > Terrestrial > Soil > Wetlands | place: USA: Ohio... | reverse complement strand
GCGCCCGCCCCCCGGCCGAACGTCGTCTTCATCATGGCGGACGACCACGCCGCCCACGCGATCTCGGCCTACGGGTCGCGGGTCAACGAGACCCCGAGCCTCGACCGGCTCGCCCGCGAGGGGATGCTCTTCCGGAACGTGTTCGCCACGAACTCGATCTGCACCCCGAGCCGCGCGTCGATCCTGACCGGCCTCTACTCGCACAGGAACGGCGTGCCCGTCTTCAACCGCTTCGACGGCTCGCAGGCGACGGTGGCCAAGCTGCTCCAGGCCGCCGGCTACCACACCGTCATGATCGGCAAGTGGCACCTCGGCTCGGACCCGACGGGCTTCGACCACTGGGAGATCCTGCCGGGCCAGGGCGCCTACGACGATCCCATTCTCTACACCGCGACCGGCGAGAAGACCTACGCCGGGGGCTACGCCACCGACGTCATCACCGACCTCGGGATCGACTTCATCCGTGACCGGCCCGGGGATCGGCCCTTCTTCCTGATGCTCCACCACAAGGCGCCGCACCGGGAGTGGACGCCCGACGAGAAGCACCGCCGCCTGTTCGAGAACCAGGTGATCCCCGAGCCGCCGACGTTGTGGGACGACTACTCGACGCGCACCGACGCGCTCCACGAGAACCAGCAGCGGGTGGCGGACGACCTGACGAACCGCGACCTCAAGCTCGAGCCGCCCCCCGGCCTCGATGGCGCGGCGCGGCAGGCGTGGCTCGGCCAGAAGCCGACCGAGATTTCCGTCACGGTCAACGGGACGACGACGACCCTCACCGGCAAAGCCCTCGCGCGCTGGAAGTACCAGCGCTACATGCAGGACTACCTCGCCTGCGTGCAGTCGATCGACGACAACGTGGGACGGCTCCTCGACTTCCTGCGGGAGAGCGGCCTCGAGCGGGACACGATCGTCGTCTACACCTCCGACCAGGGCTTCTTCCTCGGCGACCACGGCCTCTACGACAAGCGCTTCATGTACGAGGAGAGCCTGCGGATGCCGTTCCTCGTGCGCTGGCCGGCCGTCGTCCGGCCCGGCTCGACGTCCGACGCGATCACGCTGAACGTGGACTTCGCCCCCACGTTCCTCGAGGCGGCGGGCCTCGCCGCACCCGCCACGATGCAGGGCCGCAGCCTCCTGCCGATCCTTCGCGGGGAGACGCCGCGCGACTGGCGGACGGCGATGTACTACCGCTACTACCACGACCCCGGCCACCACAACACGCGCGCCCACTACGGCGTCCGTACGGCGACCCACAAGCTCATCTACTTCTGGAAGAAGGACCAGTGGGAGCTCTTCGATCTGCGGACGGACCCCGCCGAGCTGCGGAACCTCTACGGCCAGCCCGGCCAGGAGGCCGTCACGGCAGAGCTCAAGGCGACGCTCGCCCGGCTCCGGAAGGAGCTCCAGGACGACGATCGCTTCGCCGACGAGCAGCCGCCGCCCGGAGTGGACGGACCTGTCGCGGCGCTGAGGGGGAAGTAGCCCTCAGCCCTGGCAGGACGGGCAGAAGTACGTCGAGCGCGCCTGCTCCCCCTGAACGGTGCGCTGGATCGACGTCCCGCACCGGATGCAGGGCTGCCCGGACCGGCGGTAGACCCACAGCCGGCCGGGCGCGAGCCCCGGGATCCTCCTCGGCCCGCTGGCGACGACGTTGCGGCGCAGCATCTCCCCGGCCCGCGCGACGAGCCGGTCGATCGTGGAGTCGTCGAGGTCGCGACGCGCGTGAAGGGCGAGACCCCGCAGAGGAAGAGCACCTCCGACTTGTAGACGTTGCCGATGCCCGCGAGCGCTGTCTGGTCGAGGAGCGCCGTCCCGATCTGGAGGTCGCCTCGCGCGCGCAGCCGCCGGCGGGCCGCGTCGGGGTCGAAGCGGGCCCGAGCAGGTCGGGACCGAGGCGCGCGAGCCCCGGGTGGGCCGCCGCTTGCGAGGGGGACAGCAACTCGAAGACGGGTGAGAGCGGGCAGACGGCGACGACGTCCGATGTCTCGATCACGGCACGCGCCGACGTCCGCCAGCGGGCGCGCGGTGTGCCTCGCTGGAGCCGCCAGGCGCCCCGCATGCCCTGGTGGATGTGCGTGGCAGGACACCCTCGATCAGCGCCTCGGTTCGGGCCTGCACGGTCCGCTTCACCAGCCCCTCGCCCGCGGCGGCGACCTCTGCCGCGGTCGGTGGCGTCGGGTTGGCGACGTAGTCGGGCAGGTCGCCTTGGTCCTGGAGCACGATCGGCATCAGGGCCCGGGCAACGACCGGGTTCACTCTCAGCGCGGCCCGCCAGTCGCCGGCCTGCGAGCGCAGCGCCTTCCTCAGGGTCTCACGGTCGGGCAGATCGGGCGGTCGTTCCTTGAGGCGGGCCGACCCGCCGCAGCTCTGCTGCCGCTCCCGAATCACCTCGATGACCGCGGCGGGTTGCTCGCCAGTCCCGAGCGCCTCCGCAAGCCGGCGCGTCTCGCTCTTCAGCCGGTCGCGCTCAGCCTCCAAACCGCGGCGCTCTGCCTCAGGCGCCGTGTCGACGAACGCGAGCAGCCGCTCGGTCGCGGCTTCGCTCAGGTACGTGTTTTCGAGCGCGGAGATGACGGCGTCATCCATCATCGAGATCGGGAGGCGCGTGCTGTTCCTGCAGCCCAGAATGCGTCGGCGGCCGGAGCACACGTAGTAGCCGCCGTTCGGCTTCGCCGCGCCGACCGTCTGGAACTTGCGGCCGCACATCGCGCACCGAAGCGCACCGCCACTCAACAGAGGCAGCCGGCGCTTGCGCGAGCCCGTGAACGGCTTTCCATGCTTAGAGGGCTCGTGGTCCGCGAGGCGCCGGTCGACCACCTCAAGCGTGTGGTCGTCGATGAGCTTGAGTTCCGGGATCTCGCGTACATGCCACTCTTCGCGCGGCCGCCGGACCTGGGCCTTCACCCTGAGCCTGCCGTCGATCGTCGTGCGTGCGCGTCCCAGGGCCCGACCCTCGACCACGGTCGCCTTTCCCGTCACCACGCGACCGCGATACAGGTCGCGCTTGAGCAGCTCCCGGATCGTGTTCTCGAACCAGCGGCCGCCCCGTTCTTCGCCTTGGGGCTGACGATGCCGCGCGCGTTGAGGCTCCGCGCGATCTGGACGGGAGTCATCCCACGGGCATACAGCGAGACGATCTCCCGCACGAGCCGTGCGCCCTTCGGGTCGATGGTGATCCGCTTCGCCTTGCGCTCGCCCTCGAGTTTGTGGCCGAGAGGCACGCTCCCGGTCGCGTAGCCATCCGCTGCGGTCCGGCGCTTCTGTGCACGCACCGCGTCCCGGATCATCCGGCGGTAGTTGGCCGTGCTGATCGCGCCAACGTGCGTCACGAGGGCGCCCATCTCCGACTCGGCATCGAGGGCCTGGCCCGTCGTGATATCGAAGACCGTCATTCCGGCGTCGCCCAGTTGCCGAAGAACGACGAGCGCGTCAACGGGGTCGGCCCGGGTGAAGCGGCTCGGAGAGCGAGCAGGCCACCCACACGCGACTCGAGATAGGTACGCAGCCTCTGGTCATGCCCTGGCCTGAACCCCCCCCTGGACTTGGTTCCCCAGAGAGGCCACATTCGCAGATCGGGTTCTTGGCTGGACGGTTTGCGTCGGAAGCACCCAGGTACTCGGCCACCAACGCTTCAGTAACCGATCCTCCGGCAAAGCCGGGGCTTTATGGTGTGAGCCGCCCAAGGCTGGCCGGACAGAGGATGTCGCGGGTGCGAGCCCCGCGCTCCGGAGCCCCCCTTACGTGACCTCATCGCTGAGTGACCGGTCATGACGCAGAGCCATGATCTGTTGGTGTCATTGACCCTTTTCCCGCCCGAGGCGTGCCATATGTGAAAGGTCAGCCCGTGTGAGGCGGGGCTCCGCTCCTCAGGTGCGAGGATCGGAGCCGTCGTGGCGCAAGAGAGTCGCTCAAGGAGCCGAGCAGGACGAAAGGGTTCACTAGCCTAGAGGCTCATTATGGAAACCGCAGAGGTCAACACAGACAAGCTCGTTGCAGACATGCGCGTCGTCATTGCCGACGCCGAAGAACTACTGCGCGCAACCGCCGGCCAGGCCGGCGAGAAGGTTGCCGCCGCCCGCACAAAGATCCAGGACAGCGTGACTACGGCGAAGGTCAAGCTGGAGCAGCTGAGCGAGGCCAGCGCCGAGAGGGCCAAGGCGGCGGCCCACGCGACCGACCACTACGTGCACGATCACCCCTGGCACGCGGTCGGCATCGCGGCCCTCGCTGGCCTCTTGCTCGGCACGCTGATCTCCCGCCGCTAGCACTTCTCGCGCATGCCCGAAGCTGCGCGGGGGGCCGGCAGCCAGGCAGGCGGCCTCCTCGATTCGCTGAAAGTGCTGGCACGGTCGCTGCTCGCCCTGGGGCAGACGCACCTCGCGATCATGGGCAGCGAGATCGAAGAACAGCGCACCCTGTTCCTCCGCGAGGTTGTGCTGGCGGTGATCGCCGCTCTCCTTCTCGGCTTGGGCATGGTGTTCACTGCCCTGTTCGTGGTCCTCGTCGTTCCCCTCGAGTACAGGCCGCACGTCATGGGACTGTTCGCGGTGGTGTTCTTCGTCGCGAGCGGCGTGGTAATCGGTGCGCTCCGCGCCGCGCACCACGACCGGCCACGCACCTTCTCCACGACGATCCAGGAGCTCGGCAAGGACCGGGAATCGCTGCAATGAACCAGGTAGGTGAGATACGCGCTCAGCGAGCGCGGCTTCTCTCGCGCGCGGCGGTCGAGCGGGAACGCGTCTTGGTGCAGCTGCGCGCCTGGGAAGCGCCGCTCGCGCTCGTGGACAGGAGCGTGGCAGCGGCGCGCTACGTTCACCGGCATCCGCAGTGGCTCATTGCCGCGGCGGTCGTGTTTGCCATCCTGCGCCCGCGGCGGGCCCTTGCCTGGGTGCGCAACGGCCTGATCGCCTGGCGGACATTCCGATGGGTCTCGGCATGGCCACGCGGCTTCACAGCGCGCTAGCTGTGGCGAAGGACGCTCTCGACATCCTCCTGCCGGTGGGCGCGCTGCTGACGATGGCGCTCGTCACTCTGTTCTGACGAGGCACCCGCCGAGTCACTTGTCGTCCATCGCCGCCCCCGGGAGCGGCTCAGGGATTCTTGATCCTGTACTCCGAGCTATCGCGAAGGGCTTTCTCGATGTCCGCCTGGCTCCAGTTGTCCTGTACCACGCGCGCTCCGTAGTCGCGTAGGCCGTTCGCATCCGGCTCGCGATGCAGGACGGCGAGATAGGCGTTGCCCTCACCCGCGTCCAAGTCGCCGCGTTCCCTGGTGAGCATCAACAACCCGCTCCTCCACCGCGCCCACGTCCTCAAGTGCGGTCCGCGGAGCTGGCACACCAAGACTCAGACCGACTTGCGCAAGGAGGAGACAACGCGGTAGATCTCTACCTGTCTCGGCCGCGCCGCCAATGGCCGGTTTTCACCCGTCCACTAGTGGCCGGTCTTGAAGCGTCCACCGAGGCATGGAGACACCAATGGACCGAGTCGTTGTGACGGGCCTAGGCGTGGCGAGTCCGTTGGGTTGCACGGTAGCCGAATTCTGGAAGGGGTTGCTGGATGGCCGCTCGGGCGTAGTTGCCCTGGAGAGCCCGGAGTTCGCCGGCTTGCGGACACGCATCGGCGCGCGGGTGGCGGGTTTCGACGGAGAGGCTTACTTCGATCGAAAGGCGGCCCGGCGGCTGAGCTATTCGTCGCAGCTGGCGCTCGTGGCCGCCACTCAGGCCGTTTCGGCTGCTTGCCTAAGCGGGGGAGGGGTTGACCCTGTCGAGGTGGGCGTGATCGTCGGCAGTTCCATCGGAGGCTTCAGCGCCAGTGACCCGGCCTTCAAAGAGTATTACCTGCGCGGCCGCAGCAGCCCCCTGGTCATTCCCGTCTCCATGAACAGCGGCCCCGCCTCACAGATCAGCATTCGCTACGGATTCCAGGGTCCGTTGATGGCCGTGGACGCGGCCTGCGCCTCGGCCGCGCATTCTGTCGGTCACGCCTACAACCTCATTCGGAGCGGCATGCTAGAAGTGGCCGTCACGGGCGGGGCAGATTCGCCATTCGCCCCCGCCGTGATGGAGGCTTGGACTCAAATGCGGGTGCTGTCGCCGGCAAACGACAGGCCGGCCGAAGCCTGCCGCCCGTTCAGCGCCGATCGAGATGGCGTCGTCCTGGGCGAAGGAGCGGGCGTGCTGGTGCTGGAGGCGGAGACTTCAGCGCTGCGCCGCGGCCGGACCATCCTGGCCGAGATCAAAGGTTACGGCGCGAGCGGCGACAGTCACCACATCACGCAACCCGCGATGGAAGGGCCGGTGCGCGCCATGCGGCGCGCGCTGCGAGACGCGGGCATGGCGCCGGATCAAATCGACTACATCAACGCGCATGCGACGGGCACGCCGTGGAACGACAAGAATGAGACCGCGGCCATCAAAGAGGTCTTCGGATCTCATGCGTACCGCGTCCCGGTGGTCGGCAACAAGGGCGCGCTCGGTCACTCGATCGGCGGCAGCGGCGCGCTGGAGTTGATCAGCAGCATCCTTTCCCTGAGCGATCAAGTTGTGCCGCCTACGATCAATTACAGAGTCCCCGACCCCGAATGCGATTTGGACTACGTCACCGAGGGACGCCGCCCATGTGCGTTGGCCAATGTCATGAGCAATTCCTTCGCATTTGGCGGCAGCAATGGGGTGTTGATCGTCGGGAAGTACAAACCGGAATAGGCCATGCCCGGCTACTTTGACCACTGCCAGCACTTCAGCTGCCAGGCACGTCCTTCGACCGCGAGAGCCGCCGCGTAGCCGGGGCCGGGGTTCAGGCCTCGCAGAGACCAGCGGCCGGCTTCTTGGGGGTTTGCTCTGGTTTGCAGCAGCACCGCCGGCTCACCGGACGCAAGCGAAACGTCGAACTGATCGAGGGGGATGGACAGCCCCCCACCTCTGGCCTTGATGTAAGCCTCTTTCCGGGTCCAACACCTGAAGAAGGCTTCTGTCCGCAAGTGTGCCGGGAGTGCCTCGAGCGCCGCCACTTCATGCGGCGAGAAGTAGCGCCGAGCGATTTCGATGTCCGCTGCCTCGACGCGAATGCGCTCGACGTCTACTCCAATCTCCCGATCGTGAGTGACGGCGATCAGGGCAGCACAGTGGGAGTGGGACACGTTGAAGCGCAATGCTGGTGCGCCGGCTGCTACTGTCAGTGCCGGCTTCCCATGGAGTTTGTAACAGAAGCATAACTGATCCGGCTCCAGGCCGAGATAGCGACCCAGGATGTTTCTGAGCAGCCCGCGCCCGACGATGAAACGTATCCGGTCTCTCTCAAAGCAGAACCGGTCGGCGCGGACACGCTCGTCTGCGGTAAGCGTCTGCAGGTGACTCTCGACCTGAGAAGTCGGTACGTCCAGCCAGGCACGCCACACGTGGACTTCGTCGTCCACCGAGAGAGTGTCCGCCGGAACATGCCATTCGGGCGAGGCCGAGTCCATAGTACCGGCCTTTAGGCCGTTCTCCCTGCGAGTTTGCTCATCGCTGTGGGTGCATGTCGCGGAATCGACTTCCGATTCGCATGGTCGCTGATGACCGGCATACTCAGCCCAGAGCCGCAGAAGCAGCGTAGTGCCCCTTCCGCACTGGAGACGATGCGTTCGCCGGCGTCGTTGCCAGCCTTTCCGTCAGGCGTGCCAGCATGACCCGAGGATGACCGACGCTGACAGCGTCCGCGGACAGGACTCACTATCCATCTTCCTTGTCCTGAATCAAGCGTACCTCTCCGGCCGTTCCATCCACGGTAATCGTCGTCCCATCGGGGATCTGCCGCATCGCGTCCCGGACGTTGACCACGGCGGGCACCCCGTACTCGCGCGCGATGATAGCCATGTGCGATAGTTGGCCGCCGACTTCTGTCACCAGGCCGGACACGAGCGGGAACACCGGCGTCCAACCCGGATCGGTGGCCCGGGTGACGAGAATATCTCCCGGCTTGAGGCGGGCTGCCTGGCGAGGTTCGCGGATGAGGCGGGCGGTGCCGCGAACCCGGCCGCTGCTGGCCGGCAGACCGTGCAGCACACTGCCGGCCGGCGTGTGTTGGGTCGGCGCCGCGACGGGGCTTCCGTCCGAGCCTATCACTTCGGGGGCTTCGACAGTGGTCCAGTGTTCGAAGGCTCTGCGCCGGTCGGCCGCCAGCTGGGGCAAGTCGAACCCGGCCGCCAGCGGGTCACCGGCTTCGATAAGGCGTTCAATATCGTGGATGGTCAAGAAGAAGACGTCCTCGGGCTGCGCCAGCCAACTCCGGCTACTCCAGCGCACGCCCATCTGCCAGGCGATCCGCCGCAGCGGGAAGGCGGCCTTCATGTAGTAGTTCTTGCCGTTGTCGCGCAGGCGCACCGCCAGTTGTACTCTGCCGAGCGCGTAGCGGAACACGGCCCGTCGCAGCACGCCGAGACGGCTTTCCACCCATAGCAGGGCCTCGTCTTGCCGCCGTCGTTGGCGCGCCTCGGCCGCTTCAATATTGACCCCCTCGCCGGCCCGCAGGTAGCCGCCCAGCACTTCGATGATTTGCTCCGGGGCCTCGGCCCAGCGGGGGTAGAGCCATTCGCCTTCGTTAGGGCAGCGGTGGCCGTGGCGCTCCAAGAACGACGTCAACAGGCGAACAGCCGGTTGAGCCTCCGGCATCCGACGAAGTTGGGCCAACGCCGACTGCGAGTCCTGATGGACGACGCCGGCCAGGCCCAGATCGTCGAGCGTGCGCGCAATGTGCCACAGTTCGCGACCCATCTCGGCGGCGTGCACACCGGCAAGCCCGGTGACCAGATCGTGGGCCAGGTCTTTGCGCCCGAACCAGCGGGCCATCAGCCACTCCAACATCCCAAAGGTCGTCAGCGCCGAACTGCTCATCTCCGTGTGCAGGTTCATCGCCTGCATGAAGCGATCCATCCAGACCGTAGTCGAGGCCCACAAGTCGCGGTCGCTCAGCGCATCCAATTCTTGTCCTGAGAATTCCGCCGTCCAACGGTCAATCTGCGGGAAGAGAGCCTCCAGGGCCCGACCTTCGCTCAACTGGCTCGCCGCCCTCCGCACCAGGAAGGGCAGGCGGCGCAACAATCGGGTGGGACGGAGTCTCCCTTCGCGCGGCGAGTCGGGACTGCGACGGCTTCCCACAGCCCGGTTCATCATGGATCCGGGCAGTCCCAGTTCGTGTGACAGGACGTGGGCTAGTGCGCCTTCATTGTAGTAGATGCGACCGTAGAAGCGTTTGGCCCATTGGACGTTGTCCAGGTACGGGGACTTCAAGCCTCGCAAGGCGAAGTGAATGCTGTCGCTGACGATCGCCGGCGCAACCGACCACAGCAGCGGGCTGACGGGGTGGGGCCAGACCTCCCCGACGTTCGTCTGGGTCCAGAGGTCGAAAGGCTGCGCGGGCCATTCGCCTCTGGCCGGCCAGTCGTCGTCTCCGGGGACGGTTTGTGCGGCGGACGCGGAGGCCAGTTTGAAGTCCGGCAGCGCCGTGATCGGGCGTGCCTGTAGAATGACCATCTCATCGCCGGCGATGGCCCATTCGACGTCCTGAGGACCGCCGAAGTGCGTCTCGATCTCATGCCCCAGGCGGGCCAGGTGGGCGGCCTGCTCGGCACTGAGAACCGGCTGGCCCCGCCGGCTGACCTCGACCGGTGATTCGACCACACCCTCGGAGGTCATCACCGTCATGACTCCCTTTTCTCCGACTTCCGCACGAAGCACCGATCCTGAAAGCTTGTCCAGCACCAGGGTATCCGGCGTGACGCGTCCTCCGACAATGGCGTCACCGAGCCCCCAGGCCACGTTGATGACGAGTTCGTCCCGGTTTCCGCTCACCGGATTGGCGGTAAAGAGGACACCCGCGGCATCGGCAGGCACCATTCGCTGAATCACGACTGCCATTTGAGCGGCGCCATCCAGCGGCCGCCGCGCGCCGTAGGCCAATGCCTGCGCCGACCACAAGCCAGACCAGCAGCCTCTGACCGCCCTCAGCACGGCCTCCTGCCCACGCAGACCCAGGTAGGTTGCCTGCTGGCCGGCAAAAGAGGCCCTTGGCAGGTCTTCGACCGTGGCCGAGGAGCGAACCGCGACGGCGGACGAGTCCGATGTCAGCTGCCGGTAGGCGCCTCGTATGTCCGCCGCGACTGCCTCCGGCATCGCTCCCTGGTCGAAGAGGTCGCGCATGACCTGCGACGCTGCTTCCCGGGCAGACGGATCATCGATGCGCAGCGAGCCG
>Ga0316628_100005425_pt1 | contig 10232 bp, 9 predicted proteins | sample OWC_Aug_M2_C1_D5_FD_207648 | JGI IMG/M metagenome (GOLD analysis project Ga0316628, IMG submission 207648) | Wetland soil microbial communities from Old Woman Creek delta, Ohio, United States - OWC_Aug_M2_C1_D5_C | ecosystem: Environmental > Terrestrial > Soil > Wetlands | place: USA: Ohio... | reverse complement strand
GTATTCCTTGATCGCGACCGGGGTCCCGGTCTCGTCATAGGCCCGATAGACGATCGAGAAGCCGCCGCGGCTGATCTGCCGGTCAATCCGGTAGTTCAGCAGCTGGTAGCCGCCGGGGAGCGCTTGGTTGGTGACGGGCATCGACTCTGTGGGGCAACGGGGTACGGGCGAAGGAAAGGGCCCGCAATTCGCGTGCCAACACCGCCGGCTCGCCTTGCGCCGGATGCGGATAACGCATACATTCTCCCGATGGGCACCCCCAATGTAAAGCCGGAAAACTTTTCAAAACCGGCCCCTGCAGCGTTCATTTCCAAATGATTCTCAGTATGACCGGTTTCGCGGCCGCGGCCGCGGAGCTTCCGGGCATTTCGCTTGCAGTCGAGCTCCGCTCGGTCAATCACCGCTACCTCGACGTCACCGTCAAGCTGCCGGAGGAGCTGCGAACGCTCGAGCCGCAGCTGCGCGAGCGCCTCTCCGCGGCGCAAAAGCGCGGCAAGCTCGAATGCCGCGTCGCCCTCGCGCGCACGGTTAACGCCGGCACCGGCATCACCGTGGACGCCGCGCGCGTGCAGCAGCTCGCGGCAGCGGCCGCAGAGATTGCGCGCGCGATTCCGGGCACGCCGCCGTTGACCACCGGAGACATCCTGCGCTGGCCCGGCGTGCTGGTGGAAGCGTCGATGCCTCCCGAAACGCTTTCCGAGCGCGTCAACGTGCTCGTCGACCAGGGCCTTGCCGATCTCACGGCGGCGCGCGCCCGCGAAGGCGCGAAGCTTCGCGCCGTGCTCGAGGCGCGCTGCACCGACATCGATGCCCAGGTCGCCCGCGTCGCACCGCGCATTCCGGTCCTTCACGCGGCTTTCGTCGACAAGCTCGGCGCGCGACTTAGGGAGGCGGCGCTCGACGTCAACGAGGACCGGCTGAAGCAGGAGCTCGCCCTGTTCGCGACGAGGATCGACGTCGCCGAGGAGGTGGCGCGGCTTTCCACCCATGTCGCCGAATTCCGGCGCGTACTGGCGCAAGGCGGCAGCGCGGGCAAGCGGCTCGATTTTCTCGCACAGGAGCTGCATCGCGAGGCCAACACGCTCGGCTCCAAATCGGTCGACGCAGAGCTATCGCAGGTGTCGCTCGAGCTCAAGGTCGCGATCGAGCAGATGCGCGAGCAAGTGCAGAACCTCGAATGAGCGCCGCGCGGCGAAGCCGGAGGACGGCTGCGCGCGAGGGGCGTAGCCAAGGCCCGCAGGGCGCGTCCGAGCGCGCAGCCGGAGCCCGACGCGCAAGCGTTATGTCAGCCGTGCGTCCGCAAGGAGGGCGAACCGCAGGGCCCGACGCGGCGCGAGTGAGGGAGGCCGACTCGCCGACCCGTCGGTCGGCACTGCACGCTCGAGGAGGCCGAGGATGACGATCACGACCCAGAGCCCGGGCGCGTCGGGCTGCCTGTTCGTCGTTGCGGCACCCTCCGGCGGCGGCAAGAGCAGCATGGTCAACGCGCTGCTCGAGCGCGAGCCCGGAATCCGGCTGTCGGTGTCCTACACGACGCGGGCGCCGCGGCCCGGCGAGCAGGAAGGGCAGCACTACCACTTCGTCGACGTACCGACGTTCCTCGCGCTCAAGGACCGGGGTGAATTCCTCGAGCACGCGCATGTCCACGGCAACTGGTACGCGACGTCGGCGACCTGGCTCAGGGCCCAGGTCGAGGCGGGTCAGGACGTGCTGCTGGAAATCGACTGGCAGGGCGCGGCCCAGGTCAGGAGGCTGATTCCCGGCTCCGTCCACATCTTCGTCATTCCGCCGTCGCTGGAAGCGCTGCGCGAGCGCCTCTACAAGCGGGCGCAGGATCCGCCGGCGGTCATCGCGAAGCGGCTGGAAGCCGCGCGCGAGGAAATGCGGCACTGTGGCGAGTTCGATTATGTTATTATGAATCAGGACTTTGCACGCGCCGTCGACGACCTGTCCGTCATCGTACGCGCTGCGCGCCTCACGACCGCGCGGCAGCAGGTACGACATGCGAAGGCGCTCGCCGGACTCCTGGCCCCCGCTACCGAGAGCTGACCATGGCACGCATCACGATCGAAGACTGTCTTGCCCGTATTCCCAACCGCTTCGAGCTGACGCTCGCCGCGACCAACCGCGCGCGCCAGATCACCTCGGGCTCGACCCCCCTGGTCGAACCCGACCGCGACAAGCCGACCGTCATCGCGCTGCGCGAGGTGGCCAGCGGGAAAGTGGGCATCGAAATGCTGCACAAGACCGCACCCACCGTGACCCTGTAACGCGTCCAGGGTGACACGGCATGTCGGAGATTGCCGAATTCACCCGGCACCTCGGTCACTACCTGCCGACGCCTGATATCGCGCTGGTCGAGCGCGCATTCGAGTTCTCCGAGTCCGCGCACCGCGGGCAGTTCCGGAAGTCAGGCGAGGCGTACATCACCCACCCGCTCGCCGTGGCGAGCATCCTGTCGGAATGGCGCCTCGACGCCGAGGGGCTGGCCGCAGCGCTGCTCCACGACGTGATGGAAGACACTGCCGTCTCGCGCTCGGAAATCGAGTCGAGGTTCGGCGGGCCCGTCGCGGCGATGGTCGACGGGCTCTCCAAGCTCGACCAGATCGAGTTCGCGAGCCGCGAAGACGCGCAGGCCGAGAGCTTCCGCAAGATGCTGCTCGCGATGGCGCGCGACGTCCGCGTCATCCTGATCAAGCTCGCAGACCGGCTGCACAACATGCGCACGCTCGACGCGATGGCGCCGACGCACCGCAAGCGCATCGCGCGCGAGACCCTCGACATCTACGCACCGATCGCCAACCGCCTCGGCCTGAACGCGCTTTACCTCGAGCTGCAGGACCTGTCGTTCAAGCACCTGTTCCCGCTGCGCTACCGGATCCTCGCGCAGGCGATCAAGACCGCGCGCGGCAACCGGCGCGAGGTGATGAACCGGTTGCTCGACGTGATCCGCGACGGGTTCGCCCGCGCCAACATCGCGGCAACCGTCACCGGACGCGAAAAGACGATCTATTCGGTCTACCAGAAGATGCGCGAGAAGCATTACACGTTCTCGCAGGTCTTCGATATCTACGGCGTGCGCGTGCTGGTCAACGACAAGTCGACCTGCTATGCGGCGCTCGGCGTGCTGCACGAGCTCTACAAGCCGATCCCCGGCAAGTTCAAGGACTACATCGCGATCCCCAAGGCGAACGGCTACCAGTCGCTGCACACGACGCTGTTCGGGCCGTTCGGCACGCCGCTGGAGGCGCAACTGCGCACGCACGACATGCATCGGGTCGCCGAGGCGGGGGTCGCCGCGCACTGGCTGTACAAATCGGGCGGCCAGCTCGACCTCGAGGAAGCGCAGCGCGAGACCGACCGCTGGCTGCAGAGCCTGCTCGAGATCCAGTCCGAATCGCGCGATTCGAAGGAGTTCCTCGAGCACGTCAAGGGCGACCTCTTCCCCGACGAGATCTACCTGTTCACGCCCAAGGGCAAGATCATGGCTCTGCCGCGCGGCGCCACAGCCGTCGATTTCGCCTACGGCGTGCACACCGACATCGGTCACCATTGCGTCGCTGCGCGGATCAACTACGAGCTGCTGCCGCTGCGCACCGAGCTGAAGAACGGCGACCACGTCGAGATCCTGACCTCCCCCACCGCGCGGCCCAATCCGTCGTGGCTGTCGTTCGTGACGACCGGCAAGGCGCGCTCGCGGATCCGGCACTACCTGAAAGGCCTGCAGCAGCAGGAATCGGCGGCGCTGGGCGAACGGCTGCTCAACCAGGCGCTCGCCACGCTCAAGGTCGAGCCCGAGTCGATCACCTGGGATCGGTGGGAAGCGCTGGCCAAGGAGTACGCCGCGAAAAGCCAGCTCGATATCCTTGCCGACATCGGCCTGGGCCGGCGCCTGTCGTTCGTTGTCGCGCAGGCGCTGACCCGGTCGGCCACCCGGGGCGACGAAGGCGCAACGATAGCGGCGTCACCGCCCCCCTCGAAACCCGGCGCGCTGACGCTGCGCGGCGTCGAGGGCGTGGCGATCCAGTACGCGAGGTGTTGCCGTCCGCTGCCCGGCGACGCGATCGTCGGGCAATTCCGCAGAGGCCAGGGTCTGATCGTCCATATCCGCGATTGCGCGTCGCTGCGCAAGCAGCGGGTCGACGGGGGCGAGATCGTGGATGTCGAATGGGCGCCCGATGTCCGGGGCGTGTTCGACGCGGGTGTGCGCGTGCTCGTCGCCGATCGGCGGGGCATGCTGGCCGAGCTCGCCACGACCATCGGCGATGCCGACGCCAATATCGATACCGTGTCGATGGAGCGGCCCGATGGCGGCGACGTCGCGATGTTCTTCGGCGTGCAGGTGCGCGATCGCCGCCACCTGGCCCACCTGATGCGGGCGCTGCACCGCGTTCCCGACGTGCGGCGCGTTCAGCGCGCCCGCACCTGATCCGGCGTCACCAGGAGGCTTCGCGCTCGGGCGTGGCCGAGATCTTGTGGACGGTCAGGTCCGCGCCGTTGAACTCGTCCTCGGCATCGAGCCGGATGCCGAGCAGCGCCTTGAGGATTCCGTAGACCGCGAATCCGCCGGCCAACGCGATCGCGATACCGAGCAGCGTGCCGAGCAGCTGCGACATGAATGCGACGCCGCCGAGGCCACCGGCCCAGGGTGCGCCGAAGATCCCCGCGGCGAGCCCGCCCCAGGCGCCGCAGACACCGTGCAGGGGCCAGACGCCCAGCACATCGTCGATCTTCCAGCGGTTCTGCGTGCGGGTGAACAACAGCACGAACAGCGCCCCCGCGATCAGTCCGGTCGCCAGCGCACCGATCGGTTGCATGACATCCGAGCCTGCGCAGACGGCGACCAGCCCCGCGAGCGGGCCGTTGTACGCGAAGCCCGGGTCGTTGCGGCCCACGACCAGGGCGGCCAGCGTCCCGCCAGCCATCGCCATCAGCGAATTGATCGCCACGAGCCCGGAGATCCGGTCGATCGTCTGCGCGCTCATCACGTTGAACCCGAACCAGCCGACCGCGAGCACCCACGCCCCCAGCGCGAGAAACGGGATCGACGACGGCGGGTGCGCGGATATCCCGCCGTCCTTGGTGTAGCGACCGCGACGGGCACCGAGCAGCAGCACTGCGGCGAGCCCGATCCAGCCGCCGACGGCATGGACGACGACGCTGCCGGCGAAATCGTGGAACTCGGCGCCGAACGTGGCCTTGAGCCATCCCTGGATGCCGAAATGGCCGTTCCACGCAATCCCCTCGAAGAACGGGTAGACGAAGCCGACCAGGACGAAGGTCGCGGCAAGCTGCGGATTGAATTTCGCGCGCTCGGCGATGCCGCCTGAAACAATCGCCGGAATCGCGGCCGCGAAGGTCAACAGGAAGAAGAAGCGCACCAGCTCGTAGCCGCTTTTCTGCGACAGCGCCGCGGCGTTGCTGAAGAACCCGGTGCCGTAGGCGATCGCGTAGCCGATGAAGAAATACGCGATCGTCGAGACTGCGAAATCGGCAAGGATCTTGACCAGGGCATTGACCTGATTCTTCTTGCGGACGGTTCCGAGTTCGAGGAACGCGAAGCCTGCATGCATCGCAAGCACCAGGATCGCGCCGAGGAGGATGAACAGCGTGTCGGTGCTGGTCTTCAGGGAGTCCATGTTTATCGGCCGGTGGCGGTGGGCGGGGCGACATTACCGTACCGGACGACATTGCTTCGTTCTGGATCGGCGCCGCAAAAATGCACTGCGAGAGAGCATGCACCGTGCCATCGAACTATGTCATTGATTCATATACGATTCAATCCGATCACAATTCGAATTACCCGGAAAAACGCACCATGTCGGTGCCTGTACAGCACCGATGTCGTGCATTCAGGCCACAGTGGGCCGCCGAACTGCACCGAAGCGGCGCGTGGACCGGTCGGTGCAGAACGCAGCATCGGACGGGCCGACCCGCGGCCCGCCCGCAGGCTCAGGCCGGGGATTTGGCGAGCAGCTGCTGCAACTCGCCCGACTGGAACATCTCGCGCATGATGTCGCAGCCACCGACGAACTCGCCGTCGACGTACAGCTGCGGGACCGTCGGCCAGCTCGAGAACTCCTTGATTCCCTGGCGCAGATCGGGATCCTGCAGGACGTTGAACGACGCGTACTCCGTGACACCGCAGCGCTTGAGGATCTCGGCGGCCGTGGCCGAAAACCCGCATTGCGGGAATTGCGGCGTCCCCTTCATGTACAGGACCACGTGGTTCTTCTTCACCTGGTCCGCAATCGTGTCTCGAATCGTGTTCATGGCCGGCTCCGGCGAATGGTTTCGGAACTCATTTTACCGAAATGCCGCCGGCGGGCCCGGGTTTCAAGCGGTTACTCCTTCACCGCGCCGGTGAGCCCGGAGACGTAGTACTCGACGAAGAACGAGTACAGGACCGCCACCGGCAGCGATCCGAACAGCGCGCCGGCCATCAGCGGACCCCAGTGGTAGATGTCGCCCTCGACCAGCTCGGTCACCACGCCGACCGGCACCGTCTTGACCTCCGACGACGAGATGAAGGTCAGCGCGTAGATGAACTCGTTCCAGGACAGCGTGAAAGCGAAGATCCCCGCCGAGATCAACCCGGGCACGGCCAGGGGAAGGACGATGCGGACCAGGATCTGCAGGCGGCTCGCGCCGTCGATCAACGCGCATTCCTCCAGCTCGACCGGGATCGACTTGAAGTAACCCATCAACAGCCAGGTGCAGAACGGGATCAGGAACGTCGGGTAGGTGAGGATCAGCGCGAGCCGGGTGTCGAACAGGTGCAGCTCGGTCACCATCTTCGCCAGCGGGATGAACAGGATCGACGGCGGCACCAGGTAGGCGAGGAAGATCGCCATGCCGACATAGCGCGAGCCGCGAAAGCGCAGGCGCTCGATCGCGTAGGCGGCGAGCACGCTGAAGACGATCGAGACGAACGTCGCGACGACGGAGACCAGCAGCGTGTTCCAGAGCCAGCTGGGGTACGAAGTCTCGAACAGCAGATGCTTGACGTGCGCCAGCGTCGGGCTGTGGATCCAGAACGGGTTGGCTGCGCGCGACAGCAGCTCGTCGTCGGGCTTGAACGCCGTCATCGCCATCCAGTAGAACGGGAACAGCAGCACGATCAGGAACACCGCCAGCGGGATCCACACGGTGACGACGCGCCGCGGCAGCGACGTCAGGTAGTTCATCCCCTGGGTGTCGACGACCTGGCGATCGGCCGCCGCTCCGCGCGCCGCGCTCATGTGTCCTTCCCGCCCTGCTGCCAGGCGCGGCGCTGCAGCCCGAAATACGAGACGAGGATCGCGGCGAGGAGGAACGGCACCATCGCGGTGGCGATCGCGGCGCCCTCGCCGAGGCTGCCGCCCGGTATCGCGCGCTGGAACGACAGCGTCGCCATCAGGTGGGTGGCGTTGAGCGGTCCGCCGCGCGTCAGCACGTAGATCAGCTGGAAATCGGTGAACGTGAACAGCACCGAGAAGGTCATCACCACGGCGATGATCGGCGTCAAGAGCGGCAGCGTCACGTAGCGGAACTGCTGCCACGGCGTGGCGCCATCGAGGCTCGCCGCCTCGTAATACGACGGCGATATGGTCTGCAGCCCGGCGAGCAGGGTGATCGCCACGAAAGGCACGCCGCGCCAGACATTGGCGGCGATCGTCGAGAACCGCGCATTCCACGGATCGCCGAGGAAATCGATGTACTGGTGGATCAGGCCCATCCGCGTCAGCGCCCAGCTGATGACCGAGAACTGGGCGTCGTAGATCCACCAGAACGCCAGCGCGGACAGCGCCGTGGGCACGATGAACGGCAGCAGCACGACCGCGCGCACGACCGACTTGAACGGCAGGTTCTTGTTCAGCAGCAGCGCGAGCCACAGGCCGAGCACGAACTTGATCGCACTGGCGACGACCGTGTAGAAGATCGTGTTGAACAGCGCCAGCCGCGTGACCGAATCGCCCCACAGGTACTCGAAGTTCTCGAGGCCGATCCATTCCCCCGGCCGGCCGATCTTGGCATCGGTGAAGCCCAGCCAGGTGCCGAGCCCCAGCGGATAGGTGAGGAAGACCAGCAGCAGCAGCGCCGCGGGCAGCATGAACGCCAGCCCGAGCGCGTTGCGGCTGTCCAGCAGGCGAGCGGTCGACGCGGCCAAGGCAACTATCGCCGGGTCACAGGCGACACGAATCCGCGCGAACGCAGCGAGACCCACCCGATTCCGCGCGTTGACCGGCGCCGTGGCGCCGGGTCGAACGCGCGGCAGGTATGGCGTCGCGCCGGCGGGACGCCCGGTTCAGGCACAACCGCCGTCCCGGCGCGACGTCATACCTTGTAGTAACGCTCGGCCCGCTTCTGCGCCCGCTCCGCGGCTTCCTGCGGAGTCTTCGAACCGGACGCGGCCTCGGCGACCATGTTGACGACGATGAAGTCGGCGAGCGCGCCGGCCGACGCGTAGCCCATCTTGCCCGCGTAGCCCGACGGCAGCATGTTCTTCATCGAGTCGCGGTACGGCGTGTTCTTCGGATCCGCCGTCCAGATCGGGTTCTTCTCGTAGTAGCGCAGCGGCGGCGTCACGTAGCCGATCGACGACTGGACCCACGGGTCCATCTGCTCGGGCTCCATCATGAAGCGCAGGAATTCCTTCGCCGCCTTCGGAAACTTCGTGTACTTGAAGATCATCTGGTTGAAGAACAGCTGGAACTCGGTCGGGTGACCGATGGGGCCGACCGGCATGTTCGCGTGATAGATGTCGTCCGCCATCGCCTTGAGCTTGGGATCGGACGAGGTCTTCGCCGCGTAGTAGATCGAGATGCCGTTGTTGGTCAGGTAGAGCTGGCCGTCGAGGAAGGCCTTGTTGTTGCTCGGGTCGAGCCACGACAGCGTGCCGGGCACGAAAGTCGGGTAGAGCTCCTTCGCGAACTCCAGCGCCTTGACCGTCTCCGGACTGTTGATGACGACCTTGTTGTTCGCGTCGACCAGCTTGCCCCCGAAACCCCACACCAGCCACTGCGCCCAGGTGTTCGCGTCGCCGGTCGCGTTGCCGAGCGCGAAGCCGGCGGGCGTCCCCTTTTCCTTCATTCCCTTGCACAGCTTCAGGAAGCCGTCGAAATCCTTGGGGAACGAATCGAAGCCCGCCGCCTTGATCGCGCTCTCGCGATAGACCATGCAGACGCCGGCCACGCCCAGCGGCACGCCGATCCAGTGCTTGCCGTCGGGACGCAGATAGGGATCGCAGACCGGATAGAAGCCGCCCAGCTTGGCGCCCAGGTAGTTGCAGATGTCGGAGACATCGAGGAGCTTTTCCGGATAGAGGTTCGCGTCGTCGTTGGTCGACAGGATGATGTCCGGGCCCGCCCCGGTGTTCGCCGCGACCGCGGCCTTGGGACGCACGTCTTCCCAGCCTTCGTTGTCGACGCGCACCGGAATGCCGTACTTCTCGGTGAACTTGGCGACGTTCTTCATGTACTGGTCGATGTCGCCCTGGACGAAACGACTCCATCTCAGCACGCGCAGCTGTGCCCCCTTCTCCGGCGTGTTCTTCCACTGGGCGTTGGCGTCCTTCACCCAGATCAGCGGACCGACGGCAGCGCCGGCTGCGACGCCGGCGGAAGTCTTCAGGAATTTGCGGCGCTTGAACTCACTCATGGTCTTCCTCCTTGGTATCGACGTGCATCGATGGTGGAATTTCCCGTGCGAAAGCGTCCTACATCTCAGGCAGCGAGCCTCCCACCGCTCGCGGCGTCGAACAGGTGCGCGCGGTCGATGTCGGGCATGAGCGAGACGCGGTCGCCCGGGCGACAGGTGACGCGCTCGCGGATCAGCGATGAAAGCTCCTGCCCGTGGTAGCGGCAGAAGAGCTGGGTGTCGGCTCCCGTCGGCTCGACGACGACGACTTCGGCGGGCAGGCCCGGGCCGCTGCCCAGCACGCAGTGCTCCGGCCGCATGCCGTAGAGCACCGCCTGACCGTCGCTGGCGCGCGCCGTGCGCGGCAGCGGCAGGCGCACGCCGCCTTCGAACTCGACCTGCGGCGATGCTCCCCCCGTGCGCGCGATGCCCGGAACGAGGTTCATCGCCGGCGAGCCGATGAATCCTGCGACGAAGGTGTTCGCCGGCGTGTCGTAGAGGGTGAGCGGATCGCCCACCTGCTCGACGATGCCGTCGCGCATCACGACGATGCGATCGGCCATCGTCATCGCCTCGATCTGGTCGTGCGTCACGTATATCGACGTCGTCTTCAG
>Ga0316628_100005424_pt1 | contig 10233 bp, 13 predicted proteins | sample OWC_Aug_M2_C1_D5_FD_207648 | JGI IMG/M metagenome (GOLD analysis project Ga0316628, IMG submission 207648) | Wetland soil microbial communities from Old Woman Creek delta, Ohio, United States - OWC_Aug_M2_C1_D5_C | ecosystem: Environmental > Terrestrial > Soil > Wetlands | place: USA: Ohio... | reverse complement strand
GACCAGCCCGCGCTCCTCGCTGGCCGCGGTCGCGACCGTGGCGCCGGCGCCGACCACGGCGCTGGCGCAGCCCTGGAGCTGGAGCGCGGCCAACGCCAGCAGACAAGCGGCGACGGTCCCTTTACCCATCATCGCGCCTCCCCATCTTCCGGTGCTCAATCAAGCCCTTGTGGGCCGACCTTATTGTGCCGCTTAAGAATGCTCTCGCCAAGCGTCAGAAATATGGAGCGGAAGCCGCCACGGGACCAGCAGCATGACGTCGAACCGCTGGTCAAGATGCTGCAATTCCGGCCTTTTCTGCATAAAGGCGCGCGCCGCGTTGGCGATGCGCCGGCGCTGGCGTGGGCCAACTGATTCGCCCGCTGTCGCCAGATCGCCCCGGACCTTGACCTCAACGAAGGCGACGAGGCGGCCGCGCCGGGCGACGATATCGATCTCGCCGACCGGCGTGCGGAAGCGCCGGGCGAGGATGCGGAAGCCCTTGAGGCGCAGCAGCGCGGCACAGATCGTCTCGGCGGTGCGCCCGGCCGCCTCGCGCCGTCGACGCTCAGCCGGGGCGGCCATCGGGGATCTCGCGGCTGAGCGCCAGCGCACGGGCGTAGAGCACGCGGCGCTTGAGCCCGGTATGCGCGGCGACCTCGGCGGCGGCATCGCGGGTGCCGAGCCGCACCAGCGCCTCGCGCAGCATGGCGTCGACGGCCGCGTCGTCGGGCGGTTCGTGCGCAGCCTGCGCCGCCGGCGGGCCGATGATCACCACGATCTCGCCGCGGGGCGCGCCGTCGCGCGCATAAGCCGCCGCGAGATCGGGCAACGAGCCGCGGCGGACCTCTTCATGGCGCTTGGTCAGCTCGCGGCAGATGGCGGCATCGCGCGCGCCGAGCACCGCCGCCATGTCGGCGAGCGATTCGGACAGGCGGTGCGGCGCCTCGAACAGTACCAGCGTGGCGGCGATGGTCCGCAGCTCCGCCAGCGCTTCGCGCCGCGCCGCGGCCCGGACCGGCAGAAAGCCGACGAACAGGAAGCGGTCGGTCGGCAGCCCGGCGACGGCCAGCGCCGCCAACACCGCCGATGGTCCCGGCGCGGCAATCACCGGCAGGCCCGCCTCGCGTGCTTCCTGCACCAGCCGATAGCCGGGATCCGAAATCAGCGGCGTGCCGGCATCCGACACCAGCGCCACGGTTTCGCCGCGTTTCAGGCGCTCGATCAGGATCGGGCGCATGCGCGCGGCGTTATGTTCGTGATAGGCGATCATCGGGGTCGCAATGCCGAACGCGACCCGCAGCTTCGCGGTGACGCGGGTATCCTCGCAGGCGATCACGTCGGCCTTTTGCAGCACGGCGATCGCGCGCAACGTCATGTCGCCCAGATTGCCGATCGGGGTGGCGACGACGTGCAGCCCGGGCGGCACGGGCATGTCGGGCCGTTTACTTGGCGCGGTGCGGCCTGTAGGCTCCTGCGGTCCCGCCGTCGCGGAGATTTCCCGTGAGGATGTTCGCGCTTTCTTGCTCGGCGTTGCGCCGCTCGTTCGCTGCGACATGGCCGCTCGCCGTGCTGCTCGCGCTGGCGTCGTGCGCGCCGCCGCAGGTTAAGGAGCCGGGGCCGCGCGCGCAAGCGCCGGCGCCGCGCGGCGCGACGACACTACCGGCCGCACCCGCGCCGTTGGCCGCCCGTCCGGTCGCTCCGCCACCGTCGGCCGCCGCTCCCGCGCCGCGCCTCGAGGTGACGGCGCCGCCGCCCGCGCCGGTGGGCGAGGCGGGCTCGACGACCGTCCCACCGGGCCCGCAGGTGGTGCTGACTCCGCCGCCCGGCGTGAAGCCGCGCGTCACGGTCGGGCTTCTGCTGCCGCTTTCCGGGCCCGATGCCGCGCTCGGCCACGCGCTGATGGATGCGGCGGCACTCGCGGTGTTCGAGGTGGCGGACAACGCTTTCGTGCTTGCGCCGCGCGATACCAAGGGCACGCCGGAGGGCGCGCGCGAAGCGGCGATCGCCGCGCTCGAGGCCGGTGCCAAGCTGCTGCTCGGGCCGGTCTTCGCGCCCGACGTCGCGGCGGTCGCGCCGCTTGCGCGCGCCGCCAATGTCAGTGTCGTCGCGTTTTCCAACGATCGGACGGTGGCCGGGTCCGGGACCTACGTGCTCGGCCTGCCGCCAATCCAGCCGATCGCGCGCGTCGTCGCCTACGCGTCGTCGCGCGGCCTTACCCGGTTTGCGGCGCTCGTGCCCGATAATGCGTTCGGCCGGCGCGCGTCCGAGGACGTGTCGGTCGCCGCAGCGCGGGCAGGCGGCGTGGTGACCCATGTGGAGACCTACCGTCCCGGCCAGCAGGAGATGAGCCAGGCGGTGCGGCGGCTGGCATCCTACGAAACCCGGCACGCGGCGATGGAGCGTCAGCGGGCGGCGCTCGAGGGGGCTTCCGACGAAGTGTCGCGTCAGGCGCTACGCCGACTCGAAGGCGCCGAGACACTCGGCGGGCTCGGCTTCGATGCGGTGCTGCTGCCGGAATCCGGCCAGGCGCTCGAGGCGCTGGCGCCGCTCCTGCCCTATTACGACGTCGATACGCGGCGCATTCGCGTGCTCGGCATCGGCGACTGGCGGGACCGCGCGGTCGTGCGCGAACCGGCGCTCGCCGGAGCGTGGGTCGCCGGTCCGTCGCCCGAGGCGCGGGCCGCGTTCGAGCGCCGATTCCAGGCCGCCTTCGGGCGGGCGCCGCATCCCCTCGCCTCGCTCGCCTACGACGCCACGGCGCTCGCCGCGGTTCTGGCCTCGGGCGAAAAGGGCGCGGATTTCAGCCCGGCAGCGCTGACCGCCCGCAACGGCTTCGCCGGGACGACCGGGATCTTCCGGCTGAACGCGGACGGCACGGTCGAGCGCGGGCTCGCCGTCATGGAAGTGCGCCCCGACGGGCTGCAGGTGATCGCGCCGGATCCCGAAGCCTTTCCCGACGCCGGTAGCTGAACGTAGCCGTCCGCGCTGGCGCGGCGGGGCCGGATCACGGGTCGCGGCTGAGGCCGTGCGCCGCCAGCGCCGCGAGATAGTCGGCCCAGCGGCGATCCATCTCGCACCCCAGGCGGTGTAGATAGCGCCAGGAATAGATGCCGGTATCGTGCAGATCGTCGAACAGGATGCGGATGGCGTAATGGCCGACCGACTCGAGCCCCATGATGCCGACATGGCGTCGGCCGGCGACGGTCTGCTTCTGGTCCGGGCCGTGGCCCTGGACCTCGGCCGACGGGCTTTCGACGCGCAGCAGTTCGGCCGGATAGCGGAAGGAACGGCCGTCGTCGAAATCGATCTCCAGCGCCTTCTCGGCCTTCTTCAGCCGAATCTCGGTCGGCCGGGGCGCCGGGCCGTAGCCGTCGTCGGTCATGCGCCGGACGCTTTCGCTCAGCGGGCCGGCGCGTCGAGCTTGCGCGCCTCGTCGACCAGCATGATCGGAATGCCGTCGCGGATCGGATAGGCGAGGCCGGCCTGGTCGCTGATCAATTCCTGCGCCGCCTCGTCATAGCGCAGCGGCCCCTTGGTCATCGGACAGACCAGGATTTCGAGAAGCTTCGGATCGATGCCGGATTTCGCCTGGGTCATGCTCGGGGTTTCCTTTTCGCGCTGCGGATCAATTGCGGGCGCCGCTCGCCGTGCCGCTGTCCTCGGCTACGGCCATCTCGAGCAATGTGACCATCGCCCGTGCGCGGTCGGTCAGCGTCGGCGCTTCCAGCAGCGCCTGACGCTCGGACGGGCCGAACGGACAGGACATGGCGAGCGAGGTGAGCAGCCGGTCGTCCTGCGCGGCGTCGATCGCCTTCCAGTCGGCGTTGATCTGGCGGTGCGCGAAATAGGCCTTGAGCGCGGCCATCAGCCGCGGCCGGTCGACCGTGGCATCGTGCTCATCGGTCAGATCGCGGCGAAAGCGGTGATAGTCGGCGAGCACGCGCCGGTAGCCGTCCTTGAGCGGCAGCTCTTCGGCGATCTGAAAGCGGCAGATGCCGGTCAGCGTCATCATATAGCGGCCGTCCTCGGACTCGCTGAACGCGGTGATGCGGCCGGCACAGCCGATATCGTAAAGCGGCGGATTCTCGCCCCGGCGCATCGCCAGCCCCACCCCGCGATTGTCGTCGGGATCGGGCTCGCGCGGCTGGATCATGCCGATGATGCGGTAGTCCTCGGCCAGCGCGGCCCGCGTCATGGCGAGATAGCGTGGCTCGAAGATGTTGAGCGGCAGCCGGCCGCCCGGCAGCAGCAGGATGCCGGTCAGCGGAAAGATCGGGACGACCCGCGGCAGGCTCTCGAAGCCGGGATCGAACGGTCCGCGGCTCATGATCTGCGGCTCACGAAAAGAGCAGCGACGAAAGCTTGCGCCGCCCCTGCGCCGTCAGGGGATCGGTCGGGCCCATCGCTTCGAAGAATTGCAGCAGCTGCTTGCGGGCCGCTTCCTCGTTCCAGCTGCGGGACCGGCGCATGATTTCCAGCAGCGACTCGATCGCCGCTTCGCGCTCGCCGGCGGCGTACTGCGCCAGGGCAAGGTCGTAGCGGGCCTGATGGTCATTTGGGTCGGCGGCGACCTGCGCCTGGAGCCCGGCCGTACTGCCGGCCTTCGCGGCCTTTTCGGCGAGGTCGAGGGCGGCCAGCGCCGCCGCCACCGCCTTATCGGCTCTCTGGGTGTCGTCGAGCCCCTCCAGCGCCTTCGTTGCCTCGGCGAGCTTGCCCGCCGCGATGTGAGCGCGCGCGAGCCCGGCGCGGGCCGCAAGATTGCCGGCCTCGTGGGTCAGGATCTGGCCGAACAGCGCGCCGGCGCGCGCGTGGTCGCCGGCCTCCAGCAGTTCGGTCGCCTGGGCCAGAGCCTCCTCGATCGGCGACGCGCCGCCGCCGGTGCCGCCCGCCGCCTTGATCAGGCGATCGACGAACGCCTTGACCTGGCTTTCCGGCAGCGCGCCCTGGAAGCCGTCCACCGGGCGGCCGCCGAAGAAGGCGTAGACGGTGGGGATCGACTGGATGCGCAGTTGCTGGGCGATCATCGGGTTGTGGTCGATATCGACCTTGACCAGCTTGACCGCGCCGTTCGCCGCGCGCACCACCTTTTCCAGGATCGGGCCGAGCTGCTTGCACGGTCCGCACCAGGTGGCCCAGAAATCGACGATCACCGGCAGGTCGCGCGAGCCGTCGATCACGTCCTTGACGAAGGTGGCATCCGTCGAGTCCGCGATGACGTCGGCCGGTGCAGCGCCGCCGGCCGTCTGGCCGATGATCGTCTCCATGTCCTCTATCTCCCGGTGGGGGACCGGCCCCCGCGACCCGCTTCCCGCTTCAAGCCATGGCGAGAAAATGGCCGTTCTTCCCGTCCCTGACAAGGGCCGGGACGCCGGTCAGTTGCGCTGCGTCGCCGGCCCCAGATCGACGACCAGCGGCTCGTGGCCGGTGGCCTCGAGAAAGCGCAGCAGATCGGCCGGGGCGACCGCCGTGGTCCGGCTGTTGACCAGCGGATGGTAATTCACCAGTGCCGACTGCATCATCTCGGCGTCCAGCACGACGCGAATTCGCGCCGAACTATCGCCGCCGCGATCGTTGATCGCGGCGAACGGGGTCACCGAGCCCGGCTCGACGCCCAGCCTGGCGCGCATCCGCTCGGGGCTGGCGAAGGACAGCCGGCCGGCACCGATCAGCGCCGCCAGTGCCTTCATATCGAGCCGCCGGTCCTCCAGGCACACCACGAGGAATTCCGCCCCCTTCTTGTCGCGCAGATACAGGCTCTTGCAATGCGCGCCGGGTAGCTGGCCGCGAAGATGTTTGGCCTCCTCGACCGTGAACACGGCGGCGTGCGCGTGGGTCGTGGCCGCGATCCCGAGCGACTCGAGATAGGCAAGCAGGTCCTCCGGTGTCGCCGGACGGTGCGTTGGCGCGACAAGGCCCTCGCTGGTCATGCCCTTACCATAGCGGGCCGGACGCGGACGGCTCAATCGGGAGGGCCGGCCGCTCAGATTTCGGGCAGGTCGAGCGCGTAGCCCGCCGCACGCACGGTACGGATCGGGTCCGCCTCGCCCGGCCCGTTCAGCGCCTTGCGCAGCCGGCGGATGTGGACGTCGACCGTGCGGTCGTCGACATAGACGTCGTGGCCCCACACCGCATCGATGATCTGGTCGCGGCCGAACACGCGCTTGGGATGTTCGATCAGGAAGCGCAACAGCCGGAACTCGGTCGGACCGAGATGGACAGGCCGTTCGCCCCGTATCACGCGGTGGGTGGCGGTATTCATCTCGATTCCGGCGAAGGCCAGGGTCTCCTCGGCCAGCGCCGGGCGGATGCGGCGCAACACGGCGTGGATGCGGGCGATCAGCTCGTTGGTGGAAAACGGCTTCGGCACGTAGTCGTCGGCGCCCGCGTTCAGCCCGCGGATACGATCGCCTTCCTCGCCGCGCGCGGTCAGCATGATGATCGGCGTGTTGCGGGATTCCGAGCGCCGCCGCATCTGGCGGCACACTTCGATTCCGGACAGCTTGGGCAGCATCCAGTCGAGCAGCACCAGATCCGGCTGCCGCTCGGACATCACCAGAAGCGCCTCCTCGCCGTCGGTGGCTTCGAGCACCTCGAAGCCTTCCTTTTCCAGGTTGTAGCGCAACAGAGAGACGAGAGCGGTCTCGTCCTCGACGACCAGAATGATGGGTCTCATTTCGCCGGCTTGGGTGTGTTGTCCGGCCCGTTCAGTACGCCGGGCATTTCGCTGGCGCGGCCCCGCGGCCGTGCTTCGCGCAGACGGGTGCCGTGGACCAGAAAGTAGATGGACTCGCAGATGTTGGTGACGTGGTCGCCGATGCGCTCGATGTTCTTGGCGATGAACAGCACATGCGTGCACGGCGTGATGCGCCGGGCGTCCTCCATCATGTAGGTCAGCAGCTCACGGAACAGACTGGTGTACATCTCGTCGACTTCTTCGTCGGCGTGCCAGACCGCAATCGCCTTTTCGACGTCCCGCTCGATATAGGCGTCGATTACGTTCTTCATCATGTTCATGACCAGCCGCCCCATGCGCGGGATGACGTGCGCGGGGCGGACCGGCGCCGACTCCGCCAGGGTCAGCGACCGCTTCGCGATGTTCGCCGCGTAGTCGGCGACGCGCTCCATGTCGGCCGAAATCCGCAATGCGGCGATCACGGTGCGCAGATCGAGCGCCATCGGCTGGCGCAGCGCCAGCAGGCGCATGGCCTGGGTGTCGACCTTGTAGTTGAGATCGTCCACCCGATCGTCGTCCGCGATCACCCGGTTGGCGAGCTGCGGGTCGCGGTTCATCAGTGCCTGGATCGCCGCCTCGATCTGCGCTTCGGTCAGCCCGCCCATCTCGATGATGGTGTTGTTGAGGTGCTCGAGTTCCTCGTCGTACGACTTGACGATATGATCGCGCGCCGTGGTCATCGTTGTATCCTCCGCACTCAGCCGAAGCGGCCGGTGATATAGCCCTGGGTGCGCTCGTCGTGCGGGCTGGTGAAGATCTCTTCGGTCGCGCCGTATTCCACCAGCTCGCCGAGATGGAAGAATCCGGTCTTCTGCGACACGCGCGCCGCCTGCTGCATATTGTGGGTGACGATCACGATGGTGTAGTTGACGCGCAGCTCGTCGATCAGCTCCTCGATCCGCGACGTCGCGATCGGATCGAGCGCCGAGCACGGCTCGTCCATCAGGATCACCTCGGGGCTGATCGCCACCGCGCGCGCGATGCACAGCCGCTGCTGCTGGCCGCCGGACAGGCTCAGCCCGCTGGCGCGCAGCTTGTCCTTCACCTCGTCCCACAGCCCCGCCTTCTGCAGCGCGGTTTCGATCCGCTCTTCCATTTCCGACGGCCGCAGCTTCTCGTGCAGCGCGATGCCGAAGGCGATGTTGTCGAAAATCGACATCGGAAACGGCGTCGGCTTCTGGAACACCATGCCGACGCGCGCGCGCAGCGTATTGATGTCGATGCCGGGGTCGAGGATGTTGACGCCGTTGAGCAGCACCTCGCCGGTCGCCCGCTGGTCGGGGTAGAGGTCGTACATCCGGTTCAGGACGCGCAGGAAGGTCGACTTGCCGCAGCCCGAAGGGCCGATCACCGCGGTCACCTCGCGCTCGACGATGCTCATGTTGACCGATTTCAGGGCGCGCGTATCGCCGTAGAAGAATTCGAGGTCGCGCACGTCGATCTTCGCGGCCCCTTCGGTCGCGGCGCGCGCGAGCGCGGAATCAAGGGCTCTTTCGGCGGTCATCCCGGGCATGGCAGCGATTGCGGACGGGTTCGAGGATATATTGATTTGCGTCGTCATTTCCATCACTTCCACCGTTGCTGGCGGGTCTGAAGGCCCGAGAGAATACGCGCGAAAACATTCAGGCCGAGGACGAAGGCGGTAATCAGCAGTGCGCCGGTCCAGGCCAGCTGCCGCCAGTCGTTGTAGGGGCTCATGGCGAACTGGAAGATCACGACCGGCAGGTTCGCCATCGGCGCGTTGAGATCGGTGCTCCAGAACTGGTTGTTGAGCGCGGTGAACAGCAGCGGCGCGGTCTCGCCGCTGATCCGCGCGATCGCCAGCAGCACGCCGGTCACCATGCCCTGCTGCGCAGCCCGGTAGCAGATCAGAAAGACGACCTTCCACCGCGGCGCGCCGAGCCCGACAGCGGCTTCGCGCAGCGAATCGGGTACCAAGCGCAGCATTTCCTCGGTGGTGCGGACGACCACCGGGATGACGATGATGCCGAGCGCGAGGGCGCCCGCCCAGGCGGAGAAATGGCCCATCGAAATCACCATCACCTCGTAGACGAACAGGCCGATGACGATCGAGGGCGCACTCAACAGGATATCGACGACGAACCGGGTCGGCGCCGCGATTCGGCTGTAGCGGCCGAATTCGGCGAGGAACGTGCCCGCCAAAATGCCGATGGGCGTCGCGACCAGGGTACCGACCAGCGTCATGATCGCGCTGCCGAGGATGGCGTTCAGCAGGCCGCCGGCGCTGCCCGGTGGCGGGGTCATGCGGGTGAAGACGTCGAAATTGACGCCCGCCACGCCCTGAATCAGCAGCGTCGCCAGGATCAGCCCCAGCGCGCAAAGCCCGATTCCGGTCGCCGCGACGGCGCCGACGGCGCTCAGCCGGTTGGCGAATTTGCGTCGTGCGTATAGTTCCACGGCAATTTCCTCAGCGCCCGGCGCGCAGCTCGAGCCGCGACAGCATGAATTTGGCGATCGACAGCACGATGAACGTGATGACGAACAGGATGAGGCCGAGGGCGATGAGCGACGAAACGTAGAGATCGCCGACCGCCTCGGTGAATTCGTTGGCGAGCGTGGACGAGATGGTGTTGCCCGGTCCGAGCAGCGACGCCGAAATCTGGTGTGCATTGCCGATCACGAACGTCACCGCCATGGTTTCGCCCAGTGCACGGCCGAGGCCCAGCATGACGCCGCCGATCACCCCGGCGCGGGTATAGGGCAGCACCACGTTCCACACCACCTCCCAGCGTGTCGCGCCGAGCCCGTAGGCCGATTCCTTCAGCATCGGCGGCACCGTCTCAAACACGTCGCGGATGACCGCGGCGATGAACGGCAGCACCATGATGGCGAGGATAAGGCCGGCGGTCAGGATGCCGATGCCGAACGGCGGCCCCTCGAACAGCGCGCCGATCAGCGGCAGCGGACCGAGCACGTCGATCAGCCAGGGGTAGACGTTGTTGCCGAGAAACGGCGCGAGGACCAGCAGGCCCCACATGCCATAGATGATGCTGGGAATGCCGGCCAGCAGCTCGATCGCCGTACCGAGCGGGCGCTTGAGCCAGCTCGGGCACAGCTCGGTCAGGAACATGGCGATGCCGAAGCTGACCGGAATGCCGACGGCCATCGCGACGATCGAAGTGACGATGGTGCCGTAGATCGGCACGAACGCACCGAACTCCTCGGTGACCGGGTTCCAGGAGACCGAGGTCAGGAAGCCGAACCCGAACTTGGCGAAGGCCTGCCGGCCGCCGATCGCGAGCGACACCAGAATGGCGGCGAGCAGAATTAGAACGATGACCGTCGCGATCCATGTCGCGGCGCGCGCGACCGCGTCGCCGATGTCGGCACGTTTCACGGGCGCTGCGACGATCATGCCGGCGAGATCGGTCGATTGCTTTGCCATTTATAGTCGGCGCCTTCGGTGCTTTGTCCTGTCGGGGGATGGAGAATGAAATGGATAAAATCGAAATGCGGGATCGGCTTATGCGGCGGTTCGGCGGAGCGCCGGGCGGCGG
>Ga0316628_100005423_pt1 | contig 10234 bp, 8 predicted proteins | sample OWC_Aug_M2_C1_D5_FD_207648 | JGI IMG/M metagenome (GOLD analysis project Ga0316628, IMG submission 207648) | Wetland soil microbial communities from Old Woman Creek delta, Ohio, United States - OWC_Aug_M2_C1_D5_C | ecosystem: Environmental > Terrestrial > Soil > Wetlands | place: USA: Ohio... | reverse complement strand
CTTTCCCGCCCCGATGTCGCCCACCAGCACCGAGAGGCCGCGCATCCGCGAGACCGCGTGGGTGAGGCGAACCAGCGCCTGCTGGTGCTGGGGCGACTCGAAGTAGAAGCGGCTGACCGGAGCGTTGGAGAAGGGCTCCTCCGTCAGGCCGAAGTGTTCCAGGTAGCTCATCGTCGGTGACAGCCTCTACAAGTAGCCCACCTTGCGCGTCTTCGCAGGCACCGCGGGCGCGGGGTCGGCGGGGGACGGCCGGGTGGGTACCGGCCGAGCGGCGACGGAGGAGGCGAGGCGCCCGGGCCCGTCGTCCTCCGGGCGCACGGTGGCCGACAGCCTCCGCACCCGGTCGGCCACGTCCCGGTGGTTGGGCTCGGCCTTCTCGATCGCCAGGTACTGCCCCAGCGCCTTGCCACCGGCGCCGGCCGCCTCGTGGGCGAGGGCGAGCTCGTAGCGGAGGCTGACCTCCCGCGGGCCGGCGTGGGGGCTGGCCAGGGCGTCGCGGAAGGCGGCGACGGCCAGCTGGGGCTCACCGCGCATCCCCTGCAAGAGGCCGATCATCGTGAGGCAGTCCACCTCCTTCGGCTGCCCCGGGCACCCCTGGCGCGCGACCTCGAAGACCTGGACCGCGTCGTCCAGGAGGCCCATCTCCTTGTAGGCGATGCCCAGGTCGTAGTGGGTGTCCACGTCGCCGCGCTGCACGACGCGCTCGAGCCCCTTCTTGAACTCGGTGAAGACCTCCTCCACCGAGTACTGGAGGTCCGCCACCGGCGCGGGCGTGGGCTCTTCTTCCGGCGCCGGCCCGAGCTCCTCCAGCTCGTCCGCCAGCTCCTCGGCCAGGTTGTATGACCCGGTCCGCACCGGGATGGGCCCGACGCCCGGGGGAGCGGCCCGGGGCGGAGGCGTGGGCGTGGAGGGCTGCGCGTCCCTCGCCGCCTCCAGCGCCGCGAGCCGGTCGCGCAGCGTCGCCGTCCGGGGCAGACCGGGGCGGACCAGCTCCACCGTGTCCAGCACCTCGCGGGCCTCGTCGAGGAGCCCCTGATCCAGGAAGAAGCTGGCCTCGTTCAGCTCCTCGGTGATGGGGCCGCTCTCCTCCGGGGAGATCCGGGCCGCGGCGGGGGGAGCCAGGGCGGGCGGCGGCGCGGCCGGCGGAGACGGAGCGCCCCGCCTGAGCGCGCCGTTCGTGCCCACCGGCGCGGGGCGGACCGTCGGACCGGGCGCCGGAGCGGGCACGCTCCTGGCGAATGCTCCGTTGGTCCCGGCCGAGGCCATGCGACCGGTGGGAGCGGGGGGCGGAGCCGCCGCACGGGCGGGTGCCGGGCGAGGAGGAGGCGGAGGCAGAGGGGCGGGGGTGAGGACCACCTCCTCGTCGGGAGGCAGCTCGACGGCGCTCTCCACGCCCGGCTCGTAGGCCCCGAGCGCGTCGTTCATCTCGGTGCGCTCGTCTCCGTAGGGCATGGCGTCGCCGTACCCGTCCACCCCGGGAGGAGGCGGGACGAGCACCGCGCCGGCCCGGCGGCCGGTCAGCGGCTCGTCGGCTCCGCCCCGGAGCGGCGACGGCCCGGGCTCCTCGTCGACCAGCATCGCCTCGTCGTCCTCGGCGAGCAGCTCCTCGTCGCCGCCGGGCGCGGCGCTCCGGAGCGCCAGGTCGTCGGAGGAGCTCTCCAGCCCCTCGTCGGCGAGCAGCACCTCCTCGTCGCCGGCGGCGTCGAGCGCCGGATCCGCTCCGCCCCGCACCGCCCCCGGCCGGAGCACGGCCAGGAACGCCGGCATCTCCGGATGGCCGGGCGCCTCGGAGAGCAGCGTGTCCAGGTAGGCCTGGGCGCGCTGGCGCTCCAGGCCGCGGGTGCAGAGCCGGAGCACGTTGAGGAGCTGCTCGGTGGCCTGGGCCCCCTGCCCCGCCGCGCGGTAGATGATGTAGGCCTTCTCGTGCGCGTCGAGGTTCTCGGGGTCCACGGCGAAGATGCGCCGCAGGTGCTCCAGCGCCTTGTCGTGCAGCCCGTACTTCACGTAGACGTCCGTCTCGGCGAGCAGCTTGTGGATCTGCTCCCGGGTCAGCGAGACCGGGGCGGCCGGCGCGGGCGGCGGAGGCGGTGGGGGTGGGGGTGCGGCCGCCTGCACGGCGGCGATCGCCTGCGACACGGAGGTCCGGGCCGGGCGGGGCGCCGCGGGCGCCGGGGCCACCGCCGCGGGCCTCTGGCTCGCCTTCCATGCCAGGAGGTCCGGATCGGACGGATCCAGCCGCTCGATCTTGCCCCAGGCGTCGCGCGACTCGGCGTGCTGGTGGCGCTCGGCGTGGAGCTTGGCCAGCTCCTTGTAGACGCTGAGCGTCTTGCTGGTGTGGTTGAGCGCGGTGAAGGCCTGGGCGAGGAGGATGAGGGTGGGGATGTCGCGCGGGTCGGCCTTGAAGCACAGCTGCAGCTTGGCCAGCGCCCGCTTGTGGTCCCCGCGCGCCAGGTAGTCGTGGGCCAGGCTCCGGGCGAGCTGGACGTTGTCCGGCTCGAGCGAGGCGATGCGCTCCAGGACGCGCAGCCGCTCGTCGGGGCGGTTGTTGCGCTCCAGCCAGTCGGCGGCGCGCTTGAACTCGGTCAGCGCCTCGCCGCCCATCTGGTCGCGGGCGTAGAGCTCGGCGAGCTTCAGGCGGCTGGAGACGTTCTCCGGGTCGAGGTCCACCATCTTCTTCAGGGTGGCGAAGGTGGCCTTGGAGTCCCCCTTCCGCTCGTGGTGGGCGACCACCACCTGGAAGAAGGCCATCGCCTCGGTCATCAGCCCGAGGTGCTGGTGCAGCTCGGCCAGCTTGACGTTGACCTCGACCAGGTCGGGGTTGAGCTTCAGCACCTGCTTGTAGAGGGCGACCGCCTTCAGGAAGAACCCGTCCTGCGCGTACACCTCGGCCACGCGGGTGAAGAAGGACGCGGCCTGCGGGTTGTCGCCCTTCTTCTGGTACAGCTCGCCCATCTTCTGGAGCACGCGGACGTCACGCGGGTCCAGCTCGAGCACCTTCTGGTACTCGCGGATGGCCTTGTCGAAGGCTCCCTTGGCGACGAGCTTGGCCGCGCCCTCGATGATCTTGTTCTTGTCCATCGACGGCGCCGGCGCCGGCGCGCCCGAGTGGGGTCGGGCCCGCAGGCGGTAGCCGGGGAGTCTCCACCTCGGACGGTAGCGTGGCGGTGGCGCGACCGTCAAGGAACGTGCCGAGGTGTTCCCCAGGGAGTCCGAGGGGTTACGGCGTTTCCTCGATGGCCTGGCGGAGGCGCCGCGTGCCCACCTCCGAGGCCAGCAGACGCTCCACCAGCCGGGTGTCGTACTGACCCGAGGTGAAGGCGTCGTCGGCCAGGGCGGTGCGGTGGAAGGGGATGTTGGTCCGGATGCCCTCGATCACGTACTCGCCGAGCGCCCGCTGCAGCCGGGCGATGGCCAGGGGGCGGTCCTCGGCGTGGACGATGACCTTCGCCAGGAGCGAGTCGTAGTGCGGCAGGACCGTGTAGTTCTCGTACGCACCCGAGTCGACCCGGACCCCGAACCCCCCGGGGACGCTGTAGCCGGTGATCCGCCCCGGCGAGGGCGCGAAGGTGACCGGGTCCTCCGCGTTGACCCGGGCCTCGATGGCGGCGCCGCGGAGCTGGATGTCCTCCTGCCGCCGGCCGAGCGGCTCGCCCGAGGCGAGGAGGATCTGCTCCCGGACCAGGTCGATGCCGGTCACCGCCTCGGTCACCGGGTGCTCCACCTGGATGCGGGTGTTCATCTCCATGAAGTAGAACTCGCCCCGCTCGTCGAGCAGGTACTCGATGGTCCCCAGGTTGTTGTACCGGATGCGCTCCATCGCCCGGATGCTGACCTCGCCCATGCGGCGGCGCAGCTCCGGGGAGACCGCCGGCGAGGGGCTCTCCTCGATGAGCTTCTGGTGCCGGCGCTGGACCGAGCACTCGCGCTCGCCCAGGTGCACCACCTTGCCGTGCTCGTCGGCGACGATCTGGATCTCGATGTGGCGCGGCTTCTCCACGTACCGCTCGACGTACATGTCGCCGTTGCCGAAGGCCGAGGCCGCCTCGGCCGAGGCGGTGGCGAAGGCGGCGGTGACCGCGTCGCGGCCGCGGACGATCTTCATCCCTCGCCCGCCTCCGCCCGCGGCGGCCTTGAGGATGACCGGGTAGCCGATGCGGTCCGCCTCCACCTGCGCCTCGGCGGGCCCCTTGAGCACGCCGGCCGAGCCGGGCAGCAGCGGCAGGCCGGCCTCCTTCGCCGCCTCGCGGGCCCGGACCTTGTTGCCCATCAGGCGGAGCATCTCGGGCCGCGGGCCGATGAAGCGGATCTTGCAGTTCTCGCAGACCTCGGCGAAGTCGGCGTTCTCGGAGAGGAACCCGTAGCCGGGGTGGATGGCGTCGGCGCGGGTGATCTCGGCGGCCGAGAGGATGGCCGGGATGTTGAGGTAGCTCTCCCGCGAGGGAGGCGGGCCGATGCACACCGCCTCGTCCGCGAAGCGCACGTGGAGCGCGTTGGCGTCCGCCGTGGAGTGCACCGCCACGGTGGGGATCCCCAGCTCGCGGCAGGCGCGGATGACCCGGAGGGCGATCTCCCCGCGGTTGGCGATGAGGATCTTCTTGAACACGGGGGCGCGGGCGGGGCGGCTCAGGCGGGCTCGATGCGGAACAGCGCCTGGCCGAACTCGACCGGCTGCCCGTTCTCCACGAGGATCTCGGTGATCTTCCCCGGCTCGTCGGCCTCGATCTCGTTCATCAGCTTCATCGCCTCGATGATGCAGAGGGTCTGGCCCTTCTTCACCACCGAGCCGACCTCGACGAAGGCCGGCTGATCCGGGGCCGGCGTGCGGTAGAAGGTGCCGACGAAGGGCGAGGACACCACATGCCCCTTCTTCTCGCTCGCCGGGGCGGGGGTCCCGGGGGCGTCGGCGGCGCCGACCCGGGGGGCGAGCGAGACCGGCTGCATCGGCGGCAGCGGGGCGGAGCCGTTCCCCGGCGCCACCTGGACGATGGGCGCCGGGCCGTGGCCGCGGGTGATGAGCAGCCGCTCCGGTCCGCGGCGCCAGGACAGCCGGGTGATCTCGGTTGTCTCGAGCAGCTCGACGATGCGCCGGAGCGCGTCCACGTCGAGGAGCGAGGTGGCCGCCCCTTCGTCGCGCGCTTCCGTCTCCTCTGCCCGCTTCTTGCTCGCCATGGTCAGGCGGCGGCCACGCGCGTGAGGTACTTGCCGTCCCGGGTGTCGATCTTCAGGACGTCGCCCTCGTTGATGAACAGCGGGACGTTCACCACGTAGCCGGTCTCCAGCTCCGCCGGCTTGGTGGCGCCGCTCACCGTGTCGCCGCGGATGCCGGGGTCGCACTTCACGACCTTCAGGTCGACCGAGTTGGGCAGCGACACCCCGATGGCCTTGCCGTTGTAGAAGAGCACCGAGGCCTCGATGTTCTCCTTGAGGTAGTTGCGGGACTCGCCCAGCACAGCCTCGCCCAGGAAGGTCTGCTCGTAGTTCCGGGTGTCCATGAAGTAGTAGTCGTCGCCCTGCTGGTAGAGGTACTGCATCTGCCGTTCCTCGATGTCCGGCTTGCCGACCTTGTCGCCGCTCTTGAAGGTGGGCTGCAGCACGCGGCCGGATAAGAGACTTTTGATGCTGGTGCGGACGAAGGCCGAGCCCTTCCCCGGCTTCACGTGCTGGAACTCGATGATCTCGTAGGGCTCTCCGTCGACCTCGATCTTCAGGCCCTTGCGGAACTCGGACGTATCGATGACACCAGCCATGGGGGGTGCCCCTTACCCCGAGCGGCCCCCGAGTGGGAAGGGGCTTGGCCTCCGGGGATTCCCGGGCGCTACAGCTCGGCGCGGATGCGCGGCGCGGCGATCCTGAGCGCGTACCGGCCCTTGCCGTAGTTGCCGCGCGCCGACAGCGCCAGGACCAGGAAGTACTCGTCGGTCACCAGGCGCATGATGGTGAGCACCTGGTCGGAGTTGATGCTCACCTCGTTGACCGCCCCGGTCTTGAGGAGCTGGGCGGCGTTCTTCACCTGCCCCAGCACCGCGGCGTACTCGATCAGCGTCGACTGGACGTCCAGGTCGGAGGCGGCGTCCACCTGGAAGCTCTCCACCGAGATGCCGTCGAAGCCCATGACCGAGCAGGCCAGGGCGCCGTCCACGGAGCGGACCACCTCCTCGAGCAGGGGAAGGAAGGCCATCGCCAGGGCTCAGGCGTTGGGGATGCACTGCACCGGCTGGTCGCGGCCCGCGACGTTGCAGGCCCCCGTCGACAGCTTCTGTCCTGCCGGGCAGACCAGCTGCGTGGTGCCGCTCTTGTAGACGGTGAGCGGGAAGGTGACCTTGTTGGTGTGCGTGCCGCTGCCGCCGGCGAGCTTTCCGAACACCTGGAAGGTGACCAGGAGCGTCTGCGACGTCGCGGTGAGCGAGGCGTCCAGCGCGGCGGCGGCCTTGGGCTGGATGAGGTCTGCGTTCATCCGGTTCTTGTCCGCCGTCCCGCCGGCGGAGATGACCGCCCGGACGTTCTGGGTCTCGGGCGCCAGGGTGACGGCCGGATCCGAGTACTGGTACTCGTAGACGATGGAGTCGGCGATGAAGTCGTTGCCGCCGCCCGGATCGACCACCTGGCCGTTCACGCTGATCGGCATCGGCTGGAGCTGGTTCTCCCAGGAGAACTGCTGGAAGTAGAAATCGCTGACTCCTGCGTTTCCGAGCGAGTCCACCCAGGGCCGGAAGTCCTGCGTGCCGCGCATCGAGTACAGCGTCGCGTCGCCGAAGTCGCACTTGTCGCCCGCGGCGCGGGCGTTGAGGATGATGATGTTCAGCGCGTCGGCCGAGCACCCTCCCAGCAGCAGGACGGCGGCCGTCGCCCAGGCGACGACCGGCAGGACCCTCTTGCGACGACTCATTGATTGCCTCCAGCCGGCGCGCTCGCCGATGCCACCGGCCGTGACCCGCTCTGGGTCACGATGCGCGGGGTGATGAAGATCAGGAGCTCCTGGCGGTTCTCGGAGATGGTGTTGGTCTTGAAGAAGAACCCCAGGATGGGGATCTTCATCAGCCAGGGCACGCCGGCCTCGTTGGTCGCTCCGCGGCGGACGTAGATCCCGCCGATGACCGTGGTGTCGCCGTCCTTCACCAGCACCTGAGTCTCCGCCTCCTTCTTCTGGATGGCGGGCTGGCCGTTGGCGCCGGTGTTCGAGGGGTCCGGCTGGTTGTTGGTGGCCTTGATGGCCATCAGCACGCTGCCGTCCGAGGTGATGTGCGGCGTGACGTCCAGCTGCAGCCGGGCCTCGACGAAGGTGGTGTTCACGCCCTGGGCGGACACCTGGCTGAACGGGATGGACACGCCCTGGCTGATGGTCGCCTTCTGGTTCTGCAAGGTGGTGACCTTGGGGGCGCTGATGGTCTTCACGTCGCCGCTGCTCTCGGCCGCCGAGAGCCGGAGGTTGAGGTTCAACGCCCCGTTGGCCGAGCCGAAGGTGAAGCCGAGGGCGCCACCGGAGCCCGCGCCGACCGCGGCGGGGAGGTTCACCGCGAAGTTCGGCGCACCGGAGACGCCGGTGGCCGAGGCGGTGCCCAGGTCGGATCCGCCGGTCACCCGGACGGTGTTGGGGAAGCTCAGACCGGTGGCGTTGCCGGTGGCGGGCGCGGCCTGACCGAAGCCGCCCCACTGGACGCCGATGTTGCGCGAGAAGCTGGTGTTGGCCTCGACGATGCGGCTCTCGATCAGGACCTGAGGGGTGATGGAGTCGAGCTTCTCCACCAGGCTGCGCGCCTTTCCGATGTTGCTGCCGATGTCCCGCACCACCAGGGTGTTGGTCCGGGTGTCGACCGCGACCGTGCCCCGCTCGCTGAGGACGTCCTTGACCCGCGTGGCCATGTCGCCGGCCGCGGCGTAGTTGACCGGGATCAGCTGCACCACCAGGTCCTCCTGCCGCCGCAGGGCCTTCTTCCGCTCCTCGCGCGAGCGCGCCTCGTCCTCGAGCGTCTTGAGCGGGGCGACCCGGATGATGTCGCCGATCTCCTCCTTCCCCAGGCCCTTGCTGGCCAGGATGATGTCCAGCGCCTGGTCCCAGGGGACGTTCCGGAGACGGATGGTGATCTTCCCGGTCACGTCGTCGGCGACGACGATGTTCTTCTTGCTGACCTCGGCGATGACCCGGAGCAGGTTGTGGATGTCGATGTCCTTGAACTCGAAGGACACCTTCTTGCCCACGTAGCGGGTCCGGCCGGTGGCGGTCTGGGCGACGACCACCGCCGGCTCGGTGGTGAAGGCGGCGGTGCGGTTCGACACCGCGACCTCCTCGGTCTTCAGGCCCTTGGCCTCGAGGTGCCACACCAGACCGTCCGCCGCACGCTCGGCGCGCTCGGTGAGCGCCCCGTCGGCGGCGACCACCACCCGGACACGCTGCCCGTCGCCCGGGATGGCGAAGGTGCTGATCATCTTGATCGGCGTCTCCAGCGCCGAGGTGTCCAGGCTGCGCTCCAGCCGCTTGGGGAGCCGAACCCCGGTCAGGGTCAGCACCGCGCCGCGGTCATCCGGCCGCTCCACCTCGAACTGTGCGGCGCGGCTGAGCTTGATCTGGATACGTCCGCCCCGCGACGACTCGACGAAGCCCAGGTCGAGGATCTCCGCCGGACTGCCCCGTGCGGGCGCCGCTGCGGTGGTGACCACCCGGCGGCCGTCGATCTCCACCTCGCCGTCCTGGAGGTCGCCCTTCCCGCGGCCCGGAGCGACGGACACGGCCGGAGGCGCAGAGGCGACCGCCGGCGCCGCGGGCGGGGAGACGGCCCAGCGCACGCCGCGCGGGGTGAAGCTCACCTTCGCCTCGAGCGCCGGGTCCACGTCCACCACCAGCCGCACCTTGTCCGGGTGGGCCCCGGCGCGGAGCGTGGAGAAGGGCCCGGAGGGCGCGCGGCGCACCGAGGTGGCGAGCTTCACCCCGGTGACGTCCAGCGCGAGCCGGCTCGGACCGGTCAGGCGGAGAAGCTCGTAGCCCCGCACCTCGCCGTCGAACGAGAGCTGCAGGGTGCTGCCCTGGACCCGCGCCGCGGTAAGGCGGCGGGCCGGGGTCTTGACCTGGCGGGTCTCACGCGCCACCGAGACCACGTCCGGCGCCGCGGGCTCGACCGCCGGGGCCGCGCGGATCTCGGCCGGAGCGGCCGGGGCCGACGCAGCGGGGCCGGGGGCGGCGGCGCGGGTGGCGGGGACCGCCGGCGGCGCGGCGCTCGCCACCGGGGCGGACGCCTCGCCCTCGCCCAGGACCGAGATCAGGAGCTGGTTCCCGTCGGCCTTCACGTCGTAGCTCTTCACCGCGTGGAGCGTGACCAGCACCCGGCCCACGCTGGCCGTCGAGTCGGTGAACTGCGAGACGTTGATGCCCCCGATGGGGCCCTGCCCGTCACGGGCGCCGCGGACCGCGCTCGCGTCGGCGGAGGCCACGTCGACCACCAGGCGGTCCGGGCCGGCGAGCCGGAAGACGGTGAAGACCGGCGGGCGGCTGCCGGTCACCACCACCCGGGCGCCGGTGGCGGTGGGCTCCAGGCGTACGTCGCGGAGCACGTTGGGCTCGGCGGCAAGGGACGGCGCGGCGGCGATCACCGCCAGACAGCCGATCAGGGTCACTGCGCTCTGGGAACGCATCACAGGGCTCTCCGCTCCGGCCTCAATAGGACTTCCCCGTCGCGAGATCAGTCTCCTGTTCGGGGAGCTTCTCGGACTTGATGGCCAACGTGACGGGGTTCGCGGTGGTCTTCCCGTCGGGGGTGGTGAAGTACTCGGTGATGACGACCGCGTCGCTCATGATCTGGGTGACCTTTCCGCCCTGCCGCCCCACCCGGGTGTTCCGGCGCACGAAGTAGCCGCGCCCAGCCGGGTCCTGCACCATGGCCAGGGGATTCGCGTCGCCGCTCACCACCGCCACCAGGGTGAGCTGATCCACGTCGAACCGGCAGAGCGGCTCGGTGCAGGTGGCGTTGGCCAGGGCGGCCTGCGCCGCGGGCTCGGCCTCCGGGCTGCGGAAGGGGTCCCGCTTCCCGACCGGGTTGTACACGTAGGTCGGCGCGGCCGGCGCCGCGGGCTCGGCCGCGGGCGGCGGCTTGGCGACGGCGGCCTTGGTCGGAGCGGTCGGCGGCGCCGGGGTGCTCCCACCGCAGGCGGAGAGCACGGCCAGCCCGAGGACCGGGGCGCAGAGGACGAACCGGAGGGCGCGCGGCGAGCTCATTGGGGCTTGGCCTTCTTCTTGTCGGCCCCT
>Ga0316628_100005421_pt1 | contig 10235 bp, 8 predicted proteins | sample OWC_Aug_M2_C1_D5_FD_207648 | JGI IMG/M metagenome (GOLD analysis project Ga0316628, IMG submission 207648) | Wetland soil microbial communities from Old Woman Creek delta, Ohio, United States - OWC_Aug_M2_C1_D5_C | ecosystem: Environmental > Terrestrial > Soil > Wetlands | place: USA: Ohio... | reverse complement strand
GCTCGCGGGTCGGTGTCGTCGCAGTCGTCGCCGCACGAGCCCGGAGCGCCCGGCGAGTAGCCCGGGAGCGGCCCGCGGTGGCCGTCGCCGTCGAGGTCCTGGGTCGAGTGCGTGTTGACGCACGCGCCCGTGCTCTCGTCGCACGAGTCCGTGGTGCAAGGGTCGCCGTCGTCGCAGTTGGTGCGCTGCTGGAGCTGGCACGCCTTGTCGTGGATGGAGTCGTCCCACAGACACTTGTAGGTGGCGCACAGGTCGACGTTCGCGCAGTCCGCGTCGCGCACGCACGGGTCGAGCTGGCTGCGCGCCCCGCAGCCGGCGGAGAGCACGATGGTCGCCGCGAACGCCGCGAGCGCCGCGAGCCCGGAACGCCAGGTCACAAGCATGCCGAGAAGCCGGGGACGTCGATCGGCTCGCACACGAAGCCCGACGGACAGCTGTGGCCCCCGCTGAGATCGCACATGCGCGCGCACTGGGTGCTGGCGCCCGTGATGAGGCAGACGAAGCCGGCCGCGCAGCCGACGGTGTTGTCGCACGGCGCGCCCTGCGTCCCCGTGCCGACGGGCTCGCAGAACGAGCCGTACGCCTCCGTCTCGCACTTCTTCTGCGGCGGGAGCGCGGCCGGATAGCATGCCTCGTCGGGCGCGCACGGCGCGTTGGTGAAGACGTCGCACTCCTGGTACACGGGCGGCGGGCCCGCGTCCGCGCACGTCGGGTCGACGTAGCCGTTCGAGCCGTCGCCGCCGCCGTCCGGACCGCGGCCGTAGGGGCCCGCGTCGCCGGTGCCCGTGCCTCCGCTGCCGAGCGTCTTGCCGCCGCACGCGGCCGCGATGCCGAGGATGGGCACGCACGCCCAGACGAAACGCACCCCAAGAAAGCTGCTCATGCGCACGCGTCAAGCATACTTGGGGTGCCGCGCCGAGCCAGCTTCAGTTTTCGCGTCACCGTTTTTGAGGATGGCATCGGGCCACGCAGGGTCGTAGGATCCCACCCGATGGCCGCTTCTCCGTCGAAGAAAGAGGTCCTGCTCAACCTCCTCGAGAAGACGAGCGTCCTGCTCCACCTCGACGCGCGTCAGGACACGGTGCTCGTCCCGAAGCACCTCAAGGCGAACCCGCAGCTGATCTTGCAGCTGGGGCTCAACCTCGCGGTGCCCATCCGCGACCTCGACGTGGGCGACGAGGACGTGCGCTGCACGCTGAGCTTCAGCCGGTCGCCGTTCTACTGCGTGATCCCGTACCGCGCCGTCTTCGCCATGGTGTCGGAGGACGGCGGCAAGGCCATGGTCTGGCCGGAGGACGTGCCTCCCGAGGTGGCGCGCGCCGCCGAGGCCGAGGCGCGCAAGCTCGGGCTGCTCGAAGCCGTGGCGCCGGCGGAGGGTGAGGAGAGCGCCGCCGCGCCGAGCTCCGAGCCGCCGGGCGAGCCCTCGCGCCAGCCGCGCTCGAAGCGCGAGCTGCCGCCGTACCTGCGCGTCATCAAGTAGCAGGGGCGTTGCGCAGCTTGCTGTGCTTGATGCCGTAGCCGAAGTAGATGCCTAGGCCGACGAGGAGCCAGGCGCCGAGGCGCGCCCAGTTCGTCCAGCCGAGGCCGTAGATCATGAGGCCGTTGCAGGCCACGCCGAGCACCGAGATCACCGGCGCCGCGGGCACGCGGAACTGGCGCGGGGCGTCGGGGTTCTTCACGCGCATGATCCAAACGCCCGCGCTCACGAGGATGAAGGCGAAGAGCGTCCCGATGCTGGTCATGTCGCCGACGATGTCCTCCGGGACGAACGCCGCGAAGGCCGCCGTGAGGAAGAAGAACGTGATGTTCGACTTGTACGGCGTGCGGAACGTCGGGTGGACCTCGGAGAAGATGGGCGAGACCAGGCCGTCGCAGCTCATCGAATAAAAGACGCGCGACTGGCCGAGGAGCATGACCAGGATGACGGACGAGAAGCCGCCGAGGATGGCGACGGTCGTGAGCTTCGACAGCCACTCGTAGCCGTGCATGTAGGTCGAGATCGCGTAGGCCACCGAGGCCTCGCGGCCCTCGTGCCGGAAATCGTCGACCGTGGCGATGCCCGAGAGCACGTGGGCGAACAGGATGTAGAGCGCCGTACAGATGACGAGCGAGCCGAGGATGCCGATGGGCATGTCGCGCTTGGGGTTCTTGGCCTCCTGCGCGGTGGTCGAGACGGCGTCGAAGCCGATGAAGGCGAAGAAGACGACGCCCGCCGCGTTGACGATGCCCCAGAAACCGCCGAACGAGTGCGAGACGCCGCTCGGGTCGACGTACTTCGTCGCCTCGGGGATGTAGGGCGTGTGGTTGGCCGGGTTGATGAACGACCAGCCGAGGACGATCACCAGCAGCACGATGCCCACCTTCATGACGACGATGAAGGAGTTGACCAGCGCCGACTCCTTGGTGCCGCGGATGAGCACCAGCGTCAGCGCGAGGAGGATGCCGAGCGCCGGGAGGTTGATGAGGCCGTGGATCTTGTGGCCCCCGTCGTCGAGCATGAACTCGGTCGGCGCGTGGCACCACCGGTACGGGATCTGGACGTGGAAGAAGCCGAGCAGGCGGTTGAAGTACTGGCTCCACGCGATGGCGACCGTGGCCGCGCCGATCGCGTACTCGAGCACGAGATCCCAGCCGATGATCCACGCCATCAGCTCGCCCATCGTCGCGTAGGCGTAGGTGTACGCGCTGCCCGCGATGGGGATCATCGAGGCGAACTCGGCGTAGCAGAGCCCCGCGAACGCGCAGCCGACGCCCGCGAGCAAGAAGCCGAGCGTGACCGACGGGCCGGCGCAGTCGGCGATGGCGGCCGCCGTGCGCACGAAGAGGCCCGCGCCGATGATGGCGCCGATGCCGAGGGCGATCAGGCTGAACGGGCCCAGGGAGCGTCGCAGGCCCGCCTCGGCGTTCTCGGCCTCGCTGAGGAGCTTCTCGAAGGGCTTGCGGAGGAAGAGGTTGGCCATGACGGGAAGGTGCAACCGATATACACGCTCGGGGCCTGAATCAGGCGGGGTTTTCGCGCCGGTCACCTGCTCCGCGGCTGTCGCCGCGACGGGCGGCGCGCAGCATCATCGCCGCGGTGTAGACCACCACGACGGCGACGAGCCACTTCACCCAGTAGAGCGGCAGCGACTTCACGATGAACGCCGCGACGAGCACGGCGGGGAGCCCGCCGAGCGACAGGCCCGCAGCCGCCCCGGGCGCGTAAGCCTTCTTGCGGATGAACGGGATGCTCGCGAGCGCCTGCAGGAAGGCGCACGAGCCCATCATGATCGGGAAGCCCGCCTTGGGGTTCATGCCGAGGAGCGAGACGACGACCAGGGCAGGCGCGTAGAGGCCGACGCCGATCGTCATGAGCGCGCCGAGCACGAAGCTCGCGACCACCGCGACGGCGAGGGCGGCGCCGGACAGGCCGATCTTCGCCCCGTCCTCGGGCAGGCCGATCTGACGCCACACGAGGATTCCGCACACGGCGAGCAGCGCGAGGCCCATGCCGATCTGGACCTTGCGACGCGAGAACGACGCGACGACGGGCGCTCCGAGCACCGCGCCGGCGGTGGCGGCTGCGATCATCGAGACGAGCGTCGTCGGCTCGACGGCGACCTGGTCGATGAAGATGTACGCCTCGGCGAAGGTGGGGATCGTGTGGCCGATGGTGAGCGTGCCGGGCAAGAGGCGATCGTCGATCGTCTTTCGGGCGCGATAGAGCGTGGTGGTGGTGGCGTACGAGCCGATGCCTAGCGTGTCGAAGAAGTTCGTGATCGCGCCGACGAAGGTCTCGTAGAGGGTCGGGGCGACGCGTTCGCTCGCGCTCGTCTCTCGCAGCGCCGCGGCCCAGACGGCGAGGAAGACGGCCCCGACGAGGCCGAGCGAAACGAAGAGCGCGGTCTTGGCCGTCACGCGAGCGACAATAGTACACGTCGCATCGTCAGTCCCAACGCCTTTCCCTGACACCCAGGAGGCGGCGCACTCAGCGTTGCCAGGTTCCGCCGATGCAGTGAAGCGTCATGCCGCTCGGACCGTAGATCGAAAAACCATAGCCGGACTGCGCCACGCCGTAGGCGCACGCGAGCTGATCGGCGACGTGACACGCCGAGCCGAGGTTTGGACGCGGCGTTGGACAGCCGGGCGCGGGATCGCTGCAAACCCACGTCGGGGAGCACTGAGTTCCGCCGAAGACACACGCACACTCCGCATCGGAGTAGAAGGGACGCACGACGCCACGACGTTGCAGTTGATGTCGCGCGCGGTGCCGTACTCACATTCCAAGGGGAAGTTGGAACACGGCGCACCGTTCGCCGGCGCTTCGTTCGGACATGGCGGTGCGGGTTGCGCCACGTTCCCGCATGCCGCCGCCACGACGCCGGCAAGCCCGATGACGATCCCCACGACGTACGTTCGCCCCACTCGTCAAGGCTAGCTCAGCGGCGCGTCAGCTCGCCACCCTCCGACTGCGGCGCCGGATGACGCTGTGGTGGTAGCCGTACGAGAAGTAGACGACGAGCCCGATCACCAGCCACACCACGAGCCGCAGCCAGTTCGAGAGCTCGAGGCCCGCGATGAGGCCGACGCACGCGAGCGCGCTCAGGATGGGCGTGACCGGGAAGAACGGGACCTTGAAGGGTCGCAGCCGGTTCGGGTAGCGCACGCGCAGGACGATGACGCCCAGCGAGACCAGGATGAAGGCGAAGAGTGTCCCGATGTTGGTCAGTCCGATGGCCTGATCGGGCGTGAGGACCGAGCAGCCGAGGGCGACGACCGCGCCGGTGAGCCACGTCGAGACGTGGGGGGTGTGAAAGCGCGGGTGGATCTTGCTGAAGGTCTTGGGCAAGAGGCCATCGCGCGCCATGACCATGAAGATGCGCGTCTGCCCGAGCTGGAAGACCAGCAGGACGGCCGTCATCGCGACGACGGCGCCGAAGCCGAAGACCGTCGCGAAGTTGCGGTAGCCCATGTACTCCATGGCCTTGGCGAGCGGATCGTTGGTGGTCATCTCCGAGATCGGGACGACGCCGGTGAGCACGGCGGCCGTGAGGATGTACAGGACCGTGCAGATGACGAGCGAGCCGATCAGGCCCCGCGGCAGATCGCGCTGCGGGTTCTTGCACTCCTCGCCCGCCGTCGAGACCGCGTCGAAGCCGATGTAGCTGAAGAAGCCGAGGGCGGCGCCCTGCCAGATGCCCTTGAACCCGTTGGGCGCGAAGGGCTTCCAGTTGGCTTCGCCCTTGTGGAGGATCGTGCGGACGCCCAGCGCGATGAAGATGCCGACGAGGCCCAGCTTGAGCAGCACCATGACCGCGTTGGCGCGCGCGCTCTCCTTGATGCCCACGAACAGCAGCAGCGTGAGCAGCATCGTGATGGCGAAGGCCGGGAGGTTGAACGCGACGACGTGACCGGCGAGGTGCGGGAACCAGACGCCCGCGTTTTCTGGGGCCTTCGCCAACGCCGCCGCCGTCTGCACGTCCTTGGTGAGCCAGAGGGGGAGCTGCCAGCCCGTGAGGCCGTGCAGGAACGTCTGGAAGTAGTCGCCCCAGCTCTGCGCGACGTAGATGTTGCCGATCGCGTACTCGATGATGAGGTCCCAGCCGATGATCCAGGCGACGAGCTCGCCGAAGGCCGCGTACGAGTACGAGTAGGCGCTGCCCGAGACGGGGACCATCGCCGCGACCTCCGCGTAGCAGAGGGCGGCGAGGCCGCACGCGACGGCCGTGAGGACGTAGGAGAGCATCACGGCCGGGCCGGCGCCGTGCATCATCAGGTGGCCCTCGGCGTCGAAGCGGCCGACGATCATCTCCTTGATGCTGGAGAAGAGGCCCGCGCCGATGATGGCGCCGATGCCGAGCAGCGTGAGATCGGTCGCCGTGAGGGTGCGCGACAGCGCGTGGCCGCCCTCGTTCTCGGCGTCCGGCTCGTGCTCGTGCTCGTGCTTGCGCAAGAAGAGCGAACCGAAATTCATCCTTCAGGCCTTGGGCTTGCGCAGCGAGTCCGCCATCCAGTGCAGCACGAGGAGCGCGGCGCCGGAGGCGACGAGCGTCCAGCCGAGCGCCGGGTGGCGCGTGCTGGAGAGCAGGTGGGCGCCGGCCAGGAAGAGGCCCGCCGCGACGATGCCGGAGAAGAGCCGCCGCCCGATGCGATCGACCGCGAACGGCATCGCCGGATCCGCCATGCGGACGGTGAGCCGGCCGCTGCGCAGGTCGTCGAGCACCTCGCGCAGCTGGATGGGCATCTCCCAGCCCGCACGCGACAGCTGCTCGACGCCGCGCCAGAGCTCCATGCCGAGCCGGTCGGGCGAGTAGCGCTTGCGAAGGAGATCCAGGAAGTAGGGCTGCGCCTCGCCGAAGACGTCGAGGTCGGGGTCGAGCTGCTTGCCGATGACCTCCACCGTCATCAGCGCCTTGCCGACGAGCAGGAAGTCCGTGGGGATCTCGAGCCCGTACTTCATCGCGCCCTGCACCAGATCCCGGATCATCGCCGAGAGGTCGATCTCCTTGAGCGGCCGCCCGAGGTACTTCTCCGCGAGGACCGACACCTCGGCGCGGTACTCGCGCATGTCGACCTTCTTCGTCGGCCGGGCGACCTGGTAGAGCGCGTCGGCGACGCCGTAGGTGTCCTTGCGGGCGGCGGCGATCATGAGGTCGATCGTGCGCTCGCGCGGCTCCTGGCTGAGGCGCCCCACCATGCCGGTGTCGATGAGGCCGATGACGGGCTCCTCGTCCGACCCCAGGATGATGATGTTGCCCGGGTGCGGATCGGCGTGGAAGAAGCCGTCCTCGAAGATCATCTTGATGATCACGCCGGTGGCGGCCTTGGCGAGCTTCTTTCCCGCCTCCGGAGACACTTGCGAGATCCGGCGGCCGTCGAAGAACTCCTGGACGAGGACGTGCTTGGACGAGACGGAGCGGTAGATCTTCGGGAAGCGCACCTCGGGGTGGCCCTCGAAGTTGCGGGCGAAGCGCTCGCAGTGGTCGGCCTCGACGAGGAAGTTGAGCTCGCTCGTGATGGAGCGGTCGAACTGGTTGACCAGCCCGATGGGCGAGTAGATGCGCGTCTCGGGGATGGCGCGCTCGAGAGCGGCGGCCATCATGTGGAGCAGCTCGAGGTCGCGCTGCACGACCGCCCCGACGCCCGGCCGTTGCACCTTCACGACGACCTCGACCTCGCCTTCGTCCGTCTTCAGGCGGGCGCGGTGCACCTGCCCGATCGACGCGCTCGCGAGCGGCTTGTCGTCGAAGCGCACGAAGAGCTGCGAGATGGGTGCGCCGAGGCTCTGCTCGACCTGCGTCTTGATGTCGGCGAAGGGCACCGCGGGGACGTCGTCCTGCAGCTTCTTCAGCTCGGCGATGATGTCCGGCGGGATGACGTCCGTGCGCGTGGAGGCGATCTGCCCGAGCTTGATGAAGCTCGGCCCGAGGTCCTGCGCCACCATGCGGATGCGCACCGGCGTGGAGATGCGGGCGCGCTCCTCCTCGCCCTTCGCGAGCTCGCCCTCGCCGATCTCGGGGACGCTCTCGTCCTCCTCTTTCTTTTCCTTTTCCTTCTTGCGGCGCGCCAGCCCCGCGCGGCTGACGATCTCGCCGAAGCCATGGCGTGCGAGGACGGTCGAGATCTCACGCAGCCGTCCGAGGTCACGGACTGCGGTGAGGACCGACACCATCGCTCAGCGTCGACGCCGGCTCAGGGGCAGACGGCGATGTCACACGCCCAGGAGAGACCCGCGTCACCGGAGACGTTGGCGACGCACTGGCAGTTGTCGGTGTGGGCGATCACGTCGCCCGTGCACTTGAGGCCGCTGTAGTAGCAAATCTGGCCGGAGCTCGTGCACGCCGTACCGTCGGTGCCGGTCGTCGACGCGGGGCACTGCGGCGGGTTGGTGCCGCCGGTCGCCTGGCAGAGCGACGTGGCGTCCGTCGTGTCCTGGGCGACGGACTTGCCGTTGGAGAGCAAGCAGGACCAGCCCGTCGCCGTGTCGCACGTGCAGGTCGCCTGCTGGTAGACCGGCGTGCACGGGAAGCCGACGACGCAGATCTGGTTCTGCACCTCACATTTGGTGTTCGAGGAGGTCGCCTGCGTGATCGTCGTGGGACAGACCGCCTGCGCGGCATCGGGCGCCGGCATGGGGGTCGTGTCGCTGCAAGCAACGGCGAAAGTGAAAGTAACGGGGGCGAGCGCAAAGAGCGCGGCGCGGAAGGACGTAGGCATCGCGGTTTCCTCGTAGAGTGCGGAGTGCGCGGTGTTTAGCCGCTTACGAGCAAAATCACAACCGACAATCACCGGACTCGGACGACGGTCCCGGGATCGAGGCGAGAGGGCAGTATCGCGGCGAAACCAGGCGGTAGGTGCGGGGAGGTGAAGCCGAACAGCCACGCCGCGTCACGGGGCGCGAGGTTGACGCACCCGTGGCTGCGCCTGTGACCGAAGTCACCGTGCCAGAAGACCCCGTGCAGGCCGACAGCCTTGTCGAAGAATTGCACGTACGGCACGTCCTCCATCGAGTAGCGGAAGCCCTCGGCCGCGGGGCTGGCGTCCTCCTGGGGCGATTCGATGTTGTCCATCGTGCTCGTGAGCAGCTTCACCCAGATGCGGAACGTCCCCTTGTGGGTCGAGACGTCGCCGGGGCCGCCCGGGGGCACGCCCGGCGGGACGCTCGTGCCGCGCCCGCTCGAGACGAGGGTGGCGAAGACCGGGCGCTTGCCCTCGTAGGCGACCAGCGTCTGCGAGGCGAGGTCCACGTCGATCCACCGCTCGTCGACGCCCCCGACCTCGGGCGGGGGATCGCTCGCGGTGGGGTGCGCGACGCTTCGCCCGTCCACCCACGCCGCCGGCGTCACGCCGTCCTCCGAGATGCGCACCATCGTCCCGCCGGGGACCACCTTCTCCTCGCGCCACGGCACCACCTCGAAGCGGCCGAGGACGCGGACCGGCTTGCCGGCGGATTTGGGTGCAGAATACACGTTGACCTTGTCGCGGAGCGCCCAGCCGAAGTCGAGGCCGGAGGCTCCGACCATCTGACCGGCGAAGCCGCTCGGGCGCGCGGCGCCGAGCTCGCTCGTGGAGATCCACGTCCCGTGGCGCGTGCGCACCCACGTCTGGCCTTTGGCCGAGCGCTGCTCGGTGGTCGCCACCGCGAAGCCGGGGTCGAGCTCCTCGTCCGGCGCCTCGTCGCCGGCTCGCTCGAGGCTGCCGTAGCCCGACGCCCCGTTCCTGCCGACGAAGTAGTACCGGTACGGCAGGCCGTCGGACGCGATCGGCGTCGGCTGGTCGTTCGGCGCCTCGGCCGACAGCTCGGCGAGGTCGGAGCAGAGCCACGCCGCCGGCCCGACGTGGAGCCAGCGCCCCTCGCACCCCGCGGCGCGCTGCGATCCGTAGAGCGGCAGTCGCGCACCCGGCAGCGTGGTGCCGCGCTTGAGCTCGGGGTGCCCGGGAATCGGCGAGATCGCGGTGTCCGCTCTCTTCACCGCCACCGACCGCGCGCTCGCCGGCAGCGGCACGTCCGTCGGATCGGACCACGGCGGCAAGAGCCCGTCCGCCCTCGCCGCGGTCGCGAGGAAGATCAGGCCCGCGGCCGAGATTGCCCGCCGCATCATTGGGCCTGCGGCAGCCGCAGCTCGAAGGTGGCGCCGCGCTTGCTCGAGCTCACGCTGATCGAGCCGCCGTGGTCGTCGGCGATCTTCCTCACGATCGCCAGGCCGAGCCCGGTGCCGCCCTTCTTGCCGGCCGTGACGAACGAGCGGAACAGGCGGTGCTCGATCTCCTTCGGGATGCCGGGGCCCGTGTCGGAGAACGTGATCACCAGCTCCTCGTTGGGCTCTCCCTTGTGCGCCCGCGTCACGCGGATCGAGAAGGTGCCGCCGCCGCGCGGCCCCATCGCCTGCTGGGCGTTGAGCGCCAGGTTGTGGACCGCGCGCAGCAGCTTGCCCTCGTCGAAGCGCGCCGTGCCCTTGTCGTGGAGCTCGATCTCGAGATCGATGCCCTCGCGGCGCAGCTGCGGCTCGATCTGCGCGCGCGCGTCGTCGAAGAACTTCTGCAGGTACACCTTGCGCAGCAGCACCGACCGCTCGCCCCGCGCGAACTCGAGGACCTCGCGCTGCATCGCGCTGATGTGGTCGAACTGCTTCAGCGCTGCCTCGGCGTACGCGGCGCGCTTCTTCTTCGACTCGGTGTTCTGCATCAGCTGCATGTAGCCGCTGATCACCGTCAGCGGCGTCTTGAGATCGTGGATGACCGCGGAGAGCAGCCGC
>Ga0316628_100005420_pt1 | contig 10235 bp, 9 predicted proteins | sample OWC_Aug_M2_C1_D5_FD_207648 | JGI IMG/M metagenome (GOLD analysis project Ga0316628, IMG submission 207648) | Wetland soil microbial communities from Old Woman Creek delta, Ohio, United States - OWC_Aug_M2_C1_D5_C | ecosystem: Environmental > Terrestrial > Soil > Wetlands | place: USA: Ohio... | reverse complement strand
GAGTGACTGAAGAAACTCCCCCGAAGCCGAGTTGAGAGAGCAGATCGAGTTCTGTAAAGCCTGGGCTTTTGACTGCCGATCGACTGCGCGTCGGCTATGTGTCAATTACCGTGCCGTGGAACATGAGTGGCGCACAAAAAAAAGGGGCGCCGATGTTACCATCGGCGCCCCGGTAACGGTTAAGGTCAGTATACAGTTAACGCTTCTTCAGATGCTGCCGCGCGGCTACGCTCACGACAACGAGACCGGCTCCCAATAGAAGCAGGGCCGACGGTTCTGGAACTTGACCGCCGCCGCTAATCGAAACATTTTCTCCGTCCTGTAAACAATCCGGCCCGGTAATCTGTCCTGGCCCCGAGCATTTACCGGAATCATCTGCGACGGTAAAGTTTACTCCAAGATGGCCGAAAGAATAAGCTCCGTTTAATGAAAAATCCCATTCCCAAACATAACCTAGTCCCGAATTTACTGCCGCACCATGGGTGACTGAAGCCAGTGTATTAGTGCCCGTATCATAAGAACACAGAAAGGCACCTGATCCCTGGAGACAATTTCCGGCAGCCTGACCATTCGCCCAAAGAGTCGTCCACCCCCCCGTCCCTCCCGGCGCGGAAGTCAAAACCGGATTTGGTGGCGCGGCGATATCGCCTGGTTTGATATCGACAGCACCGATGAATGTCATAGACCCTGTATATGTTCCAGTTACAGTCAAGGTCGCATGGAAAGTACTTGCATTCAGATCTCCAGCATCGGTTACAACCAGGTGATATGTGAGGCCGAAGCAATCGCCTCCCCCGCAGGTACCGCTAAACGTCTGATCATCGACAACTAGGAGTGCATCCGCTCTCGAAATGTGTCCGAGCAGTAGAAGCACAGCTAACGCAATAACTAAACTCAACTTATTCATTCTAATTCTTTGTCTCCCTTTAGAATCTAGTACCTGCCTTCTATTTCCCTGTATTGGACGTGGAGCAAAAGGGATACCATTTCGCAACTATTTGATTTTTCACAATATTCAGACTCGCTAGAAGGAGAAAACTGTTAACAATAATTACACTATTCACAGATGAAAATTTTGTTCGATTAACCGATTAGATTTATTAAGCTTTTTACACATGTCAATTGTAAGGTTATTTTATACAGGACAATGCTACAAACTCTTCCCGTCAAGCAAATTCGAAGTCGAAAACTATAGAGAGATAACGATCGCACGGCTTCCTTGAACGTCTTGGGCGACCTTGTTTCACGGTTTCGATGGCACTGCCATGCCTGCGCTTAATGGGCAACTGCCAGCTCATGATCGAAACCTCGGAAGGCAATTTGACCAAAACGATGACGCGACTCCAACGGCGTCTTTACCCAGTGGTCCAACCGCCGCCACAAGCGTAGCGCTCATCTCTTTCAGGGCCGCTACAAAGCCATCCTTGTTGATCGAGGCGCCTACTTTTTAGAGCTCGCCTCCTACATTGCGCTCAATCCGGTCCGCTAACGTGAAGCATCCTCATTAGTAGCCGTGGAGCAGTTACGACGCGATGACGGCAAAGTCTGCGGCTCCAGCGTCGCTGACGACTGAGGTCTTGTTGGGAGAGTTCGGCAAGAGCCGGCTGTGGGCCATACGGAAGTACCAACAATTCGTCGAGAAAGGAATGGGCGGGAGAGCATCTGGAAGGATCTCGAAGGGCAAATCTACTTGGGGGACGACGACTTTGTCGAGCAGATGCGGGGCAAGTTGGGGGAGCATGAAGAAAACATTAACATACCGCGGGCGTAGCAACCGCCTCCAGTGCCGACGCTGCAGGTGATTCGTGGTTAATCCTCAAACCGGGACCAAGCCATTCGGGCGGCCTACGAGACGGGTGCGTACAGTTACCAACAAATCGCAGATCACTTTGGAGTTCACTTTACGACCGTAGGGCGAATTGTGAGAACTTCAGCCCAGCGCATGCCGGGCACCCGCGCAAAAAATTAGAAAACATTTGGCCTTGTGCAATTTTGCTAGACCTGACCGTATGCCGCGGAAGCAGAACAACTTGCCGGTTAAAATCCGGTACGGGGAATTATCGGTACACCCCGTTAGCGAAGATCCGGTTTTGGGAGGCGACTCTCAGGGCAGAGTGGATCGAGAAAACTTTCTCAGAGGAGGAAGCGCAAACTCGCAGGCCGTACCACCAGGGAACCCATAGAGCCTCGTAACTTGTAACTGAGAGTGCCGACCCTGTGGTCAGATGGGGAAGGCCGCTGCCATCTGCGGAAAATAACCGAGCAAGAGCAGATGGACTTTCCGGGGTCGTCGGGACGGGATGTGAGGGAAGTTGATGTGGGTAACGCGGGAGATCTCGCTTGTCGCGGGTGATGGCCGCGATGGCTCGGTATAAGGGCAACCGAAAGCAGAGTCAGGCAAGCGAGAAGTCGGAGGGGCGCAGAGGTACCGATGAGGCCGGGTAATAGCGGCGGAGGGAAGGCGCCCTACTTTTCATCGGGTCTCTTAACGAGGAAAGGAGAGGGTGATTGCCCGTGAGGCTTCAAACACCCAACAAGATTCGAGACCTCCAGCGGGGACTATATCTTAAGGCCAAGAGAGAGCCGAAGTTTCGCTTCTATCTATTGCAGGACAAAGTGTGGCGTGAAGATATCTTGCAGCACGCTTACCGCTTGGTTCGTAGCAAGGGTGGAGCCCCGGGCATCGACGGGGAGACTTTCCATTCGATAGAGAGTGGTGGGGGCGAGGCTAAGTTTCTTTCGAAGCTTCAGCAGGAGCTAAAGGAGAGGACCTACCGAGCGCAAGCTGTACGGCGGGTCTATATTCCCAAGGGCAATGGGACCAACAGGCCGTTGGGGATACCCACCATTGGAGACCGAGTGGCCCAGATGGCGGTGAAAATTGTCATCGAGCCGATCTTTGAAGCGGATTTCGAGGACTGCAGTTTTGGATTTCGTCCGAAGAAAGACGCCCATCAAGCGATTGGTGCCATACGGGAGGCGTTGAACCATGGATGTCCTTACGTCTTAGACGCCGACCTTCAGCAGTACTTTGACACGATTGTGCACGATAAGCTCATGAAGTTGATCGCCGGTCGAATCAGTGACCGGCACATTTTAGGATGGATCAACCAATGGCTTAAAGCGCCAGTGATGGAAGAGGACCAGGAGGGAAAGCGGCGGACCAGGCCGAGCAAGCGCGGCACGCCTCAGGGGGGAGTGATCTCCCCTCTGCTAGCCAATATTTACTTACATTTGTTTGATCGAGTGTTTCTATCGTACTGCCGGGTAATAGGAGTCAAAGCCCATCTGGTACGCTATGCGGATGAGTTTGTAATTCTTACGCGCGGTGGGATGAAGGCGACGGTTGATCGAGTGAAGCAGGTGTTGGCACGGATGGAGCTAAAGTTGAATGAGGAAAAGAGCCGAGTGGTGGATGCGCGGGAAGGGAGTTTTGACTTTCTGGGATTTACCTTTGCGCGCAAGCGAAATGCCAAGACGGGCAGGGTGATCACGCTGGTGGAGCCCTCGCGGAAATCCGAAGGACAATTTCGGGATGAAGTGAGGGAGATGACCAGCCGCAAAAGCCACTGTGTGCCGCAGCAGGAAGTGCTGGAGCGAGTCAATCGATATGTGCGGGGATGGGTAAACTACTTTCACCTGCACAACTCCACGCGAGTGTTTATGCGGCAGCGCTTTTTCTTAGAGCAACGGATGCGCAAGTACCTGCAGGGGCGACGGCAGCTCAAGGGGTTTGGATTTCGTCGGTGGCCGTCAGCCAAACTCTACAAAGAGTTGGGTCTGTATGCCATTCCGCAACATGCCCCGTATCGGCGCGCTCGCATGCCTTAAGGTGAAGATGATCGGAAAGCCGTATGCGGGAGAACTGCACGTACGGTTTGATGAGGGGGAACAGGTCTTTGTTGCACGGCAGATTCTAAACGGGCACAAAGCTGGAAACGGCGGAGACAAGCCAAGGATCGACCTAACCAACGCTGAGCCTGTTCTCTACTCTACCAATGCCTGCCCGTCGGCATAGCGATTCTGAGATTGCCGTTGCGTGGAAGAGGTTTCCTCAAGTGACTGCTGTCATACGGTCCGTAGCGCTCAATCGTTTCACTTCAAACCGAGTCGGTGACGGGTATCGCTTCGCTCCACCCTTCCTACAGCTCGGATGGTTCAGGCTTCTTGTGTTGGTAGCGCCGTCGAAAGCACGTCAATCGAGATTGACCAAAAAATGGCCGAGACCCTTGAAGATCTCGGCCATGTTGAGCATATCTTAGTGGCGTTGCTTAATTCTTTTGCAACTGTGACCTTGTAACAACCGAAACGGCAATTAGGCCGATACCAATCAGAATCAGTGTCGACGGCTCAGGCACCGTGCCGTTTGTAGGAGGTGGAGGGTCTGTAAAGGTCAAATTAGCGATTTGACCGGTCACAGTCCTGGTATCGCCGAAACTGGACGCTGCAGTATATGGGGCAGGATCGTTCACGGACAGATCGAATGCTCCACTCCCGAATGCGTTCGTGTAGCTGAGATGCTGAGGGGTATTGTCGAAGTCAATCGTCAGGCTACTACCGATCCCAATGTTGCTTGAGTTTCCGGACCTATAAATTGTCCCATAGATGTCGGCGGCAAAAAGTTGGGGAGTTCCCGATACGGTCGGATCACTAAACGTAATTCTCAATGTGAAATCGGCCAGACCGTCCTGAGTTCCAAAGGGCTCAGTACAATTATTTCCACTGCAGACGTTCAGTGTAAACGTGCCGAGGTTGGTAAGACTTGTCGAGCCAGGGCCATCCGTAACGCTTATATTTGTAAAGTTGGCGCTCGCATAGGTGAGGTAAGAGTCGATAGTTGTTGGCGAACTGGCGCTTGTGTCGCCTGAGAACAGGACTGTAGTTGCATGCGCTGTCCCGCCAAGGCTCAGAACCCCAGCAAGAATACCCGCCGCTAAAGCAAGAATAGACCTGTTAATTTTTATTTTCATGTAGTTTTCCTTCCGATGCGTATCAACGCTGAAGCGTTTGAACCCACATTGAGTTTTTTTCTACCGTATTTCTTCATCAACCATCCTCTGCGGAAATTTCCCGGCACAGCCACGTTGAGCAAGGAGTGAGCCAGGATCGTGCTTTCGTGATTCCCTGGAGGGCAATGGCGGTTTAAGAAACAAATGAGTCGAGCGCAAAAATCTCGGATTTGTCTACTTTACTTACACTCTTGAGTTGCGTTAGATGTTATTTTGTAATGAGCTGAAATTAATGAGAATTTTGGCACTGATGGAACTGTCATTTTAATTTACATGTGCCGTAGGAGAGCCAAAGAGATTTCGGACGGTTGTGCCCGTGAATTCGTGATGCTACAGGAAGAGGGGGCAGGCGTGCCCACACAATAGTTGCTGAAGCCCACCTGCAAGGTTTAATGTCTGCCAACGCCGTTGGTTCCATCTCACCTCCTTTAGGCAATTACTTCTCGTGCGCAGCAGTTGACATGGTCTTGAATGATCGCATAGTGTGCTGCCACAGAAACGGTACAATACCAATTCGATTTTGTGCTGTCCAAAGCGCTGGGCGCGTATAGCGCATGGTCGACAGCGGATCTCACACGTGGGCGCATGAAGAAGAGTTTCTGATGGTTAACCACGTTCAAAGGAGCTGGTAAGGTTGTGAAGGCGGTCACTCGGTTCAACGCGGCTCTAGCGCTTCTTATCGCGGTCTCTACGCTGTTCCTGTGCCAAGTCGCCGAAGGACAAGAGACGAGGCGAATTCGCACTGCCATTACTTCGCCGGGAATGACGAATCTCAACTTGTACATTGCCGATCGCCAGGGATTCTTCAAGGAACAGAAAATTTTCAGTGAGATTATCGTGATGCGCTCGGCGGCGCGGCAGATCCAAGCGTTGATCGCCGGCTCGGTCGAATTCAGCGCTCAGGCGCCGGACCCGTTGATCCGAGCTGACGAGAGAGGTGCCGAGCTGACCATGCTTTCGGGACTCGGCAATTCTGCGGCGTACGATCTCGTTGCCGGTAAAAAATACCAGAAGATAGAAGATCTGCGTGGAACCACGCTGGGTGTGTCCGGCATCAATTCGTCGAGCACGCTCCTGCTTCAGAAAATGCTTTCCGCGCACGGCTTAGCGCATCCGCGCGATTATGCTCTGGTCGAAGTGGGCGGGACAAGCGATCGTCTGGCGGCGATTCAGAGCGGCGCTGTTTCGGCGGGTGTTCTCAACCCGCCCATCAGCTACATTGCCGCCGATCAGGGCTTCAGAATACTCGGCGAACTTAAACAATACATTCCCGAGGTTCAATTTACCGCGCTTTCTGCGAGGCAGCCGTGGGCTCACGCGAATGCAAGTCTTGTCGATGACTATTTGGCGGCGCTATTAAAAGCCAATCGCTATCTCTACGATAACAAGGCGGGTACAGTGGCGGTGATACAAAATTTTTTCAAGATTCGGCCTGACTATGCGGAACGGGTCTATGAGTATTGGGTCCGTAACCAGGTGACTCCGAGAGACGGCGCCATCACGGTTCCCGGCACTGAAGTGGTTCTAGACATTCTCGAGAAGCTCGGCGACTTCAAAGGCAAAACGCGCCCCAAGGCGGAAAAATTTATCGACAGTTCTTTTCTGCGTCGCGCGCAAGCTAGAGTCTCGCGTTAGGAGAAATTTTTTGTGAAGCCAAAGATCGCTGCCGAAATCGTCAACGCGCTCAAAGAGTCTGGAGTAGACTTCGTCGCCACCTTAACCGAGGCCAACCTCCATGAACTGGTTATGCTCTTGGCGGAAGATCCTGCCATTCAACAAGTGCCGGTCACGAGAGAAGAGGAGGGCATCGGTATCTGCGCTGGTGCCTATCTCGGCGGAAAACACCCCGCCATGGTGATGATGAACGCCGGTTTTCTCGTGTCAGCGAACGGTCTGGCTACCGTGTGTTTGCACCCCGGTATCCCGGTTCTACTCATCATTGGTCATAATGGTGGTGTGGGTGAAGAAAATCCTGGTCATGCAACCGTCGGGATGCTGACAGAACCGTTGTTACAAGGGATGAACATCATGTACGAGAAGGTCGGCCGTCTCGAGGAGATCCGTCCGGCGATTTTGGACAGCCAAACTCTCGCCCGCTCGTCGCGCAGGCCGGTCGCGATTGTGCTCAACAAGGAGGCTTTGCGTTAAGTGAAGCGTTTTGATTGTTTAAAAGCGATTGCGCCGCATTTCAAAGAAGAACTGGTGGTGACGAACATCGGCGGAGTGCGCCACGAATGGTATTCCCTCCGTCCTCATCCTGGGAACTATCATTTGCAGAATCTCGGCCTGGCCTCGTCCGTGGGATTGGGACTGGCGCTGGCTCTGCCACATCGCAAAGTTATCGTTTTTGACGGCGATGGCTCTCTGCTGTTGAATTTGGGGAGCTTGGCGACAATCGCGAATCAGCATCCGAAGAATCTCATTCATATCGTTTTCGACAATGAATGTTACGAATCCTCACGGGGCGCTCCCACGGCAACCGCGGGCATGACCGATCTCGCTGCGATGGCGAAAGGGGCAGGCTTCTCTCATGTCGCTTCGGTTAGTGATGCGCAGCAATTTGAAACAGCCTTTCTGGAGGCGCTCAAGCGCAACAATCTTTCCTTTATTCTGGCGAAAGTCGACCCCGGGATCGCCAAGGTACCGCCGGCAACCTTTGACTCGCAGGAAAACAAATATATGTTTGTGCGCTACATCGAAAAAACAGAAAACGTAAGAATCCTCGTCTCTCCCCCTTCGCGAGGCTCAACAAGTTAAGCGTGCAGATCTCTTCTATATGCGGTCGCTCATCTGAAGGCGCCCCGGCAAGCGCGATCCCGAGGGCGTTGGATGTTAATCGCCGATATTTTGGGGTTCCGGAGTGATGCCATGATCGATTCAACACCACGTTATATCAATCGCATATTAGTGCTTGTGCTCGCACTGCTCGCGGCTGATGCAGCGAGCGTTCGCGGACAATCGGAGCGCCCCTTGCGCGTGGCGTGGAGCTCGATTTCGAGCTCGCAAGCGGTGTTGTGGGTAGCGCATGAGGGCGGGCTATTCAAGAAAAACGGTATTCAGGTTGAGCTGGTTTATATTCCCAGCGGTCCGATGATCATACAATCGATGCTGGCGAGGGAGATCGATGTCGCGCAGACCGCCGCGCCTCCGGTAGTGGCGGCGGATCTTGCCGGCGCAAACATCGCGGTCGTCGCCGGGATCAACAATACGTTTGTCTATTCGTTCCGAACGCGATCGACCATCAAAAGCGCGGCCGACCTCAAGGGCAAAAAAATCGGCGTCACCAGAATCGGCTCCGATTCGCACACCGCGGTCGAGTTCGCCTTAAGAAAATGGGGGCTGGACCCCGAGCGGGACGTAACCATTCTGCAATTGGGCGGACAGCTGGAGATCCTCGCCGCTCTTCAGTCCGGCGTCGTCGATGCCGGGCCACTTTCCTATCCCCAGGCGGCCAGGGCGAGGCAGATGGGCATAAGCGAGCTGGCCGACATCGGCGGTATGGGCATCGCGTATCAGGGCACTGCGATCAACATGCGCCGGGATCAGATTGAAACCCAGCGTGAAACGCTGCTCAAGTTCATGAGAGCGGTGATCGAGGGAATCTATCTTTACCTAAACCGTGAAGAATTCGTCATGAATGTCATTGGCAAGTACGCCAAGATCAAGGACCGGGAATTACTTGCCGAGACTTACCGGATCAACGGCCAGCGCTATCTGGAAAGGGTTCCCTATCCAACTTTACCGGGCATCCAAAATATTCTGAACCAGCTGGCGCTGAAAAATCCCAAAGCCAAACAAGCTCGCCCGGAACAGTTTGTCGACGCAAGCCTGGTTGCGGAGATCGAGCGCAGCGGTTTCATCCGGCAGATCTCAGGGACAGGAAAATAATCGGAAGCATTGCCTTTAAAATAAGCAACGGATAAGGACGTGAAATGCAAATAGACATTGAGTTTAATTCAGGCGCGCAGTTGCCGATGGACGCGATTCCAGAGCTTGCGCGCATGGCTGAGGCCCATGGATTTGGCTGCGCGTGGGGCGGCGAGGCCAATAACAAAGATCCAACGGTCATGCTTTCCGCCATCGCCGCAGTAACAACAAAAATCCAGATTGGATCGGCTGTCTATCACATTCTCGGTCGCACGCCTGCTACTCTCGCGCTCCAGGCCGTAGGTCTCGATGAGCTTTCCCGCGGGCGGTTTCTGTTGGGAATAGGCGTTTCGAATCCGACCATCGCCAAGTGGCATGGCCTTCCTTTGGATCGGCCACTCGGTCGGATGAAAGAATATCTGGAGATCGTTCGTCGCTCGATGAATGGAGAGAAGCTCAATTTCGCCGGCGAATTTTTCTCGTCGCACGCCTTTAAACTGGCGTTTAAGCCCTCAGGGAGAAAAATACCGCTTTATCTTGCGGCCTTTGGCCCGATGATGAGCAAAGCGGCCGGGAAATGGACCGACGGCGTGCTCATCAACATGGCGAATCCTTCGGAGGTTCGCCGGATAGTGGATCAGGTGCGCCAAGGCGCTAAGGAGGCGGGAAAAGATCCGGACTCGATGGAGATCATCTGCAAGGCCCGTTGCTCGGTCGCTCCAACCTATGCCCAGGCGCGCGAGGCTCTGAGCCACGCGCTGACTTTTTACGCCCTGGCGGATTATTACCGGACTCTTCTAGGCCGGATGGGCTTTGCCGCCGAAGTCGAAGCGATGTATTCCGCATGGAAGAGCGGCGGATTTCACGCCGCCAGAGCTTTGGTTACCGACCGCATGTTCGAAGGGCTGCCGCTGATCCCGGCGACATCCGTGGCTCAAATCCAGGAAAAAATAAAAGCGTACCGGGACGCTGGAGTTACGCGGATGATCCTGCCGTACGTTTCGGCTACCGAAGACCTCGTCGGAGAAATAGGAAATTTCATCTCGGTTTGGAAACCGGGAGATATGAATTTGTAATGAGGAACTTTCATGTCATTTGAACTGCTCAATCCCGCCGGGCTGGAAAAGCCCGTAGGCTACGCCCACGTGGCGAAGATCACGTCAGGGAAGTTGGTCTACGTCGCCGGGCAAGCTCCTTTCGATGCCAGCGGCGCAGTGGTCGGCAAAGGCGATTTTGTCGCCCAGTTTCGCCAGGTCATGCGCAATCTGAAACTAGCGGTGGAGGGTGCCGGGGGCCGGCCGAACCAGTTCGCCGTGCTCACGATGTACATCACCGACGTGCAGGCGTATCTTGCCAACA
>Ga0316628_100005419_pt1 | contig 10236 bp, 6 predicted proteins | sample OWC_Aug_M2_C1_D5_FD_207648 | JGI IMG/M metagenome (GOLD analysis project Ga0316628, IMG submission 207648) | Wetland soil microbial communities from Old Woman Creek delta, Ohio, United States - OWC_Aug_M2_C1_D5_C | ecosystem: Environmental > Terrestrial > Soil > Wetlands | place: USA: Ohio... | reverse complement strand
TGGCCCGACTGTTCCGAGCCCAAGATATTGCCGGCGCCGCGAATCTCCAGGTCCCGCAGGGCGATCCGAAAGCCGGCCCCCAAATGCGAATATTCCTCAATCGCTTTGAGCCGTTTGGCCGCCAGGGGCGTGATCGGCCGGGACGCGGGCAGCAGCATATACGCATACGCCCGATGCTTATACCGCCCTACCCTGCCGCGAAGCTGGTGCAGCTCCGCCAGGCCAAACCGGTCCGCATCGTTGATAAGAATCGTGTTGGCGTTCGGGATATCCAGCCCCGATTCGATAATCGTCGAGCAAACCAGCACATCGGTCCGGCCGCTCACGAACTCGATCATGGCGGTCTCAAGCTCGCTCTTGGCCATCTGGCCGTGCGCGATGCCGATCTTCGCGTCGCCGATAAGATTCTGAATCTCCCATGCCTTCTTCTCGATGGTCTTGACACGATTGTGCAGAAAGAACACCTGCCCCTGCCGGTTCAACTCGTGATAGATGGCTTTTTTGATCAGGTCGTTACTGTAGGAGGTCACCGTTGTCACGATGCTTCGCCGATCCAAGGGAGGCGTCGCTAACGAGCTGATATCGCGCAGCCCCAACAGCGACATGTGCAGCGTCCGGGGGATTGGCGTAGCCGTCATGGTCAGAATATCCACGTTCACGCGCAGTCTTTTGAGCCTCTCTTTATGCTCGACCCCGAATCGCTGCTCCTCATCAATGATTAGAAGCCCCAGGTCCTTGAACTTGACGTCGCCGCTCAGGAGCCGATGCGTGCCAATCAGGATATCGACTTTGCCTTCTCGCGTGCGCGCGACGATATCTTTTGCCTCCTTCGAGGTCTTGAAGCGGTTCAGAATCTCGATGCAGACGGGAAAATCCGCGAACCGCTCGGTAAACGTCCGGCCATGCTGCACGCACAACACCGTCGTCGGCGTCAGGACGGCAATCTGCTTTCCGTTGGCGACGGCCTTGAAGGCCGCCCTCATCGCAAGCTCGGTCTTGCCGTAGCCTACGTCGCCGCACAGGAGCCGGTCCATCACCATAGGTTGCTCCATATCGGCCTTGATTTGTTCGGCCGCCGTGGTCTGGTCAGGCGTCTCCTGATACGCAAATGACTCCTCGAATTCTCTCTGCCAGGGCGAATCCTGCCCGTATGCAATCCCACCTGCTGCCTGGCGCTTAGCCTGAACCTCAAGCAGCTCGACGGCAAGGTCCCGAACGGAGTTGGCGACTCTCTCTTTCTGCTTCTGCCATCGTTTCGAGCCGACCTTGCTCAGCGTCGGCCTCTTGGGGCTGGTCCCGATATATTTTTGCACCAAGGCGATATTGAGGGCTGAGACCTGGATTTTCACGCTGTCAGCGTATTCAATCGTCAGATACTCGTTCGTGCCATCTTTCTCCTGGATCGTCTGGACGCCGCAGAACTTGCCGATGCCGTAGGAGGCGTGAACAACATAGTCGCCTTCCTGCAAATCGCTGAGCGTTTCCACGGGCGAGCTGATCCGCCCCGACCTGAGCCTCCTTCGCAGCGCGTATTGCCCGAACAGCTCGTGGTGGCTGATGATGATCGTATCGAGCGAATTGATAGCGAAGCCCTGGTGGATGAAGCCCGATAGCAGTTCGAATCGGGCCGGCATTCCCCCGTCTATGTCCTGGACGATCTCCCCCACGCGTTTGATCTCAGCAGCGCTCTCGCAGTAGAGCTGGATGCGCTTACCGTCCTTGGCCTCGGCCACCAGTTCCTCCAGCGCTGCCTTGTGCCCCGCCCAGACGGACGTCGCTTTGTGCTGGAATTGCTGGACGCTTCTGACATCGACCTTGAGGAATTCGTCGGCCCCGGCGGTAGCAAATCTGCAGATGTGAAGCTGCGCGAAGCGGCCTGCCGCCTCATGAATCTCGGGCCATCCGTAAAGCCGGCTTGGGTCATCGACCCGTACGAGGAAGACCCTCGCGACCTCCTCGATTTCACCCGGCTCCTCAAAAACAATGATGGTATCTCTTGGCAGGATGTTGACGAACAGCTCTCTTTGCTGGGGCGCGGTCCCGCACATCGCAGAGATGATCTTGATGCTCTTCAACTGCCGGCTCGAACGCTGCGTATCCAAGTCAATCCGGCGGATACTCTCGATGGTGTCGCCGAAGAACTCGATTCGGATTGCCTCCGCGTCCTGCGAAAACGAGTCCGGTTCATCCCCCGCCAGCACTTTCTCTCTGACCAGAGGAGCGTAAATATCAACGATCCCGCCGCGACGCGCAAACTGACCCGGAAGATCGACCCTTTCGGTGCGCTCAAAGCCGTTTTCAACCAGCCACTCGGCCGCCCGCTCCGGCGAGAGGTCTTTTTCGGTCTCCAGGTGCAAGCTGCCTTTTTCTATGGCTTCGGGCTTGGGCACCGGCTGACAGAGGGCCTGTATCGAAGCCGGGATGATAGAGTCATCCGCCGCCCCTGGGGCCAGGCCGAGGCGCGACATGAGCTTGAGTCTCTGGGCGCGGATCTCGTCGGTCGCATCCGCCAGGTCCTCCTGCCCCTCCCAGGCGCCGAAGACGTCGATCGCTCGTCCAGTGAACGTATGAAGATCGTCGGCCGCCTTGTCGGCGTCGTCGATATGGGGACGGATGTACAGGATCGGCCGGCCGAGCTTCTGCGATATGCAGGCCACCAGCATCGGCCCAAAGGACCCCCACATCCCTTCAACGCGAACTACCCCGCCCTTGGGGCCAAGCCCGGGGGCAGCACTCTGTAGCCGGGAGATTATCTCTTGAACAGTCTTGTCCCGCCCAAGGTCCATGCAGGAATTGTACGCCAAACCACGCTTAGAAACAACCCCGTGATGGACGCTCGATCCCGCGCTGCCGGGCCTACGCTTTTCGCTTGTCTATCGCTTCGAGAATCTTCTTCTTGCTGTTCTCGAAAGCCAGCCTGTCCAGCTTTTCCAGAATGGTCCGCTCAGCGGCGTCAGAGAAAGCCGGATTCTCGATGAGCGTCAATAGCACGTCCTCCCTGGCACTATCAAAAGCGAGCTTACCAAGCGCGGCTTCGACCAGGTGGACCTGGGCGTGGGCACTGAGGTCCTGCCGCTGCGCGATTCGCTTGTAGCCCTGCTCCCTGTCGGAGTCGAAGGACAACTTGCTTACAGCTTCGATTTCCGCGACGGTCGGATCCGCGGACAAATGTTCATGCTCCCCCGATTCTCTAGTCTCTTCGTTGACAACCACAACGCAACCGCTCGCGCAGACCGCCGAAACAAACAACCCGATAGCCAGTACGCTCTTTCTCATAGTCTTTCGCTCCCCACTAGAATCTCCTGACGTATTCCAGAAACTTCTTTGCCGTCTTGTCCAGGTTTTCGATATCTCCTCCGCCGTCCAGTACGGCGCACATCTCGTAAGCAATGTATCCCTGATAACCAATTCCCTTTAGGGCGTTGAAAAAGGTGGCGTAGTCGATGATGCCCTCTGGCATGGGAACGGCTCGAATCAGGCTTTCCTGCTCCACGTAGTTTATCAGATTGTCCTGGTATTGGAACCTCGGCAAGCGCACATACTGAGCTGCGGTCGTATGAATGATGAAGGGCTTCAACTTCAGGACGGCGGCTCTGATCTGCTCCGAGCTCAGGCCCTGCAGCACCGGGCTCCACGCATCAAAGGCCGCCTTGACGTTGGGCAAATTGACTTCCGTCAGGAGCCAGTGCATCATATCGTGGCCCGACGCAATGTCGTGATGGTTCTGCACGGCAAGGGTCACGCCAAACTCAGCCGCCTTTTGGCCGGCGAGTTTCAAGCCTTCGACCACCATCGCATATTGTCTGTCAAAGGGGATATCGGGCCGTTCGTAGCCGGTAAATACTCGCACCATATCGGTGCCCAAATCCCGCGCTAATCTGGCCAGCTCCGCGACGTAACAGACCTGGATTTCAACGTTGGGGATTCCCGACTTATCCACTCCCGCCGTAAAATCGGTGTAGCCGGCAAGGCAGACTAATTCAAGACCGAAACTCTTAATCTTGCCTCGCAAGGCCTTTCGAGCCGCCGCATCGTAATCCAGCGGGCTGACGTGGGGCCTCTTGGCCATCAGCATCACGCCGTCAAAGCCAAGCTGCTTGGCTTTGTCCAAGAACTCATCGACGCTCAGCCTCGCCTGCCCTCGCCATACGCCGGCGTAGCTGACGGAATGCAAACATGTCTTCATCTGGTACTCCTTCATTTACCGCCGATCGCACAAAACTCGACGGTCGATTTGTACGATCATTGCTTTTCTGTACCCTGTCCCGCAGGCAGCTTGGCACGCCACTGCTTCGCTTGTTCGGGCTTACCCCACGTTTCGTAGAGCGCAACCAGCTTGTTCATCGAATCGAGCGTATCCGGATGTGTTTCGCCAAGCATGCTGCGTCGCCCCTCCACAGATTTGACCAGGAGCGGTTCCGCTTCGGCATATCGGCTCATCGCCGTGTAAAGAAGCGCCAGTCTGTGCATCGTTCCGAGCGTATCCGGATGTGCGTCACCAAGCACCAACTGCCTGCCTTGCAATGCACCGACCAGCAGCGGTTCGGCGTCGCTATGCCGGCCCATCTGGTTATACAGCCAGCCTAACGAGTCCATTGAGGTCAGCGTTGAGGGGTGCTCGTCACCTAACGTAAGCCGTGCAATCTCCAGCGCGTCGCTCAAGAGCTGCTTGGCCTGCTCATAGCGGCTCCGGATCGTGTACAATGCGCCCAGGGCATTCATAGTATCGAGCGTGTCAGGGTGCTCCTGGCCCAGCACAAGAGTCTCGATATCCAACACGTTGAGCAAAAGCGGCTCGGCTTCGTCGAGGCGGCCCTGGGCCACGTACAACATAGCCAGCCCGTTCATGGAATACAGCGTGTCAGGATGCTCTTCACCCAGGAGGCGGCGCGATTGCTCCGTCGCCTTGAGATACAGCGGCTCGGCGTCGCTGTAGCGGCCCTGAGACCTGTAAACCGTCGCGAGATTGCCCATGAACAGTACCGTGGAAACATCGTTATCGCCGAGCGAGGCCCGGCTGATCTGGAGCAGCTTTGTGTATAGTGACTCGGCCTCTTTGTACCGGCCCTGCGAGAAATACAGCACCGCCAGACCATTCATCGAATAGAGCGTCTTGGGATGATCCTCGCCGAATACCTGTCGCATGCCCTCCACGACCTCGGTGAAAAGTGACTGCGCCAAGTCATATCGCCCCTGCCGCCAATAGACTCTGGCAAGGCCCTCCATCGTGCTGAGCGTATCGGGATGCCTGGCGCCTAACTGTTCGCGCCGAATGTGGTAGGCGCGCTCGAGGTGCTTCTGAGCCGGGCCGAACTCGCCGATGTTCCGGTACGTGATTCCCAGCGTATGGCGAATCGAAGCTTCTACGAGGGGTTCCTGGTCGAACTTATTCTCAAGTTTCTCCGACGCCGCATCAAGAAACGAACGCACGGTGACTTCCCGCCCCCGGGCAACGTACGGGTCCGCCCAGGCCAGCAGGTCGTTGCGCAGAAAGTCGCTGACCGCCTCCGAAGCTTGTGCCTGCCGCTTGGCCTCATCGCGGGCCGCCAGCGCATCGGAACGCGCCCGAGCCGCTTTAATGGCAAACATGGTCGAGACAACAATCCCCGCGACCAGGACAATCATCACCGCCGCGACGCCGGCCATCAGCACCCGGTTTCGATAGACAAACTTCCTCAGACGGTACGCCGCTGACTCAGGGCCGGCAATCAGCGGGACGCCGTTCAGGTAATTCTCGACGTCGTCGGCAAGCTGGGAAACGGAACGATAACGGCGCGTGCGGTCTTTCCGCATCGCCTTGAGGGGAATCCATTCGAGTTCCCGGTGCAGCCGTCTGGCCAGGTTGGCGACATCGGTGCCGCGGTTTTCGGCGACCTTCACAGCCTCTTGCCCGAGGCTTGTCAGACGCGTGCTCGGCTTCTTCGGGTCCTGCTCGCGAATCACTTTTCGGATGTGGTCCACGCCGCCTTCGCGAAGCGCCTGCGCATCGAAGGGCAGAGCGCCGGTCAGAAGCTCGTAGAGCAGCACGCCCAGCGAATAGACGTCCGAACGGGTGTCAATGTCCTGCGCCCCCATCTCCGCCTGTTCCGGGCTCATGTACTCGGGCGTCCCGACAAACTGGCCCATCTCCGTGTAGAGCGTCCGGTCCGTCAAAGGCTGCGTGACGGCCTTGGCAACACCGAAATCAATGATCTTGACAGTCGCTTTGCGGTCCTGGACGGACACCAAGATGTTCGAGGGCTTGATATCCCGGTGAATGATACCTTTCTGGTGCGCATACTGTACGCCCTCACAGGCTTGCAGAAACAGTTGCAGCCGCTCTTCGACGCTCGATTTCTGCCTGTCACAATGCTCGATGATGGGAACGCCCTTGACGTTCTCCATCACGAAGTAAGGCAAACCCGCCTCGGTCGTTCCGGCGTCGAAGACCGGCGCGATATTCGGGTGGTTCAGCATGGCCAGCGCCTGGCGCTCGGCCTCAAAACGGGCAATCACCTGCCTGGTATCCATGCCGGGCTTGATGACCTTCAGCGCGACGCGGCGTTTTACCGGCTTATCCTGCTCCGCCAGATAGACAATGGAGAAACCGCCTTCGCCAAGGACGCTGAGCAGCCTGTAGGGACCAATCTGGCCGATAGGCTCTCTGGCCGAGCCTGCAAAAGAACTGGTTGCGCCGGCCGCTGTGTTGGTCGGCTTGTCTTCACTTCCTGCGTTAGCGTCGCTCATTGCCAGCCCTTGTCGATCACGGCGGATACTTTGGCAGCTTCACCCGCCGTTCGGTGGGCGGGTTTACACGGTAAGACGCTCATAGGATGATGAAAATTCCAAAACCTCAAAAACAACTTGACTGTGCCGCGGACAGCTCATACTATATGGGACTATGACGGCGACGTCAAGGCGGGTGCAGTTTGTCGCACATGCTTCCGCAGATGTTTGTCAGAAGGAGTTATGATGGCCTCTATTATTATCACATCCGGGGACCAGAAAGGCGAATTTCTGCCGCTCGGCAGGCGGTTCAATGTGATCGGAAGAGCCGAGGCCCTTCCGATGCAAATCCTGGACGACCTGGTCTCGCGCAAGCATCTGCGAATACGATACGATGAGAAAACAAAAGAGCATCTGGCCGAGGATATGGACAGCAAGCACGGCGTGTTCGTCAACAACCGGAAAATCACCGAGCTGACGCCTTTGAAAGAAGGGGACCTGATCCGTATCGGCCAGACCGTTTTGATGTTCACCGAGCAAGACTTCGACGACCGCGAAAGTGCCCTGGCACACTACCAGAGAGCCGGCGAGCGACAGCGCCCCACCATGATCCAGTAGGGGCAACCCCCGCGGTTGCACATGGCTTTACACGTTCTCCCGAGTAATTTTTGCACCGAGAGGGTTCAGCCTCTCTTCAATTCGCTCGTAGCCCCGGTCGATGTGATAGACTCTGTCGATCGTTGTCAGTCCTTCGGCAGCCAGCCCCGCCAGAACCAGCGCCGCCGAGGCCCGCAGATCCGATGCCATGACCGGAGCGGCGATGAGCTTCCGCACTCCGGCGATAATGACAGCCGACCCTTCCTTGCGCAGGTTGGCCGCCATACGGTTGAGCTCCGCGACGTGCATGAACCGGTCGGGGAAAACTTTTTCGATGACCACGCTGTTGCCTTCGGCCAGCGCGAGCAGCGCCATGAATTGAGCCTGCAAATCGGTGGGAAAACCCGGATAGGGCTGGGTGGTAACGTCGGCCGTCCCGATCGGGCCCCGGCGGCTGACGACACATCCCTGTCCGTCGGCTTCGATTGTCACGCCCATGTTCCTCAGCCTGTCAACGACCGCCATCATATCATTGAGCCGGCAGTTCTCGATGCGCAGCTCGCCTGCCGTGATGGCGGCGGCTACAAAGAAAGTCCCGGCCTCGATCCGGTCCGGGATGACCTCGTATTCCACGGGGTGCAACTGCTCGACGCCCTCGATCACCAGGCGAGGCGAGCCGATGCCGGAGACCTTGGCGCCCATCTTGTTCAGGCAGTCCGCCAGGTCCGCGACCTCGGGCTCACAAGCCGCCGATTCGATGACCGTCCGGCCTTTTGCCAACGTCGCCGCCATCAGCACATTGGCCGTGCCCAGCACGGTCGAGCCAAACGGACCACCCATGAAAACGTCTTTGCCTCTTAGACCGCTCGGCGCCTCGGCGACGATGTAGCCGTTCTTGAGCTGGATTTGCGCGCCGAGCTCCCGCAGGCCCTTGATGTGAAGGTCCACCGGCCTGTCCCCGATCGCGCAGCCGCCCGGCATGGAGACCTCCACCCGGCCGCACCGCGCAAGCAGCGGGCCGAGGATGCAGATACTGGCCCGCATCCGGCGGACAATCTCGTACTCGCCGACCGGATTGTCGATGACCGTCGAATCGATGCTCAGCCGGCCATCGTCCTGGCGGACGATCTTGCAGCCCAGGCGCTCAAGCAACTCGTTGCACACCGAGATATCCGACAGACGAGGCACAGCCGTGAGCGTTGACTTGCCCGCGCCCAGCATAGTAGCGGCCATGATCGGCAGCGAGGCGTTCTTCGAGCCGCCCACGCGGACACTGCCCGAAAGCCGAACCGGTCCTTCGATCCGAAATACATCCATGATATTGACTATTTACAAATGACTATTGACTAACGACAATTGACTATTGAAGACTTTCCGTCGCGCGACAAGACTCGCCTGCCAGCGGCTATCGCTCGCGCTGGGAAACCAATAGTCAATAGACAATAATAAATGTATCCGGGAAGTGTGATTTCTTCAATAGTCAATAGTCAATTTTCAATAGTCAATTTTTACAGGTCTCTGACGCCGGAGCACTGGATTTGTCTGGCAGGTCTGATATTACTGGCTTATTGGCTGCTGAGAACATCGCTTGGCGCCAAGGCGCTATCTGGTTCAACACCGCGCCGAAACAGCATGCCCATCTATTTGCCTCTGGTCCCGCTGCTGCTCTGGTTTGGACCGGTTCCGATGGCCGCCCTGGCCGCCCGGGGGCTGATCGGTCAGTTCCAGCCGCGGACGGGAAATGCAGGACCGGATTGGCAAATCGCTTTTCTTGACAACTGCGTCTTCATCGTTGGCGGGATAGTGATAACAGCGGTGATCCTCCTCTTGGCAAGGGCGCATTTCGCCCGCCGGCTGAAGGGATTCGGCCTGAATATCAAGACCGTGCCGGCTGATTTTCTCTGCGCTTTCGCGAATCTGCTGGCCGTTTGGCCGCTCATTGTCGCGGCCATCTCTGTCACGACATACCTGGGACAGCATATTTGGGGACAGGATTACCAAATGCAGCCGCACCAGGAGCTGCAACTCTTTTCAGAATACTCCCAGTTGCCCCTGCGAATTACCATTGTCGTCGTGGCCGTGATTGTGGCTCCTCTGCTCGAAGAGCTGTTATTTCGTGGGCTTGTGCAAACGATGGTGCGCTCCCTGCTGGAGACACGGACGGGCACGGACGTAGGTACTGACGGTCACGGACAGGTCAGTGTCAGTCCGTGTTCTGGTCGGTCTAAGTCCGCGTGGGTCGCCATTGCCGCCGGCTCGGGGCTGTTTACGCTTATGCACGCCAACCCCGGACATTGGCCGGCATTGTTCATCCTGGGCGCGTGCATGGGCTATGCTTATGAGAAAAGCGGTTCTTTGCTTCGGCCCATTTTTGTCCACGCAATCTTCAACGGAGCCAGCATTGCGGCTGCTTTGAGCCAATCGTGAGTCCAAACCTCTCTTTGTCAGTCAAAGAAACGCCGGCCTTGAATGCGGAGGCTTCCATGCACTATCAACGATGTTGTGACTTGCACCAGAGGATCAAATCACCCTCTCACATTCGACTCGTTTCTTTGGCATTCGTGTTTCTCAACTTCATCGCCAGTCAGACCATCGAGGCCGAGCATATCGTCAAGTCACCCGATGGGAATGTCGCGGTCACCTTCGCCGTGAAAGAGGCGGAAGGGCAACGAGACTGTCTGACCTACACGGTGACATACGAGAATCGGCCTGTCGTTATTGACTCGCGGCTGGGACTTGCAATCAAAAACAGTGCGCCCCTGGAGACCAGCTTTGAGGTCCTAAACGCCTCGACGAGCAGCCGCGACAGCACCTACTCGCTCGTCTACGGTGAGCGCAAGAACGTTCGAGACTGCTACAACCAGCTTGTCGTGGAGCTCAAAGAGAACCACCCGCCCCATCGACGGCTTAGCCTGACGTTTCGCGCCTACAACG
>Ga0316628_100005418_pt1 | contig 10236 bp, 9 predicted proteins | sample OWC_Aug_M2_C1_D5_FD_207648 | JGI IMG/M metagenome (GOLD analysis project Ga0316628, IMG submission 207648) | Wetland soil microbial communities from Old Woman Creek delta, Ohio, United States - OWC_Aug_M2_C1_D5_C | ecosystem: Environmental > Terrestrial > Soil > Wetlands | place: USA: Ohio... | reverse complement strand
CACCATCTTAGAAACCTATCACATCCATGGAGGTGGAAGCATGAAGACAAGGGTTTTGGTCACTGTAGCAGTAGCCATCATGGTCAGCCTCACATTCGTGGCTGCGCCTGAAGCGCAGACCTTCAAGTGGCGGTTGGCGACGTGCCGCACGCCGAACTTGACTCCCTTTTATGAGGGCGATCTGCATTTTGCTGAAATGATCAACAAGATGAGCGGCGGGAAATTTCAGATCACCGTCCATCCCGCCGGCGAACTGATGCCGGCCTTCGAAGTCTTTGACGGGGTCCGCAAGGGCGTGGTCGAGATGGGCGGCGACTGGGCCACGTATTGGACCGGAAGAGACACCGCTTTTGATTTTTACTGCTCGGTCGGGTTCATGATGCACGCCGTAGACTATATGACCTGGCTTTATAACGGCGGGGGCATGGAACTGGGGCAGGAGCTGTATGCAAAGTACGGCATCATGTTCTTCCCGCACACCCTGGTCGGCCCGGAATCGGGGTTCCGCACCAACAAACCCATCAGGAAACTTGATGATTTCAAAGGAGTCATGTTGCGCACCGGCGTCCTTCAGACCATTTGGGTCCTGGAGCAGCTTGGCGCTAAGCCCATGCGAATTCCGGGCGGCGAGATCTACATGGCGCTGAAGATGGGCACCATCGACGGGGCGGAATTCTCGGTCCCGTCCACGGACTGGGGCATCAAGTACCAGGAGACCAGCAAGTACTGGGTTACGCCGATGGGCTGGCACCAGGTTGGAACGCTGGGAGGCCTGCTCATCAACATGGATGCCTGGAAGAAATTGCCCAAGGAGTACCAAGCCATGGTGGAGCAAGCCTCCATGGCGAACGTAGCTTGGACCTACGCCAAGGGGAATTTTGACTCCATCACAGCCGTGGACAACTTCAAGAAAGCGGGTACTGAAATCACCGAGCTTGACCAGGAAGCCCAGGACAAGCTCGAGGAACTCTGCGTCAAGTTCATGGAAATGGAGTCGGCCAGGAACCCGAACTATGCCAAGATCGCCAAGTCCATGGTCAATTACTTGAAGGGCATGGACACGGTGAAACGACTTGAAGGCCCCTTCCGTTCGGGGAACATTCTGAAACGATATCCGGATATCAAGTAATCCAGCCCTCACGAAATGCCCCCCGGGCCTCATCTCCCGGGGGCATTTCGTCAAGGCGTGTCTCACCCTTCACTAATGGAGAGTTCCCTATGACGATGCAAACCTTTGTCAAGTTTTGCGACCGCGTGAATGAGTGGGTTGGGGCTAAATTTGCCTGGGTTGCGGTACCGATCGCGCTGCTGATTTTCTACGAGGTTATTTCCAGAAGAGTGTTCAACAACCCGCATATGTGGGCGTTGGACACAGCCACACTTTTTTATGCCATTCATTTCATGATGGTGGGCGCCTACGGGCTTTTGCACAACGCCCATGTCAACATCGATACGATTTACGTGTACCTTCCCCGCCGGTGGCAGGCCGGCCTGGATTCGGCAGGTTACCTCCTGCTGTTCTTCCCCTTTTTTCTTGTCTTTCTCTATGCGGGAACGGATTTGGCGGTTGAATCCATTCAGATGGGAGACAGGACCGTCACCGGAGTGCCGATTATCGTTCCGGTGATGAAAACCTTGATCCCCCTTTCCTCCTTTTTCATGCTGCTGCAAGGCCTTGCTCAGTTTTTGCGCAGCCTGCACCTTTGCGTTAGCGGGAGGGAGCTATGATGGAATTCTTCAGTGTCGAGACGATGTCGATTTTAATGCTGGCAGCTCTCATTATCGTGATGATGTTCGGACACCCCATCGCCTTTGTCTTCGGCGGTGTGGGGCTCATATTCGGCTATCTCCTGCGGGGCAAGGGTGTCTTCTATATGTTCACCAGCCAGGCCATGGGCGTCATGGACAGCGGGATCCTGGTCGCCATCGTCATGTTTATTTTTATGGCGAGTCTGCTGACTAAATCCGCCATCGCGGAGGACCTCTTCGAAGCCATGCGCTGGCTCATGGGCCCTTTGCGGGGGGGAATAGCCATCGCCGTGATCATCGTAAGCATGATTCTGGCCGCCTGCTCGGGGATTGTGGGCGCCGCGGTCGTGGCGATGGGACTTGCGGCTTTGCCGATGATGATGAAGTACGGGTATGATAAAGAATTGGCGGCGGGAACGATTTGTGCCGGCGGCACCCTGGGCATCATGCTCCCGCCGAGCATCATGCTGGTCGCCCTGGCGGACTTGACGGGGTTGTCGGCCGGCAAGCTGCTCCTCGGCGGGGTTTTCCCGGGGTTCGTCCTCGGCGGACTTTACATTATATATATTGCCATTCGATGCGGGCTTCGCCCGGAACTGGGCCCGGCACTCTCGGTCGAAGAGAGGGCCGCTGTGCCGGTCAGCGCGAGACTCACACTAGCCTTTAAAGCAATGCTGGCTCCCGGCACGTTGATCGTGGTCGTGCTGGGGAGCATTTTCACCGGGATCACGACGGTGAGGGAGGCCTCCGGTATCGGAGCGGTCGGGGCGTTCCTGATCGTTGTGGCCTATCGCCGGCTCAACTTGAAAATGCTGCGCGAAGTTCTCCAGGGTACGGCGAAGAGCGTGGCCATGGTGATGTTCCTGATCATTGCAACGAACTGTTACACGGCGGTGTTTCTGGACTTCGGCGGCGGCAAGGTCATCATGGACTACATGATGGGGTCGGGGCTGGGGAAATGGGGCGCCTTTTTCATCATGATGTTGATCATCTTCATCCTCGGCATGCCCATCGAGTGGGTCGGCATCATTTACCTCGTCATACCCGTTTTCCTGCCGATTGCAGTCAAATTCGGCTTTGACCCGCTCTGGTTTACGCTATGCGTGGCCGTCAACCTGCAGAATGCCTTCTTGTCTCCGCCCGCAGGTGCGAGCATGTTCTATCTTCTGGGGATCTCCAAAGGAACCTTGACGACACTGAACGTTTTCAGGGGGGTGCTACCCTTTGTAATCCTCCAGCTCATCGGCTTGGTGGTCTGCGTTCTCTTTCCGGCGGCGGTCCTATGGCTGCCCAACATGCTTAAATGAATGAGCGTCAACTCGTTTTCATAAAAGAGAAAGGGGAAGTCTATGCAGGTGAAAGGGGCGGTTGCGCTCATCACCGGCGGCGCCAACGGCATCGGCGAATGCTGTGCGAAGACACTCGCGGCGGCCGGCGCCAGAGTCTCGATCTGCGACATCGTCCCGGAGCAGATCGAGCGGGTGGTCAACGAGATCAAGGAATCCGGGGGTGAGGCGATCGGCGTCCACGGCAACGTGGTCAAGGAGGCCGACCAGGCCCGCTTCATCGCCGAAACGATCAGGGCCTTTGGCCAGCTCAACATCGTGATCCCCTCGGCCGGCATCATCCGCGACGGCACGGTGGTGACCACCGATCGCGACAGCGGCAAGGTGGTGCGTAAGATGAGCCTCGAGCAGTGGCAGCAGGTGATCGACGTCAACCTTACCGGCACGTTTCTCACCGTGCGCGACTCCATCGAGGCCATGGCCAACGGGGGTTGGGAGGGGATCATCTGCCTGATGTCCTCGATCAACAAGGAGGGCCAGGTCGGCCAGCTCAACTACAGCGCCACCAAGGCGGCCGTGGCGCTGATGCCGAAGATCCTGGTGGGCGAGTTCATGATCCGCAAGATCCGCAATATCCGGGTGGTGGCGATCGCGCCGGGCTATGTGAACACCGCGATCCTGAAAAACATGAACCAGGAGGCGCTCGCGGCCATCCTGAAGGATGTTCACCGTGGACGGCTGGTGGAGCCCGAGGAGATCGCGGCCTGCATCCGGCACTGCATCGAAAACGACGCCATCAACGCGACCACGATCGAGGTGACCGGCGGGCTCACTTATGCCCGCAGCCGGGCAAAGTGAGATGAAGCTATCTCAAGAATGCATCTGACACCCGATGGCCCCGCCGGATGGCGGGATTGCAGCCCTCTCGAAATGTACTGCTCATCCCGCCTGTGGCGGGACTGCGCTTTCGCGTCGGCCTGCGCCTTGCCCTCGGGCGTGATCTGCTATTTTTGAGATGGCTTCATGAAAGCTCGAAGCTCGAAGCTGAAAGGGAGAGGGAAGTTCAATAGAAATCAGCGTTGTCCCGTCCTCAGCCTTAAATGGAGGGAAGCATGAAGCGGAACAAGGTTATCCCCGCTGATGTGGCGGTCAGCATGGTCCGCGACGGATGGGTTCTGGGCGCCGAGGGGTTTGTGGGCTCCGGCACAGCGGACGAACTCTACGTGGCACTCGAAAAACGCTACCTTGAAACGGGCAGGCCCAAGAACATCACGCTGTTCCATTCTTCCGGACCCGGCGACGCAGGCACCCGCGGGATCAACCGCATCGCGCACCCGGGCATGTTCAAGCGGGTGATCTCGGGCCACTACGGCCTGGTGCCACAGATCGGCAAGCGCGCTCTCGAGAATGATTTCGAGGCGTACAACCTGCCCCAGGGCATCCTGACCAATTTCTATCGTGCGGTCGCCGCCCGCCGGCCGGGCGTTTTCACCAAGGTGGGCCTGGGTACGTTTGCCGACCCGCGAATCGAAGGGGGGAAGATCAGCAAAAAGGCCGTGAATGACGTCGTGGAAATCATCACCATCGCCGGCGAGGAGTGGCTCTTCATGAAAGCCTTCCCCGTGGACTGCGTTTTCATCCGCGGCACCACGGCCGACACCCGCGGCAACGTCACTATGGAACGGGAAGCGCTGATCGTGGACTCGCTCGCCATGGCCATGGCGGCCCGGAACTCGGGCGGCATCGTGATCGTCCAGGTGGAGCGCGTGGCCAACCCGGAAACCCTCAACCCGCACGCGGTCATCGTCCCCGGCATCCTGGTGGACTACGTGGTGGTGGCGCAGCCGGAGCACCACATGCAGACCTTCGGCAGCCAGTTCCGGCCCGAGCTGTGCGGCGAAGTCCGGGTGCCGCTGACCTCCATGAAGCCGCTGGCGCTCGACGAACGCAAGGTCATGGCCCGGCGCGCCAACCTCGAGCTCAAGCCCTACGACGTGATCAACCTCGGCATCGGCTATCCCGAGGCCGTCTCGGTCGTGGCCAACGAGGAAAACATTCTGAGCTACCTCACCATGACGGTGGAGCCCGGGATCATCGGCGGCATGCCGTTGGGAGGGCTCGATTTCGGCTCCTCCATAAACCCGGAGGCCGTGGTCAGCATGCCCGACCAGTTCGATTTCTACGACGGGGGCGGGCTGGATGTCACCTGCCTCGGCTTCGCCCAGGTCACAGCCGAAGGCAACGTCAATTCCAGCAAATTCGGCCCGCGTGTGGCCGGCTGCGGCGGATTCATCGACATCAGCCAGAATTCCAAACGGGTGCTCTTCATGGGCACCTTTACCACCGGTGGGATCAAGACGGCTGTGGAAGACGGCCGGATGAAAATCCTCGCCGAGGGAAAGATTAGGAAATTCGTCAAGACCTGCGACCAGATCACCTACTGTTCACAGTTCGCCGGTCCCCAGGGCCAAGAGGTCTTTTACATCACCGAGCGCTGCGTCTTCAAGCTGGTCGACCAGGGGCTTGAGCTGATCGAGGTAGCTCCGGGAATCGACCTGGAGAAAGATATCCTGGCGTACATGGAGTTCCGCCCCGTGATCCGCAATGTCGCGCCCATGGACCCGCGGCTCTTTGCCGAGTCCGCCATGGGCATCCGCAAGGAGTTTCTGCTGAAGGAGTTAAAGACCCGCATTCGCTACGATCCTGCCCGGAATCTGCTCAGTCTGAACTTCAACGGGTTTGAGATCGACAGCGTTGAAGACGTCGAGAACATAAAGAAGATCGTCGAGGATGCCTGCACCGCGGCCGGCCGGAAGGTGAATTGCGTGGTCAACTACGATGCCTTCAAGGTGAGCGGTCCTCTGATGGATGATTATCTGGAGATGGGCCAGTACATCATCCAAAAATACTATCGCAAGGTCGCCCGTCACACCACCAACAAGGAAGCCATCGCCAAGTTCTCAGAGGAGTTTCAGGAGCGCCGCCTGGAGGTGAACTTGTTTGCTTCCAAGGAGGAGGCCATAAGGTTCGTGCTCGAATAAATGCCGCGCAGCCTTTAGGCTGCACGGAATTTTATATGTGAGAGGGCTTTTAGCAAACAAACCATCAGGCAATTCGGTTTTTCTACTACCTGTGATAGAGGTTTGGCTGCGAGAGGTTCATCCGTTATCCTTTCAAGTAATTAAATTATCGGCGATCAAAAGCCTGGCCAGGCATTTTGATGACATGTAAAAGGAGGGAAGAGAATATGATTCCAAAGATAAGAAGCGTTCTCTACGCAACCGATCTGAGCAAGAACTCAGGTTACGCTTTCCGCTACGCAGTCAACACGGCGCGCAAACACGACGCAAAAATCCACATTCTCCATGTCATCGAGCCCATTTCGCCCCAGGCAAAGGCGCATGTGCTCATGTTCATCGATGAGAAGAAACTCGACCAGTTGCATCAGGATGTGAAAGAAAACCTGCACCGGCGGATCGAAGAACGCCTGAGACAGTTTGCCGAAAGGGAACTCAAAGACGATCCTGAGACCCTGAAGCGGGTCGTCGGAATCCACCTCGTCGAAGGCGATCCCGCCACGCAAATTCTGAATCAAACGGATGAACTCGGCTGCGACACGATCATCATGGGGACCCACGGGAAAGGAGCGATCAGCCATGCCTTCCTCGGCAGCGTCTCCGAAAAGGTTCTCCGACGAATCCGCAAGCCGGTCTATATCATCCCGTTGCCGGAAGGGGAAACCGACATTACCCTGAGGGAAATTTAGCCGATCACAATGCTGCTGTTTCGGTGATACCTCGGATGATAGTGAAGATATTCAAGTATTAAAAAAATATTACAGTTTGTTTAGGCATATCATATTCTTGCCCCCCTCGGGCTGTTCATATCAAATCCAAACGGAAAGAGGTATTCCACGTTCCACCCCTTCTGCCGGTGATAGGTGCCGCCTATCCAACGTTTCCGTTCGCCGACTGCAATTCGGGCGAAAAAAAGTGCGAAAAGGGAGCCGTCATGAGGAATCGTCGAGATGAAATAGTAGCCGAGCTTGAAAGGGGACTGGCGGAGACCGTATCGTTTTTCAAATCCCTAAGCCCGAGTGAGCTGCAAACCCAAGTCTACCAGGACGGGGCGCAATGGGCGGTGCAGCAGGTGCTGGGCCACTTCATCGCCATCGAGCGCTCCATGCAGTGGCTTTTCAAAGACATTCTTTCCGGCGGCCGCGGTTCGCCACCGGATTTCGACGTTGACCGCTTCAACCTGACCCAGACCCGGAAATACGATGGACTATGGCTGGATGAGCTGATCGACCGGTTCACGGCCGTGCGGCAGGAGACCACCCGCATGGTCCGGGAGATGCAGGAAGAGGATCTCGACCGCGAGGGGTTCCACACTTTTCACGGAAAAGGAAAACTTGGCCGTTTCATCCGCTGGGCTTACGAACACGCCCGTTTGCACGAGGAGGATATCCGCAAGGTGCTGGAGAAAACACATCCATGAATGTCCCTTGGACTTGGGATTTCAATGGCTAAGGGTTGCCCCCCGCGCGGGGAGCGTGGGTTGAATTGATTTTTCGAAATGATCCGCAGCTCGGCGGTCGAGGTTCGCCTCGACGCTTAATGAAATAGCCGAGGAGCCCGAAGGCCGGACCCCTTCCTTATTATCCCGCGTTAAGGGGGAAGTTTGGGGCACTCCGCAGTTTTGATTTTGGTGATTACCGGCGCAGATCTGCTTCGACCTCATTGAAGTGCCCCATCGCGGCGAGGACGCCGGTCCCACCCAAAAAAGTGGCTTCCTGGAGTACCTCCTGAAGCAGCTCCGAATCCCGGTTCTACTCGTGGTTTTCCAACCACATGCCGGCTATCGGGCTTTCTGCACCTTGATCCATTCCGCCGGTTTGCTCCGCGCATTATCGACAAACTTTACCTCGACCGGGTCGCCGACGTTGCAATCGGTCAGCGCACCCTGGGAATTGGGCAAGCCGGCTTTGCTTCTATCTAGGTATATCCGGCTGCCCGAAGCTATCGACACGGAATAGGTCCCGGTGGCATCCGCGATTGTGAGGGTATTGTCCGGCGCGTTGACCTGAGCGATTTTGCCGATGAGGGTGTGTTTGCCGGACAAACCGGGGGATTGGCCTATGGGAATGAACAACTCGGTTGTTTTTTGCGCGAGACCGGCGGTCGGGACCGCCAAAAGGATCCCGAGCAGCCCGATGATCGTCCAATGCTTTATCATAATTCGCCTCCTGCTTTCTTGCCGTTCAAAGGGGGGCCGGCGTCCAAAGCGCCGCAGCTGAAGTGCCGTCATTCAAGGCTCAGGAAGTTGCGACCAGTTCGGCCCGTGCTTTTTCGTGCTGCTGGATCGCCTCCTCGGCCTGCTTGCTCCGGAATAAGAAGCCGTGTTCGGCCTTTCGGATCAGCCGCAGGGCTTCCTCTAAATGTTGAACGGCCTGTGGATGGAGTCCTCCCCCTGACAGGACCCGGATGCCGTCTTGCGTTTCCTGGGCCGCCTGTCCGACCGACCGCCTGATCTTTTCCTCGGTGCTGCTCGTTCTCTGAGCGACCGGCTTCAGCAGCTCGATGCTTTGCCGGATATTTTCCAGGACATTGATCACGCGCAGGAAAGCGGCGATCTCCACGACCTGGGTTCCGTCCAGAATGATGCCCCCGACGGCCCGGCCTGCTGGCGAGTTATTGAATGATGCGCCATTAAAAAAAGCAACCGCCCCTTCTATGGTTTCAATCGCGTTGTTGTGAAAAAATGGCCCGGTATCCGCAGCCTCGACTAAGGAAGGCGTGTTGAAGGTGCCGTCGCCCGGGGTGCCGAACCCATCGTCGGGAGGCACCGGCTCTCCGGTCAAATCCTGGGGCTGGTCGGGAAGGTTCTCGACTCCGGTGTTGAAGTTCAAATTGCCGCTGCGGCCGCCAATCGGATTGGGTACATTCGCTCCCGCATTGCCGTGGCAGCGAAAACACTTGCCCACGGTGGGGCTGAGAAACAATTCCTGCCCTCGCTTGGCCACCGTGCCCCGCAGTTGCAGCGGCAGGACGAGTTCGTTCTGTCGGCCAAGTGAGAGCTGGAAGGCCTCCAGTGCATCGAGTTCCTCTGCGGTCGGCAGGCGGAAGTCGACGCCCGGAATGCGATTCAAGGTCTTGGTAAAATGCTGAATCACGGCGCCGGTGGCAAAGGATCGGAGCGACCCATCGCCGGGAGCCCCGTCGCCCGACCATCCGGTGCGGGGGCCGTCGCTGCTGGTGACACTGATTCGAAGCCCGAGGGTGTGGGGGACCCCCCGCATGGTGAATCTGTTCGCCAGGTCGCCAAAGCCGTCTAGGTTCTCCAGGATCAGGCCAAACTCCCGCATCAGCCGTGGATTCTCGAAATTGGTTTTCAGCGCGGGATTGAATTCAGCCACAAACAACGGGTTGTCCTTCGGCAGAGAAGCGATGAAGGCCGGGTCGATGGTCAAGTTGTTCTCGGCCGGATGACAGGAGCCGCAGGTCCGGCCATTGCCGGCGAACGTCTCATTGAAGAAGATATTCCGGCCTTTTTCGATGAGCTCGGCTCCTGGATCCGGTGGCGGGGACGGTGCGGGCAAATGGCAGGCCGCCCACATCAGTATACCGCAAGAGACAGCCACTAGGCTTTTCATCCTTGCCTCCTTTCATGGGTTACGACTGCGCCCTGGCGCCTGAAGGTAGCCTCCGACAGGTCTTTATCGGGATCGAAGCCAATGATGAAGGATCTGTTGAAAATCGGAATTGGATTTGATGCCAGCCTGAGATCGGCTGATGAAAGGTCAACGGTCAAGAAGTACTATCTTTCCCATAGTGAAGTCGGTTTAGATTGTCAAGGTCATTTTTCAAGCGTTCCATAGGTTCCTAATTCGCCGCCAGTCTCCAAAGTCGACGACCTTGTAGGAAGACAAAAGTTTGGCTTCCTGCGAGGTCGTCAAACGTTGAACCGGAAGTTGATGATGTCGCCGTCCCTGACCTCGTAGGTCTTTCCCTCCAGGCGGAACGTGCCCCGGCGGCGGGCCTCGGCCGTCGAGCCGGCCGCCATCAGATCCTCGTAGGCGATCACCTCAGCCCGGATAAAGCCTTTCTGCATGTCGCTGTGCACCGCGCCGGCCGCCTCAACCGCCGGGGTGTTCCGGCGAATGGTCCAGGCCCGGACCTCGTCGCTGCCCACGGTGAAAAAG
>Ga0316628_100005417_pt1 | contig 10236 bp, 10 predicted proteins | sample OWC_Aug_M2_C1_D5_FD_207648 | JGI IMG/M metagenome (GOLD analysis project Ga0316628, IMG submission 207648) | Wetland soil microbial communities from Old Woman Creek delta, Ohio, United States - OWC_Aug_M2_C1_D5_C | ecosystem: Environmental > Terrestrial > Soil > Wetlands | place: USA: Ohio... | reverse complement strand
CGGCAACATATACGCGGGAGACTCCTCCGGCACGATCTACGCCTGGAGCGCGGAAGGCCGCTTGCTGTGGCAATATAAAACCGAAGATTTCATCCGCGGCGGGCTGACCGTCATGCCAAGCGAAAAAATCCTGCTGGTTGGCAGCATCGACGGCTCGCTGCTGGCATTCCAAACCGCAGCCACGCTGGGCAAAAAGGCGGCGTGGCCGAAACTCCTCGGCAACCCGGCTAACGACAGCCGCCGCCCGTGACGCCGACCGTCATCGGCGAAACAGCATCTTTGAAATTGTTAAACAAATATCGATAAATTGACTTTTCTTTTCTATTTGATAGAATTCCTCCTCATTAAAAGGAGGTTCGATGTCCAAACTAAAAGTTGTTAGTATCTTTATTGCGCTTTCTTTGGTATTTGCGAGCGCGCTGGGGGCGGCCTGGACGACCAAAAGGCTTACGAACAATTCGGGGTGGTCTTATAACCCGCGCATCGCCGTAAATGGCGCGAATATTTATGTGGTTTGGTACGATAACACTCCGGGAAACTATGAAATATACTTTCGCAAGTCGCTTGACGGGGGTGCGACCTGGCAGACTGCCATGAACCTCTCGAATAATGCGGACGATTCGTATTGCCCGGCCATCGCGGTCAGTGCCGCAAACATTTACGTGGCATGGCATGATTGGACTCCGGGAAATGCTGAAATATTTTTCCGGAAATCGAGTGATGGCGGCGCCACCTGGCAAGCCGCTAAGCGACTTACGAATAACTCTGGTAGCTCATATAGACCGGCAATAGCCGTCAGCGGCGCAAACGTTTATGTGGCATGGGACGACAATACTCCAGGAAACTATGAAATATACTCTCGCAAGTCGGCGGACGACGCCGCCACCTGGCAAGCCGCCAAGAGGCTGACGAATAATACCGGGGGATCTTTCGCATCCGCCATAGCCGTCAGTGGCGCCAACATTTTATTGACATGGAGCGATGACACGCCGGGAGACAGCGAAATTTATTTCAGGAAATCGGCAGACGACGGGACGACGTGGCAATCCTCGAAGAGAATCACGAACAATGCGGGCAATTCAGCGAATCCGTCCATCGCCAGCAAGAACTCGACCATCTATATCGCCTGGCACGATATGACTCCGGGAAACCCAGAGATATTCTTCCGGAAATCCGTTGACGGCGGCGCCACCTGGCAGGATGCGACGAGGCTCACAAATAATTCAGGCAATTCTCAAAATCCATCCATATGGGGCAACGACGCAATCGTTTTTGTGGCCTGGCATGATGACACTCCGGGAAATCCCGAGATATTTATCCGGAAGTCGCCCGATGGCGGCGCCATCTGGCAGTCCGCTCAGCGGCTGACGAATACTTCGAACTTGTCATATGAGCCGAGGATTGCAGCCAACAACTCAAACGTATATGTTGTTTGGGAAGATTGCACGCCGGGAAACTACGAAATCTATTTAAAATATTCTCCATTGTAAAAAAAATCCGGCGAATGTGGAAAATTGAAAAGTGTAAATTCGAAATTCGCGCAAACCGGCAAAATAATCTGCCGCTCAATGACTGAATGACAGCCGGAAATATGGTATAATTCAGCCTGAGAATAGGGGCGATAGGCGAAAAACGCTGGCTGGCGCCTGCGAGACGCCCTATAATCCATAACGAAGACCGCACCGAGGAGCGCACCAGGAATGGAAAACGATTTTGTCAAGGAGATCACCAAGAAGTCCGAGGATTTCTCCAGCTGGTACACCGACGTCGTACGCAAGGCTGAACTGGCCGATTACTCACCGATGAAGGGCTGCATGGTTATCCGTCCCTACGGCTACGAGATGTGGGAGCTCATTCGCGACCGCCTGGACGCCATGCTCAAGGCCAGCGGCCACCGCAACGCCTATTTTCCGCTCTTCATCCCCGAAAGCTACCTGCAGAAGGAAGCCGAACACGTGGAGGGCTTCGCTCCCGAAGTCGCCTGGGTGACGATCGGCGGCGGCGAAGAGCTAGAGGAGCGCTGGGCCGTGCGCCCGACCTCGGAGGCGATCATCTGCTCGATGTACGCCAAGTGGGTCAAGTCGTGGCGCGATCTGCCGCTGCTTTACAACCAGTGGGCCAACGTGGTGCGCTGGGAAAAAGTGACCCGCCTCTTCCTGCGCACGACCGAGTTCCTCTGGCAGGAGGGACACACAGTACATGCCACCGCCGGCGAAGCCGAAGAGGAGACACTGCGCATCCTGGACATCTATCGCACCCTGGCCGAGGAGGTCCTGGCCATTCCGGTGTATACAGGCCGCAAAAGCGAGAGCGAGAAGTTTGCCGGCGCCCTGCGCACCTACGCCATCGAGATGTTGATGCCCGACGGCAAAGCCCTGCAGGGCGCCACCAGCCACAATCTCGGCCAGAATTTCTCCAAGGCCTTCAACATCCGCTTCGAGAGCAAGGAGCAGAAACTCGAATATGCCTGGCAGACTTCCTGGGGGGCCACCACCCGCCTGGTGGGTGCAGTGGTGATGGCCCATGGAGACGATTCGGGTCTGATTCTCCCGCCGCGGGTGGCTCCCATACAGGTGGTCGTCGTCCCCATCCCGGCTGGGAATTGGAAGGAAACCGTTCTGCCCCGCGCCCGGGAGCTCTTCACCACCCTGCAGGCGGCCGGAGTGCGCGTGTTTCTCGACGACAGCGATACCGCCACGCCGGGCTGGAAGTTCTCCGAATGGGAAATGCGCGGCGTGCCTCTGCGCCTGGAAATCGGCCCCAAGGATATCGCCAAGGGGCAGGCAGTGCTGGTGTCGCGCCTCGACCGGCGAAAACACTTCGTGCCCTGGGGCGACCTCGCGGCGACCACGACGCGGCTGTGTGGTGAGATCCAGGCCGAACTCCTGGCCCGGGCCCGCCGTTTCCGCGATGAAAACACCCGTGTCGCCGTCGACTTGCCTGAAATGACCCGCATCATCGAGAACCAGCGCGGTTTCGTGCGCACCGGCTGGTGCGGAAAAGCCGAGTGCGAAAAGAAAGTCAAGGAAGCCGTCGCCGCCACCATCCGCGTCATTGAGGAGATCCCCGCCAAAGGCCTCGACCACTGCGCCGTCTGCGGCGCGGCCGCCACCGCCAGCGTGCTCTTCGCCAAATCCTATTGAGGCTCCAGCATGAAAGACGACTTTCCGGCCTGGCGGCGCTGGATGGTCGAAAAGCAGATCCGGGAAAGGGGGGTGGCGAATGAGCGGGTGCTTGCCGCCATGCTCAAGGTGGAACGGGAACGTTTCGTACCCGCGAGTGAAAAGCTGCGTGCCTACGATGACGGCCCCTTGTCTATCGGCCACGGTCAAACGATCTCCCAGCCATATATCGTCGCCTATATGAGCGAAATGCTCGACCTGCAGGGTTGTGAAAACGTACTCGAAATCGGCACCGGCTCCGGGTATCAGACGGCGATCCTCGCCGAGCTCGCGGCCCAGGTCTTCACCGTGGAGATCATTCCGGAGCTTCATGAGAGCGCCGCACGGCTGCTCAGCGGCGAATTGCAGTACGGCAACATCCGCTTTCGCCTGGGGCAGGGCAAGGAGGGTTGGCCAGAATTCGCCCCGTTCGACCGCATCATCGTCACCGCCGCCGCCGACCGTTTCCCGGAAAACCTTTATCCGCAACTGCGGGAGGGGGGCAGCGCCCTGGCTCCGCTGGGCGAATACTTTCAGCGTCTGGTGCGCCTACGCAAGCGTCAAGGCCGCATCCATACGGAAGAACTGATCGGCGTCGCCTTCGTGCCCCTCGTATGAAACGCTTCGCCTGGCTCTTCATCCTGCTGATGCCCATGCCCGCCGACACGCCCGCATTCATCCAGGTTCTGGTCAAGGACCAGCCCTTCGTGATCGAGGTCGCCGATACATTGGAAAAACAAGAGCGCGGCTTGATGTACCGCGACTGCCTGCCGCCCGAGCGCGGCATGCTCTTCGTTTATGGGGAGGAGGATTTTCGCACGTTCTGGATGAAAAACACCCGCATCACCCTGGACCTGCTCTTCCTCAACCGCGAGCGCCAGGTGGTCGACCTTATCCCACGCGTCCCGCCCTGCCTCCAGGATCCGTGCGCCACCTACACCTCCGCCGTCCCCGCCCAATACGTATTGGAAATCGCCGGTGGCCGGGCCCAGGAATTAAAACTGCAGATCGGCGATTTCGTTTTTTTTACCTTGCCGACAAATTGACTATAAAAAAATTTTAATGTTATAATAAACCCATGATCATCGAGTGCCCGAAATGCAAGGCCAAATACGACGTGCCTGACGAACGCATCGCCGGGCGTAAGAAGCTAAAATGCTCCCGCTGCCAGACGGTTTTCGAGATTATGGAACCCAAAGAGGATTCTGGGAGCAAGAAAGACACCGCTAAAATCATCCAGCAGAAGGTCGAAGACTCTCTGTGGATCAACGAAAACCTGAAGCTGCCCGATGACCGCAAGCTGTCGGTCGCCGTCATTAAGGGCGCGCGGGCAGGTTACATATACCATATCAACAAGCCCTATGTGCTTCTGGGCCGGGGCAAGGTCGATTTGATCATCCCCGACAAAGAGGTGTCGCGCAAGCACCTGGCCATCGAGGTGCGCAACGACAAGGTATTTTTGCGGGACCTGGGCAGCACCAACGGCACCTACATCAACGACGAGAAGGTCTCCATAACCGAAATCACCGATCAGACCGAATTCCGCATGGGCCAGACGACGCTGATGCTGATCTCCACCCCGCAGCTCTTCGATCAGCCCTGACATTGTGGAGAGCGGCCAGACTCGCCTTTAATTTCCTGCTGCCGGCGGTCGTGTTTACCGCCGCCATCTTGATCCTGATTCTGTTGATGAATCCAAGCGTTACTGTTTCCGGAGCCAAATTGCCCTTCATTTTCCTGGATTTGTTCCTCTTCTACGGACCCCTCAGCTTCGCCGCCATGGCCATCATCTTCGCCATCGTCCAGTTTTTTTCGGAACGGCGCTACCCCATCGGCATCGTGAATCCGCCGACCCCGACCTATATCCTGTTCTTCACCATCCTCATCGTGTCGGTGGTCCTCTATGCCAACTACGATTATTACGGCGAATTCTTCGCCGCATCCACCCGCAGCAAGTTCTTCATCACCTTGATGCTGAACTTCCTACTGGTCGTCCTGGGATTGGTATTCCTCTTCTCGCGCCGTTCCCGCCAAGTTTGGCTGCAGGCTCTGTTCCTCGTCGTATTGGCAGGAAGCGGTTTCATCGCCGGCCGCACGATCCTGCTAGTGTCGCCAGCGACGACGGAGATTAAACACCCCAGCCGCTTTCCCCCGCCGGCGCTCGACACGCCGCGCAAGATACGCATCGTCATCATGGACGGGCTGTCGCTCAATCTGCTGTTCGACCTTGGCGGAGAGCAGAAGCTGCTGAATTTCAACTGGATCATGGAAAACGGCGGCCACGGTCGCATCAGCACATTCAAGCCCAATCAAGAACTGGCGCTGGTGAACACGCTGTTGAGCGGTTACACGCCAGCCGAATACGGAACCCATTCCGAGTACAAGTACCGGTTTCGGGACGCCGCCGGCGAGTTCGACATATTTCCGCGCTACATTTTTTTTCGCCTCTCATCACACCTCGGCCTGGTCTCGTTTTACAAGCAAACCGCCCCGGCCTTCAACGATCAACTGCAGGGCCACTATCTGGCCAGCGGTCAGGAAACGTTTCGGATGCTCCGACCGGATCCGCCGCCGACATATGCGCCGCGCAACCTGGAAAGGAACGGCGCCTTTATCCAATTTTTCTCCGACGCCCTGAAGAAAAAAGATCCGAAACTGGAGATTCTGAAAAAGGCCTTCTTCTATGACGACTACGTGAAAAAGTTGATCCCCGAGGTAAAGGCGTCAACTGGCAGCCGCATTGGCTATGCCCTCGTCTCTTTGGAAGGGCTGAAAACGATCACAAATTATTTCTTGCAATACTCCCGCCCGGACCTGTACGGCAACCTCGACGAGGAGGAGATTCAACGATACGGAAGCTTGGTCGAGAAATACTACGATTACTACGATTCGATCGTCGGCAACCTGATCAGCACGACCGGCGACGACGAGATGCTGGTCATCATGAGTTTCTATGAGTTCGAGCCCCTGCCTGTCTGGCGGCGGGCCCTGGTCAAATACTTCGGCCGCAAGGACGTATTCGTCTACAAACCGTTGAACGCATTGGGCACGATCCTCGTTTATGAAAAGGCGGCGCTGAAAAAAGGCTATGACTTGAATACCGTGTCGGTGTATGACCTGTTTCCGACCCTGCTCTATTACGCCGGCTTCCCCCTGCCCAAGAAACTAAAGGGCGAAGTGGTCAAGGACATGTTCAACGATTATTTCCTGGCCAACAATCCGGTTTATTTCCAGATCGACTGACCGCTTGCCTCTCCCTTGAGATGTCATGACGATTTCATTATAATAAGCGTGTGCCATGCGGAGCATGCGAAGCATGCGAAGCATGCGGAGCAAGGAGATACCATGAAAATTCTTGTGGTCGGTTCCGGCGGCAGGGAGCACGCCCTGGTGTGGAAGCTGTCCCAATCGAAGCGGGTGGACCGGCTCTACACTGCTCCCGGAAATCCGGGCATGAAAGACCTCGGCGAGGTTGTGGACATCAAGACCGCCAATATCATCGAATTGGCCGATTTCGCCCAGGAAGAGAAAATCGACCTGACGGTGATCGGCCCGGAGCAGCCTCTGGCACTGGGAATCGTGGACGAGTTCAACAACCGCAATCTGCGCATCTTCGGCCCCAGCCAGCGGGCGACGGTTATCGAAAGCTCGAAATCCTTCGCCAAGGAATTCATGAAGAAGAACAATATTCCGACGGCCAATTTCCGCATTTTTAGCTCAGCGCTCAATGCCGACGAATACCTGGAAAAAGCGCGCTACCCGCTGGTGATCAAGGCCGACGGCCTGGCCGGCGGCAAGGGCGTTTTTATCTGTCACCACCGCGACGAGGCTGAAAACAGCATCCGCGAAATCATGCTCGAAGGCAAGTTCGGCAGATCGGGTGAAAAAGTGATCATCGAGGACTATCTTGAAGGCAAGGAAGTCTCCTTCATGGTCGTCTCCGACGGCAAACGCACGATGCCCCTGGTCACTTCCATGGACTACAAGAAAGCATTCGACGGTGACAAAGGGCCCAACACCGGCGGCATGGGAGCGATCTCTCCGGCGCCGCAAATGGATAAAACGTTGTTCGATACGATTGTCAAGGCCATCATCCATCCCACCATCGAAGGCCTGCGCTTTGAAAACAAGGAATTCAAAGGCGTTCTATACGCCGGCTTGATGATCACCCACGAGGGGCCAAAGGTGCTCGAATTCAACGCCCGCTTTGGAGATCCCGAAACGCAGGTGGTGATGATGCGGCTCAAGAGCGACCTGCTGGACATTATCGAAGGGGTGATAGACGAAAACCTTTTCGATGTCTCCCCCGAATGGTCCGAAGACGCGGCAGCCACGGTGGTGCTCGCCTCCAAGGGGTATCCGCACAAGTATGAAAAGGGCAAGAAGATCCAGGGGCTGGAAAGAGCCAAATCGCTCGGCCTCCAGATATTCCACGCCGGCACTGAGATGAAAAACAATACCCTTTATACGGACGGAGGCAGGGTGCTGAATGTGAGCGCCGCGGATGCCACCCTCAAGAATGCGCTCCACAAGATATACGACGGCATTTCTTTCATCACCTTCGATAACATGTACTTCCGCCGCGATATCGGCCAGGTGAAAAAGTGAATCGCCCGATCGCCATTCTGCTCGGCAGCGATTCCGACTTCCCATTTTTCAGAAACGGCGTGAAACTCCTGAAAAAAATGGGAGTTCCGGCGCGCATCGAGGTGAGTTCGGCTCACCGCACTCCCCGCCGGACCATCGAATTGATCAAGCGCTTCGAGAAGGAGGGCGCCATGGCGATCATCGCCGCCGCCGGCGGCGCCGCCCATCTGGCCGGAGTGGCGGCGGCGCACACCTTGCTGCCCGTTCTGGGTGTGCCTATCCCGTCACCGCTCATGGGCGTCGATTCGCTGCTATCAATGGCGCAGATGCCGGCGGGCGTGCCGGTGGCGGTATTCGGGATCGGGGAAGCGGGCGCCACCAACAGCATCCTATTCGTCCTCAGCCTGATGGCCCGGGACAATGACGGACTGCGAAAAAAATTGGCCCGATTCCGCCGGGAGCAGGAGCGGTCGGTCGCTGAAAAGAACAAGCGCTTGCAATCCACGCTCAAGAAAAAATGAAGTTTTATGCCGCCTACTTCGGCTGCCGCACCAACCAGGCGGAAATGCAGGAGTGGATCGACCGCCTCGAAGGCAGCGGCTATGAGTTGACGAGTCGTGTGACCGAGGCTGAATTCGGCATCCTGCACACCTGCTGTGTGACCGAAAAAGCCGAACGCGATGTACACCGTTTCATCCGCTCCGTGTACAAAAACACCCGTATCCGCTGGTTCGTCACCGGCTGTGCGGTGACCAACGGCAAGGCCGCACTGGGCGAAAGATACAAGAATTTTATTTTCCTGGACAACGCTGAAAAGGAGCGTTTGGCCGAAACCATAACCGAGGCGTTTCCCCTGACGAGCCATATTATCTATCATTCGGCATTCAAGTCGCGGATCTTTCTCAAAATCCAGGATGGCTGCAATTTCCGTTGTGCCTTCTGCATCGTCCCGCGGCTGCGAGGCAAATCCCGGAGCCTTAAGCCGGAGATCATCCGTGAGAAGGCGGCTCGCTTCGCCGCCTTGGGTTACCACGAGATTGTACTCACCGGCATCAATCTCTCTTCGTACGGTTACGATCTTCATCCGCGCCAGACTCTGCTCAGCTTGCTGGAAACGCTTCAGAAACTGGAAGCCATCGACATCTTGCGCCTGAGTTCACTCGATCCGCGTTTCGTCAAGTATTCATTCGTCAAGGAATTGAGCCGCATATCCGCCCTCGCCCCCAGCTTCCACTTCGCCTTGCAGAGCGGCAGCGATTCGGTCCTGCGGCGAATGCACCGGGGCGGCAAAGCCGACGAAAATTTTAAAATCCTGGGCTATTTCCGCGAATTTTTTCCCGACGCCAACCTCGGCGCCGACATCATCGTCGGCTTCCCCGGCGAGACGGAGAAGGAATTCGCCGATACCCAGGCCTTCATCGAGGAAAGCCCGCTGAATTATTTGCATATCTTCCCTTTTTCACCCCGGCCGGGAACCAAGGCCGAATGCTTGGAACCGGTGAGCGCCGAAGTCATGAAGCGCCGCCTGGCGGTACTGAAGGAAATCAATTACCGCAAGAAGATCGACTACCGGGAGGGTTTCAAGGACAAGGTACTCGAAGGGATTTTGATCGAGGAAACCCCCCACTACGCCCTGATGACCACCCGCAATTACCTGGCGCTGCGCGTACCCCCCCTGCGAGGATTCCGCAAACGTAAAATTCGCGTACGCTTGTCGCATATCGTGAATGAAAACCTGTGCGAGGGCGAAATTGTTTAAGGCCAGAGGGAGCATTCCGCTATGGTGCGCCTTATGGCTGATCGCCGCCACAGGATTGCCGGCTGCGGAAACGCCTCCACCAAGCGACGCCCCCAAGGACATACTGAAAAAATCACTCATTTTCCCCGGCTGGGGGCAGCTGTCCGAAAAGCAATACGTTAAAGGAGCACTCTTTGCCGCAAGCGAAATATTCTGCATCGTACAGTTCGTCCTGAAGAACAACAAGGCGAACGATGCCTACCGGCGCTATCGCCAAGCGGGGAACGTCGCTGACGCCATCGCGTTTCGCCAGTTGACTGAGAAATACGACAAACAGCGTAACTGGGTCACCGCCGGCGGCGCCTTTGTTTGGATCCTTAACTTAGTGGACATTTATTTGACCTACCACCACAAGAACCATCCGGCGGTGCTTCCCGCCCTCGCCATCCATGACCCGCACACTTTTTCGCTGGGCTGCCGCATTTATTTTTAGCCTGCTGGCCGGCAGCGCCTGCAAGGATCGCTTTTTCGACAATCCCTTTGATCCCGACGCGGAGACCGGAGCCTATGAAATAGTCGCCACCATCACCGCCAGCGGCATCAGCCCCATTGACCTGGCCTTCAGCGGCGACGCCCTCTGGGTGGTCGATGACTTCTCCCGCATCCAGGCTCTCAATCCCAACACCGGGGCCGTGATCCGCGAACTCGATCCAGAGGTTGAGGCCAACGGCATCTGCTATGACGGATCCG
>Ga0316628_100005416_pt1 | contig 10236 bp, 7 predicted proteins | sample OWC_Aug_M2_C1_D5_FD_207648 | JGI IMG/M metagenome (GOLD analysis project Ga0316628, IMG submission 207648) | Wetland soil microbial communities from Old Woman Creek delta, Ohio, United States - OWC_Aug_M2_C1_D5_C | ecosystem: Environmental > Terrestrial > Soil > Wetlands | place: USA: Ohio... | reverse complement strand
ACCATCGACACCGAATCCGGCTTTCCGGACGTGGTTTACATCACAGGTGCCTATGGATTAGGGGAGAATATTGTCCAGGGGGTCATCAATCCTGACGAATTTTATGTATTCAAACCCTGCATCAAAGGAAATTATAAACCCATCATTCAGAAAACCCTTGGGAGCAAAGAGATCAAAATGATCTACACGCTGGAGGGAGAGGGTTCAACCAAGAATGTTCCTGTCTCAGCGCAAGAAAAGGCAGATTTCATCCTCGAGGAAGAAGAGATTATTAAGCTTGCCGAATGGGGGATAAAGATCGAAGATCACTATTCGAAAAAAGCAGGTGTCTACAGACCCATGGATATTGAATGGGCAAAGGACGGTATTACCCAGGAACTCTTTATTCTTCAAGCGAGACCGGAGACAGTAAAATCCCAGGGAGCCATGAACATTTTGGAGACCTATTCCTTAAAAGAGAAGGGAAGGCTTTTGGTACAGGGGAAGAGTGTCGGTGAAAAGATTGGAGCCGGTCCTATCAATGTCATCACCAGTGCGAGAGAGATAGAGAAGTTTAAGAAAGGGGAGATTTTGGTGACCCAGATGACAGACCCGGACTGGGAGCCCATCATGAAAATTGCCTCGGGCATTGTGACCGACCGGGGAGGAAGGACTTGCCATGCGGCCATCATCAGCCGGGAGCTGGGCGTTCCTTGTGTCGTGGGGACAGGGGGTGGAAGCGAAATTCTGAAGGATTATCGAAGTGCCACCGTTTGTTGTGCAGAAGGGGAGACGGGACTGGTTTTTGAAGGGATCCTCGATTATGAGGTGAGGCACTTCGATATGGCACATCTGGAGAAGCCCCAAACAAAAATCATGATGAATGTAGGAAATCCAGACAATGCCTTCCACCTCTCCTTTATTCCCAACGATGGGGTGGGCCTGGCCAGAGTGGAATTTATCATCAACAATTCTATACGAATCCACCCCATGGCGCTTGTGCGGTTCGAGTCATTGAATGACAGTCACGCGAAAAAGGAGATTGAACAGCTGACCATCGGGTATGAAGATAAGGAGGCATTCTTTGTCGATCGGCTGGCTCAGGGAGTGGCCAAAATTGCTGCCGCCTTTTATCCCAAGGATGTCATTGTGAGGATGAGCGATTTCAAAAGTAATGAGTATGCCAATCTTATCGGCGGAAGCGAATTCGAACCCGTCGAAGATAATCCCATGATTGGCTTTCGTGGAGCTTCCCGCTATTATGACGAGTCTTACCAGGAAGGGTTTGCTCTGGAGTGCGAGGCGATGAAAAAGGTTCGAGATGAAATGGGTCTGACCAACGTCAAGTTGATGATCCCCTTCTGTCGCACCGTGGAGGAGGGGAGGCTCGTGGTGGCCGAGATGAGAAAACATGGACTCGTCCAGGGGCAAAATGGTCTTGAACTCTATATGATGTGCGAGATCCCAAGCAATGTGATCATGGCGGATGAATTTGCCGAGATTTTTGATGGTTTTTCTATCGGATCGAATGATCTCACCCAGTTGATGTTGGGATTGGATCGGGATTCAGAGAAAGTTTCTCATATCTTCGATGAGCGGGACCCGGCTGTGAAGAAGATGGTTCAATTGGTGATCGAGACGGCCAAAAAGAAGGGAAGAAAGATTGGCATCTGCGGCCAGGCTCCCAGCGACTATACGGAATTCGCCGAGTTTTTAGTCCGTTGTGGCATTGATAGCATCTCCCTCAATCCTGATACGGTCATCAAGACTACCGACAAGATCCTGCAAGTGGAGAAGGAGCTGGGAATTCCCCGCAGGAAAGAGTCTGAAAAGAAGGCGTTAGCGGCAAGTTGATAAGCACCAAATTCCCTGCCTACCGGCAGGCACCAATAATCAAATAATCACCAAAATCCCAATGTCCTGAATTCAAAGAATAAGATTAATCAGAAATTGTTTTGGTCATTTGGATATTGGGTAATTCGAATTTATTTGGAGCTTGGAATTTGATTATTGGTATTTGGGGACTCTGTTTACATTCGCTCCATGAAGATCCTTCTTCACATCTGTTGTGCCAACTGCGCCATTTATCCCCTTGAACGAATGAAGGAAAAGGGGAACGAGGCCGTCGGATATTTTTTCAATCCTAACATCCACCCCTATCAGGAATATCAGAAAAGACTGGACGCGTTGAAGAAATACTCGGAGAGCAGCGGGTGGAAGGTGATCTACCGAGATGAATATCTTCTCGAGGAGTTTTTGAAAAGCGTGTCCTCTCGAGTAGAAGAGAGGTGTCAATATTGCTACTCGCTTCGGCTCGAAGCCGCTGCTCGCGAGGCAAAGGATAGGGCGTTTGATCAATTTTCAACCACCCTTTTGCAGAGTACTCATCAGAATCATGCTAAAATTAAAGAGACCGGGGAGCGCATTGCTCAGGAGGTCGGAATCCCATTTTATTATGAAGATTTTCGACAGGGATGGAAGAGAGGGGTGGAAGTTTCGAAAGCCATGGGCTTATATCGTCAGCAGTATTGCGGCTGTATCTATTCTGAAAAAGAAAGGTTTATGCAGAAAGTGGAGGGTGGAAGGTCGAAAGTGGGAAGTAAGAAATGAGAATTACGGACACGAGACACGGTCACGAGTCACGTTTTTTGGGGCTTATAGCTTATAGATGTTAGGCTTAGGTTTTCTCGGAAAGCTTCTCATTCTTTTGGGCGTTTTCATTATTTTGATCGGTATCTTCTTGCTCATCGGAGAAAGAATTCCGTGGTTAGGGAAGCTGCCGGGAGATTTTATCATTCGAAAAAAGAATTTTACTTTTTACTTTCCTCTCGCTACCTCCATCCTGATCAGCATCATCTTGACATTGTTATTCACATTGTTCCGAAAGTAATCCTCACCCCCACCCGTTGCTCTTGAGGGGCAGGGGTGGGGGAATGACAATATCAATTCTTTCACTTATTAACCGTTATCGAACTTACTCCCACATTGCCGGCTCCATCATAGGCTTTTACCGAAATGCCGTGCTGTCCCTTTGATATCCTGACCGTATTCCACGACCATGTGATGCTACTTGAATTCTTCACCAGAGTCAGCACCCCATCGATATAGAGCTCCATTTTGTTGATTCCTACGTTATCGGAAGCATTCGCTCTTATACTTACTTTCCTCCCAACTGTAGATCCATTTGCTGGAGATGTTACGGACACAGCAGGAGCTATCGTATCGGACGGAGCCTGGATCGCGACAACGACAGAAGCCGAAGCTGTATAGGTCGAGGCTGCGCTGTCCGTGGCCTTTATCGAAATGGTGTAAGATCCACCGGCCGCTGTGGTCGGCGAGGTGACCGAGAGTGCCGTGGATGCGCTTGCCCCAGGATTGATGGTTAGCGCCGAGGAACCAAGGGACGCTTTCCACCCGCTTGGCACGCTTGGCACGGTTGCGCTCAAATTGAAGGTAGAGGCAGGGCAGTCGGTGCTGTCGTTATTGATAACCGACATAGTGTAAGTTACTGTGCTTCCTGGCATCACCGATTGAGTCGCGGACGGCGAAAGTACCACGGTCGGGTTGGCCTGCACGCAGGTACCGTCATCATAGCCGTCATAAGCAAGGGCGGAATAAGCGAACCTGCTCGTTCCTGTCACCTCGCTGTAGGCGATCATGAAATACCCGGCTTCGCCCCATCCGCTTCCCCAACTGTTCTTTACGATGAAGGCTTGAAGAGTGTCGTCGTAGCCGACGGCCAGGACAGCGTGGGCACCCACGTAAGAGCCCGACGTGTAGCTGTAGACGCCACTCCTGTAGTAGTAGAAGTCGTTATACACATACATGGTTGCAATAACAGGGCCGTAGGCGTAAAGGGCGTTCTTGATGTCATCGACAGCAGTGCGTGCACTGTGCCAGCCGATGATTCTGTAAGTTTGATCTTGCCAGTTCGGGCAAGCGTTCGTGCACAAATTATTCGTAGCGGTGTATGGGAAGCAACTCTCCAGAGGCAGTCCCACATCTCGGATATAGGTCGAGGCGGTAGATGGCGAGCCACCGGAGCATGTTCCCCCTCCACTCGGGCACGAGACAAGTATCTGCTCCGCAAGGTTGATCGGCAGGCCGCTGGTCGCCATCATTATCTGAGACTCTGCTGCGGCAGTCACCGCAAAGGCCCAGCAGCTTCCACAGGAGCCCTGGTTCTTTACCGGCGAGACGTAGCTTACTCCCCCAACGTTCCGCCAGTCGAGTGTCGCTGGCGCAGCGGTCACCATTGGGATAGGGGCCGGCTGTGACGAAGAAAGGTAATTGGCTAAAAGCTCCTCATCCTCGCGCAGACCGAGGCGTATCTTCTTCTGTTGTGGGCTCAGCTTGGAAACCGACGTCTCGTCGGCATGCCATCGGGCGCCCCTGGCTTTTATTGCCTGCCGGGTTTGTTCGAGTTCCACTGGATCCGCGTAGACGAATACCGAAGTGAGCAGCAATGCAAAAACGACCACGATGGAACTAATAGAAGACTTGAGTATTCTTTCCCTCGTATGGCTCATAACCTCCTCCTCTCTTGAGTTGAATTAGAGAATGCGAACTTTCAGGAAAAAGCTATCCACCGCGTTCTTTTCGCCCTCCCAGGGCCTGTAGTTCAGAAATTTCAGCTCCGTCGCTCCTTTCTTTATCGCCCGGAGCAGCCATGTTTTGACAGCCGGCGCACCCGTAACGTCGCCGCGTGGCGGGGCACCCTCTGTCTGAACGCTTACGATCTCAAAATATTCTTTGTCGAGGTCCTTGATTGCCCATGCATACCCTGCTGCTCCAAGTTCCTCTAAATCCACACGTATAAGGCCGCCTGCTCTCACCTTGATCTCCCTGCCGTTGAATGCCTTGTTGACGATCACGGTCTCCGTCGCCGATGAATGGGAGATGCCGAAGACAAAGGAGAGAACAAGTGACAGGACGAGCGCTTTGAGAAAGAGCAATCTGCACAACCTCCATGAAGTGGCGCTAAGGAAGGAAAACAAAACAGATCAGCGTTTTAATTGCGTTAAAATTCAGCAAGTTTTGTGCCATTTGCAGGGTGGGGGGCAGGAATAAAATGGAATTAAACTGGTAAAAATGAAGGGTCGTTTCTGGGTTTGGTTTTCACCTCAAACGCGTAAAAGTTCTCGTTCGGACTACATTTTTTGCAATAAGTTCGAACCCCTTTGTTCATTTTTGTTATCAGCCTTGCTTCTTCTCCGCTCCCTTTACTATTTGGGGGTTCACGGACTGGCTTTATAATATAGCGTTCATACAATATTTCTCATCAAACATATCATTTTTTATCGTATTTGCCCAATATTTCCTCCTTCTTACTGCTTTTGACATTTGGACGAATACCTAAGCCTGCCCGCATGGGCGTCCAGAGTTTAAGGGAGGGATTTCCCCTCTTTGGCAAAGCCCTGAACACCAGGTGGTGCAGGGGCTATCAGGTGGCAACGTCCTTAATCATCTCCAGCAGCATCTTCAATCCGAATTTCAGGTTTTCTAACGAGATCCGCTCGTCAGTCCCGTGAACCAAGAGCAGCTCTTTCTCCTTTAATCGGAAGGGACAAAAATCATAGGTGGTAATCCCTTTCTCCCTCAAAAAACGGCTGTCTGTCGCTCCCGAGAGAAGAACCGGAACGACCGGACAACCCGGGTCGTTTTTCGCTGCGAATTTTTGAATGGCCTGGAAAAGATCCGTATTGAAAGGAGAGGGAGAAAGAGAGAGGCTCTCCGAAATGACTTCTATTTCAATTTCATCTCCTAACCTCTTCTTAATTTCCCTCAAAAAAATTTCTTTAGACGATCCTGGGATGAGGCGGCAGTCGAGAGTGGCTGTTGACTCAGAAGGAATAACGTTCTCTTTGTTCCCACCCCGAAGAATGGTAAGGGAAATGGTATCTCTCACGATGGCATTATAGATTAGGTTTGATGTTAGCTTGGCTGAAAAAGAGGGGTCGCTCACGCCTTTCTCAATATCTTCAAAAAATTTTCTTTCGTCCGGCGGCTGTTTTGGAGCCATCTTTGAAAAATATTCTTTCACCATAGGAAGGACGTTGTAAGGAGTCTCCCATTTTGTTACTTTCTCTAAGGCATGAACAAGTTTTACATTGCAATTATCGGGCAGGGGCCGGGAGCCATGGCCCGAAGTCCCTTTGGCTTTTAGTTCAAGCTGAAAGAGGACTTTTTGACCATTCGAGACCCCGTATTGATCTGCAATGCCCTCACCGTTGAGGATGACATAGGAACCTTCGTTAAGAGCGTATTCAGATTCTTTCAAGGATGGAATATTTTCCACCGCCCATTGTACTCCCCACCTGCCTCCGGTCTCTTCGTCGGCAGTAGCAAGAAAGAGGACGTCTCTTTTTAAAGGAGCCTGTTCCCTTTTGAGGATGAGAAGGGCCATCATCTCGACAATACCCATCGATTTGTCATCGAGAGAGCCGCGACCATACAGGTATCCATCCTTAACGACCCCTTCAAAAGGATCAAAGGACCACTGCTCTTTTTCGGCGGGGACAACATCGATGTGGCTGAGAAGAAGGAGAGGCCTTCTCTTTCCATTCCCTTTTAAGGTAGCGAGCAGGTTTCCGCGGCCTGGAGAGGGCTCAAAAATCCGGCATGGAATGGACTCCGCCTCAAGAATCTTTTTGAAAAACCTTGCCCCTTCTACTTCGTTCCCGGGCGGATTGGCCGTATTGATGCGAACATATTCTTGCAGATGGCGAATTGTTTCTTTCAACAGTTGATCCCAATCCATGTTGAACTCCTACAATCGCATAGAGCCTAGCGCAAAGCGCATAGGGTTGAACCACTTATTTCGATCGTTTCTTCTTAAAATTCCGCATTCCGCAATCCGCATCTGGGTCATTCTTCTCCAAACAAAGGAACAAATTTAAATTGATTCACATCAACCAAACCTTTATCAGTGATCTTTAATTCGGGAATCACTGGTAGTGATAGGAAGGAAAGCGCCATAAAGGGGTCTGGAATTTTACATCCAAGTTTTCTTACAGCACGATGGAGGGCTTCTAATTGAAGATAGACTTGAGGAACCGCAGATTCGGACATCAACCCAGCAATAGGTAAGGGAAGAGAAGATAGTACCTTTCCATCTGAAACTACAACCAATCCACCTCTCATGGCCTGGATGACATTTGCGGTTTTCAGGATGTCGTGGTCATTGGTTCCCACAATGACGAGATTATGTGAATCGTGAGCCACGGACGAACCGATTGCTCCGTTTCTTAAGCCGAACCCCTGGACGAAACCAATCCCGATATTCCCCGTGGCTTTATGGCGTTCAACCACTACAATCTTGAGGATATCTTCTTTGATGTTCGGATATGCCACCCCTTCTTTCAAAATAATTTTCTTCATTACTTTTTTTGTGACAATTTGGTTTGGTATGAGCTGGATGACCTTGGCGAGGGGTTGATTGCTTCGAAGCAGAAATGCATCTTTTTTAAGGGGGCCGACACGAACAGATCCCCGAACTCTTAAACCGGCTTTTAAACCCTTCCTTTTTGGGGCGGAAGTGACGAGCATTTTCCCGTTCTCTGCAACCAATATTCCGTCTTTAAAGACCTTCCCAATTCGAAACCGGCCTAAGTGATCGAAGGTGACGAGGTCAGCCCGAAAACCCGGAGCAATGGCCCCAAGGTGGTCAAGCCTGAAGTATTCTGCGGCATTTAGTGTCGCCATCTGAATGGCAAGGATCGGGTCCAATCCGTTGTCAATCGCTCGTCTAATCATCGAATCGATGTGGCCCTCTTCGAGAAGTTCCTTGGGATGGCGATCGTCCGTGACAAAGAAAATTCGTCTCGAATTCTTCGTTGTGACCAAAGGGAGGAGATCCTTGAGGTTTCGTGCTGTGCTTCCCTCCCGCATCTGGATCCACATGCCATTTTTTAATTTTTCCTTCGCCTCTTTGAGGGTGGTACATTCATGGTCAGAGCGAATCCCCGCAGTGAGATAAGCGTAAAGCCCTTTTCCTGAAAGCATGGGGGCGTGTCCATCGATTGGCCTTCCCTTTGCTGTCTCAATTTTCTTGAGAACTTCAGGATCTCTAGAAATGACACCCGGGAAGTTCATCATCTCTGCCAATCCAATAGCCCAGGGTTCTTTAAAGAAAGGCCTTAGGGCACTTGCCTTGAGGTTCGCTCCAGAGGTTTCCATATTCGTGGCTGGGACACAAGAAGGGAGCATGATAAATACATTTAAGGGAATGCCTCTTGCCGATTCTGCCATGAAACGGATGCCTTCTCGACCATGGACATTGGCAATTTCGTGGGGATCGATGACGACAGAGGTGGTACCGTTAGGAAGAACAGCCCGAGCGAATTCAGGGATGGTCACCATGCTGGATTCCACATGGACATGGCCGTCGATCAGCCCAGGGCAGAGGAAGTCACCTTTCACATCAACGATCTTTTTGGCTTGATAATCTCCAAAACCTACGATGATGCCCGCGAAAATAGCCAGATCCTTTTTCTCAATCTGACCCGAGAAGACATCCACCACCCTCCCGTTCTTGATGAGAAGATCAGCCATCCCGTGGCCTGAAGCGATTCGTATCTTTTCTCTTAGCGATGCCATTCTGTTCCATTCACTCCTAATCAACTTCATATCAAATCTCTTGTCCGGTATCAAGGAAATTTGGTGTGAGCCCTGAAAGGCCCTTTTGCCTCTCTCAAAAATCCCTTGGTGGTCATCGTTGACAGATCTGTTTTGTGTAGGGTATTTATAATTTGTGAATCCAAGAGGGACGAGATTCATCAAAGGCAAAACCGTCCTCCATTGCGGGGAAGGGATCTCTATGTCGTCTCGGTGATTGGAGAGGATCAGGTTGGGATTGTCTCGGAAGTGACCCGACTCCTCGGATCGGGATTTGAGAAAGAAAGAAGCGGAATAGTGGAATACTGGGTCAAAAGAAATGCTTACCTATTATTCCAAAATTCCAATATTCCAGATGAGAAATGTTCAATAAAAAGACTATGAATCCATCCAGCGGGCAAAAACGGCTTGGCAAGGTTCGGGCCATCATCTTCGATTTTGATGGAACCCTTGCCGTACTCAATATCGATTTTTCTCTGATGAGAGAGCGGGTAGTCGATTTGATGGGCCGTTATGGTATTGAAGAAAAGGCGGTTCAGGAAAAGTACCTGCTTGAGATCATCGACGAGGTCTATCAAATATTGCGGAAGAAGAGTCCTTCCGCCGCTGAGGCATTTTATGAGGAGTCGCATCATATCCTTCACGAAGTGGAAATGAAGGCGGCAGAAAAGGGAAGACTGATTCCGGGAACCGAGGCAACTTTAAAAGGTTTAAGAAAGAAAGGAATTAAAGTTGGAATTATCACGCGGAACTGCGAGGACGCTGTTCGTAAAGTTTTTCCTGACATCGATGATTTTTGTGATATTTTTGTTTCGAGGAATTCGGTAAAGAGGGTGAAACCTCACCCGGACCACCTGACCTACGTGATGAGGTGGCTGCAAATTTCAGGGGAGGAGTCAATGATGGTGGGAGATCATGTCATCGATATTCAAGCAGGAAAGAGGGTAGGGATGAAGTCCATAGCTGTATTGACCGGAAGAACAGAGAAAGAGGAGTTTGAGAAGGCAGGAGCCGATTGCGTTTTAACGAGCGTTTCGGAGATTTATGAGATTGTTGGAGGGGGTTAATGTCAAATGTCAAAGATCAAATTTCAAATAAAGCCGAAAATTCAAATGTCAAAAGAGATATTTGAAATTTGATTATTTGTCATTCATTTGGCATTTGCCTGCTGGGCGAAGCCGCTTCGGCGAAGGCAGGGATTTTGAAATTGGAATTATGGAAAAATATAGTTAAGGAGGAGTTGAGCCGTGAAAAAGAAGGTGATTCAGACCGAGAAAGCCCCAAGGGCGATTGGTCCATACTCCCAAGCCATTCAGGCAGGCAGTTTCTTATTCCTCTCCGGACAGATACCGCTTGATCCCAGAACCGGGGAGTTGGTGGAAGGGGATATTCGGCAACAAACCAAGCAGGTTTTGGAAAATCTTAAAGAGGTCGTGGAATCTGAAAAGTTAGAAATGAAAGACGTGGTCAAAGTGACGATCTTTTTAAAAGATATTGGAAATTTCAATCAGGTGAATGAGGTGTACGCGACTTACTTCCCATCTTCACCACCCGCAAGGTCAGCGGTCCAGGTGACAAAGCTCCCCAGAGATGCGGAGATAGAGATTGAGGCTATCGCTCTCATCTAGCTACTGAAAAAGT
>Ga0316628_100005415_pt1 | contig 10238 bp, 1 predicted proteins | sample OWC_Aug_M2_C1_D5_FD_207648 | JGI IMG/M metagenome (GOLD analysis project Ga0316628, IMG submission 207648) | Wetland soil microbial communities from Old Woman Creek delta, Ohio, United States - OWC_Aug_M2_C1_D5_C | ecosystem: Environmental > Terrestrial > Soil > Wetlands | place: USA: Ohio... | reverse complement strand
TACAACGACCTCGTGGACAGCTACATCAGGCCGAGGTTCACGATGTCGGTCCCCTCCCACTCGAGGTCCGTCACCTCCAGCTACATCACCGAGGGAACGCCCAATTACACCAGCGGGAAGAAGTCCATCATCTACGAGACGGGCGCGTCCGTGAAACCTGGATTGGGGATGGTGAACTTCCCCATCGCGGTGGGACTGACCACGGACTACAGGGTGTACTACGACGACTGCTGGTGGTTCTTCGGCTGGATATGCGACCGGGAGGACCAGACGGGCAGCTCCAGCTCCCACTGGACCACGCTGTACTTCGACGTGATGCCGGGGAGCATCGACGAGTTCGCCAACTGGAAGGGAATGGCCTCCGGCGACTGGGACGGCGACGGCATCAACAATACGGAGGAGAACGGGACGGACGTCTGGAGCTGGGACTCGGACGCCGATGGCCTGGGCGACAAATACGAAAAGGAAATCGGGACCGACCCGAGGAAGGCCGACTCCGACGTCGACGGGCTCGCCGACGGCTTCGAGCACGAGCAGGGGACGAGCAGCTCCACCAGGGACACCGACGGGGACGGCCTGTCGGACTATGTGGAGTACACAGGTTGGGTCATAAGCTTCGAGTTTTGTTGCCAGACCTTCAACTACCGGGTGAACAGCGACCCGAGGGTCAACGACACCGACGGCGACGGGGTCGATGATTACATGGAATACTTCTGCCTGCTCAACCCCCGGAGCCGGGACACGGACGGCGACGGCACCAACGACCAGCTCAGGGATTTCATCCGGACGTTCATAGGATACTACGACACCCTCGACCAGCCGTCCGGGGTCTGGGCCAACGCCCAGCCTTGCGCCTGCACACTGTCGCCCGATGGCCACCTGTATGTTGTTGTGCTCAACGCAACGTCTCGGAGCTTCGGGCTGGTCAAATACGATTCGAACGGCAGGGTAGTGGACCAGTGGACGAGTCCTGGCGGGGATATCGCAATAGACAAGGATGGATACATATTTCTTCTGAACGTCACCGATAACGGGTATATCGATAAATATGATTCTAATCTTAATCATCTTGCGAGCTATCCTGTCTACTGCATCTACAGCTTCGCTCTGGACGACGAGAACGGTTTCATATACCACAGCGACAGCGAGACCGGGCGGATATTCAAGCTCTTGATGAGCAACGGTACAGAGGTCCTGAACTGGACGTCCCCCCGTGGGTGGGGCCACACGCGCTGGGGCGGGATGGACGTGGACGACGCCGGGAGGGTGCTGGCATGCTACGCTATGGGCTACCCGGTTGGCTACGAGCAGTGCATACTCGTCTACTACCCCAATGGGACCCTTTGCAGGAAGATAGGGAGCCCCGGGGCTGGCGAGGGGCAGTTCAACGATCCAACGGACATCAAAGTACTTCCCGACGGAAACCTGCTCGTGGCAGACGGCGGGAACAACCGCATCCAGAAGCTGGACGCTACCGGGCGCTGGCTCGCCTCGTTCGGCTCGCTCGGCTCCAACAACAGCTCCCTCGATTACCCCTATGCGCTGGGTTTCGACGACGAATACATCTACGTAGTGGACTACGACAACAAAAGGGTCCAGAAGCTCTCCCACGAGGTGACGCTTGTCCGGGCGAACCAGACCACCAAGTTCACCGACGCCGACGGGGACGGCCTGAACGACACCGACGAGCAGGCGGGATGGAATATCACGGTGGACAACGGGACCGGTGGGCGCGCCGCCGCAACCTACCACGTCACGAGCGAGCCGAACGCGACGGACTCCGACGGCGACGGGCTCTCGGACCTCGAGGAGTTCAAATCGGGCTCGGACCCGAGGTCCGTCGACACGGACGGGGACAGCGTTTCCGACATCGAGGAGAAACGGCGCGGGACCGACCCGACGCGCTGGGACACCGACGGGGACGGTCTAGACGACGGGATGGAGCCTGCATTCGGCAGCGACCCGACGCTTCCGGACACGGATGGCGAGGGGCTGGGGGATATGCAGGAGCAGCTTCTCGGCTCCAACCCGACGATGCCTGACACCGACCAGGACGGCCTCGACGACTACAACGAGAGCCTCCTCGGCGCCGGCCTGACGGACCCGGATTCCGACGACGACTTCATGTTCGACAGCGAGGAAAAGGAACGGGGCACGGACCCGAACAACAACGACACCGACGGGGACGGCCTCTACGACGGGTACGAGACGCTGTACAAGACGGACCCGTTGGACAACGACACCGACGGGGACGGTCTCGAGGACGGCTTCGAGGTCACGGAGGGGCTGAACCCCCTTTCCAACGACACTGACGGGGACGGCGTCCCCGACGGCGAGGAGCTGGCAAGGGGCCTGAGCCCGTTCCGCAAGGACTCCGACGGGGACCGGGTCCCGGACGCCCTCGACAACGATTTCGAGCTCTCGCTGGACGACGACATCGTCCTCGTGGCCGACCCGGGGTCGTCGCCGGAGGCGCTGGCGCAGGGGCTCGCCAGGGAGGCCGTGGTGGTGAGGGCAAGCCCGCAGGAGCTCGGAGAGAAGTACAAATCGGAGCCGTACGTCGTGCTGGTGGGCCGTCCGGACGCCCCCGACGGCACCGCCGGGGCACTTATCGGGGATGTTCTGGGCGACAGCGGCGGTGTGTTGCAGGACATGCTCTCCTCGGACATCGGCCGCGTGGCGGTCCGCCACGGCGTGTGGAACTCCACCCAGACGGTCGTGATGCTCTCCACCCTCAGGCCCGGCGACGAAACGATGGTGCTCGGCATCCTCAAGAGCGTGAAGATGACCGTGACCCAAAACAGCGTCACGGCCCGGTACCTCAACCCGAGGTCCTGCCTCCAGCTCGACGACCTGGCCACCATGAAGGCCACTGACACGGTCGTTCGCGCCAAGCTCGACGACATGTACACGTTCAACGTCACCGTCTCGCGCCTTTCGGGAAAAGAGGTGCCCGTCGCGATGTCCCGCGAAAACGGCCTGGAGCCGGGCGACCTGGCAATGGACAAGTACCTGGACATCGAAATGAGCCAAAACATCTGGGGAGAGGGCGTGGACCACGTCACGGGCGCCCGGCTGGAGCTCTATTACACGGCGGCGGACCTGGACCGGACGGGCGACGGCGACGCCAACGACCCCGAGGACCTGAACGAAAGCACCCTCGGCATCTATTGGTATGATGAGGCCGCGGGCAGCTGGTCCAGGCTATCGGACGCAATGGACTGGGTCAACGCAACGGGCGTCAACACGACCAACATCGAGCGATACGGGAACCGATACGAGGGATATCTGTGGGTCGATGTCGACCATCTTTCCCGGTTCGGGGCTGGAGGCCGAACGAACGTGTTACCGCAGGCGGTCGTCGCCCGCGCCGGGAACGATATCGAGGCCTACGCGGGAGACGAGGTCGCGTTCGACGGGAACCTCTCCTCCGGGAACGGGCCCATCCTCAACTTCACCTGGAGCATCAGCTACGGGAACCAGACGGCAAAGCTGTACGGGGAGAAGGCCTCCTTCGCCTTCCAGCTGGCCGGCACATACGCGGTCTGGCTGACCGTCACGGATTCCCTGGGCCTGACCGCCTCGGACACCCTCACGGTGACCGTCAGGGAAAGGCCCGGCGGGAAATGGATCCTGCGCGTCGGGCCGGTGGTGGACGGGAACGGGACCCTCCTGGAAGGGGCACTGGTGAATTTGACCATCGGGAGCGAGAGCTTCTCCAACACCACCAACGCCCAGGGTATCGCCCTGTTCGAGCTGGGGTCGGGGCATCTGGGGAAGAGCGTGAGCCTGCTCATCTCGAAGGAGGGCTATTTGCCCGCCGAGTACGCGACGAACATAACCTCCGCGCGTGTCCTGGAGCAGGACCCGCCACCTCTCGTATGGATCAAGCCGGGCGAGGAGTTCACGCTGGCGGTCGGGCCGGTCAACGACATGGCTGGAAAGGCGCTCGAGGGCGCCGCGGTCACCGTCACGCTGGGCGGGAACACCTACACGAACACGACCGACGATCGGGGCAACGCGCGGTTCCACCTGCCCCTGGCGCTGGTCGGCAAGGACATCAGCGTGAAAATCGAAAAGAAGGGATACGCCGCCGTCGCTTACAACACGAGGATATCGGCAGACCGTGTGCTGGACCAGAACCCGCCGGCAATGGAGAAGGTCGTGAAGCCGGTCCCGGAGGCTGGAATCCCGGTCGCGCTCTTTGTCGCGGTGGCGGCCACCATGATAATCGTCATTCTGGCCGGTGTCCTCCTCTGGCGCAGGAGGCCGCTGAAACGGACCTAGGTGGACCGAGCGCGTGGCAAGGGCGGGAGCCCTCCGGGCCGGGGCCTCCCGGGCCTCATTCCAGCGTCTCGGTCCACTGGTGCTCCTTGGGAGCGAACACGGTCCTTTCGAAGACCTCGCCCGTGCCATCCGAGCGGCTCAGCGAGATGCGCAGGACGAGCCTGTCCAGGCCCCGGGCTGCGCCGGCGGCGTCCACGAGGCTGTCGATGAACTCCAGGTCGGCGTACATGTGCCTTTCCCCTCCCGAATAGGAGACCCAGCCGTTCACGGTTTCGTTGTGGTCCTGGAAGAGGTCGGCCCAGGCGATCGTCAGGGCGCTGACATACGGTTCCCTGGAATAATTGATTCCCAGCGTCGCTGGGTACATATTATATGTGAACTGCTTCCATCGGGCGACGCTGGCATTCGTGATTCCCAGGAAGCTGTTGTTGTAGAAGAGGTCCCGGGGCTCGGCGTCGCAGTACAGGTAAATCCCGTTTTGGTATCCGGAAAAGAGGTTGTCCCGTATGTCAAGCCGGGCCTCGGCCCGGACCGTCAATGCGACCGTCGAGGAAAGGTCGTGCCTCGAGATCAAAAACGAATTGCCCGTCGCGGTAAGGTTCACGGTCTCGTCGGAGAGCCTGAGCCCGTCGGGTACGTTCTCCAGGCTATTGTTCAATAGCACGGTCTCCGAACCATACATGTAGACCTGCCTAAACGACCCGATGCTGTTGTTGTCCAGCATCAGGTCCCCCGAACTCGCCTCGATGGTATCGCCGAACGCCAGCTCGCAGTTGGAAATGGCGCCCTTTCCGGTCGCGAGAACGTTCAGGTCGTAGCAGTCGATGAACCTGGAGGCGTTGACCTTGATCTCCGAGGCCTTGAAGGTGCATGCCGGCCTCAGAATGTACCCGGCCGCATCGTACCAGTGCGAGGCCGGCAGCATGCCGTTGGGGCTTGCCGCAAGCTCCATCCCCAGCCGCTCCAGATTCTTGGCATAGTCCTGCCGGCGGCAGCCGAATGTGACATCGTCGACCGTCAGATTGTCGACGGCCAGCTCGAGCGTGCCGCTTCCTCGGGGGAGAAGATCGCTCCCCGCGATTCCCGCCTGGGAAACATTGATCCGGAGGCCGTCATATTCCACGGTCGAGCATTCCAGCACGAAGCGGTTCCTTCCCATGCCGATGATGGCGGCAGCTTCGCCCGTGGCGCGCAGCTGGCATTCCCTCAGCGTGAGGTCCACGCCCGGCTTGAGCACCCAGTAGCCGGCCAGTGTCTGCGGGCCCGAGAGCTCGCAGGAGGTGTCGAACACGCCCATGCTCACCGAGGCGACATTGTCCGAAAGGTCCAGGTCCTCCACTCCGAGAGGAATGACCTTGACGGTAAGGTTCCCGCCTTTCTGGACCTGGAGCGGGTCGAGATAATATCGGCGGTTGCCGGTCGTATCGTAGACCAGCTGCCGTCCGCCCACCAGGACCGATATCGCATTCTCGTAATTGTAGCTGAGGCCTTCGGTATTGAACGAGACGTACAGCGACAGCCTCTCGGAGCCGGGGTCCCGCGACAGCCAGAGGCTTCTTATCGAGACATCGCAAACCGGCATTAGGGAGAAGCCGAGCCAGAGCACCTCCGAGGACGACGAGAGCGCGCCCAGGTCCTTGTCCAGGAAGGCCATCCCCTCGTAGGTCACCAGGCTGAAGTTGAGACGGCTCTCGTCGGTCCGGTTGTGGTAGATGGCGTCGCCGGCGATGACCAGCGACTCGGTATCTATCATGCGGAGGTCCAGAGGGCCCTGCCGGTACCACGGCTCCAGGGAGGGATACTGCTTCGTCACGGCGGTCGGGCCGATCTCCCGGACCGAGAGATTCCCCGGCTCGAAACCAGGCCCGAGGACCCTTGTCTCCTCCCGGGCCCGGTAGGTGACCGTGCCGTATTGGTAGGTCTGGGCGTTCCTCTCCTGGTAGGCGACCACGACGGCGCGCTTGTACAGGCAGGTGGCGTTCCATACGTTCGATCGGTACCATTCGTAAACACCGAGTATCGGGAATGCCGAATAGGCCTGCACGCCGAAGTTCCCGCTCTCGCCCGGCGTGGCGTTCACCGTTATGCGGCTTTCGTTGAGGCAAAGAATCGCCCGAGCGGTGCAATCCGGACGGGCCATCGACCCGGGCGGCTTGATGTAGAAAGGGTTCCGGGCGCTGATGGTGCAGCCCCGGACGGTGCCCGATTGGTTGCCGAGCTGGACCCCGTATTCGCAGTCCGAGAGCGTGGAGTTGAAGATGGCGAGGAAGCCGCGCCCGAGGTCCTGGTCCACCACGGCCAGGATGCCCACGGTGCAATGGTCGAAATCGCATTCGCGCACGTCAAGGTCCGTGTTCTGGACGTCCACCACCGTGGAGCCGTAGGAGACCTTGGTCTGCTCGATCGAAACGACCGAAGCGTTCGCCCGGACGGTCGAAAGGGCGCGGAACCGGCAACCTGTGATCTCTACCGAGGAGCAGGTCGCGGCAATGAAACTGTAATATCTGAAATAATCATAGGACGCCGATATTCTTGCCGTGCCGGTCAAGGTGGCATTCCGGAGAGCGATGTCCGCCGACGACCCGTATATTCCATATCCATCGCTGATGACCGATGTCTCGTCCAGGAGCACGGCGCCGCCACCTGCGCTTATGGAATAGTCCGGGCTGCTGTTGGTGGCAAACCAGGTCTTGCGGGGCACATCGATGTCGACGGCACCGGAGGGAAAGGCCCCCCGGTCGGTTTCGACCTCCAGGCCGAAGAGCTGGAAAGTACGCGAGCCGTTGGCCGCCAGGTCGGGCGTGAACTCGACCTTTACCAGGCCTCCGCAGAACCCTGAGAGGTCGAGGCTATGGTTCATTATCCTGTGAGGCGCACCCTTCAGCACGAGCATGCGGTGGTGCCATTCCCCGCCGGAAAAGACATTGACGGCCATCGATTCGCCGGGCGTGAAGCAGTGCCTCGTGGCAAACCGGAGCGTGGCCCGGCTGCAATCGGTCAGATCGAACGAGAGGGACAGGCTGTCAGGAGCATCACCGTAGAATTGGTAGTACTGGACGGCCGGATAGGGCGCAAGGCGTCCCCGAAGAAACGAGATATTGCCCTGAACATAGAACGTGCCATTGACGGTCACATTGCAGTCGATGAAGCGCAGGCTGGCCCCTTTGCCGACGATGACGTCGCCGAAGATTTCCAGGTCCTGGCCCGAGAAGGTCTTGTTTCCCTTGAGGTCCAGAAAGAGGTTCCAGCCCTTTTCGGGGCCGGACCCTCCTCCATTCCCGGGGCGCGGGGGCTGGAGGAACCAGGCGGCGGATATCAGCAGCAAGGCCAGGACGACGATGACCGCGGCCGCCTGGCGGCCGCCGCCGGGAGCGGCCGGCCTGGCATCTTTCGGCCTTCGGGCAGGCTCCACCGCGGCAGGCAGAGTCCCGGAAAGGGGTGGCGCGCCCGCCCTGTCCTTCTTGAGCGGAAGAGACATCCGTCATTCATTGGTCCGGGGGATATTAATAGCTGCGCCGGCCGGGCAAAGCCCCCGGCCCGCAGGCATTCAACCGATATATTCCGTCCACGAGATCGCGTCCCGGATCCCGAATGTCTTCGAAAAAGAGAAGGTCTTCGGGTCCGCAGGGCGGGTCTGGGATTTCTCCGCCACGACATGGAATCGGACCTCGAGCTCCGCCATCTGGCCGGACGTACCGTTCACCGCCACCGTCCAGTCCGATACATAGAGGGGCAGGGCAAATACCCGGACACCCGGGCGGGATTGCGAGGGGCTGGCCCCCCACACCAAAGAGTCCTCGGTCGGCCCCCAATAATCGGTGTATGTCACGTTGATATAGTCCACCCTGCCGCCAAGCGAGGCGTTGAGCCATTCCTCGGATATTTCCAGATTTATCGTCCTGGTCCCGGATGCCAGGAATTTATGGATGTTGTCGAACCTGTTGGATGAAACGAAGTCCGAAGTGCGGTTCAGGCAATCAAACGAGATGCCGACGTCGAGATCGGAGAAGGTATTGCCCGATATCCGGGCCTGGTCGGGCGCGGTCACGCCCAGTCCGACGCCCCTGAGCCCTTTTGGCAAATGGCCCCCCCTGAAGGTGTTGTTCACGACCTCGTATCCTTCGCAGGTGAGCCCCACCGGCAGGCCGATGAACTCGTTTCGGGATAGGTTGGCTGTGTCGCAGTCGATATTCAACATGACCGATTGAAAGAATCTGCACCCGTCGACCGAGACCGTTTTCGCGCCCAATGACAGGTACCCTGAGGAAACGACCGACCCCGATATCTGAATCGAATCCGCCGCGCCCGCCATGGCCTGGGACATGAACAATCGTGAATCATTTATGGCCAGGCGGTCGCATCGGGTCCCCAGGCCCATGAGCGCGTCGCCGTACATCAAATTGAAATACTCCGCGTCTGACCCTGCGGACGGGAGGGATTCGTTGAGCCTCCGGTCATGGGCCTCTACCGCTTTGGAAAAACCGGCATGCTGCGAGCCGATGGTCACGTTGTCCAGATCCCATGAGCCGCCGCCCAGCGAGAACCAGGAAAAGTCGGGATGGAACACCTCGGTGCCAAAGATCGTTCCGAAGGGCGCAACCAGGTCCAATTGGGATATGTTCATAGTCGAATCCAGTATCGTGAGCCGGGAGCCCTCCAGGCCTTGTATCCGGGATTCGGCCAACCCCCGCCGCCAACTGTCCGTCACGTTGCATTTGCTGAATGTCAGCTCGGCCCCGTTCTCCAGGAGCCACAATCCGGACAGGTCCAGATCCCCGTCCAGCACCTGCGCCCCTGCGAACCGGGTCACCGGCAGCACCCATTGGCTGTTGGAACCGTTCTCGTCCGGGGCGCCGACCGAGGACAGGTCCAGCACCAGCTCTCCGCTGGAGGACATCCTGTCCAGGCCCACCTCGACCGAAAAATCGTGCTCGTAGCCCTTTCCCAGGCGAAGCTCGGTGACGGGGGCATCATTGAACGCCCCTTTTAGCGTCACGTTGTCCAAGGTCACATTCCCTTCAAGGTTCACGTTGCAGGTGAGGTTCAGGGCCGAGGCGGCCTCGTCGACCCGGTAGGAAACCGAACTGAACGAGACATCGCACAGATTCTGCACGGCGAGCTCCAGCTCCAGGATGTCTCCGGGATGGAGCAGGCCCGACATCGCGTAGGCAGCGTATCCGATGCCTCTCGGGCTCACCGCGCGGAAAAAGAGGCGGTCCCCGTCCTGGGCCCGCAAGGTGTAGTTCCCGTCCCGCAGGAGGTAGTCCTCCATGTCCATGAGATGGCGGGACGGGAGCAGGCCGAGATCGGGGCTGCTGGACTGCCAGGTCGACCGCCACCCTTCGTGGTAGCGGCTCTCGGAAACCGGCCGAAGGTCGTTCCCCAAAAGGACGTTTTGCCCCGTCCGGCAGTAGTAGGGCTCCGACACGTCGAACGTGATGCTGTCGGTGTCCTCGAGCTCGGAGAGCAGAACCGACCTCCTCACCAGGTTGACCGCGGTCCAGCGGTTGCTTTTGATGAGCTCCTCGATGCCGTCCACCGGTATGGCGCAGAAGATCCAAAACGCCGGATAGCCATAATTCAGGAGCGTCTGGTCGACCTGGTTGCCCACAAACACCAGCGAGGGCTCCACCGTGCAGTTCGCCCTGGCCAGCTCGTCGGGGGGAAGCCACACCACCGGCATGCTGCCCGACAAGGTGCAGCAGGTCACCCTTGCGGGGAGGTTGGCGAGCACCAGCGCCTCCTCGGAGGCCGAGAGAGCGCAGCCGTCGAGGACCGCCGTCCACCGCCCTTTCGCGAATGTACGCACGGCACGGACCGCTTTCTCGGTCCCGTTGAAGTCGCAGCCGCTCGCCTCAAGGTCCGAGTTGTGGCAGGCGATGGCCTCGCGCCCCGACCAAAATTTCGAGCCGGTGACCAGGAGGGTGCTGTTCTCGGCATCGAGCCCCGAC
>Ga0316628_100005414_pt1 | contig 10238 bp, 1 predicted proteins | sample OWC_Aug_M2_C1_D5_FD_207648 | JGI IMG/M metagenome (GOLD analysis project Ga0316628, IMG submission 207648) | Wetland soil microbial communities from Old Woman Creek delta, Ohio, United States - OWC_Aug_M2_C1_D5_C | ecosystem: Environmental > Terrestrial > Soil > Wetlands | place: USA: Ohio... | reverse complement strand
CGAGGTCGTCCGTGGCCCTCACGGCGAACTTTTCCTGCCCGAACCAGTAGAGCGTCGGGGTCGTGAAGGAAAGGAAGTGGCCGTCAACGCTCGCGGCAATGTGGCTTGGGTCGGATTCATAGATGACCGTATAGGTCAGCGTGTCCTGGTAGAGGTCGTCGGTGAAGTAGGCGTCCAGGTCGATGAGGTGGGTTGCGTCGGTGTCCTCGGGGAAGCTCATGATGGGTATGAACTTGGCATAGACCGGTGGGAGGTTGAGCGAGAAGTTCCAGGCCGGTCCCCAGCCGTGGGTCTTGCCTGTGAGGTAGGTGGCCTGGACCCTCCACCAGTATGTCCCTCCCTCGGTGAGCTCGTTCGTGGCGGTGAACGTGGTGTCGCTGCCGACCCCGGTGTCCACCACCGTGGAAGAGAAGTCCTCGTTGTTGTCCACCTGGATGGAATATTCGGAGACGATATCCTCCGTCGGGCTGGTGGCGAGCGCCTCCCACGAGAACGTGGGGGGCTCGGCGTTGAAGCCCTCGCCCTGAAGGGGCCCCAGCAGAGTGACCACACCCTCGGGCACCACCGCGGTGACATTGCCGCCCCTGGGGGTCGTGAGGCCCGTGCCGGCGCCGCCGACGTTGCCCAGACCCGCCTGGGTCTTCCCGTTCCCCGCTGCGCCGGGGTTGAGGTCGAACGAGTTGGAGGCCGCCAGGGACGGTCCCGGGTGAACGACGCGGAATATCGCGTCGGCCCCATGGCCCACGGACGCCCCCACCGCACCGTTTGGCATCGAGGCCTGGTTCACGGAACTGCCGCCGCAGCCGGCGTAGCCCCCGCCCCCTCCGCCCGTGTTCGAGCCTGCGCTGCCCGCAAGGCCGCCATCACCGCCGGAGCCTCCGAGCATGAAGAGGTTGCTGCGCCGGGCGACCAGTTCTCCGGGTCCGCTCTGCGAATCGATGGTCAGCGACGCATCCCCTCCAATGCCGTTGAACTCCCCGGCCTCGCCACCGCCGGGGCCTCCCTTGTTGTTGCGGCCCCCGCCGCCCCCGCCGTAGCCACCACCGCCTCCCCCGCCGCCGGAGCCGCCCTTGCCGCCGGTGCCGCCCCGGCCGCCGTTCCCGCCCAGGAGTATCAGCCGGGAGCCCGACATCTCCATCGGGCCGCCCTGCAGGAGGACGGTCACGTTGCCCCCGCATCCGACCGCGTCCAGGGTCCTGCCATTGCCGCCGTAGCTCTTGATGCTGCCGCCGCCGCCCCCTCCGCCGTAGCCCCCGCCGCCGCCTGCACCTTGGGAGCCACCGTCGCCGCCGTTGCCGCCCCGGCCGCCGTTGCCGCCGACCAGTATCATGGACAGGTTGCTGAACGCGGCATCCGTGGTCCCCTCGAGCATGACGGATATGTTGCCGCCGGAGCCGACGAAACCGGCCACGGTCCCGCCGTCGCCGCCGTTGCTGCCGGCCCAGGTCGAGCTGCCGTTGTAGGCGGAGCCGCCACCGCCACCATAGCCGCCGCCTCCCCCGCCGCCGTACAGGTTGCCGCATCCGCCGGTGCCGGCGTCCCCGCCGTTCCCGCCTGTGCCGCTCAGGTCCACGTGGCTTACGGCGAGCCGGTTGGCGGAGGCGCCGATTGTGGCGGAGCCGCCAGCGCCGACGAAGTCCATGACTAGCCCGCCAAGCTCGGCGGGAACGTCCGTATAGGGCTGGCCGGCCGAGCCGGTGGAGGAGTTGCCGCCGTTCCCGCCGGAATAGCCGCCGCCGCCCCCGCCTCCGAGCTGGCCGTCCAGGGTCGTCGCCAGGCCGCCGCCGTTCCCGGCGCGGCCGCCCGTGCCCCCGGTCACGGAAAGGGTGGAGTTCGAAAGCTCCAGCACGGGGCACTCCAGAAGCAGCGAGGCGTTCCCGCCCGAGCCGACGCGCCCGCTCACATTGCCGCCGTTGGAGTAGCCCCCGCCGGCGGCCCCGAACGCGTCGACGGGGCTTTGGCCGTCGGCGGCCTTGCCGCCCTCGCCACCGGCAAGGCCGATGCTCATGCCGGAGACCGTGACAGACTGGAGGCTCCGAAGGACTACCGAGGCGTTGCCGCCGGCAGCGACGTACCCATCGAGGTCGGCGTGGTCCGCCCAGGGCGACGGATTGCTGAACCCGCGGCCTCCGGTCGCAAGAATCACCGAATCCTCGAGCACGGCCTCGCCGGTGATGCTCAAATCAATGAAGGCGTCGCCGCCCTTGCTGACGTCCAGCGAGGCGTTGCCGCCGTCGGCGCCGGTCAGCACCAGGCGGGCCGAGGCGTTCAGGATGAAATCCGCGGCCGTGCCGGAGATGTAGGCGCCCGCTCCGGGCTCGGCCGGCTGGAGCACCACAAGTCCGCCGGAGACCCGGACCGAGCCGTCCTTGACCGTGATGGAGCCGGCGGTCAGGCTGGTACCCTCGGGCACTATGAGAATGCCCGTTGACGTGACCGTGACGGATTTCCATACCTGGTCCCCTTGCACGATATGCGTTTCGGTGATGTTCAAGACCGTGTCGGCGTCCCGTCCCGATGTCCTGCCGGCCCCGGAAGGGAGCGCCAGGCCGGAGATGACCATCAGGATGGCCAGTGCCAGCGCGCCCGGCCGCATTAACCGGTTCCGGCCGTTCATCTGGGCCCACCTCCTTTGCGTGCGGTCCCCTTGCCTGCACCATCGGAAGCCCTCCCTTTCTCAGCGGCCCCTTCGCCAGCCGGCTTCCCCCCGGCGTCCTTGCCTTCGCGGGACCTGCGGGCCAGCCGCCAGGCCAGGGCCACTATCAGGGTCGCCACCAGCAGGCCGATGCCCGCCTCCAGCAGCAGGCCCATGAGCGCTGCCAGCGCATCGTTCGTGGCCGCCGCGCCGGCGCCGGTTACGGAGACGTTCAGGGTCCGGCCGGCCCTGTTCCCGGCCGCATCGGTGACGTAGAACACTATCCAGCTATCCCCCCGGTCGACGGGGACCACGATGGTGAAGCTGCCGTTTCCGTCCGCCCGGACCGAATCCGAATCCCCGGCCGAGACGGTGGCGAAGGGCTCGGTCCTTCCAGTGACGGAAAGGGCGCCGGGCTTCACCTTTGCGCCCTGCGCCAGGTCGAAATCGATCGTCGGGGCGGTGGTGTCTATCACCACGGTCCGGGTGGCCATCGCAGCGTTCCCCGCCCTGTCGATGGCGTCGACCTCGATGACGTAGGTGCCATCGCCCGTGTAGGCCAGGCCGGTGGAGAACACGAACCTATCGACGCCCACGGGCCGGCCGTTGACGAGGAGTGCGGAGACCAGGTCCACGGTGCCGCTGACGGTCACGTTCCGGCTGGCCAGGGTCTGGCCGTCGACCGGGGACAGTATCGACAGCGCCGGCGACTGCGTGTCCAGGTACACCGCGAGGGTCCGGGTCGCCGTGTTGCCGGCCGGGTCGCGGGCCTCCACCACTATGTTGTTCGTGTTCCCTGTGAGAGGCAAAAACCCCGAGTAGGTGTCGCCGGAGACCTCGAACACTATCCCGTTGACGGTCACGGCGCAACCGCGCTCGACCGTTCCGGCGACCAGGAGCGCGGGATCGTTGGTCCAGTCCTGGTCCAGCGGCGCGTCCACCGTGAGGTCCGGCGGGCGGGTGTCGAGGGTCACCAGGAGCGTCCGGGAGAGCACGTTCCCGGCGAGGTCGGTGGCCTCCACCACGATGGAGTTTTGGCCCTCGACGAGCTCCACGACGGTCTCGAAGCCCGAACCCGACATCTCGGCGGGAACACCGTTGACCAGGACCGTGTCGGCGGCCCCCGACGTTCCATTGACCGTGAGGAAATCCTCGCTTGTGAACGAGTTGTTGGCCGGGGCGGCCACCACCAGGTCCGGTGTTATCGTGTCGAGGCTGACGACGACCTCCACCAGCCGGGTGTTGCCGAAGAGGTCCGTCGCCACGACCGTGACGTTGTTGGGCCCCTCATCGAGCGACAGCTGGGCCCAGAAGTACCGCTCCTGGCGCTGGGCCGGCTTCCCGTTGACGGACACGATTGCGTCCGGCTCCGACACGCCTGCCACGGTTATAGTCCTGAGGCTGGTCCAGGAGCCGTCCAGGGGACCGGTCACGGCCAGCTCCGGCGGCGTGGAATCCACCGTGAACTGGACGCTCTCCCGGTGCGAGTTGCCCAGCCCGTCCGTCGCCCGGACGATGCAGGTATGGATCCCGTCCGGCAGGTCCTGCCGGTAGCTCCAGAACCCGTCCACCACGGGGACGGAGACCCAGTCGAACTGGTCCACCTTCAGCTCCACCAGCCCGTCCAGGAGCCCGGTCTCGGCGTCCGAGGCCTCTCCCCGGAAGGCCACCGAGCCGTTGTTGAGCCGGGCGCCGCCCGCCGGCTCCCCCAGCTGGAGCTCGGGCGGGATGGAATCGATGAGCGTCAGCGTCCGACCGATCGCGGAGCGTACCATGAATATGTCGACCGAGGAGGCCCGGCCGAACGAGAGCTCCGTCACCTGGGGCCAGTAGCGGACCACGGCCATGTTGTGGACGGCGTACTCGCGCACCCACACCAGCGGGCCGGGCGAGCCGTCCGGGCCGGTGAGGACGCTGAAGAACTCGTCGCCCCGGAGGGTGCGCATCACGAGCGAGGCGCCGGCGGCCGGCGTCCCGTCCTGCCACACCGCGTTCAGCCGCACGGGCCAGGACACGTTGAGGTAGCTCCCGTTGTCGAGGGCGGTGACCATCTCGCTCGTATGGGTGGTGTTGAGGACCTCCACCACCGCGTTCCCGTCGAGCAAAAACTCCACCGGGTTCCTCATGAGGGAATCCTGCACGGTCACGTGCGAGCCCTTGGCCTCTATCCCGCGGGTTCCCCCGGCGCTCGTTATCTCGGAGCCGGAGACCTCGACGCTGCAGCCCTGCTCCGCGCGGATGCCGGCGGCCGCTATCGAGCTTATGTTGACATGGTCGAGCTCGATGTCGCTGAAGTCGGAAACGAGCACGCCGTAGTGGGGCCCGGTGATGGTGCAGTTGATGGCGGCGACGTGCGTGCCGTAGGAGGCGGCCAGGCCGACCACCTGGGTGTAGCCCGCGCCTCCCCCGACGTTGCCCGCGGCGGCGGCGGCCAGCGTCGCCCTTATCGTGTTGTTCTGCAGCAGGGCGTTGGAGAAGACGCTGAACTGGGCGACGGTCGAATAGACGACATTTACGCCGCCCTGGTTGCCCGAGGCCTTGTGCTCCATCGTATTGTTTTGGACCAAAAGATCGCCGGAGAGCATCGTGGCGTTGAGGCATATCCCCGCGGCGAAGTTGCGGCCGGTGTACGTCTCGGTGGTGATGCGGTTGTTCTCCACCGTGACAGTGGCGGACCCGACCAGCTCGATGCCCACCATGGTCTCCAGCGTGTCCGTGGCCACGCCGTCGATGGTCAGGGACATCCCGTAGATCCTGATGCTGATGGTGTTGTTGCCGATGTAGGGCGCTGAATCGACGCTGCGTATGCCGAAGGCGTTCCTCTGCGGGACGAAGATGTACTGCAGGAAATCGGTCGAGAGGGTGTTGTCGGTGATGTTGACGCCGGAGCCCGAAAGGTTCACCAGTATCACCGAATTGGAGACCGTGTTCCCCGTCAGGTCCCCGCCCGAATCGACCAGCGTGATGCCCACGCCCCAGGGATAGCCCAGCCAGGTCTGGCTCTGGTAGCTGTAGTACGAGCTCGTGGTCGGCTCGCACCCGTTCCGGTCGATGACGTTGCCCCGGACCGACAGGGTGCAGCCGTTCGAGAAGACGCCCGTACCGTACAGGTTGTTGTTCAGGTACTGGTATATCTGCGTCCTCAACTGGTGCTTGTTGTCCTCCATAACGACCGGCAGCTGGGTGTAGGGCGTGTAGCTCCCGGCGGCCGCCCAGCCGTTGCGGGAGATGGTGTTGCCCGCCAGCGTGACGATCGAGCCTCCCTCGAGATATATCCCGCAGCCGAAGACGGAGGTCCGGTTGGTGTAATAGTAGTATTCATAGCGATACCAAGGCGAGGTGGGCGTGCCGCTGCCCGAGTAGTAGTTCCCGTTCCAGAGCTGCGTGCCGCTGGTGGGGCTCTTGGTCAACGTCGTCGCGTTGAAGTCCATCCTCAGGTACCGGTTGTCGGTGATGGAGCAGGAGGTCAGGTTCGCCCCGGTGTTGTAGCCGTATATCCCGTAGGCGTGGTCGCTGCTCTGGCCGTCCTGGCCGTTGGCGGTTATGACGCAGCTGTCTATCTGGGGAGAGCAGTTGAAGATGCTTATGCCGCCGGTCATCCCGTTGAAGATGGTGCTGTTGGTTATGGTGACCGAATCGCTGTAGATGAGTATCCCGCCCTCCCACGAGCCCGGGTCGCCCCAGACCTCCGAGACGAAGGAGTTGTTCATCTCCAGGCTGCCGCTGGCCTTGAACCGGTAGTGGACGGAGCCGCTCGTCGAGGAGACGTTGGTGCCGCCCGAAAGCTCTAGCGCGCCGCCCTGCTGGACGTCGATGCCGTAGCCCCCGTCCGTGAGGCTGTCGAAACGGAGCACGACGTTCTCGAGGGTGAGCGAGCCGCCGCTGACTATCTTCAGGCTGCCACCCGAGACGGTTATCTGGACCCCGGTGTAGGCGCGGGTGTCCCTGACGGTCCAGTCGCCGGTGACCGTGCCTCCCGTGTCCGGCGGGTCGTTCTCCGCCCGGGCGGCGGGCGCCAGGACGAGCGCCGTGACGGCCGCAAGCGCGACGGCGGCCAGGGCCACCCAGAGCCAGCGTGTTGCGCTCATTTCAGGCGCCTCCCTTGGCCTTTCGGCGCCGGCGCATGATCTCCCACACGATCGCTATCACCGGGATGAGAATGGCCAGAGCCAGGAGCTGGCCCGCGAGGTTCCAGGTGCCAGCCCAGGGGCTCGGTGCCGTGGAACCGGGCGGCTCGTACTTGATGCCGGAGAACGTTTGCGTGGCGCTATTGCCCGCCTCGTCGGTGGCCGTGACCTTGATGCTGGTCCTGTCCTTGCCGATGCCCACGAGCGCGTGGAAGCTTCCGTCCGGGGCCACCGCCACCGGCATTCCGTTTATCTCGAGCTCGGCGCCGGGCTCGGTGGTGCCGGACACCTCCAGCGTGGGGTCGCCGGTCTTGAATCCCGAGGCGGGCTCGGAGATGGCCAGCGCCGGCGGGGTGAGGTCCACCGTGACCGACACGGAAAGGCGCGCCGTGTTCCCGGCGGCGTCCTGGCCCTCGACCACGACAACGCCTGCGCCCTCGGGGAATGCCAGCTGGGTGGTGAAGTTGCCGTCGACCACCTGGACCGCCTGCCCGTTCACCATCACAGCGGTGCCGGGGTCGCACACTCCCGAGACGGGCACCTGCTGGGTGCGGAACACTGACCCTTCGGCGGGCGAGATTATGCCTATTTCCGGCGGCTCCGTGTCGAGCGTGACCGAGAGCGTGACGGACCTGCGGTTGCCTGCGGGGTCCTTGGCATCGAACACCAGGTTGTTGGGCCCCTCCGAGAGCAGGAAGGTCACCTGGAAGGACCCGTCCGCCGCCACCGTCAGCAGCCCCCCGTTCAGCCTCAGCGTGGCGTCGGGGTCCGTGCTGCCCCGGACGGTGAACAATGACCGGTTGGTGAGCACGTCCTGGCCGGTGACGTCCAGCGTGAGCGCCAGGCTGTTGTCATAGAAGACCGTGCGGACGGCCGTGACGGTGTTCCCGGCCGCATCCGACGCCGTGACCCGTATCTCGTTGGTGCCCGGCTGCAGGTCGAACGAGAGCGAGAAGAGGCCTGCTGCGTCATGGGGCACCGGGTTGCCGTTGAGGACCAGCGTCGCATCCGGGTCCGTGAGGCCGGACACCAGCACGCTCGAGAGATTGGTGAGGAGCCGGTCCAGGGGCGTCTGCAGCACCAGCTGGGGCGGCGATATGTCCAGTGTCAGGGAGAGCGAGCTGGAATTGGTGTTCCCGGCGCGGTCCTGGGCGAAGAGCGAAAACGAGTTCGGGCCCTCTATCAGGCTGACCGGGAACGAGAACGAGCCGTCCGGCTGCACCTCGACGGGAGCGGAGTTGACCGTGAGGCGGGAGCCCGGCTCCACGACGCCAACCAGGTGGACCACGATGGTGTTGACGGTGATGCCGTCCCCAGGCGAGCTCAGCCGGATGAAAGGCGCGGTCAGGTCGATGGTGATGTCCAGCCCGACCACGTGCTCGTTGCCCGCTATGTCCACCGCCCGGACCTTGAAGTCGTGCCGGCCCTCGGGGACATCCAACGCGTACTCCCACCTTGCCGCCGCCGGGATGCCGTACCAGTCCACGCCGTTCCAGCTGAACTCGATGGTGGCGAGCCCCGAGCCGCGGTCGGAGGCCGTGCCGACGAGGGCGAGCCGGGTGTGGTTCTGGACATGGCCGGAGGCCGGGTCGATGACCACGAGCGAGGGCAGGGCATCGTCGACCATGACCACCTTCTCCTCCTTTGACGCATTGACGTAAAATGTCTTCTCGCCCAGGAGGTCCTGGAACGTGGCCACGGCGCTGTACGGCCCGAGGTAGTCGGTGCCGGTGCGGGTCTGGATGTACTGGGTGACCGGTAGGCGCTGGAGCGTTCCGCCGTCGCCGGCGACATCCCTCAGGACCTCCGTTCCGCGCCCGTCCTTCAGGACCAGCCCGGCGCCGGGGATGCCCACGCCGTTCTGCCAGGTGACCGCTGGGTAGAGCCACCAGGCCACCACCAGGCTGCTGACATCGTCCTGGAAAGACACCAGCGCGGGATTGAACGAGCAGTTGAGAGCCCAGGCGGTGGAGTCAGCGGCCAGCGAGAAGTCGCTGAATGTGAAGGCGCCGCCGAGCGCGGTGTCCACCAGCGTGACCCAGGAAGCCCCGTCCAGGCCCACGGAGGTGCCCGAGCCCGATATCCGGCACCCGGTCAGGGTGGCGTTGCCGCCAAGGTCGAGAAGGAGGCCGTCCTTTAGGTTCGTAAAGGCGGTGTCGTAGATTTCGGGCTTCGAGTAGAATATCGACGCCAGCCCGAGGGCGCATGAGTCCACGGTGCAGCCCGAGAGCGTGGGGCGGGAGACCAGGTCACAGTATATGCCCATTATGTTGCCCGCGCCGTTGCCCTGGATGGTCAGGTTCTCTATCAACGGCGAGGACAGCTGCATCCGCATCCCGAGGATGACGGTGTTGGGGTCGGACGGGGCATTGATGTCGATGGTCAGGTCCCGCAGCCCGAAGTCCTTGACGCGGTACATGTCTATGGCGTAGGAGGCCCGGGACGAGGGCTGGGCGAGCGAGAGCGAGACCTGGGAATCCTTTATCTCGGACGATCCCAGGCCGCTGCCGAGCCACAGGTGGAGGAAGCCCAGGGCGCAGCCCGGCTGGGAGGCGGTGGCGGTGAGGGTCGAACCCTCCATCACCAGCTTCTCGAGGTAGGGCACGCCCGAGGTCACCCGCATGAAACGCAGCAATGTGACCGAGGAGTAACCGGCGTCCAGATTGCAGCTGATGCTCGAAGAGTAAAGGCCCAGCTCGCCGCACTTGCCCTCAATGTAGGCGAGCGGGAGGTCGACCACGTCCCCCGTGAAGGTGATGTCCACCGTCGTGTTGACGAGGTCCACGGACTTGATGTCCGATAAGGTCATCGGGTAGAATGTCGAGGCCGTGAGGTTGGAGCCGCCGCCCATTTTAAGGTCGAAGCTCGTGTCGTTGAGGTTGGCCATCGAGCTGGAGGAGAACTGGAATGCGCCCATGGCGTTGAGGCCCGCGCCGTTGGTGCTCTTGAAGCTGCAGTTACGCATGTTGAGGTCGATGTTCCCCATGTAGAGCCACATGAGCCCGTAGAGGCCCGAAGAGCGCGAATTGACCGTGCCGGTTACGTTCTCGATCAAGAGCTTTCCCGGGCCGCCTCCGGCCTTGGCCGATGGGTCGACGCTGGAGGACAATCCGGCGCCCCCGGGATGGTAGATGCCGTAGCTCCACTTCCTGGTGCCAGAGCTGTTGTGCGCGAATGTCATCGTGACGTTTTGGATGTAGTTGTCGCCACCCGACAGGTAGATGCCGTAATACTGGCTGGTGCTCATGTCGTAGTCGAGGGTGCAATCCTCCATGGTCAGGGACGAGGAGGACATCGCGTACACGCCGTAGACCGTTCCGACGGTGCCGCCCGGGTCGGGCACATCCACGAAATCCAGCGTGCACCGTCTCATGGTCAACGGGGAATAGTTCGTGGCGCGTATCCCGTAGTTGTAATAGGATGAAATGCAGGAGAATGTGCAATCCGTGATGTTCATCGGACTGTAGGTATAGCCG